>Ga0307514_10000031_pt1 | contig 370486 bp, 344 predicted proteins | sample 16_EM_MG_FD_203088 | JGI IMG/M metagenome (GOLD analysis project Ga0307514, IMG submission 203088) | Populus trichocarpa ectomycorrhiza microbial communities from riparian zone in the Pacific Northwest, United States - 16_EM | ecosystem: Host-associated > Plants > Roots > Unclassified... | reverse complement strand
TAGTGAAAGATACAGATCTTGGCGTTTCTTGTTGTATGGGAGAAAAAAGTCGGGCGCTCTTTTGCCCTGTGTGACCGCGCCCCAAATACCCTTGTACCCTAGTACATGTGCCGAGAAGGCAGGGGTTGAGAGCTGAGAGGGAACCAAGTAGGTAAAGTAGAGTATAGTGCACTCGGCCGAACCTTTGCTCTCTATGTCGTACAAATATTGCTTTTGATTATGGTAGTGGTGTCTCTAGCAATAGAAGAACTCTACTGCTGCCACTCTCCTCCAAACTACAGCTCCGACACCCAGGCAGCAAAGTGCTGTAGGCATATCCGGAACTTCAAGTTATTCTCTTTCACCCAACGATACGACCGAACAGATCCAGTACTCACAGCATTCCAACAGGTAGGACGTCCGGACTAGATTTTCTAGCGGGTGCACAGCTAGGGCTAACAGCGACAGCTACCATGATCAGCTACGGTGGCGAATCCAGACACATTGAATTCCAAAATAGTACCATTCGTAGTGTGCACTTTGGCGGGTGAGTCCAAACATGTACTAGTATAATATAACGGCTTGCTGACCTGGTATATTGGCTAGTAGTGGCAATCGCGGGATAGGTGATAGAGCCCTGGTACGGAAACGCGATGAGATTTTTGAAACACGTAAGTAATATAATCGATTATTTTAGCTCAACTGACAATCCACGCGTGCTAGTCCGATCGGAAACAGGAAAAAGTACATTCCTAGGAATTTTGACCCAGGATAACCATATACCAAACATCCCACCAATTTGTCCTACCGACCCAAAGTGCGACTGGATTTTGAGAAATATCGACTTCGAACAGTGGGAGTTACCCGATGGCCCACCTGTGCTATGGCTGCTTGGACCGCCCAAGCACGGAATGGCTGAAGTTTCGTCACATGTCGTCGGCAAAGAAAAACAGAAGGCTCGGAATGTGTTCTACTTTTTCTGCTCGACCGCAGAAAAGGAGAGCCTAGTTACTACCTTCGCCCACTCTCTTCTCCACCACATTCTCAACAATTCAGGTGATGACCAGGCGAAAGCGATTGCCGATACTTATATCCGTACCCTTCTATATGCGATTCTTCGCCGGGACTCGGATTTTTCAAAGAAAACTATCAGTGAGATTATCGATGCAGCTCAGAGAAATGAGCCCCTGGAAGCTTTAGCAGAGGCAATTCTTGGCATAAAAGAAATCATAGAAATATCAATCGTCATCGAGGGAATTGATAAACTTGGACAACAGGGTGTTCGCTTCCTTGAAACGTTCTGTGAGCATATGAAGACAATAAACTCAAAGTTCAAGGCTTTACTCGCCTACGAACTGCATCGCGATGAGAACATGGTCGTTACACCACCATGCATAGAATACGACAAGGAGCGACAAGGTTTGTGCCCGACTGCGCAGCCTGGAATCTAGCTAACTAGTTGATATAGAGTGCCTTCGTTCCCTTCATTATGTTGATGACGATAAACGTCATGATAAGATCTCAAGGAAGCATAGCAGCTCTTTAAACTGGCTATGGACGCATGTAAAATACAGGGCATGGTGGGAGTCAGAAAGCTCTAGCATATTATTCATCGAAGGAAAGCCAGGCAGTGGAAAAAGCACTCTTGCGAAATACTTCAAGCAAAGCCTTAAGGAAAAGGATAACTCTGGTGTCATGGCTCACTATTTCTATACCTTTAGAGAACGTGAGTTGGAAACCACTCACAGAAATATGCTGCGGTCAATCCTTCACCATATCCTGGAAAAAGATGAACACTTCTTCGTCCATCATTTTCAAAGAGAGTTTCGGAGTGCTCGACCCAGAAATCACGAACAATGGCCGTACGACTCCTTGAAAAATATTTTGCTGTCTTTTGCAGACCATCCTGTTGAAAAAGAACTTTATCTCATCCTTGATGCTCTGGATGAATCCGAAGAGAATGACAGATGCGACATTGTCGATCTGCTATATGAACTGTGCACCAAGACGAGATTTTGTCGCCTAAAAATATTCATCACGAGCCGCCCTATTCAGCAACTTCAGAGACATATTCAGGAGCATCACCACGTCATATCATTACAGGAAGAGAATGGGCCAGATATCGCTAAATTTGTCCATGACTCCCTTTACAAAAAACTTGAGTCATCTAAAGAAATCTTCGACCAAGCCAAGGGGCACATCACAACACACGCACAAGGTGTATTTATTTGGGTCAGTTTGGTTATAAAAGAACTGCTGGACTATATCAACGCCTTCGGTAATAAAAATCGATTCATTCCCTTCTTAAAGAAGGTTCCCGTGGACCTTCAGGAGCTTTACAAATTTACACTCGATAGGGTACAATTGTCGGCAATTGTTGACACAAGAAAGATCTTCCAATTCATACTGTTCGCACGACATCCTCTGACGGTTGTGGAAGTGTATCATGCTACTATCTTTCCGGAACACGACTCCGCTGTAGACTCCTTGGTTCTACCTTCCGATGAAAAATTCAAAGAAAACACAACCGACGATATGGAGAAGCGAATTCTGTACTTGGGGCGGAACCTATTGGAGACACGGGGAATTGGTGGTATTACATTCATTTGAGACTTTCGCTGGGCATAGGGTAGCACCAGTTTTGATCACAGCTGACTAAATTATCCACAGCCGATAAAACCCTTCAAGTCATTCATGAAACCGTTCGAGAGTTTTTTTTGAAACCTAAACCGCATGAAGCCAACTCTGACGGTGCAGCGGCTGACATCGTCATGCGTGGTGCAGCGGCCGGAGCAGATGCTCATATTGCAATAGCTACCGCTTGCATTCGCTATCTGAGGCTTTGCTTCACAAACCGCAAAATACAGGCAACCTATCCAGAAAACGAGGTCTGGGCTTCCCAGCATTTTGAAGATTATGTCAAGTATCTCGACCGATGGTCATTCATCAAATACGCACTTGAAAATCTCAAAAAACACATGGATGCTTGCGGTCAGGACCGCGCTTCACAGCTTTCTTCCAGACAATTGACCGACAACACATACCCACGCTTTTGGGAGGACTGGATGGCTTCTCGACTCGGAGAATCGGATGTACGCTCTCGAAACGATTTTCTACGAGGTGCAGCAAGGGTCCTGCGTCTAGGAGGGGGCCTTCCTAACGACAAGCACCAAACATGTCCCGAGGACCTCAAATATAAACTCCTTAACACCGCAGCAAGGATTGGGCCCCCACAAGTGGTTAGTGCATTACTAACGACTTGCACAATTGATAATCAGGACCAGGGCAAAACACTAATGATTATTTCCGCGGCAAAGGGGTATGACGCTACGGTACAATTGCTAATTGACTTAGGCGAGGACAAAGAGGCCGCGGACAATTCAGGGCAGAGAGCACTTCATCATGCAGCAAAAAACGGACATGGGGCCGTTGTCCGTTTATTGCTCCAGAAGGGAGCCGAGCAAGGTGTGAAGGACAACAAAGGGCGGACGGCATTGCGCCTAGCGGTTTTGAAGTGGCAAGTACCCTGGTTTTCCCCCGCTATGTCATTCTAAAATATTTTGTGTCTAACGTGAGTCCAATTTTTCCATTGGACAGCCCGTGAGTACTTACTGGGCTGTTCCGTTGAATAACGTTTGGCTGATCCGAGATCAATGACGTTGTTTACTAGCCGGTGGGTTTCTAATCAACATTTTCACTTTTGCAAAAATGAATAACTAACTTGGGATGGCTGGATTCAATAGTGAGTAAGTTTTAAGTCAAAACTTGTCTGGTAAAAATAAGTGACTAACAGCATCCCTGTGACTACTTGATAGCAAGTGAGTTGTTCCATGAGTGAGTTCGACCGCTGTACTAATGACTAGCCACTTCTTTCTATAGCTGGTGAGCCCCACATAGACTTTTCCCAGCTGCAAGAAAACAATTAAGCTAAGGATATGGAAAGTGGGTAAGTTCCCCAATACTGACCAGTACTGCCTTTCTACCTCTAGCTGACTAAACCAATCACAGCCGGTAAGTTCTTTGATAATGAAAGATTCCAATAGCAAGGATGCATAACTAATGGTCTCCGACGTCTGAGCTGAGTAGACGGTGAGTTTCTTTGATTGTTTACTATTTCGATAATAAAAGTCCAACTGAGCCTGCTGGATCGATTCTACAGGATGTGAGTTGCTTCCCGATTGTAACCATAGGCAAAATGCAATGTTAATTGCAACTCGGCGGATTGATATCACAGCTAGTGAGTTCTTCTGATACTTCTGCCTGGCGATAGTCGGCGGCTAAGTTAACTAATGGTTGGTCTGTAGTGAGTGAGTTCCTTATGCTGAATATATGGGGTGGCTGACCTGAGCCCAATGGTTTTGTTCGGTAGCTAGTAAGTTTATCTAGTTTGCATGACTGATCCAAGCCTATAGTTAACGACTCGAATCAACAGCCAGTTAGTATCTCCATAAATTTTGCTCGTGGCCACAACGAGTAGTTAATCAGAAACCTGTGGTTCGAAAACATAGCGTGTAAGCGTCTTCCTAGCAAGTGCACATTGTGGCAATGAGTGGCTAATATTAAATCGATGGAATAGTCAGTGAGTAATCCCGATAACTCCCATTTGACGACTGTCGGCAGCTAGGCAGAGCTGAACGGGATAAACGGACAGCCGGTAAGTTTCCCAAAATTACAGTGATGTGCGGCTAACCTGAGCCCGGCGGCTTCACTCCAAGACTGTAAGTTCCTTCCAGAATCCTTTGCTGCAGCGGCAGCACCTGGCTAATTCGAGCCTGATGGTTCCATCTAATAGCTTGTAAGTTCTTCAGGCCATATCCTGCTGTGGATGACATATGGCTAACCCATGTTGAATATATAGATAGTGAGATTTCCCTGCGATCCTCTCTGCACTACTGCGATAGAATGCGACTAACCGGAACTTCGCTTCTTGATTGAATAGTGGGTTGGTTCCTCCCCCATTCCCTTCCATGTTAATGGTGGCTAACTAAAACCTGATTACGTAGACTGTGCGTTTCTTCCTTATCACCCATTGAGATAATAGGTTGCAACGTAGGGTCGCTGAATTGATTCGATAGTCGGTGGGTTTCGCTATGTTCTCAGAGAGAATATCTTGACTAAGTGGAATCCAATTGATTCATTGAATAGCAAGTGAGTTTGTGTTTCGTGCAACAATAAGTGTTCAGGTTAACTCTTGTTGTTTGATTTAATAGAGAGTGAGTTCCATCTCGGATTAATCTACACAAAGAAATACAGAGCTAACGAGCCATGGTGGATTAAATTAATAGCGGGTGAGTTCCTCTGAGCCCATTTTGACGTGATTATGCGTGGCTAACAAGAGCCTGATGTGGTTCTGTAGAGAGTAAGTGTTTTTTCGATCGCCAACTGCAGCGAAGTTTTCCGGCTAACAAGAGCATTACGGGTTCGATTTGGTCAGCATGTAAGTCCCCACACACATCTAGGAGGAGATCATCCATAACTAATACAAGTCTGATGACCCCATTGGACAGCATGTGGGTGCCCCGCACAGTCGTGACTACGATGTGTAACTAACCTACGCCTGATGGTTTGATTCGACAGCTAGTAAGCTTCCCCTAGACCGTTAATAGCTGCGATCATGCATGATAGCTGGCTAACGTGAGCTCGATGGCGTGATCCGATAGCGAGTGGGTTTACCCGAGACCGTTGATGGCTTCGATGATGAAGGCTGGCTAACATGACCCGATGGCATGATCCGATAGCGGGTGAGTTTCCCCGTTGATGGCTGCGATGATGATTGCTGGCTAACGTGAGCCCAATGGTGTGATCCGATAGCAAGTGAGTTTCCCCGGGACCGTTGATGGCTGCGATGATGAAGGCTGGCTAACGTGAGCCCGATGGCGTGATCCGATAGCTAGTGAGTTTCCCCGGGACTGTGAATGGCTGTGATCATGATGGTTGGCTAACGTGAGCCCGATGGCGTGATCCGATAGCAAGTGAGTTTCTCCGGGACCGTTGATGGCTGCGATGATGATTGCTGGCTAACGTGAACCCGATGGCGTGATCCGATAGCGAGTGAGTTTCTCCGGGACCGTTGATGATTGCTGGCTAACGTGAGCCCGATGGCGTGATCCGATAGCCTGTGAGTTTCCCCGGGACCGTTGATGGCTGCGATCATGATTGCTGGCTAACGTGAGCCCGATAACGGATCCAATAGCCTGTGAGTTTCCCCGGGACCGTTGATGGCTGCGATGATGATTGCTGGCTAACGTGAGCCCGATGGCGTGATCCGATAGCAAGTGAGTTTCTCCGGGACCGTTGATGATTGCTGGCTAACGTGAGCCCGAATGCGTGATCCGATAGCTAGTGAGTTTCCCTGGGACCGTTGATGGCTGCGATCATGATTGCTGGCTAACGTGAGCCCGATGACGTGATCCGATAGCTAGTGAGTTTCCCTGAGACCGTTGATGGCTGCGATGATGATTGCTGGCTAACGTGAGCCCGATGGCGTGATCCGATAGCGGGTGAGTTTCCCCGGGACCGTTGATGGCTGCGATCATGATTGCTGGCTAATGTGAGCCCGATGGCGTGATCCGATAGCGGGTGAGTTTCCCCGGGACCGTTGATGGCTGCGATCATAATTGCTGGCTAACGTGAGCCCGATGGCGCGATCCGATAGCTAGTGAGTTTCTCCGGGACCGTTGATGGCTGCGATCATGATTGCTGGCTAACGTGAGCCCGATGGCATGATCCGATAGCCGGTGAGTTTCTCCGGGACCGTTGATGATTGCTGGCTAACGTGAGCCCGATGGCGTGATCCGATAGTCTGTGAGTTTCCCCGGGACCGTTGATGGCTGCGATCATGATTGCTGGCTAACGTGAGCCCGATGGCGTGATCCGATAGCGTGTGAGTTTCCCTCGGACCGTTGATGGCTGCGATGATGATTGCTGGCTAACGTGAGCCCGATGGCGTGATCTGATAGCCGGTGAGTTTCCCCGGGACCGTTGATGATTGCTGGCTAACGTAAACCCGATGGTGTGATGCGATAGCAAGTGAGTTTCCCCGGGACCGTTGATGGCTGCGATGATGATTGCTGGCTAATGTGAGCCCGATGGCGTGATCCAATAGCCTGTGAGTTTCCCCGGGACCGTTGATGGCTGCGATCATGATTGCTGGCTAACGTGAGCCCGATGGCGTGATCCGATAGCAAGTGAGTTTCCCCGGGACCGTTGATGGCTGCGATGATGATTGCTGGCTAACGTGAGCCCGATGGCGTGATCCGATAGCGAGTGAGTTTCTCCGGGACCGTTGATGATGGCTGGCTAACGTGAGCCCAATGGCGTGATCCGATAGCAAGTGAGTTTCCCCGGGACCGTTGATGGCTGCGATCATGATTGCTGGCTAACGTGAGCCCGATGACGTGATCCGATAGCGAGTGAGTTTCTCCGGGACCGTTGATGATTGCTGGCTAACGTGAGCCCGATGGCGTGATCCGATAGCCGGTGAGTTTCCCCGGGACCGTTGATGGCTGCGATGATGATTGCTGGCTAATGTGAGCCCGATGGCGTGATCCGATAGCAAGTGAGCTTCCCCAGGACCGTTGATGGCTGCGATGATGAAAGCTGGCTAACCTGACATGGCTCGACCGATAGACAGTAAGTCCTCGGGACCGTTAGTGGTTGCAATGATGATTGATGGCTAACCTGATCTCGACGGCTCGACCGATAGCCTGTGAGTTTTCTCTTGGCCGTGTGTTACTCTGATGGCCAGTGCTGACAGGAACACAACTGACTTGATTTGACAGGCCGTGAGTTCTGTCCTGTATTGTGATGATATATCGCTAACAGCTCTTGACCGCCTCATTTAGTAGCCTGTAAGTTATCAGCAACCTACAGCACTGGTCCGATCAGTTACTAAGCTGTTCCTCCCACAGCTTGCGTGCGTTCAATTAAGTTAGTTGGAACCCGCTGAGTTATTTCATTTGGTATGGGTTTTCCAGGTTCATGACCATATCGCATTGTGGTAACTTGCTCAGCATCTCAGCATGGCTGTTGTCAAACCAATAGGTTTCTCCTGAATAGTGTTGGAAGTCCCGGTATTTAGTTACACATCGCCATGGAGGGTTCTTAAACAGTGGTTGTATTTTCTATTCAAGGGAAAAATTTGGGCTGCAAGAGATATTTTTTCAACTGTACTTTCTGTCTGAGCGGCTGTTTACGCGGGCTGCCATGTCATCAACAAATGGGAATCTACATATACCCCGCACAACTATATTACCGATTCATGGAAACCCAGATCCATGCAGAAGTGTAGAATCTGCGAGAGCAACGAGTGTGAAAGGATGCCAGTTTGATTGTTTGCGTCGTGCAATGGGGGGAGGTAATAATTAAAGACTATCTCCTATCGGCTTTTCATCATGGCCATGATGATGAGTGACTCGAAATACTTGTGGGCTGTACTCTGAAATCCATCCGTCGAAGTCGAGATTTCTGAATAGCCATGTACTCTACATAAATTGAGGCTTATATTATTATACATAACGCTGATCAGATTTATAACTATGCCTTTTGTGAAGTTGACGGTGATGTCATCCAGGCTAGGAGATCCAAGACCTTGCTGCTATCCAGCAACCCATTCGTCTGGGGACGACAGCATTGTTGGAACGGAGGGCTGCGGCACCAGCTTCTTGGTCGTGGTTACTTTTGAACTCTTGGTTGCGATGATGAAGTTGTGTAGAACGCTAACTTGGATGGACTTGGCAGTGCATCTGTTTTCCCGCTGTGCTCTGTATTGTGCCATCTCCATGCCTGGTTCTCTCTTCATCCGCAAATTAGACGCTATCTAAGAGTCTGGAACCTTTCGCGTTCCGAAAATGGGGTTCGCTTATCAAGGTGTAGCTACCATGAAAAGGGCTCCGAACCTCAACGCATGGAAGGTCAAAGGTTGCCCTCAAAGAAGCTGTAGAAGCTCAGAGCACGCGCTAACGCACTAGCGCTGCATCAAAGTTCAGGGAATAAAAGCCGGCCCTAGCCGCACTGGCGTGATAAGCGCCCGTGGCCATTGTCTTGTTGCGTCTTATCTTTGTACCCAGTGAATTTCGCTTCCTTACTTTGCCGAAGCTTCAAACTCTAATTGAATAAAGTAATAAGGGGGCTTATGCTGGAGCAGAAGACTGCGCCTACTTGGCCCGGAGATGCCTTCAGTGGGGGTGTGAAGAGATAACCACAGCAGGCAAAGATAGTCCGGTACGTAAGTACCTTAATGTGTGACCGGGTTCCGTTTCTGGCAGCCCAGTACAATCTGCGCCTCCCAAACGCAGACGCATGGTTATATTAGGGGGCGTATTACACTCTGAAACAAAAGCTGTGTCTGCATTCAACTTCGCCATCTACCTCTTACTATTCGCAAATCAAACAATACCACCAGCAGCGTCGCCTAAGAAGTAACTACACCAGATGGACGCCGTCGGAGGAACAGCAAGTGTGATCGCCATCGTTACCGCGACACTACAATCGGCGAGGGCCATTCATATCATCGTTAGCGGGATAAAGGATGGGCCGTTCCATGTACAAGAGCTCATGACCAACGTGACCGATTTGCGCATGGTACTCGAGCTAGCGAATAACTTCAGGAACCTTGCGGCCGGAAATGTGCAACAAGCTAGCCATTTTGCTGAGCTGGAGAACACGATACAAAGATGCTTCACCGATCTCCAGGGGTTCGAAGCAAAGCTTGCAAAGTTGTGGAACGGTGCTGGCGACCGGCGATTGACGCAAATGTGGAAGAGTGTCAAAAGCGTTCTCAAGGAGGATGAGTTCTTTCGTATGGGACGGAAGATCAGTCACTATGCTCAAATTTTGGGGGTACAGTTGAGTGTACTTGGAAGGTTGGTTGACAAAGAATATCTGTACTAAGTAATTTTACTGATTGAACGGCGTTCTTTCCTTTGTTTAGGATGACGGACGTTGAGCAATCAAATGGGCTAGACGTTGCTTTATCCACATTGAACCAACAGACTGGTTGGATCAGAGATATCCGAGTACAGACTGACCGAAACGAATCATCACATCAGAACACTACTGCCACTTTACACCAGCATTCTACGACGCTGAGCTCGATGAGCACTCACCTCGACCGAATCCAGGATGTCACCGAAGAATCGTCAACTCGCATCACGTCATGGCAACAAGTAACTGAAACAACCTTACAACAAAATACCGATACATTGAGCAACATCAATGGAGAAGTCAATAGCATCAAGACGAGTACAGCGACAACAAACCAGGTTGTACAGCAAGGACTTTCTGAGGTTTCTATGAGGCTTAACGCACTTGCGGAAGGTGGAATGTCCAAAGCCCAAGGAGACGAGATCATAGAGCTGCTCAGGTTTTTTAAGAAAGGGAACGAAGTCAGCAGTGGCGAAGTTCTGGAGCAATTTGCTGAGGATTCTGGGGACGAGTTTTCTCGGAGCATCGACATATTATGCAAACTTGCAGAAGAAAAGGCGAAAACAGTCTACTCTGACGAAGCGCAGTCGATTATAACCAATCTTGAGGATGTCCTGCATACGGCCGGCCAGGCAATAGACTTGAGCAAAAGGGACACCAGAAAGAGAAAACGAGAGAACTCCACTCAGGACATCACCCCCGACCTCAAGAGATTAAAGGGCATTCTGACATCCTCTCCCGCAATTGCGCTGAACCACGAAGGTTACTTAGCCCCCACCCTCCTCCTCCAGTGGTTGGGCTGACCTGATATCCACAGAAATGCCACTTAGCATGCCATCTGGAGTACCCATTACTGCCAAATCACGATTTAAGATCTGTGAGGACGATAACCAGACTATTTCAGTTCTTGTGAAGTCCCATCGGCGGAGGAAAAACGATGGCGATGAAGATGAAGATGACACCCGTGAAGAGGTTTTCGCAGGGAAAGTGACAGTCATGCCAGTCAACGCAATACCTAGCGGAGGCAGAGGCATTCGAATCTTAGCCTCACTTCAACAGAAAGTAGCGCGCGGGGGAGCCTTTTCTTTAAAACCAACGCTGACGTTCTCTGCCGTGATTCCCAACAACTCTGAGATCTTCCAAATGGCGGCTAGCGGTGACTTGACGGGTCTCATCAAACTCTTCGCGGAGGGCAAAGCCTCCCTCACAGACTGCAATGTGGAGGGTCGTACCTTGCTTACCGTGCGTATCACTTTGTAGCCCCTGTTATGGTAGAGCTAACGTACTGAGCGAAGTATGCTGTGGAAGGCGATCAACCTGCTGTGTGTAGGTTCCTCCTTGAAAATGGGGCCGACGCAGACTGTGTGTATAAAAATCACAATGGCCATATGATGTGGGTGCATACTATCAAAAATGGTCCTCCAGATCCTAACGACTTTACTAGCTCTCCTCTGGCTGCCGAAAGTCTATCGCCAAATCAAACTGCTCGTCGGCAGATCGGGAAGATGTTGCTTGATGCCGGCGCAGATCCTACGCTTGATATTGGGGAGACCATGAAAGGTGGATCTCCCCTCGTTCAGGCTCTATCCCGTGGTCTTGAAAAGCTGGTAGGCCACTCTGGTATGATTACCGATGACCAAGATAATGCTGACGAACACCAAAGGAAATGTTACGCCTGTTTCTCAACCGCGGGAGTATCTTCGTTGATTTGGAGGAACCGCTGTTTGACTGTGGCAGCACTCCACTGCTGACTGCCTGCGATGACATGGCAATGGAGACCGAGACGGTGGCTCTCCTTATCAGTCATGGGGCATCAGTCGAAGCGCGTGACGCTAGCGGAAGAACTTGTCTTCATATCGCTCTAGGATCCAACAAGTTCGATGAACGTCGACCCAATGTTACCCAGTGCCTTCGAGAAGTCCTTATGATTTTATTGGAGGCGGGAGCGGACGTATTCGCACAATACGACCAGGACATCAGCGTCTCATATGTTGCATATTGGGCTGATCGTGGCAAGATGTGGGAAGAAGTCTTGACTGCTTGTGGGTATGATGCTCGCGACGTTTGTGGAGGCGATTATCACCACTACTCCCGGCGGGAAAAGCGGTTCAATCCTGAGCTGCGAGGCTTCCCGGACTTGGATGACGAGACGAAGAGTGGAGACGAGGATGCAGAGATGGGTGGCGTCTCTCTGCTGATTACATGTCGAGGGGATACGGATATTGAGATGCAGGCGGCAATGTAAATTGATATCCCTACTATATAACACGAGGGTACGAAATAAAGTCACGAAATGTTACCCAGCCGGAATATGGCGAGCTTGCAAGCAACAACACCCCCGAATCAGTCGGAGGCGAGTTCGGGCCAACTTTGAGAGAGAACCAGCAGAAGTATGGAAACCTATTTTTCGGTGGGTACCGTGTGGTTTCCACACACGTGTTCACTTGTATATATACAAGACAAGTTACGATGGCGGCTTCGCCGCCTGTTGGGTAGCCCCGATAGACCGTCTCCAGCCTGGCCAGCCTAGAGTTGCCACCCTCATCTGGTTCATCTCCATGTCCCCAGACGTACTTGACTCCAGCCAGCCACAAAATTTTGAAATTGGCTAGCCGCTTATGAACGGCATGGCAAATTTATGATCGAAAATGCGTGTTTAGAGCTCTCCCACCTCCTATCTATGTCCCATATCCCTACCAAGCCCGCTTTATATCCTCCTAAATCGCTTCCTGTCACTTCCAAGTGCGCTTCCTGTCATTCCCAAGTGCGGTTCTTATCAGTGGTAGTGAGAAACGGGTTTCCCACCAAAACGTGGCCCGGGTATAACGGTAGACTGGCCAACTCTCAGTAAGTTTATCTCTACCGCCTCCGTAGCATATTAGCGAGAAGAGGCTGCTTGGTTATCTCAATTAATTCAAGTCCAATTAAGTCCGCGAGTTTTGCTCACATCACAAAGTGTTCTATACAGAAAATACACACAAACAGGTCCTCTTTCGCTTTCCAGTCTCCAGTTTTATGATATCACTAATATTCATGGAGTGGCTGTACAAAAACGCTCCAAAAGCGTTATTTTTCCACAACCACTCACTCGATATTAAAAATATCGTAAATCAGGGATTTGGAGGTGAAAGGGGTTGATGTATGCACATTTCGGTATTGTAATCAAATCAAAACTCGTGGACTTAATTGGGCAGGGCGATTTTGGGTATTTCAAGCTCGGTTTACTTTGCCACAATCAGCCACAGTATGTAGGTACGTACCATCTGTCAACCAATGAGCATGCTTTGAGCTGATAATCATGTGTACGCTAGAGTATAACTAAAATAATAATACCGTTGTGCAAAAGCACGATTAGAAAATCTATGTTCGATGTTAATCTTAGACCGCTGTGTCAGTATATCACAGCCCAAGGTTGTTCCGTACTAGCTCAGCCTCTTACTACGTCGTGGATATAATATTAACACCATCCAATCGCTTCAAATTTAAGGATGCTAGTTTCGGTAACCGTTAGTTGCTCGTTCGCTATGAAGATACTAACAGCACCCTTTCACAAGCCCGTTTCGTACGGCCGTCCGCCAGTTCATGCTTCTCCCTGTCATTTGATGTCTGTCAGTATCAAAGGACGTCCTCAAGAAGGAGTAGAGAGACATGCATGGTTGTATATAGAAAGATACATTCTACATTGTTGGGGCGCAGGCGGAAATGAGTAGTTGAGGTGTAATGTAGGGAGGAGGAATGCAAACTGAAGAATAGTCTGGCAGACGACTTTTTTTTGCTAGCAGAACCAGAAGGCTTTCAGCTCTTTTATACACGCACAGCCACCCTGCTATTCTTCTACCGCCCAGTTCCCCACATCAGTGATATCCCCCTCATGCTACTGATTGAGTAGTTGTTGCTTAACCATACCGTCCTGAAGCCATGGCCGAGATCGCTGGCCTCACAGCAAGCATCTGCCAATTTATCGATGCCACAACAAAGGTCTACCGTTACCTCAACACCGTGAAAAAGCCTCCTCCGAGCGAGCCGGTCTGTTTCAGGAAGCTAGCCATCTTGTGCCTATAATAACAGACCTGAGAACGCACGTCGAGACATCGGATGCAAATGATCCATGGATAACTGGAGTCCTTCAGCTCGTCGACTCACTGGAAAAAGTCAAACCCGCGATGGAGGGGCTAAAGGAAAAGTTGAAGTCTGCGAAAGGCAGAATGAACACCATTGGAAAATCTCTTACCTGGGGACTAACTAAGGAGGATGTGAAGGAGATAGTTGGAATGATCGAGCGGTTCAAACCCCTTGCTAGTCTTGCGCTTCAGAAAGATCTCATGTAGTCATCACTTTGCCGTCTTCCTCGCTGCTTCCTGCTGACATTGACCATGTAGAAACCTTTCTCGAGCCGTCAAAGATGATGTCAAAGGGATTTCAAAAGGCGTCGAAGAGCTGCAGATTAGTCATATCAGTGAGGTGCATCATTGCCGGTAGTGCGACGTGTCAACTGATTCTCAGACAGCCCAGAAATCCAATGAAGATCGCACGAAAGTGATTCAATGGTTATCGCCCCTCAACTGTTTTCACACGCAAAATAACGCTCTCAGCGGAAGGCAAGAAGGGACTGGGCAATGGCTGCTGGACTCGAGTGAATACGGCAATTGGGTTGCCGATCAGGGACAAACATTGTGGTGTCCAGGAATACGTATGAGCTCCGATTTTAGATTCAAGAAAGAGCCGTGCTCACCTCCTGTTTCTAGCTGGTGCTGGCAAAACTGTACTTGCGTATGTTAATCCCATCTTCCACTGACCAACGGAGTGTCCTAAACAGTACGTATGACAGATCAATCATAGTCGACCATCTGCGGACACAATTCAAACACAACGCGGACGTTGAAGTTGCTTGCGTATATTTCAGTTACAAAAAGAAGGATATATAAACACTCGCAAACATCGTCGGAATTATCTGCAAGCAACTTATCCAAACTTCAACCATTCTACCAGATGGCGTCGCCGAACTGTACCAAACCATACCACTTTTGATACTCGGCCGTCGTTTGAAGAAGTTTCCAGAGTTCTACGTATAATGCTTAACAGTTACCATAAGGTTTTCGTCGTCCTTGACGCTCTGGACGAATATTCCAACGAAAAATCACGGGCATCCCTGATAGCCGCACTTCAATCCCTCCACCCCAATGCAAACCTGCTAGTCACATCTCGTCCTAACGATACAATCCGGCGTCTATTGGAAGGCAAAACTCAGCTGGAAATCAGTGCGTATGACGAGGACGTCCAGAGATATGTCATCGGGCGGATTGACGCCGAACATCGACTCTCTCGGCATATTGACAAAAGGCGCGATTTGCGCGCCGAGATCGTGGAGACTATAGTTCAGAATTCCAAAAAACTGTGCGTCTTCCATACGCTGCCCCAATACCTTTATCCTAACATACAAACTACAGATTCTTGTTAGCCTGATTGCACATAGACTCTCTCGCGACAAAGGGCACTTGCAAAGCGGTCCGCACAGCTCTCAAAACCCTCCCGGACGGATTGGGCGCAACTTACGATGACGCACTGCAACGCATCGAGAGCCAGAACCAAGATGATAGAAATTTGCCCATCGAGTTTTGTCATGGATTCTCACGTCACGAGGCCGTTATCTGTCAAAGAACTTCAGGCTGCGTTGGCCCTTGAGCTTGATGAATCGGAATTCGATGAGGACAATATGCCAGATGAGGAGCTGCTGACTTCATTATGTGCTAGACTTGTTGTCATTGAGGAAGAAAGCAATCTTGTCCGTTTGGTGCACTACACTACAGAAGAGTTTTTCCAACGTTGCCGTACGACACGATTCCCTAGGGCCCACAAAATCATTGCACTTCATTGCATCACATATCTTTCCTACGATGTCTTTGCTGAAGAACTATGTGTCGACGAAACTACAATGTCCCTTCGAGGGGCAATATACTCTCTTCTTTTCTACGCTGCGAAAAACTGGGGACATCATGTAAGGGTGGCACCAGAAAAGTTTGTAGTTGAGCAAGTTCTGGAACTATTCAAACGACCCTCAGTTACACAATCACCCTTTCAAGCTCTGCAACACCCTGAGTACTCGCATCGAGATTATCCAGGCTCCACCAATAACCCCCCGTGACGGTGCAGTTGAGTTATGGCTTGCTGCTTATTTCGGCTTGACTGAGTGTTGTAAGAATGCTCGCAAGCGGTTATAATATCGAAACTACCACTGGTTATAGCCAGACAGCACTCCATGGAGCCGCTCAAAAAGGTCAAACCTAGGTGGTCTAGCTTTTGCTTGATAGCAATGCCAACATTGAGGTGAGAAATGGACACGGTCACACTCCACTACTCGTGGCCGCACGAGAGGGCCACGAGGATGTGGTACGGTTACTTGTGGAAAATGGTGCGGATATTCCCTGTATATGTGGGGTTGAAGAAACGCCGCTGATATGCGCTGTCTGGCATCTGAGAGTGGAGGTGGTGTACCTATTGCTTGCGAAAGGAGCCCCTGTCAATACAAAGAATCACCATGATACTGCGTTTCATAGGGCGGTTCATAGAGGCCAAGAGGATCTCGTTCGTACACTTCTTGACGCGGGTGCAGACTTTACAGTGAAGCCAGGCTTGGGGTTGACTGTGCTGGATCAAGCTGTTAATAGTGGACACGAGGGCGTGATTTTGCTACTGCTGGATGCAATCTCGAACATTGATAATTGGAAAGATGACTACGAACCATCAGCCCTTCGTTATGCCACCCAAGGCTGTGCCGAGCGAACTATTGAGATCCTATTGGATAGAGGTATCGACGTGAACGCGACAATAAGTGGGAAAACGGCACTGGATATTGCACTTGAGCTGTCGATAACTTCCACTAAACAATTAAATAGCAAGCTGTCTTCCACCTCAGACTCATAAGGAGGCAGCCAAGAACGCTCTCCTCACGGCCAAGGATGCCGATCTAAGGCTCCAGTGGGTCCCAAACGTCAACTACCAACAATGGGCAGAACAGCTGTCTTCCATCATAGAATCACATCAGGAGACAACCATGATCGCTCTCCTCCTGGCCAAACATGCCCGTCCAAGGCTCCAGTGGGACCCAAAGTGTTTAAACGTCCAACAATGGGGAGAACAACCGTGGGTTCCAAAACCGGAGAGTATTATAGCAATTGCAAACGAATAACTATCCGTCTCGACAACATCTCCAGACGTGCATGCGGAGCGCAAGGATTTTATCGTGGTGAAACACAATTCGAAGCAAGATCAACCATACCTCGAGTTAACCATTTCTAGGACCGGCCTTCCATCGCACGTACGCGGCATTGAATTTCAGACAGAATCACACGATCAAGGTATGTATTCTCTCACAGCTTGGTCTCTCATTTCGATATGCCCTTTTAAACTGAACCATTATCGCGACGGATGGAGCGATTAACAGAGCTTATCGGAACCTACCACGAGTCCTACTCATGGTTCGAAGCTATAGCTACAACTAACGGCGGCGACCACCGTGCTGCGCCGTAAACGGTCTAGTGGAATGTCTAGGGCTCTAGTAGCTTTCGGGCGCATACCATTGTGTGGGATCGCCAGGACCCTGGCCTCCTTGAATGGCTGTGTACGTTGAGACCCGGAGATACTTTAGGGGTGTATGCGAAGGCGAGCTATCCGGGTTGGAAGAACTATGTTATAAGGATGGCGGTTGATGTTTAAGGGTGGCGGTTAATGTTTATTGCGAGTTTGATGAAGCATGAGATGTAATAATATGTCTCACCTAATAACAATTCTATCACTCGAAACTAGCCGAAATTTCCGCTGCACTCCTTCACTCAAGCATGTGTTCAATTCTCTTTGTGTTTCCCTGTAGTATCATCTTTAAAAAGGTTGTCTCGAGCCCAGACTACGAATTTTGATGTGGTGCTACCACTCCGTACCTCATCATTCTTCGTCTGGTAGTAAACAAAGCCGGTAGAACATCAAAATATCAACCTCTCTTAATAGAATAGCGCATAGTATAAGTAGAAAGAGTGTAAGGATTCCAGATAGCGCCATTCATTGCGACAGAAAATGGTATACAGTTGACCTAGAGCGCCTCAATTCAAGGTGGGAGCTCACCCAGTCAAGAGATACCGAGGACGTTTCGGTAACAGCAGAGAAGAAAAATAGACGTAAGGTCTATACCGTGTAGCGCGTAAGTGCACCTCTATGTGTGTCCTGTTTAAAGCAAAAGAGCCTAACAGCGCCATATTCTCCTCTCATGAGTGATACTGTATGAAGAGCCAAGACTTCATCAAAAGATCAGCCCTCTGCCGACTATGTAGAACTACTCTTGTTTCGAGGTACAGGCGCCTCTACAGAGGGGGAAGGGATCCTTGAGTACTATATCCCAGAGCTTGCGCGTTATCATAATGATGGCTGTGACTCGCTGACTTGTGTGAGGATATGTTGTGCGGAATGGTGAAATGCAGAGAAGTCAACCATCACCATGGCGTTCTCAACAGCCACCTTACTTAGTGAGCTGCGCATTAATGCTGTACCACTTCTCTATCGCATATATGGTTGCGCTGTGAGAATGGAGGAGGTCGATTCCACTCCTCCAGCTCAGGTGGGTTTACTACCAGACGGTAGCCGACGAGAAAATGATGCTTGGCGCTACCGGATGGGCACGAGACAATTTAAAAGGCTCTTTTCGCTGGTTATAATTAGAAACGTTTCGTTATAAAAATAATATTAGGAGTTAAGTAAAGTGCGTTAACTTGGCCATTAGCATTTCTGGACGCGTGTTCACGCACCATCACTGAAACAGTGAAACACTCCACTACTTACAAATATCTTCAGGGACGCAACGAAACTATGAACAGCACAACCCAAAAGATAGTAAAAAGAGCTTTGAATCGATGGCTCCTATAGATTCCGACTATTCCAAGACGAGTTTACAACTAATGCACCTCAGTTTCTTATTTCCACACACGAGTGGATTGCCATATAAATACTTAAAGTGAACTGAGTCAACATTTGGTTCATTAAAATCATGATAGTAGTAGTATACACCGCTCTCGTCCCCGTCTTGCTCAAGTAGCCTCACTAATCCTCCTCTTCTTATGACTCCTATTCTCCCTCCTATCCTTCTCCATCGACGTCTCCTTCACCGTCTCTCCACCACCCCTAATATCCTCCCCCGCCATCGTTTTTTGTGCCCATAGCAGTCCATGCTCCATATACTCCTTCCTCGTGACCCTTCTCTTCTTCATAAACTCCTCATCTGACGCCATTCTCGCCGCTCCTAACCACGTATACTTTACCGGATCCTCTGGCACTGCCGCTCTGACCGTAGCTTCGCAAGGAGCCAATGGTCTAAGCTCCAGCTCAAACCTTTCTTTAAACCCCGGAATCGCCGCGTTTCCGCCTGTAAGGACGATGTTGGAGAGTAATATGGGCCGGTACCTCTCGGGCACCATTTCCAAAGACTGAATAACACACTCCACAACACCAGCTTGCTTTAGCCCAACATCAGCGGGATTGAACAGCAGCTCCGGTACGGTAAACCGCTCGTTCGCTAATACCATAACCTGCTCCTCCTCGGGACCCTTCTCTTTCTCTTTTGACTTCCCCACGTGTGGACGCGCATATCCTCCCTTCCCCGTGTTGTAGTCTGGAAGGACGTAGTCGAGGACAATGTCGTTCTGCGATGTGCGGAGACGTTTACACTTCTCAAGGTCTTTTGAGAAGTCTGTGGAGACGAAGCAGACGACTTCTTTAACCTGCGAGATGAGGTACGGCTCTTCCATCATGTTCCACGTCCGTAGAGAGACGAGTTCTTTGAGGTAGTTTGTGAGGAACTTTCCGCCGATATCGATGCGGCGTACTGCAGAGTTCCACGGCACGCCAAAGAGGGTGGGGACGATGTGCGTGTGTGAGAATCCCGTGTCGATTACTAGTGCGGCTTCGGCAGGCTTGGTCTGTCGGGCGGCAGTGGGGGAGAAGAGGGATGGGATGTCATTCCAGGGGATTACGGAGGGAGCTATGGAGGAAATGTGTCAAAAGCGACGGAGAGATGGGAAGAGTTTTGGTTGCTACCTACGCAGCGGAGATACGAACTGAATTCGTATTCTTCAAAGACCATTTGGTCGCAATTGTTTTGGAGGGAGAGGGGGGCATTGGGAGCTTCGGTGAGGACTAGGGAGGTACTAGGTGGATCGCACTGCATCGCTATACGGTTAGAAGTCTAATACTGTTGCGATGTAGGAAGAGGGGTAGCTTACATGCACCGCCGAATCGGCGTCCAGAAACGCTCGGTCCCAAATCTCCTTCTCGGCCTCCCAGTTTACTAGGTATCCCTATAACTATCAGCATCCTAACATCACCGCTCTCCGTGTGCTATTACCTTCTCTACCGGCCGCCGGAACGCCATCCCTCCAAAATCACGACACGACTCAAGCTGTGTCCCCACCAACGATCGGCGGTCTCGGGAGCGAGCGATGCAGTTTGGAATGAGGTGGCAGTCATTATAGGACGAGCTTTTTGTTGCAAAGCCAGCTTTAATAGTGTAGGAGCCGTTGTCGACGACGAGAGTGCGGGGTGGCATTTGAAGGACGAGGTTATTCGCGAGGACATGTATGGTGAGAGGTTGGATTTAAGTTGGTGATGCAGGGATGTGGAGCCGATTAGCGCGAAGGCGTTTGCTCAAGTGGCAGCTGAAAAATTGTGATCGCTACCGGTTCTTCTGTGATGTGATATATCTACCACCTTCCGATTCTGGGTGTTGCTAGAAGTCCTAAAGTTTATGGCCGTAACTGTCCTTTTAGACTTCACACTTTGCTGTCCCCTCTTCACGCAACCTTTAGACTTGTGCCTACAATCAACGGACACTATCTACAACACTGGGAGCACTTGTGGAGGGGAGGATCTATGAGCAATAGATATTTAATATTGCGGCTTAGAGCTAAAGTACTATACAAGCTTAGAACACAAGCACCCATCAATCATGTATCTTTTAGTGTAAATGGAGGTAGAGAGGTACTTTAAAAAGTGCCATAAAGTTTACTTTATGGTAAGGTCGAAATTTCCTCATTGTTAATTAGGCTCGATTAGGAAACTAGGTTAACTAAGCTGTCATGTGATTGATTTGGAGGGATCGGTTGCTCAGTGTGTACTCTGGCGATAATATATTCATATTCCCATGAATGAATCGGGCGAAGGGGATGAAGAAACTAGAGAGGCCAGTCACTCAACTGAGAAGTCACCTAGCCAGCCACTACATTGGCTCTGATGGGTTTGTGAATACTTATATACCGTTCATGTGATGTCCTGACAAACCAATGAATTGAACTTTATAGCCAGAAGTGAGCGTAGCGAAGCCCCAGTGTACTTTGCGCTTCTGTGTTGTTTTCCCGAACCTAAGAAGTCGACTTTACGACTTTGAGCAAGTGACAGGCTGGGCTATGTGCACGAATAATCGATGAAGACAGAGAACACACTTTGGGCACGCACGCCCATGCCGTATCATCTGGCACCCTACTGTACTTGTATACTCTGAGTAACTCGGATATCGAACTATGAATGTGAGTAACAATGGATTTCCTCTGCTTGTAGAGTTCAAGACTCGGGATATCCATACTGCTAGCTAAATACATTCTCCCGGCCCTACGATCTACCTAAACCCCGAGTATAACACATAAATTAAACACGCTTACCACAAACATTGCTGCCTTCCCTCCCTTCAAATACAACCAAAACACCGGAGCCCCTATTGCAAATAAACAAAACGAAAAACAGAACACATGCACACATCACTTCTCTCTCTGCGCCCTCGATGGATGAGGGCTCACCGGCGTCCCCAACCCCGGCGCAGTCTTCACCCTCTTCCTTGGGCTAGGACTCCCATCCACCTCTTCCGGATCCTCCACACTAATGGTCGAATCTCTACTCCGCCTCCTCTTCGCACCCTTAAACGCCACAGGGCTCCCGAGCTTCCTCTTTGGCGTTTCACTCTCCAGCACCCTACTTGCCAGTAGTCCCAGCGCCTTCAACCCCTCGCCCTCGCCTTCCGCGCCCTCCTCCCCTAGTCGCCGCCTCAGCTCCGTATTCTCGGCAGCATACTCGGCGAGCTTTCGTTTTGTGCGCCTGAGTCGCCGCTTGTAGGTTTCGAGCTCGGGGTGATGATGGCTACGGAGCACCGAGATCTGCGCCGATGAGATATCGGCTTCGACTTGATGTCGAGCGCGCAACTCGGAGGAGTCAATGAGGAGCAGTGAGTGCAGAAGACGCTGGTGCGCGGAGGATGTGCGAAGGAGTTGGATGACATCTTGCGCTTGGGTTAATGCGGCGCGGAGGGCGGAGGGGGAGGCGGCAGCGATGGATGAAGTGGAGAGTGGGGAAAAGGCAAGTATTGGCGAGGTGGGAGTGAGGGGAGGTAGTGGTGGAGCGGCGGCGGGGGCGGAGGGTGCGGTGAAGGAGGAGGAGGCGGAAGAGGTCGCGCCGAAGGATGATGACGCTGAGAAGGAGGTCCGTGGGATCGCGGAAGGTGAAAGATGCGATGACTGCTTCGGCTGATATGCACGCGGTGTTAGAGGGTGTAGTTGTGCGCCAGTGGTGGGTGCCATTGAGGAGGCGGATGGAGGGGTCGGAGTTCGCGGTATTATCGAGGCGAGGCGATGATGCGGATCCGGCCGAGAGTCTGCTGCGCCGGAGGTGTTAGAAAGCAGTGCGGCGAGGGAGGTGGAGGGCGCACCCATTCTCGTTGTAGATGCGTAGCCGGCGATGACGATGATTAGTCGGGAGGGGGATGTCGTCGTTGATTGGCACACACAGATAGAGGGGTCAAGTCGGGGGGGAGTGGATTCGAAGGCTGCGAAAGCGGCGATGCGACGGCGACAGCTATGCGTTTATCGCTCGGATTGTTCAACAGTGGTTTTAGGTCTTCGGCGGTGGGGAGTGGCCTGTGAGAATGGTCAGTAAGGTGAGTAAACAGAAGGCTGGACGCTAAGCATGGAACAATGCTATTGTGACGTCCCATAGCAACGCCCGTGGCAACCACTCGATACAGAATTTGAAAGCTCCGGCCAACCTCCACTTACCGTCTTCAGCCCTCCTCATGTCAGCCGAGTTGAGGACATAAATTCAAATTAACTTCCATTTACCAATGATTGGCGCGGGACGGTAGGGCAGCAGTGACGGCGAGTGAAAACCCATGCGTGCGATGGCGGCCTCTGACTGCAGGGAGCCGAGCAAAGGGGCTACTTAGCGGGAAGCATCCAGGGGTTAAAAGTGCATGCAGGCTCGCCTTTGTAGTCCCCTACGTGACCTTTTTTGAACTTCCAGTTCCCATACACATAAGGAGACAACCAACATCAACTCTAGAACCACTCACTACAACTACTCTTCCCAATGGTCCCCCATCAAGAAGACGACGATATGCCATCATCACCGCCGCAACAGCAGCGTGCAGCTCCCGCAAAACTGCCTATATCAAAACCTTCCAGATTGCCAATACCGAGAAAAGCTTCCGGCACCTTCTCGAACTTGTCACTTTCGAAAGGGCAAATAGGAGGTTCTCTTCGACCTCAATTTTCGAGGGAAAGGCTTCCGAGCTCCAATGGAGATGCCAGAATGCCGACTCCTAGGTCAAATTCAACCATTACCAAGAGGCCGTCAGTTCCACGGCTTCCGAACGGGTCAGATCAAGGGGGTAAGAAAGAACGTCTTTCCTTTTTGAGACTGCATGATGTACAGATAACGACAACATCATGCAAGGCAATTTCGTTTCCCCAGACTGATCATCTCGCTTCTAGATCGGAATTTCAGCGACGCTACGGCATCGTCGATTGCAAAAGTACACCCTCGAAGGATGCCCTCGAGTGGTGCTCTCAATGGCATAACACCAGCTCTAAAGGGCAAAATGTCTTTCACCAATTTGCAGGCAAAACCTACTGTAAATACGCAGCTCACCCGGAAGGCATCCGGGTCTTTAATAGGATCTCCAGTGCTATCACCACAGCTACACACTTCCCGTGTTTCAGCGACTCCGAAAGGAAGACGTACTTCGGATATAAATGGTGCTGCAGCGCCTCCGTTAAACCGAAAGCCTTCAAACAACCAGCTCAAACAGCCGTCTACCATCCATACTAGACAGTCGATGACCCAGCTGTCTGCCAGAAACCTTTCACACCTCAACACACCTCCAGATGCCAGTCCTACGCCGCTACGACGGCAATCATCGACTGGGTTGCCGACTGTACCACGAACTCCTACAGCATCCAAACCAGTACGTCTACCGCAAACAGCTTCTCGTCAGGCAACTCGTGGTCCTAAACCGCCACCAATACCACCTACACCCCCTACAGAGCAGCTTTCCCCTCAAAAGGGTGACCACAGAAAAGCTTCTCAATCGCTGCGAGACACTATTCGTCAGGCACGTGCTGCCAAACAGCGAGTCGCCTCTGTTTCCAATGGAGAGAGTAATGGAATCGCAGCGACTAATGGACTCGATGGCTTTGACTTTGGAACCGACGATCCATTCAATCAGTCAATTATTGGGGAAGGTGGTTCTGTAAAAGTTTTGCAGCAGCGTATTAAGTCTGCCCGTGTGGAAGGACGACTCAACATTTCCAACCTACAGTTGAAGGAAATTCCAGAAGCAGTGTACAAGATGTACGAAACGACGGAGGAAGAGCTCGCAGCAACAGACGATGACAACGGTCCAAAGTGGTACGAAAGCGTTGATCTGGCCAAGCTGATAGGCGCCGATAATGAGATTGGAGAATTTGGTGAGAAGTTAGCACAGCAATTTGGAGGGCTGTCCTTCATTGATGTACGTTGATGCCTGGAGTAAATTAATCCAGACGCAGACTAACGAAACTTAGATGCACAATAATCTTTTGACTGGGCTGCCGGCAAATCTTGTGCAGCTAACGGAGCTGACAGTGCTTAATTTGGTGAGTTGTTATTTCTGACGCCGGCTGCAGCTGCTTACTATATATCAGTCCGGCAATCAGCTTGATAATAGCGTTTTAGATACTATCTTCCAGATCCCAACGCTGAAGGACTTGAAGTTGGCAAAGAACAGCTTAGAAGGGGAGGTTGATGCGTCAATATCGAAACTCGTAGCACTCGAAAGTCTAGAGCTCCAAGATAACAAGCTTACGTCACTACCTTCATCTATTGGAGAGTGTTCGCGTCTGCGTTCGCTTAATGTTGCCAGGAATGCTCTCATAACTCTCCCGCTTGAAGAGCTCCAGCATTGTCATCTGCTTGAGGTCGACATATCCCAAAATAAACTTAGTGGCACGCTCTTCCCTGCCTCAGTTGAGCGGTGGGGTTCACTACAATCGCTCAATGTGAAAGGAAACCATATCACTTCGTTTACAGAATCTTCAGTTATTCTACCAGCGTTGAACCAACTGTTTGCGTCTAACAATCAGCTAACTAACTTTCCTACCCTTACTGGTTGGCATGAACTTCTCGTTCTCCTTGTTGATCAGAATCAGATCACTACGTTGCCAGACGACCTTTATGCCCTCCGCCGACTCAGAACTCTCGACTTCTCTGGCAATAGCGTTAAGACCATTGACCCCCGCTTAGGAGCAATGGATAACCTTGAGGTTATCAGCTTTGCTGGAAACCCGCTTTTCGACCGCAAGTTGGCCGGCATGAGTGCTGCAGATCTCAAAAAGACATTACGAGGACGATTGGCTCCCCCGGAGATCGTAATTGCGGAAGCAGAAGACGACAATGAGCCTTTTGGACGTCCTGGGACAGCAAATGGCGAGAGCTCCGGACCAAAGACTGTCGAGATTTGCCGAGGGGGCGTTTTGGACCTCTCAAACAAAAACCTCGGAGAGCTCACCTCCGAGCTGATGGATAGTATTGTTGGGTCACCTTGCACAATGGTCCTGGCACATAATACATTCTCCTCAATCCCCACCAACGTGGACCGGTTTGCTTCACTGTCCTCGCTCGACCTCTCGAACAACCGGCTCTCAACGGTCTATCTTCCAGAAAGACTCATGCTGCGGAGCCTGGATACTCTTAACCTTCACAGTACAGGCCTGGCTTCCCTCGAGCTACTCTTCAAAAATCTCGATTCACCAAAACTGCAGACCTTTGACATCTCTGCGAACCGAGTAACCTCGATTGTAGGTCTTCGTCAAGCATTCCCGGCTCTTCTCCACCTTCACGCTGCGAATAACCAGGTTGAGGAGATTCCATTGGAGAGCGTCGATGGTATCAGGGTGCTGGACCTGACTGGTAATTCGATTGGAAGTCTGCCTCCCAGACTAGCGCTGTGTGAGAACCTTCGAGAGTTGAGGGTGCAAGGAAACTTGTTCAGAGGTGCGAAATTCCCCCTACGTCATACACCGAGAAATCCCCTGCTGATGTTTTCTAGTTCCTCGATGGCAAGTTTTAGAGAAGGGTACTGATGCTGTAATGGCATGGTTGCGGGATCGACTGCCGGTAGATGTAGAGGAGGTGCAGGAAGAGTGACTGCATGGTACTCGAACGGTTGGTATTTTATCATCGACTGATTCAAAAATTGGCGACTTGTTTGATGTTTTAGTTGTTATGAAGCACATTGCTAGACTTGTGTGTTCGCTTTGGGTGTACTATAGTTTCATTCTTACCATGGTTTTAATTCTTCTTTCTACTCTATAGGTTTAGTCGGACAGTTTTTTTGTATTTTTATCTTTGATCTGTTCTGTTTGCTGTTTCTGGTCGTGTGCAGTACCTGTGGTACCTGGGAATTTCAAATTATATTGCTTTGCTTTTGGAAACAGATCTTCCCGTACGCGTGAAACAAACGGCTACAATAGAAAGTGATGAAGGAGCAGAAGCTGACTGCAACCGCTTTCACGCAATTTCCCGTCCCCATTAAAAGTTAGGAGACTTGACAAATGACGAGCGAGTACATGTAAACCGGTATAGGTGGTCCGAGCGTTCTGCCGTCATGCACGTTAAATTTAGTTAGCGGCAGCTTGTCCTTAGTGCAGCCGCCTTTCAGCCCTCACCTCAACTCCATAAGTACCCCGCCAACAAACAGAACAGATACCCTTCACGCGACACCAACCCACTCACCACCAACGCAACCGACCCCTTACAAACAGCGCTTCGACATTCCACCATGTCCGACCGCGAGTTCTCAAGCTGTACTCCCCCTCCCCCTTCCCCTCCCCGTCTCTCACCGCTTGCTAACAATGACCCACACAGCCGACGACCTCTCCCTCCCTAAAGGCACCTCCCTCTCCCTGCCCTCACCCCTATCCTGCTAACACTGCGTAGCAACGGTTCAAAAGATCATATCTGAGATTCTCGCGTCGGACGTCGCGTTCGCAAAGGATGCGCGCGACTTACTAATCGACTGCTGCGTTGAGTTCATCACTCTGATCTCGAGCGAAGCCAACGACATCGCGGAACGCGAGGCAAAGAAGACAATCGCGAGTGAACACGTCGTTAAAGCGCTGAAGGACCTCGGGTTCGAAGAGTATGTGGAGCAGATCGTTGAAGTGGCGCAGGAACACAAGGAGCATCAGAAGGTATGTTAACTGTTGAGTTGGGGGAGGAGGCTGACGGTGTGGGGGGTATAGAGTAGGGAGAAGAAACAGACAAAGTTGGAGCAGAGCGGACTGAGTCAGGAGGAACTACTCAGACAGCAGGAGGAGCTGTTCGGGAATGCGAGGGCAAAGTTTCATCAACAGGGCCAGCCGGAGAACTAGGACTAGAGTGTATGGGGGAAAGGGGGGGAGGGTTGATATCTGCGGGGTGCTTTTTGCGATGCGGCGATTGGGAGTATCTGGATTTATTCTTTCGCGTTTTGGTTTTTGGTCTGTGCTTTACTTGAAGGGATGGGGTTGTGTATCATTAGTTGGTTACAGTGCTCGACTCTGCTGTGCAGTGGTTTTATGGGTATTGCTGGCGCGCGATACCATCACCATTCTCAGCATCTATCACGTTCTAGAAGATCAAGGCTTAATGGCAAACATACCACACTCACTTCCGCGTGACTCTGCGGTGTAACACACAGTTAAATCAATCGTTGTCATAATGCATCACTCACTATGCATCTTTTTTTCATAATTTTCTCATATTTCCCAGTGAATGTATTCCAGTATACCCGCCGACTTCCACTTATCAGGGGAAGGGATCTCCCCCATCTAGCCGGCCATCCGGAGAGAGGGGGGGATTGGGCACTGCCATAGTCTAGATAGAGTGAATACAGTATGATTAAAACAAAAAAACAAAACTTCCACTGATCATCTAACAACCATATATCCCTCGCGCTCTCCTCCTACCACTTCAAATCTCGCCCTAGCATCCCTAAACGCGATTCCTCATGCACCTAGTACAAGCCAGAATCCTGCACCCCGGACAGACCCAAATATAATCCGGCAAGGTATTATAACACATCTCACACTGTTGTCCACCAGTCCGATTCTTCTCCCAGCGGCTGGTGTGCTGACACTCATGGCGTTCCATAATCTCTTCGCGGATCACGCGGGTGCGGTGCGCAATGCGTGCTGGAATGGCAGTAGACCCCACCTCGCGGATCGCAAGCTCTTCAGCGCGCCGATCGAGAGCCCGTGTGTCCCAGTCGCTGCACCGGCAAGTTTTCCACTTCAGACCGCAGCGGTAGCAGAATTCGGCGCCGCATTTACTTGGAGGACTGGGTTAGTATGGGGAGAAAGAAGGGGTGAAGGGGAAGATACCAGATGATGTGCTGACACCCAAACAGACGCTCAACAAGGGCGTGGCAGCCAAAGCAACGTTGCCATCCCTCTTTTACGGCGAGCTCGAGGGTGGCGGTCAGGTTGCTGTCGGTGGGACAGTCGGTTTTGCCATGCCTGGAAGATGTATGTATAATCAGTAACCCGTCTTCGCACCATTCGCCGCAGAGCCAGGTACGCACCATTTCTTCTTGCAACTCACACATGTCATCTGCGAACACTTGCTACACAAGGCGCAATCGCCCTCAAAGTTCTTTCCCGGGATGAAAGCGAGGCAGGTAGCGTTATAGCAATACGTCCGGTTCCCCGTCGTAAATTCCTCTTTCTTGGCTTTAAACAACGCGACCTCATCCTTACTCAAGAACGGGTGTGCCAGGAACAGCGGGATCTCCTGCCGGTGGCAGCGTGGCGGGAAACATTCCTCGTCGTTGCACGCGTTGCGGAATACCGTCTTGATGCATTCGTGGCAGTAAGCATCACCGCAAGGCGCAGTGATACAGAAGCGCGTTTCAATGCACGAGCAACACTTCGTCTCCTTTAACAACGATGTAGTCGACTTTCCTCCTGCCCCTGCCCCCCTCCTTGTCCCAGAAGACGTCGCATACCCCGTCCCAAGTCTTGGATCAGCACCCGGAACCCTCGGAACCGCCGAAACAGGAGCCGGAATATCCCCCCCCACATCACTCCCTTCCTCCTGCGACAACCTTATCGCCCATTCCCGATCCCTCCTCGCTGTCTCCTCCTCACCCACAAGCTTCACGAGTATCGGCTGATCGACTTCAAGCGCGTGGTCAATGGACCGCGCAAGTTTCGCGTCTGCTGCAATTGTAGCGATGGAGGCGAGGTAGTCGCGATACTGCTGTAGTGCCGCATCGCCTCCAGATACCGGGCCGCCGGCTTTTCCTTTCCCCTTGCGTGTGGAGTTTGCAAGCGCTTCGTCGAGATCTGCAAGCTGAACCGCAATGATCGCTTGCAAGTCGACTGAGCTTATATCGTCCATATCTTCAGGGAGTGCTCTCATGTTGGTGATTGTTTCGCTCGGACCTATGTTGCACACACACCACACGGGATTATTGAGATGTAGATAGCGGGAGGAGGTGGAGTGAAACTGTTGGTATAAGCCGCAAAGATTTAGAGTAAGGAGGGCTGAAGGTTAAAAAGGAGAATGCCCCGGGTTCCAAAGCAACGGCTCAGCGTACCCCGGGAACCTAACCAATTGGCATCTCAATTCCGCAGGGGGCCCAATGCGTGGCCGGTCATCGTGCGGGGTTAATGTGCAACCAGTTATATCGCTTTGATGTTAAGCAAGAGTCGTGTCGACGAGTGATGAGTTGTGTGTACTGTCTACCGTCTAGATATCATATCAACCATCGCGGGAACGGACCGAGTTTACAAGCTTGGGTGAGTTTTAAACGACTGCCAAGCGAGGCACGGGAGATACAGATTGGAGGCTCAAAAACATACCACTACGCCACCACAAGAACCTCAGAATTGGACTCCATCGACTTTATTCTTCTCATCGAGGTTTTTTGCCGTTGTTTTGAGAATTATGACAGCTGCTAACATCTCCTAGTGTGAGAACATGTTCAAGTCCACGGCAGCCCAAGGAGCGCTTTCAAATGAATTACACTTATATCAGGACCGAGGATGCTCAACAGAGTGGTCGTCGGTAAGAAGCTTATGGACTTATTGTGAAGCCGTATTCACAACTGCTTTGGGGTTCCCTGAACCGAACAAATACCTAGCTAGGTCAAGTCCTCTGAGATTCCTAGCAAAGCCGCGACAAGATAGCGGATCGTTCGAGTGATCCAGAGTGGAAATGGTCAAATACGACTTCAAGAACTTCAACGAAGAAAACGATCTAGAAGCTTCGACGGATGACTGCGAAGGTATGTCGTTCCCCGTCGCCCACTTCGAGGTCTTCATGTCCTAACAGATATTGGGTGCATACAACTGACTGACCGGACGGATAAATTATATGCTTGTTTAGAACAGTCGAGGCCCAATACAGAGAACTGATGTCTAGCTTAGCTGGCAGTGCAAAATACTATAAACACCAAGGTTCGAAACTTATAGGACTCTTTCATATACTCCCCTTGTCCACATTGCCCCGAACACTCTAGGTGACCGATGGACGTACCACCACTACGCACGAAGAAAGCGCTCAGTAAAGGATTTCTTACCATTTTACTAGGCCTGGTTTCAGTTTAATAGAACTCCGAGCAGCCAAAGCTTCGGAGCTCAGGGAGCCAGGGTCCTGCAATATCATGAACAAACAACAATTGACTGCTTAGCTTAGCCAGCACAGAACAAGGTGCTGTAAACGCCAGGTGCTACAAACGCCAAAAGGTGCTATAAATACTGAGTGCGGATCGAAACCTGCGGTGCTCAACCACTTCTTTTCTTTTTCTTTTGTCTTGTGGAGGGTTCAGGCTTACACTGGGACGTTTACGTACCTCCAGCATCTCCAATTTATGCTAGCCCGCGATGGTTTCCAACGCCTTCTAACAGATAGCCCCTCGTCAGTTAAGGTGCCTGCTAAGCTAAGTTGGAAGAGCATGGTGCTATAAACACCAGGTGCTGTAAACACTGAGCACGGGTTCGAAACCTGCCGCGCCCAACCACTCTTTTTCTCTTGCTGATGGCTCAAAGTTGGTATATATGCCTTTCTCACTCTGCCTTCCACCGTGTTCTAGAATCATGGCATACGTGCATATCAGGCTGGCGATATGCAGGCGATTGTGACACACCAATCCTGAAATTAGCCTGGCTTGCAGTATGTACTTCGCAGCAATACCGGTGTCAGCAGCAATAAATTGTATACAGTAATGATTAAAATCACCAAATTAACAAGAAACTTATCTGGCTGAGCATTGTGCTAGAAACACCCAGCAGGCAGGTTCGAAACCTGCAAACTCAATCGGTGCTACAAACACCAGTGAGCAGGTTCAAACCCTGCAGTGCCAATTGGTACCCTAAACACTAACTTCCCGGGCTGGAACCCGAGGTTATCACTTTTTACTTGCACTCGCTCTCGATTTCTGCTAGGTCGTATGGTTGCTACCAAAATATAGAAGTCCAAATCTTCATTGTCCTTCAAAGAAACGGACACCTGAAAAAGCTGTGCAAAAGAGCGAACAATATAGGCTTTGAACCTTGGTGTTTACAACACCTGGCGTTTATAGCACCTAGCATTTATAGCGCCATACATTCGCTGCCAGCTAAGCTAAGCATCAGTTCTTATTTATTGAAAACATATAGACGTTCATCATACAAAAACAATGTTTTCAACAGAAAATCCTACCTGCTCAACCTCATAACTCCCTCCCAGATAGTTGTAGGTAACAGATTCCTGGTGCAAAGGTTATAGATTTAGGATTGATTGGCTTATAGTGAGGGCGAAGAGACACAGTTGCCGGTGTCTTCGGCGGAGATAATTTTCGGAGTCCTTCACACCCTAAGCTGTGTTCAAGCTTTGCAATTTGGGGCCTAGCAGCTGTATGGAGCCTCAAGATGGTGTTTGCTGTGATGTCTAGTACCGCTAAGGAGTTTTATCGTGCAAGCTCGTGTGCAGCCAGAATTGAATGACGACCCCATGTCCTACGGCATACTTAGGCGGTCAAAAAGTACTGGCATACGATTTTGTGAGGTTACATACAAAAATCCACTAGTAAATTTTGACCGCCTAAGTACTAACCATTTATTTCCCAAGTGGAGCTGGTTGAAACTGTGACCGCAGTTCCTACCGTCCTATTTATGGCTGTGAGACAGCTGGGACTTGTAATCGAATCCCTCTACCCTCGGCCGTCTCAACATGAATAAACTCTGTCCAAACTGACAACATTGGAGCTCTTTATGCAAGTAGTGTCTCAGCAGTACGGGATGCATATTTTTCGCGATTCTGCGGTTATGAACGACTTCCTCTTTGCAGGTTTGTTTGCTATGGTTCGTACTAGTCTGGCGACTCTTACAAACGAAGCTTGCTTGGGTCGCGTAATGAGGGTCTCCAGACTGGGTTCGTACTCGAGTATTCACCTATTGGTACCTAGGTATGGCAGTGAAGGGACTTTAAGGCAACTAATATTTTGCGGGGTTTTGTTGTAGTTCTCAAAGTAGGTGTTTCTCCAAACCTTTGAAATCTTAGCTTCGGCTGCTAAGATGCCAGGAATTCCATGGCTGATAATGATGATTTATTACGGTCATATACAATAACATCAAATGCCCATGTATGGTAAAGCTTTTAATAATGCAAAAAGACCTATTTGAAAGGATTGTTGTGTGTGATTGAACAAGCACATAGACTACTTCACACGGATAACACTCGCTGCTCCCATTCAGGATTGGGCAGGACAGTTGGATTCATCAAGGTACATCCCAGAGGCGGGTTCGGAGGAATTGTGCAACCAAACTTCGTAGCCATGTCTAGAAAGCCGGAACGTTGTTCCATAGCAACCTCGGTTGAGAGGAGCGCTTGCGCCTTTGGGATATGTAGCAGTTAGTAGTGGCAACGAATGGCAAAGTGAATAATTGATGAATGCTCTGGATCCGGGTTTCCGGTAGCATTATAGATAGAGTAGACTACTGTTGGGGCGAATTTGGATGACCGAAAAATATAGATAAGTCTCGAACGATGGTACGCCGAAAAAGATATGGTCTCGAAACAACGTTTTGCGGGGTAGCGTGCATGACGATACGGAATTAGCCGCTCCAGGGCAATTGATGAAGTTAGTTATGAGAGATATTTGGAAAAGACAAGGGCTGGTATCATAGAGTACAGGATAATACAGCCAGACATAGAGTGGATTGATAATGAATGACATTTCCAGCACTAGTTTAAATACCGCTTTAAGGTAGCATATCATATGCACCTCTTCTGCCGAAAGGGGTTACCGAACCAAACCAGCCTTGGAAGCCTCCGCTACCCCGGATTCCACTATCCATTATCACTATCTCTCCCTCCTCCTCCTCTTCCTAACTGCTCTGTCGCCTGCCTTCCTCCTCGACCAATCCTCGCCGTCGCAATGACCAAACTCAGCGGTATCGACGTTGCCGCACACAACACCAAGGATTCATGCTGGGTAATAGTCCACGGCAAAGCATATGATGTCACCGAATTTCTACCAGAACAGTATGTTCCCTCGCTGCGCGACACCCCCGACACAGCTAACAATTTGTTCCTATACAGTCCTGGTGGATCTAAAATCATCCTCAAATATGCCGGTAAGGATGCGACCGAAGGATTCGATCCAATTCATCCACCAGATACGCTTGACAAGGTGGGAGGGATATCCTTCGTTTGCCACAACCTCGGAAGCCCATCACTGACACTCACTCGCAGTATCTGGACAAGAAGTTCCACCTCGGAGAAGTCGATATGAGCACGGTTGACATTGAAGAAAAGCAAGTGGACCCAGACGAAGCCGCGCGACAGGAACGTATTAGAAACATGCCGCCGCTGGATCACTGCTACAACCTCTCCGACTTCGAGTTCGTGGCGAAACAGGTCATGAAGCGTACAGCGTGGGGATATTACTCTTCGGGAGCCGACGACGAAATCACTATGCGCGAGAATCGAACGGCGTTTCACAAGATCTGGTTTAGGCCCAGGGTCCTCATCGATGTGGAGAACGTTGACACAACCTGTACCATGTTGGGTTCAAAGACATCTATTCCGTTCTACGTAACTGCTACCGCGCTTGGAAAGCTCGGTCATCCTGATGGAGAAACGGTTCTCACGAGGGCGGCGGCAAGACACGATGTGATACAGATGATCCCCACGCTTGCTTCTTGTTCGTTTGACGAAATCGTTGGAGCCGCCAATGGCAAGCAGACGCAGTGGCTACAGCTCTACGTCAATAAAGACCGCAACATCACAGGGCGCATCGTGAAACACGCCGAAGAGAGTGGATGCAAAGGTCTCTTCATCACTGTCGATGCCCCCCAACTCGGCCGCCGCGAAAAAGACATGCGCTCCAAATACGCGGGCGACAGCAGCGATGTGCAGAAGCAGGGCGACCCAAACTCTATCGACCGCTCTCAGGGTGCTGCACGTGCTATATCCTCCTTCATAGACCCCTCCCTCAGTTGGAAGGATATGCCATACTTTCAGCAACTCACCAAAATGCCAATTGTCCTCAAGGGTATCCAGCGCGTCGACGATGTTATCAAGGCTGTTGAACACGGCATCCACGGTGTTGTTCTCTCCAACCACGGTGGGCGACAACTCGACACTGCTCCAACGGGTATCGAACTCCTTGCCGAAGTCATGGCTGAGCTGCGCGCCAGAAACTTGCAAGACAAGATTGAAGTGTACGTCGATGGAGGAGTGCGTCGTGCATCGGACATAGTCAAGGCAGTATGTCTAGGTGCGAAGGGAGTAGGAATCGGTCGTCCCTTCTTGTATGCGATGAGTGCGTATGGAGATGCAGGTGTAATCAGGGCGATGCAGCTGCTGAAGGATGAATTCGAGATGAATATGAGACTGATTGGGGCGAGGAGCATCGATGAGTTGACGCCGGACTTGGTGGATACTAGAGGGTTGAGTACGCATACTGTTCCCACCGCAGCTGATGCCCTGTATTCGGGGGTTTATGCGCCGTTGGCGAATCCGACGTTTAAAGCGAAGGCAAACTTGTAGATGGAGGTGTTGTTTGATGCTAGAGGAGCGCCGGGTTGCTATCTATTGTACATGTTTTGGATGATGTAGAGTACACACATTCTGCCGATACCTTTCTTTTATGCCTTTCTTGTATCACACACACCTCGGCATTTCAACACAGAGTTGTATAGTTTCCCCCCACGCCCCACGTCCCACGGGCCTGTTCTCTATGGTGGTTATTGGACGATCTGCAATCAGGGTTTGCGGGGAACATGCGAGATGAGATGCCCGTTGCTATACCAGGCTACTTGTGTAACGAAACCGTTTCAATCGCCAGCCGAATTAGATTCCGACAATGAGGCGACGCTGGCCTGTTGGGCTTTCTTCTGCGGGGGCCGAATAGGTTTCAGTCCCTATCTCGTAGATTTAAAATACTTGAGGCGAGCTATCGGGTTTCGCCGTAGTCCACTCAGTCTATATGCATTCCGCAAAACCGCGGAGAAGCTTAGTGCCATAGGTACCTAGGTAAGCCGCATGATAGGTAGCGGGGGAAGAAACCTGCTAGCGGCGGCGTGTTTCAAATCTCACCCAATGCCCTAAATGTGCTGCCTCCTCGCATCCTCTCTCTTCTCCATCTCTTGCTCTCCATCTCCATCTCCTTCCCCACATCCGCACAACACCTCTTGAAACCACATCCCATAGTTCTTTTTTTCTCTCTCGCACTCTTTCAAAATGGTTGAACGAAAGTATATTACCTATAACCAGGTTTGTTTCCCCCTCCACTGCCCTGTAACGCTAACACCCTGCAGGTCCACAAGCTCTGCCAACAAGCAGCGCCCAAGATCCTCTCCGAGTTCAAACCAAACCTAATGATCGCGTTTGTCTCCCCCTCCCCCCTCCCCCCTTCATCCCCAGCTAACCTCTCTAGCATCGGCGGCGGCGGCTATGTCCCAGCTCGTATCCTTCGCTCCTTCCTGAAGACACCAGGCTCGGCCAACATCCCCATCCAAGCGATCGGCCTCTCTCTGTACGAGAAACTCGGCGACCACGAAGGACCCGAGGAAGCGGCCGGCCATACAGTGACGCGCACACAGTGGCTCGATTTCAGCGCGGTCAAGAACTCAGATTTGGTCGGCAAGAATATCTTGATTGTTGACGAGGTTGATGATACGCGTACCACGCTGCAGTATGCAGTTCAGGAGTTGGAGAAGGATGTTAAGGAGGCTGCGAGAAAATTGGGTCGGCCGGATGAGAAGGCAAAGTTCTCGGTGTTTGTGCTGCATGTAAGTGACTCCATGGGGGAGAGGGGGGAGAGGCAAGGCTAATGAGAGGGGTGATAGAATAAGGATAAGGTGAAGAAGGGGGCCTTGCCGGAGGAGATGATGACGCAGGGACGGTATCTTGCTGCGGAAACGGTCGGTGATGTGTGGTGCTGCTATCCCTGGGAGGCGATAGATATTGATGAACACGATCGTTTGGCGGCGGAGGCGGAGAAGAAGAAGAAGAAGATGCAGCAGAATGGTAACTAGAGTTATAAATCGGGGAGGGAGGGGTTAATAAAGTTTGCGTTTGGGTATGAGGCTTTTAGTTGCGGTTTTTTTGTTCCGTTTGTCGGGAAATGGGAAGGAAGGAAGGAGATACAGGACTGATTAAATCTGCTTTGTTCCCTCTCTACCCCTGTCTGAGTCGTGATGTTTAGGATACAGGGGCATGGGCCGTCACTCGGCCATCAATTCTTGGGTTCTGCAGGTGGATCTGGATAGATGTTTCAAGTGTTTATAACGATACCCCGCACGATTAGCGGTCACGGATTGGGTGCTGCCTGCATCCTCAACAACCCCCCCACCTCTAGCGAGAGTGCTTGTTGGGCAATTCTATCCGAAATGGATCCCCCGGGCGGTACGGGACGCTGGCTGGGATGTGTACATGCATATGGGGGTTACCTGACGCACTCCAATCTACTCGCTAGGTAGGGTTGAATCTATCACGTTAGTTCTATCAGGGTCGAATGGACATCCTGGACATCCGGAACAACGCCGTCAGCCAGCATTGAGCGTAAGTTGAAAATTCAAACAGGGAATGTGCTCGGAGTGCAATAACGCAGCTGCAATTGGATACTCTTGCATGCGCATTGCCTAGCTTTATGAAAGTAGAATGACGGTGCAGAGGAATATGGTAGGTTGAAATTTTCTGTTGAACGCCTTTTGAAGACAAGGGATTCTACTTCAGCTTGTGGAAAGTATGGATGGAATTTTTGGCTTGTAATGGGGGCGAGGAAGAATAGTGCTAGGTACATCGGAGGATCGACGAGTTTTGCCATTCATTGGAATCCTTCATATCCTTCACCAGCGCCTCCGCCATAAAGAATTGCAACATTGTGATCATCATAGGGAGAAGTGCTTTTTCCGGAGGGGGGTTAAGTTGGATCTGAAGACCCCAGGCACTGGAATGAGTGTCACCTATGGGGGATTTTCTCTGGCCGCCAGTATGAAGTACGAGACAGGAAAGAGGGCGTTTTGCATGTGTTAAATTCGACCGTCGAATTCTTCGGTGGGTTGGAAAACATTCAACGAAGAGCAAAAGAACATCATGGTTTGCACTTATAACTATCTCTATAACTGGTCGGTTTGATTTCCAATGTGCTCATCCTTACCAAAAGCCTGGCGCGTTCAATGACAAAACACTGAGGCTGATGAGAGCTGAGCAAGCCTGTAGAATCTTGGGCTCGTTTCGTTCTGTGATCTCAGATGCGGTTCTTCAGTCATCGTGTTATGGAGGAATACGTGATGGCGGACAGTGCACCCGGGGGATTGGAACAATAATTAAACTATCTAGAGCAGAGCAACCTGAAGGAAAGACAGCAATGCGGAATAGTATGGAATCTTTGAGCCAACAATCCCATACTTCACTTAGTCCATACGGATTGTTGAAAACTTTACCGGGGTGTAAACCCTTCAACAAACAAGAACTGATGCTTAATCTAGCAAGCAGTGGTAACTGTAAACACCCAGTATATATATGCTTTCGCGCTGGTGTTAGCAAGGTATAAATTCTATATGATAGTGATTAAAACCATCGGATTAGCAAGAAATTTATCTGGCTGAGCATGGTGCTAAAAACATCCAGAAGCAGGTTCGAAACCTGCAGTCCTCAACTGGTGCTATAAACACCGACTCCCCGGCCTGAAAACCCGAGGTTGTCACTTTTTACCGGGACAGCTCTGAAAACTTAAGAGGATTAAACAGCAAAACGGTAGCAACACGGAGCATGAGTAACTACGTAGTAAAAGAATTAATTACCACAGGTTTCGAACCTTGGCCTGCGAATGGTGTTTACTGCACCTGGCATTTAAAGTACCAAGCTAAGAGATCAGTTCTTGTATCTTCGATTGCTTTATGGGATCTTGGCTCTCAAACCGAACAATAATAAGGTTCCCACATTGAGCAATTACATCTTTCTGACTTGTAGGCGTACATACTCTGCCAGTGCGAAGGGGACTAAACAGTGGAATTAAAGCCAGTGTAGTGCAGAGTAAAATAGTGATTACCACAGGCTCGAACCTGCGACTTTGGGTGTTATAGCAAAGACTCAGATTCAGACGCTACACAGGTCGAGAGCAAGAAACAGTTTTTAGCAAAACGCTGTTTGAATTTCATCTGAAACAACGGTGTGCACTAGCTTCATCCAGGAAAGGAGTCCGGACTGTTCTGGACGCGATGAACAAAAGGATGAGTGCAACTTTGCGGGTTTCGAGCCCTCGGTGTTTCCGCACCTGCAGCGTTCACACTATGTCTCTGGCTCCGTGTGGCGTTCGCGCTTCGCCTCAAGGGTCCCATATAGAGTACATAGTACGAATAAGATTAGATAAGATCAAATCTATCAAAACAAGTAAAGCCTCCTGCGCCGTATCCTCACACAAACCCTCTCAGTCTAGAAGACAGCTCCAGCTCAAACCGTTCCTGCGCTAACGGACCTTCTCGAATCTCAGTCATCATATCTGTCCCCGGCGGAAAGTCATGCTCAAAGACCGGCTTCCCCGCTCCTCTCATGTTTGCAAGCACCAACTGCCTAAAATGCCACCGAAGAAGCTGATCCGACACTCGATGAGGATTTGCTGCATCACGGCATACGGGATCTAAAGCCCGTCCATCCACACCAAACACATTCTTACTAAACACCACAATCTTGTAGCTGTCCTATTAAACGTCGGCGTAAATAACAATCTAGTCATTAAACATGATGGGGATAAAATTACATCGGGGTCCACCGAGACTAAATACTAATCGAAGTGCTGGTGGATGTTCGCTTGCAGCATAAACCCATTTTGACACGAGTTGATTCTCGAGACCCCACAATATCATCCATATCCGTAATCCACTTGCCGTAACCCCACTCGATCCACAGATTCTCCTTCTCCAAGGGGAAAATATGAGTTGCCTCAAAACCAGCCCAGAAAATATGGAGCAAGTTGGTTCGCGACACCCGTGATCACACACTTTCCGTCTCGTGCACGGATTCCGTTTTGAAATGCATCTTCCCGGCCGGACACATTGTGCGAGATGATGCGATGGACCCTCGGTTCGTCACTGACTTGGAATTCACCTTACCAATTAGCTCAGAAACATTCGCACAAACTCAGCTTACCTTCACAGCTGACCATATAGTCTCCCACATCGAGACGAGTATCAACCATCGAGACAACCCTCCCGGTATCCTCCGTAGAGACGCGAATCGGGGCAGTGGTGACAAGGACGATGTCAAGCATCACGAGAAAGTTCTTCTCGGTAAGGAATCCATTCTGTACTAGACCTCCCAGGACGACATCTGGATTGGCTTCGTCAAAGAAGCGGACGTTGCTAAAATGAGAACGATGCGAGGACATCGCATAAAGGTTGAGTGAACTCCGTCTGTGCTGACTCCATCTATCGAATGGTGGGGTTGAAGGACTTCGTCCCTTCACACCAAAGAGAAGGTGCGAGCCTCTCCTGTGTACCAACTTAATCCCTGTGCTCCTCTCGTTCCGCCAAGCCCAGCTTGCAGCGTTCAGGGCTAATCGGAGCGCCCCGAGAAATACTACATATTTCCTGAGATTTACTTCCAGCGTTTCGCGTTCCAGCAACTAAGACAGTGGTGTTTGTAGCACCAAGTACCTGGCGTTTACAACACCATGCACTCATTGCTAACTGAGCCAGGCTTCAGTTTTTAATTATTGGGAGATTTAGACCATTATTATTTACTTCAACAGAAACAGCTACTAATTCCCGTATGTACTCAAGGTAATAAAGCTGCAGACGCTAGCAGCAACTGACAGCGTGACATGTAGCTTTGAGTAAAACACAGTTTGAATTTCATCAGAAGCAGCGGGGCATACAGACTTCACTGCTTTCAAAACAGAAAAGGAGCGCTTCTGGGTACGACTGACAAAAGCTACTTTATAGGTTTCGAACCTTGATGTTTACAGCACCGTAAATGATTAGGGCAGGTTTCGAGCCTGCGACCTCAGCATCATATCCTACTTGTTGGGCTAAATCGTCGGTTCCTAGGTATAACTACCTACATCATTATAATCATGATCACTGATCATAGCTAATACAGTCATCAATTCGTGGACAGCGAGTATCCCACTACGAAAATACAGGACAAAAGAAAATGTTTCAAGCCTGTGACCCAGTGTTTAAGCATCTTAATGACCAGCGCAGGTTTCGAGCCTGCTACCTGGCGTTTATAGCACCTATGCCTCTATCTGTTGGGCTAAGTGACTGGTTCTTATATCTACAGCGTTTTTAACCGATCATGTAAACTACGTACCTACCTGCCGGGCGTCTGTTCGGAGCCAGTAGTGGATTCGGACCATCTATGGATTGTCCGGATGGCCTGAATCCACCATGGGGACCCGAACACATTGGATCCGAGACTAATCCGATGTTGAGCAGGACGCCCTAAAAATTAATAACACAGCTGGAAGATACCCATATACAGGAACTAACCATCTGGCTTAGCTGGTGCATTAAACACCGTAGTTTAAACCCTCATAGCGCTAGAAACGCTCAGATGCGGGTTCGAAACCTGCAATTCTTTTGTTCTTGTCCTACTCACAAGAAGATATGTTGCTCGTAACCAGCACCCTGCCATTCCAAGTTCTGCCAGTGTGAGCATGAATATGGCTGCGAGATACCGTGACCCAGTTTCTTCCTTTCCATAGAGGTCTGCCACCCATAACTAGGATAGTGAAAATAATTGCATATATAAGGCGATCGCTTGGCTTAGCTAGTGCAATAAACACAAGGTGCTGTAAACACCGGGTTCGAAACCTCATTGCGCGATAACGTCTGGCTAGGCGCTGTAAATACCAAGTCGGGGTTCGAAACCTCATTGCGCTGCAAACGCCAGTCCAGATGCTGTAAACACCAGGTTTAAAACCTATGATGCTCATTCTTTTACCAGGACACTTTAAGATCCCAGCTTAGGTGGGTTCTATACAACATGGCGGAAATTAATGCATATATAAGAACTTATCGCTTGGCCTAGCTGGTGCGTTAAACATTAGGTGCTGTAAACATCGGGTTCGAAATCCCATGGCGTAATAAATGCCAGGCCACTACAGGTTCAAAATCTGTGGTGCTCACTCTTTTGCCCCTCGATACCCTAACTTTGGTCCCGTTGCTCTCTCGCCCTCGGTCGGCAAGCTCAGTTTCCTTGCGAGCTGTGGACGGCCTATACCTTAGTGTTTACAGCACAGTAGGTTTCGAACTCGCACTCCGCGTTTATAGCGCCTGATGTTTCCCACACCATGCCCAGCCAGATAAGCTAAGCGTCGGTTCTTATTTATTGAAAGATTCGGACATAATTATCTTCTTCAACAGATCGCTAGAAACAGTTACTCACTCGAGGCAGGTAATAAGAGTTCGGACGCTGGTAGAAGACTATACACATTAAGAGTGCAACACACAGTTTTACGAGTCCGAACTATTCTAAGCACAGAGAACAAATAAGAGTAAAAAAGTAAGAGCTGCTTAACAAGTTTCGAACATAGATGTTTACAGCATCTGGTGTTTATAGCACCTGCAACTGACGCTTATAGCGCCATGTACTCACTGCAAATTGAGCTAGGCTTCAGTTCTTTGATTATGGGAAATTCGAACCATTATCATGCAAATAAAGTCTCCAACGCATTACTCGCACGGCATGATTTATTACCAGAAAATGATGCTCTGGTCACGGCGGACAAAAGAAAAAAAAGAGGTTTCGAACTTCAGTGTTTATAGCACCCAGTGTTAATTTCACCTGGAGATTCGGGCTCTGATCATGCAAATAAAGCCTCTAACAACCCGTCCGGTAACAATCAGTTGTACTTACTGTGGTGGCGGCTAAACACGGGTCGAAACACAAAAACACGGAGTTATTTACACTTAAAACGCCCCGCAACTGCAATTTAAGCAGTCCAGATCCTGCGCGAAGTGTGGCTTAGAATTGTACTTTAACGATAGCACGGTATTATAGGAGCGAATGATGCTTAGTGGCTTACATCTCGGCATGCCGACCCCCACACCAACATCCGCGAGCTGGCGCGCGCAACATCAAAATATACTCTTGGCCGAGTTTTGGAACTCAACACAAATGCCGAATCCTGCGATGTCTAAAAGTGTAGAGAATTAGTCTGTTCCCTCGAATTCATATATATGCCCCATTTTCACCGCTGTCGATTGATTGACCAAATCCCACATTCACTCCATCTCACTTCAGCTTCGGATTCTTCTCTATTGCCAATCATTTTCAGTCTTTCATTCTTCCATTCATTGTAGATCTTAAATACCATTATGCAGGCCATACAATTACTCCTCTTTCTTTCCGCGGTCCTTACCGTCTTGGCCACTCCGACTTACCAGCATTCCGCTCGCTCGGCCTATCCACCATCAGTCCCAAATACAGAACCCGCTGGACCTCCATCAATCCCTAACACTGGACCGGCGGACCCACCATCGGTCCCACACACACCATCCCCTGGTCCTCCATCGGTTCCTAACACTGGACCGGTCAACCCACCATCGGTCCCAAACTTTCCGGCGAAGCCAAATACTCCCGCGGTACCCGCTACACCCGCCGAGCCACCGTATGAAGATCCCGCTGAACGTCAATAACTGTACCGAATTTCGAAGAAGAGACTTCGTATGTTACGCCAGAGTCTGGGTTTGATTGAAAGCGGACTGACAAGTGGTGTTTAGAGATGAGCCGAGTGATGCAAGTGAAGCTTTGGAATGAGTGATGTGACCTGTGGCGGATTTTGATAATTCGAGGGTAGGTAGAGTTTTGTGGTGTGTAATATTAAGAAGTGAGGAGTGCAATTCCATCATAGTTTCTGTGCGTCACTTTATGTACCAAAAGCCATATGTTACGAATGAGCGGACGAAGTGTATTCAACTATCTAAGGGAGAAGCTCTGTCTTTATATACATGAAGGCGTGGAACTCTATAGAACTCTATGGAACTCTATGGAACTCTATGGAAGCTCACGATTGCGAATACCAGTGGCGGTGGCGAGTGAAAACTTGTCGATGAGTCTACGACTGTGAGTCCACAGCCTGTGAGTCGATTCGGCGATCTCAGTGTATCGGCGACTTCCTTTCAGGTCATATAGTAACACCATAAACCTCTCAAAAATGTGTGATATTTCATGAACCAGTGTAATCCAAGATGACCAGAGAGAGATCCCTGAATATACAAACAAGCAGCTCAGCTCAACTTTCGACCAAGTCTCTTCTTCCCGTTTCTCAAAGGCCGCGGTGATCCAGTTCTCCCTAGTCTCTCAATTCCCTCGTCCAAGTCTGAGTGAGGCAAAGTGAAAGTAGGGTGATACGAACTATAGATTAATACGGTAGGTATTATACCCCTCTTTCTCCTCTTCCCTTCCCATCACCACACCAACAAACATGACCCTCGCTACCCCCGAATATCTCTCCCACTTGCGTTCTCTCTTCCCCGCCAACTCCTCCATTCAAAATCCATACGCATATGTGATTGGTATTGTCTTCGCAGCAAATAACAAGCCACCAGAGACGGCCGCCGTGTATCAACATGCAATCACCGACACCGACGACCCCGCAGGAGTAACACGCAAGTTCCGCGAGGCGCTCTTCAAAACCGCCGTGTTGTACGGCGCACCAAGGATGATAAACGCGCTGCTTGAGGTGGAGAAAGTCTCAACTGTGCCCGCAGAGAGTCCCTATCGGTTATTAAAAAGCCGCACACCCTCTCACGTGCGCTGATGAATATAAACTAGGGATCCGGTACTCCCGGTGCAGGAGATGACGGCGCGCGGAGAAAAACTATTCGCAGAAACGTATGGCGAGAATGCAAAATCGACGCGAGAGCTTCTTCGAGGTGTTCACCCCGATTTTGGTAGCAATCCCTACTATCGGAGAAGCAGGGCACCACCACTGATGGATAGAGGGTAGATTATTACATGATGACGCTCGTGTACGGGCCAATATATGCTTTCTCCGAAATCCTGCCGGATATGGAGACGTCGTTCGCCATGATTGCAGCGTTGATTGCGATTGAAGCGCCGTTGCAGGTGCGTTGGCATGTTGATGGTGCTCTGAGGCATGGGGCGACACAAGAGGAGATTGATGCGGTAAGAGAGATTGCTGAGAGTGTATTGGCGAGGATTAAGGGATGACGGTCATCCCTTGAAGGTTGATATCCATGGATTTGTTGTAGCACGCTAAATGATGGGCACTGTTTTTAGTGCATATTTTTGATTGGCCGCGGAGACTCACTATGATGGACGACGACCTCTAATGCCAAGTATCCAACTGCCACCCACCGCCTACATTATGAATCCGCAGGTATCACCACCGGGTGCCTTTAATATCACTCGACTCGCCAAATACGAATGGCCAGAAGCTAATATCCAGAGATTGAATTTAGCGTACTACAACAAATCCATTGATATCAACCTTTGAGTAAAGAATGAGGGAGAGGTAATCAGACAGTACCATTGCTGAGCGACGCCTCATAGAGATCCTAGTCTCCGACTTATGAAAACGAAGATCATATCGAGTGCCAAGTTATTAGTAGCGTAAGGTAACGGTGACTGTATTTAGAAGGCGGTCTCGCTTGTGGACGAGTTCTTCAATCCGGAGGAGATGCAGGCAATAAGCTATAAGCTAGTTTGCTGATCGGCAAGACATATGAAGGGGATTCGTCCGGTTCGTCGTAGGTTTTCATCTAGTAAGACTATTGAACTCTCAAGATGAGGAGGTAGCCCCACACTTCAGGTGTCATTCCTTTTTCTGTGAGCGTATTATTCCATTCGATGGTCAGATGATTGGTTAGCAAATGCAACAGTTTTCAGCCCTACCCTTTCTTCAGCTGCAAAAAGCTTGATCAAACGCTCTTTGTGCGACAGAATCTTCCGATGTGCTTCTAGAGAATACCCCACCTTCCAGCTGAAGGATTTGAATCAGCGCTCAACTGGCGGCGGGTGTATGAGTAAGTGCAGTGCTTCTAGCTGAGACGGGACGCTGGGACTCAACCCCATCCCGACTGGTTAGGGTTTTCAGCTTCAGGATTTTTTACTCTGTATGGTGCTACGCATAAGCCAACTGTAACCACATGGCTCGAATCCGAGATATCTTTCTAGCTGCTGCCTAACCTGCGGGGATAATTTTCTTATATGTAGATCAGTTTGAATCCGCTAGATGACATGTTTGCCGTTCAGTTCGAGCGTACTCTAGAGTGTCTTTGCAAGAGCTGCCCATTGCAATGAATCTTCTCGCACTTTCCCTCCTCTCCCTGCTGACCCTGACCTCCGCTCAGGACGCACCCGAGTATGACTACATCGTTGTCGGCAGCGGCGCTGGAGGTCTAGTAGTCGCTGATCGCCTCTCCGAAACCGGTGCGCATACCCTCTTGATCGAAAGAGGGCCCGCAAGCACCTGGGAAACCGGCGGACGTCAATTCCCCATCCCCAGCTTATTTTCCGCACTGACAATCCTTAGGCGAGGGTCCTGACTGGGCCACTAGTAACAATCTCACACGCTTTGACATCCCAGGACTTGGGAATTCCGTATGGACGAATATCCCGACGCCGCCAAGCACTATATGCAGCGACTACACAGAACTTGCAGCGTGTATACTCGGCGGCGGAACGGCGATCAACGCGGCATTATTTTTTCGGCCGCCGGAACAGGATTGGGGTTCCTGGCCGTCGGGATGGAATGCGCCGGATATGCGGAATGCTACAGAGAAGGTGTTTTTGCGGATTCCGTCGACAACGACCCCGAGTGCCGACGGTACAAGGCATTTGCAGTTCCCGTTTCAGCTGCTCGAGAGTGTACTGCCGGTTGCGGGGTGGGAAGAGGTTCAGGCGAACCGGCAGCCAGAGAGGAAAAATCACACGTTTGCACACGGACCGTTCATGGTACGTCGGCTTTTGTTCCCAGGCATTGCAGGCTGATATAAAAAATGGGAGAATAGTTTGAGGATGGCGAGCGCGGAGGTCCTTTGGCAACATATCTCCGCACGGCCATGGCCCGTCCCAATTTCACTCTGATGTTGAACACTACCGTCGACCGAGTTCTGCGCAAAGGCTCAAAAATTCTGGGGGTCACAACATCCACTGGCCGCAACATCACCGCGAAAACAGTAGTACTCTCTGCTGGTAGCTTTGGCACACCCAAGATCCTTTTTCGATCAGGAATTGGGCCTTACAACCAGCTCAGAATTGTCAATGTCTCTTCAGACGCCCCATTTCTTCCGCCCGAGAAGGAGTGGATTCTTCTCCCCGTTGGCGAAAATTTGATGGACCACGCGAATATGGACATGAAGATATCCCATCCTGCCGCGCAGGGATATGACTTCATCGGAGCGTACAACAACCCCATTCCAGGAGATCAGTCAGAGTATACTTTCTTCCGCTCTGGTCCTTTGGCGGAGGCTGTTCCCGCACCGAACGCAGTGTTATGGGATACAGTAATCGTTGGTGTAGTGGAAAAGACAGCACAGTGGACAACGCGAGTCGGTAGCAGCCGAGATGATAGTGAGTCTCCCCTGTCTCCCCTTCAATACCTCCACTAATGAATAGATACCATCGGTCTTGGGCACTTCCTTGGGCGACATTCGACCTCCCGGGGTCGGATATCAATCTTCCCTAATCTCACCATATCGGTGACGCAGACACCATGGGCTAATACCGAGGATGACATCGCGGCTATCACGGCAACTATTTCTTCGCTGCTGGTTGCGCTCAGAGCTGATCCACAAATAACGATGATCTCGCCACCCGCCAATGAAACCGCAGCGGAGTTTGTTGCGACGTACACGGGAGCTAGGGGAAGTAATCACTGGCTGGGAACTGCAAGGATGGGGTTAATAGATGGGAGAATGTTTAACGGGTTGCGTGGAGATGTGGTCGATACGCGGGCAAAAGTGTACGGGACAGAGAATCTGGTAAGTTATATCCTACTGTGGATGTCAGGAGAAAGCTAATCCGCGGCGATAAGTTCGTGGCGGATGGAAGCGTGTTTCCATGGTTGACAACGACGAATCCGAGTGCACCGATTATGGTGGTGGCGGAGAGGGTGGTAGAGAGGATTCTGGGGTTATAGTAGATCATTTCGAGGATTTAATTTGGTTCATGCTTGCTCTTTCTGCGATCTGATGCCTAATATATACCTATCATTATTGGCAAGGTGGGATAGACGTAGAACGGGATATCCCGGGATAGTGTCTTCCAAGTGAGCTGCCGTGATAGAATTCAAGTTGCGCTGGCCAAGTGGGTTGTTGGAAAATTTGTACTACATGATCAGGGCTTGAATTTTTCAATAAACAAGAGTTGATGCCTAGCTTAGCTGGAAGTGGATTGTGATATAAACACCGGGTGTTCTAAATGCCGGGTGCTGTAAACATCAAGGTTCGAAACCTATAGCGCTCAATATTTTAATCTCAGCTGTATCCATAGGAGGTTTCATCGACGAAACGTAAAATAACCTCCGTGTCGTATGCTAACGATTAACAAACTACGGCGTAGTTTGGATAGCCATGAAAACAGCCCAGGAAGTGGTGAGTCTAGTGACTCAAACGCTGGGAACGTCTCTTACCGGCGGCCCTCCATGGATGACTAACCTGGTACTTTCCCTCCTTCGAAGAACTGAAAGCATAAGCCTTACCGAGTTAGAAAAACTTAGCAGGGTCATGGTAGCTCACTCGGCCGTTAAATTCCGAGCTAGATTTTGTGTAACGAAATAGCTTGTTCATTACCTAGTAACTCGGCTTTAGTGCATCTGATTTGGCATATCTGCCGTCTGTCTGGGTGTACATTTCTGGGAATACATGGTTCGATATATTGCTATGGTATCATCCCCAAGAGCTCTTTGAGTCCGTTCTTCGATACCACCCTAGGACTCCCTCCAGCACATGTCTAGGAGCCCCTAGTACAGAGAGCAAGGATAGTATAAATTTCGTATCAAAGATATCACCACGGGCACCTGGAATATGACGTTGTCCACCTAGAATTTATCCTTGTTGACTTTACTTCCTCGGCAAGCAACCTTGCATCGTAGCTACTCATCCTTGTCCCTCGACTACCATCAATAAATTTGCTTGGTTGAAGGTGGTGATTCTTCGGTAGTACGGGTATATGCCTGGTGATAAGGCACCGTACTAAAATCGTGGCGAAGTCACTGGGCCACGAGTTTCCCACGATTGCTCACGCATGTTGAGTTCAGTGTTTTTATCACGCGGTATCCTGCATGACTTTAAGAGCCCCGTGCCTACGACGGCCCACACAACTGACCTCATCACGCTATTCATCGAATGAGATTCAATATGCAGGTCTCCTAGGGCCACCTGGAAACGACAGTGCCATAGTCCAACCATATTATTACACCATCCAGTCGTGTTACTGACGCTTTTGGAGATCCCACCGAGGATGAGATAACACACGGAATGGACCATTAAACGCCGGTGGTGAGGTCCCACGTCATATTTGCTATTCAGGGTTCAGAGAAATAACACGGAGTGCATTTTTAAAGTACCTCTCCACCGCATTTATACCGAAAGATACTAGATTGGTGACGCTCATTTGAGTGTGAAGGGCTAGGAAACCGTTTCACCGACGCTCAGCCGCAGGACTATGCCTCAACATTGATACTTTTGACGCCAGAAAATGCTCGGAACCAGGGGTCGGATGACGTTCGTGCCTCATTGCGCGGTAGAGTACATTCCTTTGTGAATTCTAGCTTACGACTCTGAAATCTCCCAAGTGGTTCGAAAATAAGACCCAAGAATAGCTTGCGGAAAGAACTCAGCCCTCCAGTGGAACTGATACATACCGGTCGGGTCACAACTAAGTGAGCTGAAAGGTCAACTGCAATATTCAACCTGGCGTGCCAAAACGGAGAAACTAATGACCGGAGTCGGTAAGAGGCGAGAAGATAAAGAGAGGTGTTGCCCTGCGTCATAGTGTTTCGAATCGATCTATCATCTTTTTGTTACATACGCGCCTTAGCATGCTCCGTCACGCGACGCAGATGCCTCAGCGCTAGCGTTACAGGAAGTGCACCCGTGAGTTCCAACATTCCAGTACTTGCCCGCTACGGCCGATATGTGCATCCCTGTGGTCGTTCGGGGGATTATTTTCCAAAAGACTTCGCGTCGAAGCTTGGTGACACCCGAACCGGGAACGTGCGTACTCCCCGCGTCTGTCGCTTTTGGGTCCATAGTGATATTATACCTAGGCGGCTACGGATGCACTATACATTGCGCCCCCTGCACCATAAAGAATATTATCGACCAGCCTACCACAGTAATCTCTTGAACTAGCGATTTTGAATTCGACCCGTGACGACGCTAGCAACAACAAAGTACTACGCCGTCCGTAACCGTCAACATATACCTCCATAAGATCACCGTCTACTCTACTTATGGCAATTCGAAACGTCATTAAGCCTTAAGGCCTGCCTGTGATACATATGAAACACATAGACACAGGAAACAAGAACCTCCCACCAACAATCTCTCGCTGTGAGTCGTTCATTTACCTTTCTCTCTTCCCCATCAAAACTTCCATCATCATTCGTTACCTTCCCTACATGCATTCCCTTGTGATCATTGTAATACTCATACAAACCGTCGTTTCCAAGTAACAAAATCACCCCGTCAACAAAAACTCCCAAATTAACACATAACATATTAACATCATATTTAAAGAGAACGCCAAAGACGCTTAATGACGAGTTCGCACTTTCCTATGAGAGGGATATAAAGGACCTGCCTCCATCTGGTCATCCACATACTATGTAAGCTAGGTCGTACTATAATACTCGCCCGATACACTCCTAGTCCTCGTTAGACAGCAGAATCCTTCTAATAAGCAGTCCAGCTTGGGAAGCCGAGACATCCGAACGTAGGACTGAGATCACACTCGTCGCTGCCTTCGAAGAGGTTTCGTACAAAGTAAGAGAGACCCCGGACGCCGGGAGCCTCGTTATCGTGCGATTCTGCTGCATCCTGTCAATGTTCCTAAGCGGCCCAACCGGGCGGCGGGCTTTTAGAATCTGCAGGCCGGGTCGGGCCGGGCCGCAATTTCAAAAGTCTGTGCCTGTAGGCTTTCAAATATCTGGGGTCGCCCACAGATCCGGCCTGCCTTGGCGGAGGCCAGACCCGACTTCATGCAGGCCAGCCGGGCCGGGCCGGGTCGCTTAGGAACACTGCACCCTGTCGTCGTCTTGGATACGCTTCATGCATAGTGACACGAGTCCCTCGCCAAGACAACCCTAGGATTCGCAGATAGGTTCTCGAAAGTTTGAAATTCAGTGTGCGCATCGTGACGTGTTGGTTCGCGAAGAGTCGAATTCCTATGGATAGATAGGTATCGGAGCGCTTGCACTTCTGTTCCTGATTCGCCGCAGATGCAATCTGGTCACATTGGTTAGAGGAGTCCGATGGAACTCCGTCATCACATACTTCTCCCGTTGATCCTGATTTGTACCCGCTCGGTTTGACCTGCCGCTCCAGAACGACGGCAGATACTCGTTGCCATAATCCGAAACTGTTAACATCTCGTGATAAGTGGAGATGAAGGGAAATCGCAAGCCAATATGACGGATGGGTAAAACCGAGCTTGGTAGAGATGGCAAGAGTGAATGGAAATGACACGGAGTGTTTGTGTTTTTGTTGATGTCTTGCTGGGGAGGTCATGGAGGCAGGATACGACGGCGAGAGGATGAGGGAAGAGGGTTGACTCGCAACCATTAAACTCGAGATTCGATATGGGTTGCACGCGCGCTGGTATTCGGCATTGTACCCTACTTCCATTTGTCGCTGACTCGTCGGCTTCTGCTAGATAGTTACTTGTTAGCGGCATCGATTGGCTCATTTGACGTCATGGGAATTCTTATCGATAACTCTAATCTCGCCGTAATGCAACCGTGCTATTAGAGCTACTCTAGCCGTAATTGCATTGTGATAGTACCTGGCAGGACGACGTGAATATTTAAGTACTTCTTTCGGGAGTTTCCGGCAGACTCGTGTGGAGTTCTCGATGCTCCTGTAAATCAGGGAAGCAGTGCTTTTACGGAGCCTAGCCTCTTTATCTCGTGCTTGGGTGTGTTTGGTTTCGTTCCCGGGATGAGGTCAGACAGCGTAGATAGACCAGAACATTAGAAAACGGACGGAGATGAAGATATCCGGTTATTGGCACATGCTAAGTCAAGCGACAAGGTATACCGGGCAACATACCCCTTCCGCCTTCTGCCTTCACATATTGTACCAGCAGCGCCACCGCTTCCGATGCCTACTGTTCTCCCATGTCCGGCATAGCGCCAGCATCAAAGAACAGTGTGACCGAGTGTTCATTTTCAGCAAGCTGCAATGCCATGTGTGCGCCGAGGTCCCAGATTCCATATTCCGTCCCGTTTACGTTGCATAATTGCCGTAGTACCTATACTAACTTGAATGTTTTATATCTATAAAGTAGATCCGAAGATAGGTTCAATACCAGGTACGGACAATCCAAACCGCCATCTCCACGATCATCCCTGTCGCCGCCATATTGCCATGGGAAGGATCACGTGGATCACTCGGCCATGCGATCGTACACGATTTTGCATGGAATTGAACGGCTGGCTCGTACAAGGCTCACAGATATCTTGTATATATCTGGAGCGTATTCTCCTCTCTCACCATTATATCTCTTAAGACTAGGGAATGAGGGCCTAGGGGGTAGGTGGGGAGACTACAACATGGACTTCTCCTTTGTTGGATTTAAATTTGGAATGGCGGGAAAGAAGGAAGATGTATGGGTGTATGTCATACCCACAAGCGGGTGAATACAGAATGATTACAAACAAACAAATATCTCTTAAGACAATATATATGCGCACGGTCCTCAATATCGCAACCCACGAGGTTGAAGATAGAATACTGTACTGGTTACAGAGGTTCAGTCACTCTTTTTGTGCTGACAGATTTTTTCAATCCCGAATGAGCAAAAACCGATCAAATCCACAATAAAATCTTTTTCGGGCACACCATTCTGACTGCTGACGTCCGAACCACTGTAACCAGTACAGTATGAGAGAAGACCACATGGGTTGATATCTATCAGAGCTTGAGAAGCCAGTACATATACTAAGGTACGTTCGGAATCATGTTACGTACATACATGGATATCCGACACTGAGTATGAGAATTCCAAATATACAACACACGGTCGTGCGAATGATTGGATGTTGCGGAATTGGATGTGATAGATGGCTTGTTTATCTAAGTTGGGAAGCCATTACATATACAAGGTACATATGCAATCATGCCACGTCCGCACATAGATGTCAGACACTACTACTCTGACAGTCTAAGCATGGTAATTCCAAATACAAGTGATGATTCAGTCTCATGCTAGTACGTAAAGTCTGCGCAATATTCCAAGCATGTATGGTACAAAGAGGACCCGGACTTGCGACGGCTTCTATTTCGTGAGCACAAGTCCAAGTATATTCTAGCTATAGAAGGGTTGCTGCCAAGGGCATTGAAGAGAGCATAGGAATAAGGTTGGATGTGTCCCCACCCGTTGTCCTCTAGACGGAACTGGGTTTGTAGTTTCATGGTCCGCCGCTTGCACTAAATTCTATAGATCTATCCAGACCTAATGTAACATCCTAGTTTTCACAGCCTCAGATTTCCAGATAATATAATCTTCTACGCATAAAATTCGAGATATGTATCGAATGTAAAATAGTACTACGGCAAATATGGTATGGTGGATACAGCTCTTCAAAGTTTCTACGAATTCTTGAGCTTACACGCGATGGGACATCTCTCGTATTCTATACGGTTCAGGAAAAACGCTGGCATTGATTCTGCCTAAGGCAGCCGCTAACTTGCAGGTGGGGGTCAGGGCCGGCGTCAGAGAAAAGAAGGTTCAAAGGTGCTGATTTGCCATCATGCTTAACATCTACTGGTGCTAATCTCGCTATAACAGACTACTTAAGTTAGAAGCATGTGTGTGGTCATGGGTTCTAGTACCAAGCCTTTCCTTAGCCTGCTTCTCGCTTTGCGGATGGCTTTCAGAGCCTCATTCTAGGTCACTAGGGGCAGCGGCTCAAAACAGAGTGTTTGTGATCCTAAGCGCCGTTACAAGCTAGCCTGCAACACTGTATCAAGAGTGCCAAGCCCATAAACTGACGTTCTGCCCCGAACGCTGGAAAAGCCGCACTTTAAACGATTAGATACCATGTAAGTAATCTATTCCACCCTCTTTTCGTTTCCTCAGATTTTCTATCCCCGGACTTTTGATTTGTGCTTTTACGTAGCTCCGTTCCCTCTTTGTCTACCACAGGAGAAGTGTTTCATTCTGGTTGGGCTGGAGCTAATGGAGCTTGGACTTCACCGCCGCTAACTAGAAACTTCTTGGAGCCCAGCCCATCTAAGTCAACCGCGCCGCTCCAACTGCTCACCCTACCCCGCCCGCCTTCTAGACTGCCGCTTCGCCTTGCTCACACTTGACAGGCGTCCCGGTCACCTTTCACCGCCTCTGTCTGCACCCTATTCCCCTCCCCCGCCATCTCCCTTCTACTCTCGATACACCCGCGTCTCCTTTCCCACACCTGTCCCCGTTCCCATCTCGTCGGCTGCCCGCTGCCACCACCAACCATCTTATCCCAGTCTACCGACGATCAGCCAGCGTGGACGTGCTTCATCATGAGTCTCGAAGCTAAGCTCGTGGTGCTAGGAACCCAAGGTACGTTTGTTTCCAGCTCTCTAGATAGAGTCTATAAATTCTACTTGTGAGCGGGCCGCTCGGGCCACCACCAAATGCAAAATAGCCTAGCCCATGCGTAAACGGACCGACGATAGCTGAAGTTTGTGGACTTGTTTCCGCCGAGCTTCCTAAACTGTGGGGATGTAAACGGGGGTAAGATTTGGCTGACTGAGGCTTCTGTATTGTAGGTGTGGGAAAGACTTCCCTTGTCGTCAGGTACTACCCACCCGGATTTACTGGAGCTCGCTTTCGTCCCAACGGTAGCTGATGGTGTTATGTCTGCGCGCGACAGATATGTCAAAAACACATTCGATCCTGCATCAGCGTCTACAATTGGCGCCAGTTTTCTGGCGAAGAAGGTGGTGGTGGATGACTGTCTTGTGAGACTTCAGGTACAGCGTCTACTCTATTACAACTCTTAGGAGCCGCGTTACTAACGTCTATTTCTCTAGATATGGGTATGTCTCGGTACCGATTGGAGCTCTGCTACTGGTGGATACTAAGATGCATAAAGGATACCGCCGGGCAAGAGCGCTACCGAAGTATATCAAAACTGTACTATCGAAGCGCGAATTGTGGTAATTTGAAACATCTCCAATTAAATTGCTACACTTTCTTAAATAGGGTTTAGGTATCCTCTGTTACGACATCACCTCCGAGGCCTCGTTCCTGGCTATGCACTCATGGTAAGCGATCATTGAACCCATCACTCTCCCCTCCCCCTCTAATGGTAGACCTGTCTAAAGGCTTCTCGAACTTAAGAAAAACATAAACAACAATATCATCATTCATATTGTCGGAACAAAGGCCGACCTTGTCAATGCAGACCCTTCGAAACGAGAGGTTCCATTCGAGAGATGCGTTGCATATGCCGCAGAACACTTGGGCGATAATGAAGGTGTCGGTTGGGCTGGGATGGACACTTGCCATGAGATCTCCGCCAGAGACGACACCGGAGTGGACGAGGTTTTTCAAGTTATCGCCCGAAAGCTGGTGGAGAAACGACAAGAGATCGAGCATGAGAGACTTTATGGCTCTAATAGCGGCGGAAATCCGAATGCTCAACGCGGAGCAGATAGAGACGGGATTGACGCCTCGCACGAAAGTCACAAGAAGGGGAGGTGTTGTTAGCCACGATAACACTACTACCTGTTTCGGCGGTGAGGAAATAAATGGGGTCTCATGATGCACTTGAGACAGGAAAACGACAGCATTGTTGATATCTAACTACTTAGTACCTTAGACAACACGACACGACATTCGAAGGGAAGGGGCCGTGTTTGCAACGAGTTTCGGTTTGGGGAATGAATGAAGTCTCGTCATGCATTTCTTTTAAAATTCGTTCTCATTATTTCTCGCAAACTTTCCATGAGGGCGTTTGATACCTAATTGTTGGGGTTGTGCTTTTTTTCTTCGCTTTTCGTTTCTGATCATGCGGGAGGGGGCAGGTGTTTGTTGTGTCTTGTGTTTTTGTGTTACATTAGCGACAGCACTTATCACTTTTCGTGGCGTCAACTCGTGTTCTTTTTCTCTCTTGTTTTTGGTTTGTTTTATATCTGGTTCTCTTTGTCGGTTCGGGGAAAGGGGATTGGGATGGATTGAGTGGGGGGCGGGTGGGAGAGGGGGCGTGCATTGTGATTTGGAAGTATGAATAGGATAAAAATGATTTGAGAGCGTGAGAATTTTATGGGTGATTTTTCTGATGTAGTGGAGCGCGAGTGAGTGACATTCTGTGATGATGTGTGTCAACTTGTGGGGGATTATGAAAAATAAAAGCCTCGTGATGGCTCTAGCAGCATTCATTTCATGCTCCTGAGGGCTGCCCCTCCTTCGAGTGCATTTCTGGGTGCAGTTTTGCAGACCAATTGACCAATTGGATGTTTGGGCGGCGGTTGGCTGGGGCCGGCCAGTTTATACTTTATACGAATGTGGGGGCTTGCTTCCGAAGTTGAGAAATTCGCCTTTGCTCCTTGCGTTAGCCTTAAAGGCTAATATGTAATGTTGAAGGCGAATCTCCCCTGTGACTTGAGACCATTCTTGGGTTCGGCTTTTTCTCGAATTGTGACCTCTTTACTCTATCGGCGCCGGATCGTGCATCGCATTCCATCACTGTGGCTGGTGAGCTTTGGCGTTGATAAGGGTTAGGGGTGTGATACTAATCATTAAGAGTCAGAGCCGCTCATGATGTATGAAGTTCCGCCGTGTTGTTCCACTAGCCCCACCATCCCAGATACCACACACGACCACAACAATTCCTGCGAAAAGATCAAACACCCACCCACCACGCGAAACCATGCCATCCGCAATTGATGGATACACAACCGAATCAGATTGGCTCGCCCAACTGACACAGATGCAAGAGGCCATTGCCACACTCAAAATCGACCTCTCTACCACCTCCGACCGTGAATATGGGCAGGATCTGAACCTTAGCGACGACGATTTCTCGGGCGACGGGTCCTCAGATGATTCCGATGACATTTTCGACTACAACAATGAAGAGTATGGCTCGTATTCCAGCGATGGGCTCGACGGGGATGAGGTGTTCGACACAAAGTGGCTTCAGCGTATGTGCCGTGACTACTGCTCTCGGAGGCCTACGGGACAGAGCTACCAGGAACTGTCGGATAGCCTCGTGGACGTTTTGGACAGCGGTGGGAACGATGAGGCACTTCAAGCTGCATTGGCGGATATCTTGGGATACGAAGACCTGGACCTTGTGATTCAGCTGATTGTACACCGCCGGGATATTATTGCTTCAGCAAGGTCAAACGAGCCGGTACCTGGAGGTGCTGAGGATGTGATGCTCCGGTTAATGACGAAACAGCAGCGAGACGAGGCTCTACGACTGGCCGATTTGGAACACAAGTCTCGTCCTCTAGGTCCAAAACTTGCCGATAAGACTGAGAATTATCCTCACATATACCGGGCCTACAGTCCTGGGAATACAATGAGTTCGTTTGGGAAGAAGTATTCACTTCCAGTAGGGAGCACCGAGATCAATGAGAAGGATTACACCGAGATCAAGATCCCACCTACAAAGGTCGGCACCGTGGGCGCTGGGGAGAAGTTATTGGCGATCAAAGACATGGATAGTCTTTGCAGGAAGACATTTGTCGGGTATAAGTCGCTCAATCGAATGCAGAGCTTCGTGTATCCTGTGGCGTACAGAACAAATGAGAACATGCTTATCTGTGCTCCTACTGGTGCTGTGAGAACTGCCACATTCTTCTTTGCGTGCGATATTTCTTGACGATGGAGCGGCATTGATGTAAATGAGTGAATAGGGTAAAACTGATGCTGCCCTGCTTACGATGCTACATACAATCGGTATGAACTGCGTCCCGAGGCCTTCGGAGGAGCCAGATTGTGAGGCCTTTTTCTGTGAGAAGAATGATTTCAAGATTGTCTATGTGGCTCCAATGAAGGCTCTGGCATCGGAAATCGTCGAGAAGATGGGGAAGCGGTTGGCCTGGTTGGGGATTGAAGTTCGAGAGTTAACAGGTAGCTGATGTTATATGCCAGATTTGCATCGTCTATATGCTAAGAAACCTGTAGGTGATATGCATCTAACCAAGGCAGAAATTGTTAGAACTCAGATAATCGTCACCACGCCAGAGAAATGGGATGTCGTAACAAGGAAGTCTGTCGGTGATACAGAACTTGTTCAAAAAGTGCGACTCCTGATTTTCGACGAAGTACACATGCTTCACGACGAGCGAGGCGCTGTCATTGAGTCTTTGGTTGCTCGAACCCAGCGACAAGTTGAGTCTACCCAGTCCATGATCCGTATCGTTGGTCTGTCTGCCACCCTGCCCAACTTTGTCGACGTGGCGGAATTCCTAAAAGTCAATCCATACGCCGGTCTCTTCTACTTTGATGGCTCTTTCAGACCTGTACCTTTGGAGCAACATTTCATTGGTGTTAAGGGTAAAGCGGGGACCAAGATTTCAAACGAAAACCTGGACAAGGCAACGTATGACAAGGTGAAGGAGATGCTTTTGCAGAACCACCAGGTGATGGTGTTTGTCCACTCGAGAAAGGATACGATCAAGACGGCGCTAATGTTGCACAAAATGGCGATGGATGATGATAGCTTGGATCTTCTGGATAATAGTAAACATGAGAAATACGGTTGGGCTGCCAGAAACATGGATAGGTCCAAGGGGCGAGAACTTCGGGGTCTTTTCCGGAAAGGATTCGCAATCCATCATGCCGGTATGCCGAGATCTGACAGGAACCTTGTCGAGGGAATCTTTGCCCAGGGCGTCATAAAAGTTCTTTGCTGTACCGCAACACTGGCTTGGGGTGTCAACTTGCCTGCCACAGCAGTAGTAATCAAAGGTACGCAGGTTTACAATTCACAGAAAGGAGCAATTATGGATCTCGGTATTCTCGATGTTCTGCAAATCTTCGGTAGAGCTGGTAGACCACAATTTCAGGAATATGGTATTGGATACATCTGTACAACTCAGGACAAGCTAGCACAATATTTAGCCGCTGTCACACAACAAATTCCGATCGAGTCCCGTCTTGTGGAACGGATAGTCGACAATCTAAACGCTGAGATTGCACTCGGAACTGTTACTACGGTCACTGAAGCTGTGCAGTGGCTAGGATATTCCTATCTCTTTGTCCGTTGGAAAAAGAATCCCCTTCACTATGGAATCGGCTGGGATGAACTTGCGGACGACCCTGCATTGGCTAGTAAACGAAAGGAGTTGATCATCAAAGCAGCTCGCCGTTTGCAACAAACCCAAATGATCATCTTTGATGAGAGGACAGAGAGTCTAGCACCAAAGGATGTGGGAAGAATTGCCAGTAATTTCTATATTCTTAACAACAGTATAGAAATCTTCAACAACATGATGAATGTACATGGAACGGAGGCCGATGTTCTGAATATGATAAGTCTGAGCGGAGAGTTTGATAATATCCAAATAAGAGATTCTGATGCCTCCGAGCTAGCTAGACTCAAAGACGAAGCCTGTCCCTGCCAGATCCCTACCAAAAAGAAAACTGAAGCCCCGAAAGTTAAGGAAACGGGGCCGGCAGATAAGCATGGCAAGAAGGGCGGAAATAAAGATGAAAAAACCTTCGCTTCGCATAGAAAGGTGAATATTCTTTTGCAAGCATATATCTCGAGGGCGAATATCGAGGATTTCGCTCTGGTCTCGGATTGCAACTACGTAGCGCAGAATGCAGGGAGAATCTGCAGAGCATTATTTCAGATTGCTCTTAATCGTCGCTGGGGGCATCTTTGTGAGGTTTTGCTGTCGCTCAGCAAATCCATTGAAAAGAAGTGAGTTTCTTCTAGTCTTCCGTTTGACGAATATGGGAGTGTAATGCCGTTTTAGGATATGGCCTTTCCAACATCCCTTGGCTCAATTCCCACTTCCGGTACACATCATCCAAATGCTTGAAGAGAAGGATTCCACCTCCTCAATCGAATCATTGCGGGACATGGATGTGGGAGAAATTAGCTCGCTGGTCAATAATCAACGCATGGGGCCAGAAATCGCAAAAGTTCTGGATAACTTTCCTACTTTGGATATTGACGTAGAGATAGCGCCTCTAAACCGCGACGTTTTACGAATAAAGCTCTACGTCACGCCTGAGTTCAGATGGAACGACCGCGTGCATGGCACCTCCGAAAGCTATTGGATTTGGGTCGAAAACTCGGACACGGCCGAGATATACCATTCCGAGTACTTCATCCTGAGTAGAAAGAAGTTGTATGACGACCACGAATTGAACTTTACCATTCCGCTTGCAGACCCGTTGCCGTCGCAAATTTATGTGCGCGCCATGTCAGACCGCTGGTTGGGTGCGGAAACGGTGACTCCGGTTTCTTTCCAGCATTTGATCAGACCCGATACGGAGGCAGTCTATACACCGCTGCTTAATCTGCAGCCGCTACCGATTACGGCGTTGAAGAACCCAAAACTGGAGGAGATTTATGGGGCTAGGTTCAAATACTTCAACCCAATGCAGACACAGATTTTCCATACACTTTACCATAGTGCAGCTAATGTGCTGCTCGGATCACCAACCGGAAGTGGAAAAACTATTGCCTGCGAATTGGCGATGTGGTGGGCGTTCCGCGAGAAGCCTGGTTCAAAGGTTGTCTATATTGCACCCATGAAGGCACTGGTCCGTGAGCGTGTTAAAGATTGGAGTACTCGACTCACCCGACAAATGGGATTGAAGCTTGTAGAGCTTACGGGTGATAATACGCCCGATACTAGGACTATCAGGGATGCAGATATCATCATCACTACACCAGAGAAGTGGGACGGTATTTCCAGAAGTTGGCAGACGAGGAGTTATGTACGGAAGGTTTCTTTGGTAATTATAGACGAGATTCATCTACTGGGTGGTGATCGAGGCCCCATTTTGGAGATTATCGTGTCGAGAATGAATTATATCGCCTCACAGTCGGATTCCTCGGTCAGGTTGATGGGGATGTCTACGGCATGTGCGAATGCTACAGATCTGGCGAATTGGTTGGGTGTCAAAGAGGGGCTGTATAACTTCCGGCATTCAGTGAGTATACATTCTCGATCCTCGATCATGACGGATCACCCGCTAATTGATATGAAGGTTCGTCCTGTTCCGTTGGAAATATATATCGATGGATTTCCCGAGCAAACTGGGTTTTGCCCATTGATGCAGTCAATGAATAGACCCGCGTTTTTGGCCATCAAAAGTCATTCTCCGACCAAGCCAGTGATCATATTTGTCGCCTCCAGACGGCAGACCAGACTTACGGCGAAGGACCTGATTAACTTTTGCGGAATGGAGGATAATCCGAGGAGATTTCTGGGCATGGATGAAGATGAGCTGCAAGGTATCTTGTATAAGATCAAGGATGACAGCTTGAAGGAAGCTATACAGTTTGGCATCGGATTGCATCATGCCGGTTTAGTTGAAGCCGATCGGCAAATCGTGGAAGAGCTCTTCACATTCAACAAGATTCAGGTCCTGGTCGCAACTGCTACTCTCGCTTGGGGTGTCAACCTTCCAGCACACCTTGTGATAGTAAAGGGCACTCAGTTCTTTGACGCCAAAATCGAAGGCTATCGCGACATGGATTTGACAGATGTTCTCCAGATGCTAGGTCGGGCAGGACGTCCACAATTCGACACTTCTGGTATTGCACGGATATTCACTCAAGACTCGAAGAAGAGTTTCTATAAGTACTTCCTCCACACAGGTTTCCCTGTAGAGAGCAATCTCCACAAAGTAGTAGACGACCATCTCGGCGCCGAAGTCTCTGCCGGGACTATCACAACAAAACAAGACGCCCTCGACTATCTCACCTGGACCTTTTTCTTCCGCCGCCTCCACAAGAACCCATCTTACTACGGCCTCAACATTGCAGTTGAAGAACAGGACTCTCTCACCGCGCAAGAGGAAGCAAACAATTTTCTTATCAACATCGTCGACAAAAGCGTAGCCGAACTTTCTAAATCCGGATGCGTAATATCCCACTCCAACGGTGACGTCGACTCCACCGCACTAGGAAAGATCGCATCCTACTACTACCTCTCGCACAAAACCGTACGCACGCTCCTCACCCACGCAAAGCGCAACGCCACTTTCGCAGACGTCTTGAAGTGGATGAGCTCCGCAACAGAATACGATGAGCTCCCTGTGCGCCATAATGAAGACCTTATTAACATTGAGTTATCAAAAGTCCTCCCCGTACCAGCCGACAACTTCGGAGTGCCAATGTGGGATCCCCACGTCAAAGCATTCCTCCTTATCCAGGCGTTCATGTCCCGCATCCAACTCCCGATCACGGACTACATCACCGACCAGAACTCGGTCCTGGACCAGGCAATCCGTATCATGCAGGCGTCGATCGATGTGCTGGCCGAATTGGGATACCTCAGTTCTGTCCGGATGATGATCTCGTTGATGCAGTGTGTGAAGCAAGCACGGTGGTTGGAGGATGGGCCGTTGGCACAGCTGCCTGGGGTAAATCTGGAAATGTTGCGGAGTACCGATGTGAGCAAGACTGCGGCAGAGATTGTGGAAATGAAGAGAGACGAACTGGAAGCTCTGGCGAGAAGAGTTGGCGTCGAGAGAGCGAAAATTAGCGATGTAAGTTCCCCGGCTGTCCGTGTCCGTATATCCACATCCACTAACAATCCCCCCAGTTCATCTCCACCGCAGCCTCCTCCCTTCCAAACCTATCCTTTACCGTAACCACCACCACTGCTTCCTCGGTATCCCTCACTGTCTCTCGTAAAAACCATCACGAGGTAGTGAACAGATCTGGACGCGGGGGCCCCCAAACCACAAACTTCCGAATCCATGCCCCACGCTTTCCAAAGTCGCAGACGGAGGGTATGTTTGTTCTCATTGGATCCCGGGAGAAGGACGAGGTCTATGCGTTGAAACGCGTTGGGTGGCCTTCCTCCAACGGTGGATTCCGGGGATTCCGAGATGAAGTCGCCGCAAACGTGACGCTAGAAATGCCACCGGGGTTGGAGGGTACCGATGCTACCATCTGGTGTCTGAGCGATGCGTATATAGGAGTCGAGACGATGTTGGGAGTCAAGTTGCAGAGCAATTTGACGGTGCCGGGAACGTGGATCGAAAAATCAGATGCTCCTGCTGATGAGGCGAGTGGTTATGTTTGGTAGTTTTGGTTAGTTTTTGCAGAAATCTAGAAAGAAGGAGGGGGTGGATTGAATAAACGGTAAATTAGGTCCATCTTTAGACTTTCTATCTGGACCTTTGGTAATAAAATTACATAATGAAGATGAAGAACACAAAAGAAAAAAAGTACTCTAGAGAAACAAATATTTATGGGTAAATTTTCTCCAGCCTCGCCTACCCTCAACCCAAACAAAGGAAATATGGAGCCAGATCATGTCGATGATGTAAAACCAAAAACTCCCAATATAAAAATCCCCCTAGAACCCGTCCACGAATATATAGAAAAGCAAAACCCAGTATGATGCTAGAAAAGAATCGAAAAAAACATCTCGCGGCCAGGCGTGATGAGCAAAGCGGGTTAAAGAAGTGTAGCCCTAGTGGGGTAGTCATCTGATAGACTATAAAGAAGCTGAAAAATATTCAACAAAGTAAAAAAACCCCCGCTGCCCATGAGCGCATGTCGTTGTCGTCGTGTAATGATGAGAGGATTCCACATCCTCCGTCGGTAAAAAAAGTTGTCCCTAATACACATCCGGTGTCATGCAAGATGAATGTATTACAAAAATGTATGCTTCGTAAACCTCCAGGATCCGCTAGAATAAAAATATTCCTTCTTCCGTCCATAGGGTGGTGTTCTACACGGTCTCGATGGTAGCCTTCTCTGCCGGCTTCTTGGCTGCGGCGGGCATGGAACTGAGGCGATGCTCGACCAATCGTGGCTTCATTGGATCCTTGATGCTCTTCCTGCTGACCAGTCTTTGGTTCTTGGGAACGATTGGAATCAAAAGCTGGCGCTGACTCAACGAGATCTGGCGGGCAATCGAGATCTGAGCAGCGGTTGCGAGCTCATCTAGATCCATTTGTTCATCAGCGACGATCGAGACACGATATTTGATGGTATTTGAGTTCAAGTTCGCACCTTCCTCGTCTTTCGGGCTCTTCGGGCTCTTCGGGCTCTTCGGGCTCTTCGGGCTCTTCGGGCTCTTTGGGCATTTTGGGCTATTGTTGTTGCTGGTGGCAGCGGTGCTGTCCTTGGTCACCATTTCCCATGCCGGCTCGTCGAAAGAGCCCTCGTTGCGTGTTAACCACTGGTCGTCACCTTCGTTGAAGCTTCCTAGTGGTGTTTCGATGCTTGACTCTTCCGAAATCTTGGAGATGCTACTGGATGACCAATCGTCAGGGATAGGACTGGAGAAATAAAAGGTTTGTTCCCGGAGCGAGTGGGAGAGTGGTAGGGGAGAGAACCTTCCGCTGGGAGTAGAGCCTAACTGAGGCGGGAGAGGAGAAATCCGGCCATCTACGGCAGTGGTGTTAGAGCGCCCCAGACCGATCGAGCTCAAGCCAGGGGATGGGATAGGTGTGAGAGAAGAGCCAGAAACCCGGCTTTCACTGCTAATTCGACGAAGGTCGTCTCCAAGCCTAGAGAGCGGGGACCTGGGGGAAATATGACCTCCAGTTGTTGCGTTGCGTTTTAAAGAGTTTATCTGTAGGCGGGGGGCCTCCAGCATGACAGAGTTGCTATTGAGCTTTGAGAGTGCGTCTTGATTCTGTGGGCCATGTCGTCAGCTTTGCGTACGATGTATAGCATTAGATATACAAACACTGAGGTCTTCCATGCTGCTGCTGCTGCTCACACCAGAAATTACATCTCTTGACCGCCGTCTGGCAAAAAGCGACGATTTCTCACTAGGCGGCAGAAGAGATCCAAACATAACCGAATACCGTTCCATCTCCACACATGGAATATCCACATCTATACAAGGAGTTTTTGCCACCGGTTTCGCCGAGGCCTTCGTTTTCGCTGCTATAACAGCAGCTTGTGCAGGATCCGGCATCTCTGGTGTGGTTTCCTGAGACGTCAATGTCTTCGCATTGTTCCGCCTTCCAAACAATCCTTTCCCAAACATTCTCTTCCAACCACCAGTTTTGGGGGGCTCTTCTTGCTGCTGCCGTACTACAGGCGCTCCCTTTCCCGAACTCTGTACCCGCACGGCTGATTTAACCCCAAATGGCTCCGAAGGGAGGAGGAATGCGGGTGACTGGGTTGCGGACAAAGCTTCTATTGACTGAAACCCAGTGAACCCATCTCCGAGCGGCTTTACAGTTCCTCCAGGACTGCCCAACGCTACTCCAATAGGACAATTGTCCCCTTGCGCCCCTTCCATGACATCTTTTGTAAGTGTAGGTGTTCTTGATCGAGAGGTGAACGGGAACGCAGACAAACGGATTGGTGGTGGAGGAGCAGCACGACTTGGTGGTTCGGGTAATCTTAGTACTTTTGGTGTTATAGGTCGCTGTGGTGCCGGTGAAGCCAATCCAAAGAATATCGATGTCCTCTTCTTCATCTCTGCCGCCGACATTGGGTTGGCGGTTGCTGGCGGATTCCATGGGTGTGGTACTCCCAATGCCATCACTGATTCTCTGATACTTGAAATGCTTTTCCTTCTAGCTAGCCTTAACGAATTCGAAAATCCAGGCGTTGCTACTATTGGCGGTGGTGTCGGTGACGCTTTGCTAGAACCATATATTCCACCGCTTCTTTTTGTTGCAGTTGAATATAGACGTAGTGGAAGGTCTGATTTGTAAGTGGTGGTAGTTCTGGTGATGGGTGGAAATCGAAACTGTTCTTGCTGCTGTTGATCTTTGGATAGAGCTTGCCTCCGTGGGTCACGACTTGATTTTGATCGACGAAGAAAGTTCGACATGGTTGCGGGGCGGGGGTGGGCGCTATGTGTATTATACTATGCCTCAGTCCAGCTGAATGATAGTTGGTTGTGTGTAAATGGTTAATATCCACAGACGCCGGCTGATATTCCCCCTTCAGAGCTTTGCCGGGGCGTTTGTCTATTTTGAAATTTGTTAGCCTGACGAAAATGTAACCGCAGCCACTCACATCGAACGACAGGCATCATTCACAGCGATCAAACAAACCATGTGGATTTGCGGAAACGCCAAACCACGGCATAGGTACATACCTGGTCTTCTGGATAGATGGCAGCAGACTTGACGCTCCTGTATTGGAGCCACGACAGCTACACTCGAAACAGGGGAGTGCCACAAAAAAAGGCCGCAGTCAAAATCTCGGAGAGAAAGAGGCGAGCCAGTAGGAGCTAAAAGGAGGGAGATTACTACGATAGGAAGCGATGCAAAGGAACGACTGGAGGTAAGTAGTAAATGGCGAGTGGTGAATGGGTCGGTGAGGAAGATTGGTAGAGGTTGCGTAGTCAACTTGACATATGCAAGGTTGGTTTTAGAGGTGGGGTTGTAAGTGGGTGGTAAGCCTGGCGCCTACACATACCGATGATCCAGCGCCGAGATCAGTACGTCGACGGATATACAGCAGCAAGGCTACGGCGTGATACGATACTTATCCATATTGTGTACCAGTAATAGAGTGGAAGGTGAAAGGCGAACCTCTGGCAATAATCTCAATACGATATGCCCACTCGGCCGTTGAATTTTGACGATGGTGAGGATATGGTATGCATGATCGATACAACTTTGTCAACTTGAACTGCAAGGGGTTGCCTGCATCCAAGACTGTCAGTGGAGAATGAGCGCTCGTAAGGAACGCATATTACTTATTTCTGCTGCATGGATAGATCCCTGTATCGAAGCCGTTTCAGGTACAGGGAGCGACCAACTTGCACATCATAAAACTCTGCAAGCCCCATGGTCGGGCATGGTGATTTTCATTCTCATGCGTCCGGTAGCCCGAGGGTATTGGCAACCGAGAAAAAGAAAGAAAGGAATCGAATTGACCAAGCGTTGGCTTTCACGGGCGCCTGGGCTGTTGAAGGCTGAGTTATGTTGGATAGGGCATTTTATGAAGTGAGGTTGAATCGACGAATGAGAGTGTTGATAGCGCCAGTCGGGAAAATTAGCGGGTGACGTTTTGGCTTCACCGCAGATTGCCTAGTCTACCAGTGATCTACTCGAGCTAGGCAGTCACATCCGCAATATTGTGCAATCTCAAACACCTCTGGGCAACATAAGCGTTAACAATTCATATTGCCATATCATGGATGGAACCATGACTAGTACAGGCGTGCATTGTTCATTGTGCATTCAACGCGTCTTGCGTGACAGGTCAAAAAAAAGGCCAAAAAACCATCCTAGATCGTCCGAATGGACTGTCTCGGATGCAGAAACTCCCCACGCCGGGCCAGGCGTCGGGCATCGCCCGAGTAACTTACCTCTCTCAGAAACACGCATCCCTCAGAACAGTTTTAAGGAGTGCAGGTGATATGTCCGAGTCAGTATACAAGTACATAATCCTACCAGGACTACGCGACATCCTATCAAGTGGAAATATAGCCACTGCGTGTTTCGCCCACAAGGAGGAGGCTCGAGGTAAGCACCCACTCTATTTGCCCAGGGCCAAATTGGTTTTCTCGAATCTGACCCGATTAATAGATGTAGAGTACACGCGAAATTGCACCAATCGAGGTATATTGCGAGGCAATCTCTATCACATCGAGATCACGCTGCACTGCCTGCGACTGCAACAGCGAATGGCCATTTGAGTCAACATATATAAAAACATTTGCCGTCTGCCGCAATTCTGGAGCTTGCGCCCGACGCGTGTTCGCAATCTCCGCCCAGGACATCAATTCTTTTCGTATTCTGAAGCATCAATGCGTACTCACGTGTCGCAGCATGCATTGCAAACTAACTTGCCCTCGGAAACTCTGCATATCAGTGAACAAACCGAGTTACGAGGGTCCAGCGTCGTTTTGGAATGATGAATGAGGCAATGGAGACGAGAAAATATACCTTCTAGAATAGTTCCGGTCTTCCATATCCGCGGACAATCCGTCTTATGCGGCCCGACACCACGGTCCAATTGTGATAAGAGTGCAAAGAGCCGAATGTGGGGAATTGTGGTTGTACAGCGCAAACGGAAGAACAGAAACCCGTCCCCGCTGTTTACTTCCGCAGTGACGCAGCCCCGCATGTTCTTGCCAGCATTATTCATGCGCATATTTCCATATTAACACGAGTGTAAGACTGGTGTGCACCACCCCACGCGGAGCTGGGTCGATTGTTTATCACTCGGCCTTTCAAAGGCTTACACTTGTGTGACCTTGCATCAGGCTTGCTGTGTCGGAGGTAGTGGGATCACTGCAGGTCGGTGCTCGATAAGTTCTCTATCTGTTGGACTGTTCATACGCGATGTCTCTTTTTGATCTTCTGACGTGGGACGATGTCGGTGGTGTGGAAGCTTACCTCCGTCTTTAAAACTCTAGGAGAAGGACTATCTTCGACTTTTTTTATCTAGCTGAGAGTGGCATCAGCTAGGAGAGGCTGAAGGGGATGAATGAAGCAGCGAACGCACTTCCTTCCTCAGAGAAGGCACTATCTATCGACTCTAGGAAGTGCTTTTAGTACTACACTACTCGTACCCTGCGTGTACGCTCGACTGATACGGGCGTGGAAAACTCGATCTCTCGATCTCTCCAAGAGCTAAGAGCCAACCCAACCGCAGCTCCCTCTCGACCTTGCTTTCCGGTCGAAGGAGTGAGCCATGTGGCTAAAGATAAGTGGTAAGATGGCAGGCAAGGTTGGGGTGATTGGCGAATACTTCGGGCATATCCTTTAGCGGTTGTATGGGCTTCCGAGCACATGCAGTGTGTTGACGCCGGTCTGGTACTTGCCCGGGAGTAGGAAAACCTCCGCACAGTATACGACCAAGAGCGTGCCTCAGTCTCCAGATTCCCCAAAGAACATTATCTATCCAGCTCCTTGAATACTCTAATAGCATCCATATGCACCAGCGGCTTGGGATGCAGGTAACGGCCGAAGCAACAACATTTATGCGCTCAATCGACCAACCCCAAAGCACCTGGGCGGGTAGGCAGATAGTCACCCGTCGGTTGGGCCAGTATCAGGAGAGCCTACTAGTATCTACCTTTCATATAAAACCCAATAGTAAGAGAGAATACGGCGCCGAGTTTATTGGTGGGCGGGGTAAACCGATGGAGTACCGAGAAGGTACAGCCGGCGTATAATTGTGGGTCCGTGGTGCCTACGGCCCTACGGCCTATTAAACTCAACGCTATTGCCGGTACCCCAGTAGAGGCGAGTAGTTGATTACATTGCAACATGAAATAGACCTATCCTCCACCCAAACCTCGGAGTTGGTCTAAAGTAGCCGTCCTATTTCCCTCAAGTGTTTCAAAACCCCGCTCGAAGATTACGATAATCGAATGTTCATTACTAACCAAATATTACCTACAAGCAGTGTTCCCAATCGGCCTGTCGAACTGGCCGATTATCTATAGATTCATGTGCTGGTCAGGCTGGTTCCCGCTGGGAAAGCTATACTTGTACATGACATAGATCGGCCACAGCTATCTACAGTTACCGGCGGATATATTTGTTGTGTGGATAAAATTATCCATCTGCAAGTCGAAGGGAAATTTTAGCCCACCATTCTTCTCTCTGCAAGCTGCTATAGGGGCTCCCGACCCCATCCCATCTGCAATCACCTGTAGTCCGGTCAGGTAAAATTCCATGAATCGGTAGACTGGTCAGATCGGGATATCAGAAGCCGCCGCCGCTAGCATGACCGGCCCGGTCAAGAGTCATATCTGACCAATTTGACAGCTTAAGAGTACTGTAGTACTACCTACAAGCAATTCAACGCGTAACAACGCTAATCCACCATTCCTCGGTCCTGCAGTGGACTGCAGCCAAGTAACCTGCTTCGGGAGACTAATCCATACAATTAAGACCATTACGTCAATCCTACGTTATGCATTTCCTTCTTGATTGGATGTACCGTGACAACTTCGGTTGCCGTTTAAGAGGACTAATCCACCATAAGGCCCAATTCTTGGGACCAGATCCGCAGAGTGAACGTACAAGCATGACTTAGGATTCTAGTCTTCCAAGCATCTCATATTCCATGACCATCAACGCAGAAAATCCTTGATAATTTGATCCGATCATGTACCATCACTCAGCGTCCTGGTCATGGGTGACAAATTCGGTGTTTTTATATCCTTTCTAACGACGATACAGTATTCCTACTCAAATGAGCTACACAGAGATCGCCGCCGCCAAATGTTGTAAGGGGGGAGGCCTGATGTACGATGCCCAACACTACCCAGACTTCCTGCAGAACCGACAATATTCCAGGAAGTCCAACAAACCCCTCGAAATTTGTGCATATATCTGTACTTATGGTAGGTCCAATCTATCATAGAGAAAAGAGAAAAAGTTGCAGCACTCGCCGCTGAGAGTAAAGAGCTTTCTACTATGTACTCTACACTAGTAAATGTCATTAAGTCTAGGTTCTTAGAGCTTTGTTGACACAGCGCTGATTGAATTGTGAGATTGGATGTATTCTGAATGCAACGATTGCAAGATTTGCTCCTGTTGTAGATATTCACCATTCCGCTGCACTGGTAATGACTCGCATCCCCAGTACACTAACAGTACACTTTGTAACCAACCCAACCCAGATGAAGAAACAGAACAGATTAAGCATATAACTCCTCCTAAGCTTTTTCAAAGAAAAAAAAAAGACCTGAACGCCCCCACATGATATTACATGGTCTATTCATCATCTTCCTCTTCCTCTTCCTCCTCCTCCTCCCTCCGTTCCGGTCCCTCCTCCTCCTGCTCCTCCTCCTCTATTTCCTCGTCTTCATTATCTTCCTGCGTCACCATCCTTTTTCTCGCGGGTGGTGTAGCAGCAGAAGGAGTAGCCACCGTCGGCCTCTTCTGACCAATCCGTTTCTTCAACTTCCCCGCCGCCGCCTCTCCAACCGGTTCCTTGCCCGTCCACGCCTTCTGGCACTCGGGACACTTCTTGTCTTTGTGCACGCGGAAGTACTGCGCAGCACAGGGATCGTGCATCCGCACGGGACACGTAAGTTTCTCACAACGCTGGCCAACCGTTAACAACTCCTTGCATGCAAAGCAATCCTTGATACGTTTCTCGCCTGCGGGTCGCCCGTCTTCATTGTCTTCATCTTCGTCCGAGGGTGTGGCCCCAAGGTCGTTGTAGGTTTGCTGCAAGTAGATGTTGAGCTCGAGGAGGCCGCGCGGGGCAAGGGTGTACCAGTTTCCTCTGTCCAAAATATCAGCGCAATCCACCATCATCACACACTAGAGGAGGGTACCGTGATTTCTCCAGCCAACCCTCATCTACAAACACCTTCAACGCGTCCTCAGCGCCCTTCATTGTAAGGCCACCACTACTCGTTGCGTGCATACCCTCGGGCACAACCTCCTCGACAGCTCTGGGTGGGTTCTTATTGAGGTGTATAGCGTCGTTTGCTCTGACGGCCATAACTTCTGCGCGCAGAGTGTTATTGGTCTCAAACATGGCGTCGAGGAGCCTTCGAAAGTATGCGATCTCGTCGGCACTGTGGTGAGTCGCGCCCTGTATTATCGTGTCGGGGTTGCTGTTAACGAACGCCCAGATCGTACTGCGGTCTTTCTGGTCGCGCATACTGCGGATTTCAAAGTCGAACTTGGAAAGCTCCTCATTGATATCGGCGATGTTTTGCGCTACCATACCTTTGGTTATTTCGTCCTTGGAAACGGGCTGTTCAGGATCTGTAAGGAGTTATTGTTAGGCTAAGGGTTGGTTTGGGTGGAAGGGCGCAGACGAACCCTCGGCAGAGAGGATGGCCGCGACCACAGCTCTGGTTTCATCGTCGGTCATGGTAGCGCGTGCAAGGAAGGCTTGCACCAGCGTGCGGTGGAAGTCGGTGTATGGCATCGTTGTAGATGCTGTCCAGGTTGCACGTCTCAAATAGTGGTAATGGTGGCTGGAGGAGAGGGGGGAGGAAGACGGAGATAAAGACAGAAAGCTGCGGCAGTTAGATTAGCTTTAGCATCAACACGCGTAAAGTTGTAGTTCGTGTATTGCTCGTGCTCGTTCTCACGTGGCGCAAGGGTCTCTCTTTAATCTACGCCGATCTTTGGTAGCATCCATCATGGCCTATCTACCAGGTATCCAACTTAACATCCCAGAGCCACAGTAATCATTTGAACCCGGCAGGCACTTGCAGCTCAGAGCATTAGGAAGGCGAAAAAAGTTCGAATAGCCTGGTCATATTCTCCCCTTCGGCTTCTTCACAGTCTGGTCTTCCGTGTCCTGGAGGCGATTGAACCAACACCTCCGTTGCGGCCACAGCCTGAAAAACCTCACTCTTCCCGCCTTCACACGACACTCCTTCTCCAACGAACCCATCATGGTGTGGCTATCCGAAAGCCAAAGTCCATTCCTCTTCTTCCCCAGCCACACCTACCCTGCTAACTTCCTCAGAATTCGGCGCGGGCTTCCTCGCCGTCTCTGGACTCTTCTTTATCCTCGGGTTATCACTATTCTTCGACCGCGCTTGTCTCTCGATGGCAAACCTCCTTCTTCTCTGCGGAATAACACTCCTGATGGGACCACGGCGTACAATCAGCTTCTTCACGCGCAAAGAAAAGTACCAGGGCACGGCCTTCTTCATCTGTGGCATCGCCGCCATCCTGTTACGCTGGACAATCATTGGCTTTATTCTCGAGCTGTACGGTATATTTAGACTGTTTGCCGATTTCTTTGGAGTTATTGTTGGCTTTATCGGTGCCATTCCTGTTGTTGGCCCGTATCTAGAGGCGCCGTTGAGGAGGATTACTGGTGAGAGCCTCTTATCATGCCCGAGGCTGTAGAAATGCTGACGGGATTAATAGGGGTATCACAGCAGTTGCCGGTTTAGTTTGCTGGGGAAAAGGTGTATTGTATAATAGACAATGGATGGCAAAAACAGAGAAGACACAACAAACAAGATCGGGATTTATATACGGATGGTTTACGACATCAGGACACGAAGCATAATGTTTAATACGGAAGAACTAATTAAGATACCACGAAGTACGAAGCTTCCCAGGATTCGGCGTGGAGGATGGCATATAACAAGTAGACGATATGCACAGTGTGATAACTTGGATATCAAAGCCCTGATTCCGTTCACAGCACACAACAGACCGTTAACAGATATTGGCTCCTATTGCAGTTATCTCTCTATCTATCCATAGCACCATTGCCCACCCGCCACCGGAATACACGAATAAAACGGCAGGTAATCATTCAATGCAAGCGCTTTCTTTTGCGAAATTACCCATCACCACTTACCAAAGCACAACAACAAAAGAAGAAGCAAACAAAAACCCATGCTAGCCTAATAGCCAACACCAATCAGGTAATCGGCCAACGCTTCAACGATCTTTGCAGCTTCGCCAGGCTGCACAGTCTCGGGGTAGTGGGCAACCAGAATCGCCTGTTTCGTCTTGACACAAACGATGCCTTCCTTGTTCTGTCCCACTAGTTAGCCTTTTATGATAGGCAGTATGGTCGTTAGGCGGGGCAGAAGACAAACCTTCTTTCCGTAAATACTCCTATCATCGCACCTCAAACTGAAGTTTTTAATCCCCTCAATAAATATTCCGTTTGCCTGGAGACTCGTGGGATCTTTGAAGCCTTCAACTAGCGCCTTGATTTCGGTTGGCGCTACCTACACGTTATCCCGCTTCTAGTCAACACAAGCTCCTTTCTCGCCGACACGATAATGATATGTGTAAGGTATGTAGACGGACCTTGAAGTCTGGAGAGGCGGCCCACACACTATCGCCAGCAGCACTGAAGATTGCAGCTTTATCGACCTTTCCGGACCCAATGAGGCTATAACCCGCGCATTTACATCAGCCATTCCACTCTCCTCTCTGTAGCAGAGGGCAACCAAGTTATTTGCCGGCCGAAGGTGGGTTGGGCAAAAGATATATGCTGGTTTGGTCGTCGTCGTCGTCGGTGCTGTGGTTGTAGTTGTACGTACCTGGAATCAACATAGGCTGTGGGCGGGGTTGTTGTCAGCATCCCCACTTTCCTTTTCGAAAAGAAAAACAAACTGGCACATACCTTGCCACGACATTTTGTATAAGCGTCTTTTGGATAGAACGATATAGAAGTTCGAGTTGTTTATGGGTGTGATGCGGAATGTTCGGTTGAAAGTTGAGATATCGCGAAGGGGGGAAGTAAAGTGGTAGTTAGTGGTAAAGTAGGGTGGTGATGGTTTTGGAGGGACAGTTATTAGTTCTTGGATGGGCGGGCGGGTTGCACTATCTAAGAAAAGAGTGGCTTGACCTCCGAAGCAGCCACCCCTCGCGAGTCCACCAATTGCAACAGTTCTCTTGACAGCCAGACACTTCATCCCAACAGATCCAACAGACGGACTGGACACTAAAAGTGTTCCTTCATTTCATTCGAGCACATCGAAGCCGGCGCCTGCCTTTGCCTTTCTATGCATAGAGAACACACAGAACGAACAGGCGGCAACTTTGCCATCCCCGCTTCGGCATTCTCGATCTCGAAAACCCAACATCCAAGTCAGTGCCAGTTGTACACTCTTCAGCCAGTGCTTGATGTCAACTTTCTAGCTAAATCAAGGCCGCCAGTCGCTTGGTGATGCCATACCTGTAAGAAGCTTACAAAGTGGCTGGTGAAAGATGTGCAGCGCATATGCAGTAGCCACGCACAAGAAACTGCGAGATGCAACAGAGAAACCAACGCAAATTGGATCCTAACTGCTGTAATGCACCGAGCCGTCGTTGCATGACCCAAGGTTTATCGCCGTTGGAATTATATCCCGAGTGCGAGGGGGTGATTTGCCTGCCACACTACGAATTGACAGATCCTTCATTGTAAAGTGTAAGTTTATCCTTTCTTACTATAAGGCCCTGTGGGAGCAAGGAGAGATGACCAGCCAATTGAATAGCCCGCTTAAAATTAAAAGTAGGTTCGCAAAACAGCTAGTGACCTCCACTCCATGTCCCGCTTTACAAACACCGACCACTTCCAGCAATGTTGCATTCCATGGATCCGCCTAGTTATATATGTGCACAGCGGCTGTTACAATGCGTTATAGAGGGCATGTTCATTATCTGCGTATTCCTTATGACTATATTCCACGCAGGGCATCCCGGTGCTACTTATATATACATACTAGTACAATCTTGTAGGCAAAAGGGCATTATTTACTCAATCAGAGGTCCATTTTCCGCAGAAATGTAGGACAAGAGTGACGTATAGTGACGCAGCGGCTCTCTAAGAAACACGAGTCACTATTAGTGAATGGGGATCCTGTCCGTGATTTTTGAGGATATGATAAGGGGCGTACGTGCCCCAGAATTATAGACTGAAAATGAACGGACGAGTGAAAGATGCGGATAGATAAAGGGTTCGATCACTCTTTTGCTTTGGCAGACAGCTACTCAGTCTGGGTGGCCATACCTCTCCGTCCGCCCTTCTGCCCTCCTTTCGTCTTAAGCTTCGCTTGATATGCCGAAATAAAACACATGTCAAGGAATTAAGACAACTTATGGAATCCTTTCATAGCCATTAATTGCATCAAGCCCTCTCATTGCTAAGACGTCTCCTCCCTTAACTTTCCCCTGAGAATGCAACCCAATTTCTCTCCTACTCGAAGACCACCTCCGAATAAGTTCTTGCTGAAACACCTCGTCATTTAGGGTAGTAGCGGCACAATTCAAGCCTTTGATACACCGACGCACTGCATCTATAGTCAGCGGATGTGGGGATGAGCCGGGTGTTACTTCTCATACCTGCACCCCCGTACATGGTACCAGCCTCTTCTTCAATCTTCCGAATAAGTTCACTTGCCGCTTGGTATTCGAGCATTTCATTACTAAGCCTAGTACTTCGCCGAACCCCATGCTCTCTAAGAGATCTCGAAGCGGCCGCCCAAACCAAAGCTCTATCAAAACAATACCGAGCGAGATCAAGTTTTTGTCATAAGGCAAAGTGTATAATTCTGCCATGGTGGCTTGGGTAGGACGATATGGGACGCCACCAAATTTACCTAGTAAAAGAGGACTCTTTGTTATTGGTTCTAAAACCTTCGTGAGTCCGCGGGCCGCGAGGTGTACCTGGGAAGTGACTTGAGGGAAGAAGATTTCTGGCAGCCATTCTGTCACATGGAATTGCATCACCGCATGCGCGAGATGTATCCCAAGTTGCAAGCGGTCCTGTTTTTGGATAGCAGCCTGCTGCAACAAGCTATTCAGAGAAATTACTTCTGGAAAGTAGCCCCTATGGCCCGCATTGAATACTAAAAATGGACGGACCTCATCCGAACATAGGATACTGAGAGCTGTGGTCTTAGGTGGAGATGGATTCATTAGTATTCGAGCAGAGGCAGCTAGCTGAGCATTGGTTACAAGTGGCGAGGATGCAGGTGTGGGTGCGGGTGTGGATGTGAAGGATACTCGTTTTGTTGTAGCAAGTGCGGGTACGAGTGGGGGTGATGGTGCAGCTATGATACTCGTTTTCTTGATGGTTCATGGTTGTTAATATAATTCAACAGTCATACTCAAAATATATCTGGTTGAATGCTTACTGAGTAGAACGTGTACTTAGTAGGTCGAGGAAATTCCGGAACTTAGTTGGCTTTCGTTTGGGGCCTCCTCTCGCGTCATGCTCTTGGATTCGAGCACAGGCTTCAATTTCACTGCTCACACCTAGAGGTTAATTTAATTCAGAGTTGTTGCTGCTTGCTCTTGCAAACTCAATTTCTCGCTAGACGGATTGACTGGCAGCACTAATGTCAGACGAGACGCCAATGGAGAACATAACAGAGATTCTCTCTTTCTCCATCTCAGATTTAGCTCTACTGATTGGGGTTTTATGCAATCTCAAATATGCAAGTCTGGGCGGTAGTAAGCCTTGACCGGTTTGTTTGGCAATATAATGGTTTAGGATGTAATGTAACTCGGCATCATCTGTCCGGATACTTCGATATACCGACAAATCCACACGCGACCTGGGTGCTTTTGGAAATAACGTCAACTGCAAGGATAAGCGCTCGAGCTGGCGAACGATTGTGGATATTTCACTCAATAAGTCTTCTTTCTCTAGGGCCAATTTTAGCTTTTTCCAAATTCATTGTTTGTTCACCGCGCCAGACTGTATTGGTCAGCGGAGCTCTCCCACGATCTTACGAGCAAATGTTTGTACCTCAGGACCATTGAGACCAAGTTCCTCCATGACTGCCTGAAGGGATTCCACTAATCCCCTAGTCAAGTCGAGGAATTTCCTGGTTGTATGTGGCCTAAGGTTGCTTTCAAGCACAACGTGTAAATTAGTATCCTCCCAGCCAGTGCCATCCATGAGGTGCACAACTTCTTCTACGGATATCAAACCATCCACCAGTTTAGCACAGGTTTCCTCGTAACATACACGCTCTACCTCGGTGTTTCTGGCAGCTTTGTTGATGGTGCGCTTGAGACCAGCCTGATCCTTGATCTTTTTTCCTCCTTCCAGGTATGTTTTCAGGCCAGTGCTAATCAATGGGAATATCGCCAGTGCTAGGCCAATAACCTCAAAGCCATTCGGTAGTGTTGCGTTCCCGGGGAGTTTGGCAACTGGACTGTGACTCCTCCGTTCTTTTCACGATAGTGTCACTTTGGGTGCAGGCTCCTTTGGTTCCCCCCCGCGTCTGAGCTGTTCCTTCGTCTACCGCAAGTCTCAGGGCCCATCAGATCAGGTTTTAAAGAGACCATCAATTCCGTATCTCCGATCTGCTCGGCAATGTCGAACGGCGATTTATTTTGGATGTCCTTAGCATAGATATCGATATCAGGTTTTTGTTTGACTAAGAGGTTGATAGCATTTACATTCTGTGCTTTTACAGCCTTATGAAGAGGGGATTGTATTAAATCATCTCGAGCTATGATATTGGCGTCATGCTCGATCAGAAGCGCCAGTCTTTAGATCCCCAGACTACGCGGCTTGATGTAGTGGTGTCTCACCCATAGCCTTAGGCAGATTGACGTCGGCTCCATACTCTGCGGCGGGTGACCTTGGTAACCTTGATCAGCGGTAAATTCCCATCCTCATCTCTGGAATTTGGATTGACCCCGGAAGCTAATAACCTGTACAGAGCCCTCGTTTATCCGTTTACAATAACTCAAAGCAAAGAGTTATCCTTTTCTTTCTATTCACTCATGGAGATATCATCCGCTCCGAACTATCCGAGGCCTCCGAATCAAATTCGAGCTCGCTATCGTTCTTAATTCCACTCTATCCTCATCATCACCCCTGCATGTGCACCTTCGGATCCTGTGAGGCCATCTTCTAGCAGTTCGGTAGGAAGGACAAATAGGGCGATTTGTTGCATGTGCGTGCCCCAATGCCGTTGCAAAAGATACGGTAATAACTCTTCGTCGTATAAAGGGTATGGTTGCGCTGGCTCTATGGATCTCTCATACATATTAACCACGGTAGCTATTTCGTCGTCGTCATAATTATCAGGATGCCGGTAACTGAGATGCTGTTCGAAACCTTCGCCAGACGAGAACGCTGCCCCACAAGACTTGCAAAGCCACTCTCTTCTGTGGACATCACTCTCGTGCTGGAGCCATTCATGACGACTATCAAATAGATGGTTTGACCTTGGCAATTGCTGAATGTGCAAATGTATGACCGAAGATCACTGAATATGTGTCTCCTGATTAGTTTGTAAGCGCGTAGGGAAACTCCAACAGAGAGGTCATGCTCTCACTTTCAATCATTGTCCGACTTAATTTTAATAATGGAAAAACAATAGCTGCATTCAACGGGCTTTTCATTCAGTCCTGCTTCAAGATCCGGCGGTGGTGGCACCGACAAATTTGAGCCCCGGCAAAGTAGTAGTGTGCGATTGGTCTCCAATCGATTGTAAGTCTACGCAATTCCCGGGATCTCGTTGCGGTTGATAGGTTGACACCGTTGTCATCTGTGTTTGCTTGGTAGATGTTCCAGTTTTCCCAGATTTTGATCCCGTGTAAGTTCCTCCTCCCACCGGTGGCACCACATCGGTGTTACCCTTCACATCATCTATATCTATGACCTCGATCACTCTGGAAGCGGTATACTTTAGATCTACTAAATCAAGATTGTAGTTCCTGGCAATTTTATCTCGATGCTCCTGGTGGTACTTGAGTAACTGACGGCGTTTGGTGTTAGCCTTTCCTAGACGAACCCTCAATCCGTTCTCTGCTTTAGGGCACTTGTATTCGATATGTTGGAGGTCCTAGCTTTCGAAGTGAGATACGTCAATCTTTGAGCATTTTTGAAGTCGGTCCTTGGGTCTGGATTCTGAATAGCAATGGAGAAGTCATAAAGGCAAGTAATGACGTGGTCTATGTCGATGAAGCAGTCTTCCAACTTGCTTGCTGGGAGTGTATCTAGTTCAGTTTGTGAGGACGAATCGCGGGCACTCAGTGGGAAGGAGGAAATTGATGAGTCAGATGACCACGAATCAATCTCCTCAGGCTCTGCAGAGAGGCTTTCAGGTTCGGAAACGAGCTTCGCACCTAAATAATAATAACAAATAATCAGCCTTACAAACAAGTTCTTCATTGCTATATACTTCATACCTATTTGCAGGCCATTGTTAAGCGCATGCAGGAGTTCCAAAACTATTCGCTTGACTTTTGACGCTTTCCGCAGACGATAATCCAGAGAAACCCTTTCTCGTCTAGCTCTATGGGCCCCAGAGTTCTCGGCCCAGATTCTAAATCGACCGGCTTCATCTCGTAGGTGTTCTATTCTCTCGTGTTCCGATTGCTTCGATAGAGATATAAAGAACTCTTTGAATGATTCTCTACAAGCATGAAACAAATCGATGATGTCCTCACTATCGTTTGGAACTGGAGGCATTTTGATATGTAGTGATGTCGAAAGTGAAGAGTAACGTACAATCATAAGATTTACAGTTAAGTACCAACAATCCGTACTGAGGGGTTAGCCTGTTCGCAATCCAATGAGACACAACCAGGCAGGATATAATACCTTCAATGCGGGGTAATCGTGTCTTTCCTTGGTCTTGTCCCGTTGAGCTTTTGGAAATTCCTAACTCCACGACATCGAATCCACCATCATAATGGTCTCCGGAATTGAAATCATCGGCTTAGCGCTAGCCATATTTCCGCTCGTCCTATAAGGACTCAACTTCTACCTCGAAATTGCCCCCAAAATGAAAGATATAAGGGACTACGAAGGAGTCCTTGTTCGCGTCGTTCAGGAACTCAAGCGAGAAAAAAGCAAAATTTGAGAATACATGCGAGTTCCTCCTCGAGGGCGTCCTTTTGCCAGAACAATTAGCCAAATTGTTAGATGGCAAAGGATGGAAAGACCCACAATTCCAGGAAGAGCTCGAAATGTGCTTACGTCCAAATGCCGCGCGAGCGTTTACAGACGCAGTAATGGACTTGAGAAAATCGCTAAATGGTCTCATGATAGGCCTTTCAGTTGGATAAAGATCGTCAGGTAAGTATGACGCGTTTAATTTCTGTCCCACTTGTGTTACGGTGCTAATGGATTGAGTCGGGTCTGCTAGACAGAAAGGGCCAGAAACGCCAGAAACGCCAGTGGAGGAAAATAAAGTTTATATTGGACAAGAAAAAGTATCAGAACGCACTCGACGAGATGAATAGACTTAATACAACCCTTATCAGCTGTCTGCGCAGCGTCCACAAAGGCTAGCTCACACATCGTTTCGCGGATCACCAGTTGGGAAAAATCACATCCGCATCCGAGAGTATACAAGGAATCTTTATGAAGTCTTCCGGGAACGATTTCGTACTTCTTGCTTGTGTCGAGCATATGTTGCAAATCTACCCTTGGGATTACCACTCTAGAAAAGTACGACAGCGTTAACTTGATGGTCTTAGATTGAAAGTTCTGATTCATTTCGATCTGAAAGAGGGCTCTAATTCAGCACAGTGGAAGATCCTCGAATTTGAGCTAATGAAGCCCCTAGAACACATGCCAGAAGACGAAGGTCAAAATGGTGGCAGGCCGGACACGGAAGACAACGGACAGGATGCTTTACGCCTGTGTGCACGTGAAGCAGAATCCTTGATACGATCGATACGCCTTCGGATAAAGGAATAAGATATCCACTATTACATACTCTCGAAGGTGCAATTTCTCAAATGTGCGTTTCGCTATTATTCATTATTCATATAAGGACACATCATGTGTCTTTTTCGATTCTAATTGGTCGTAATTCTATAGCTAAGTGGCTGATTGTGGCAAGTACCTACTACTTAAACTCAGATCCCAAATGACCTGCCCTTTTAATTCCAATGTGTTTGGCTCTGATTACAAAGTGTCCTACACACAAAATGTGGACTATGTCCTCTTTCACCTCCCAGTCTTAGATTTATGATATCTCTTATATTGAGTCAGAAATTGTGAATCAATAGCATTTTGGAGCCTTTTTTTTACAGCTACACTATGAATATTAGTGATATAGTAAATTGGAGACCAGGAAGTGAAAGAGGATCTGTTTATGCACAGTTCATGTATAGAACACTTTGTGATCAGAGCAAAACTCATGGACTTAAATGAACTTGAATTGATTGGAGTTACCCAGTGGAAGGCATCTTCCCAGTTGTCAATATGCTGGCTCTAGCCACAGAAACAATAGAGACTCACCTGGACTTAGATCACTGGGAGTTGGCCAAGAGATGATCTAACAGATTTGAATTCTAGAAGTATGTTAGAGCCATATATATTCCGACCAATACACGAACTTTGCCCGTTTGCGAACTGGATGGGCCAGTTTGCGAATTTTGACCAGTTCGCGAACTGGGGATCCAGCATGCAACCTTGCCAAAGTATGAGATTTAATCCCACAAAAAAGTCAGTGAGTTATGCAATAAAGATTGTGTAAGACCTGTGATAAGTCTCGGTTGCTCCCACACGCACATCTCTATGAATCGACTATTGATAACTATAGGCTGCGCGTCGCGCAGGGGTCCACGGGAAGCTTGCTATGAGCTGCGCGTGTGCGCGTGTGCGCGTAGCGCAGTCTATAGTCGATTTGCACTTTTGCCGATGCTTGGACTATGGAACTATATACGGCTGGCGGCCGGAGATGGACCTATACCAGTCTTTGCTGCTATACCGGTACTGTACACTATCGCTGAGAGTCCGCTTGAGAGCCTGCTTGAGAGCCTGCTTGAGAGCCTGCTTGAAAGCCTCTTTGAAAGCCTGCTTGAGAGCCTTCTTGAGAGAGCCTCCCTTCGGGAGGAGTAGAGTTTTCCTCCACTGGAAGCCTTTGGCCGATAGCAAACTCTGAGTTTGTGGAAGCTTTGGCTAATAGAAGCCTCTAAGTCCGTGGAAGCTTTGGCTAATGGAAGGCTCTAAGTCTGGAAGCATTGGCTAATGGAAGGCTCTAAGTCTGTAGAAGCTTTGATGCTAACGTTGACGTAGCCAACCTACTTGTCTAAGTGCTTCTGGTACTATGATCACCATCACCGACACCATCACCATCGCAATCATCATCACCATCGCCATCATCACCATCAGCCCCGGCCCAAATGCGCACACATACGCCCATAATCGATGGGAAGCGGGCAGCAGATTCCGCTGGAAAATCTGGGTCGGAGATCCGCTCTCCCCAAGTTCGAATTGTCTACCTTTCCTGCGGAATCTAAGGCTACAATTGTCAACACCATGACCATGAGGCATCGTGAGATCTTGTCACGGTGGGCGCGCTAAAGATAAGGTTCAGACTATGATATCGACCGACGTCATGATTTCTGCGACCATACGCCGTCCTCCATCTGCCACACACCACATGCCACATGCCGCCGGCCAAACACTGCCCACCATACGCCACCTGCCTCACGCCTCCCGGTGCCTGGCGCCTGCAACTGACGCCTCCCGCTGCCTGGCGCCTGAAACTGGCTCCTCCCGGTGCCTGGCTTCTGCAACTCAGCAAGTCTCTGGATCGAGCATGCAGGAGGGTACATGTGACAATATAGTCAAGTGAGATTGGGAGTGTCTTCCCTCTTGAGAGTGTACTTGGGAGTGAAGAGCCAAGTAGGCTGGGAGTGTACCATCGAGTGCAATTGAAAGCGTACTTGAGAGCTTGCTCGGGAGTGTGCTTGAGAGCTTCTTGAGCGCTGGTTTGGGAGTGTACAGTTAAGCAGGCTGGCTGTGTGCCATCGAGTGCAAGTGTGAGCGTCCTTGGGAGCATGCCGGGGTGTGTACTTGAGAATATACTCGGTGTACTTGGGAGCGTCTTGAGAGCTTACTTGGGAGCGTACAGTCAAGCAGGATGGGAGTGTCATCGAGTGCAATTGGGAGTGTACTTGAGAGCGTGCTCGGAAGTGTGCTTGAGAGCTTCTTGAGCGCTGGTTTCGAAGTGTACTGTCAAGCAGGTTGGCTGTGTGCCATCGAGTGCAAGTGGGAGCGTCCTTGGGGGCATGCCCGGGACTGTACTTGAGAACATACTCGGTGTACTTGGGAGCGTCTTAAGAGCTGACTTGGGAGCGTATAGTCAAGTAGGCAGGGAGTGTGTTATCGAGTGCAATTGGGAGTGTACTTGAGAGCGTGCTCGGGAGTGTGCTTGAGAGCTTCTTGAGAGCTGGTTTGGGAGTATACAGTCAAGCAGGCTGGCTGTGTACCATCGAGTGCAAGTGGGCGCGTCCTTGGGAGCATGCCCGGGAGTGTACTTGAGAACGAACTCGGAGGTGTACTAGGGAGCGTACTCGCAGTGTACTTGGGAGCGTCTTGAGAGCTTAGTTGGGAGCATAAGTCAAGCAGGCTGGGAGTGTCCAATCGAGTGCAATCAGGAGTATACTTCAGAGCGTATTTGGGAGCGTGCAATGAAGTGCATTTGGCAGTTATATTGAATGCAGCATGATGTATAGTATCAAGCGCCCATAATCGCATGCGTATCATAGTAATCTAGTCAAATTGCAGGTCCATAGGACCTCATAGTGCCACGCGTCAAATATGCTATGAATTACCGGCCCAAAAACAGCTTCTCTATGAGTTACGCGTCGCGTAAGGTCATTTTTCCCGGTGAGGACTTCAATACTCAGTTTCCTATCAATCACAGATGGTCATGGCTGTCATTTTAGCAATCTTAAACACCTCGCACAGTGTTGGAAATCTGCTTGACACTGCGCTAGGTAAGAATCTGCCAATTTTGATCTTGAGTTTGTGTATATAGTGACTGGTAAATATTCATAATCCAGGAAGACTACATGAAGTAATATATCATATATGGATATATTGGTGATGACTTGACAAGGGCTCAGAGATTGCATCATGTCAAATTTGATGAAAGTTGGGGAGCCACTTATAGTTAACTAGTATCATGTCCATTCTCGCAACTTATAGTGACTTTAAACGGTAGAGTTTACATAAACTGACTAGTTCGCGAACCTCTTGTCCGGTTTGCGAACGGGATGAAATATTGCGAACCGGTCAGTCCAGTTCGCGAACTGGAGGGTTCGCCAATGGGTCGGAACATATACATCTGGAAGTATAAGAGCTGCTAAAAATGACAACTCTGGGTTGGCTGGGCTGGAGATCTATCTGGGCGCCTCCAAAGGGCGGCAAAGCCGCCACCATATCTTATCTAATCTAATAGTTATACACTTGGTTTGTCTGCTTGAAGCATTCTCATTGGTCGGGTGAACTTTCCACGTGGCGTGTGTGGCAGTGGCAGATACAGTGGCGGATACAGTGGCAGATATCCACATGTTGACTCAGGATTTATCCCGAAGACCTACAAGTTTTTAGAATACCATCAAAGCTGCTAGAAAGGATTGGAGAGTGCTTGCTAATGCACTGAGTCGTTTGTGTATACTCATTCACAAATTTTCACTCGCCACCCGCCATTCGCCACTGCCGGTGCCACTCTACCATCTCCAGCGAACTTCAAATTTCTTAGGCATATAAAGGCATGGATTCTACTATTAGATAGTTCGGTAGACAATTACTTTTGTACGATAGATAATTCAATCTCTCTTTGTACTCGATCACTCTCAACAATACAGCAGACACAGAGGTAAATATACAGCGGTGGATATACAGCGGCAGATACAGCAGTGGATATACAACACAGCAGACACAGTAGTTGATATACAGTAGCAGATACAGTGGCAGATACACAGTGGCAGATACACGGCAGCAGATACACAGTGGTAGATGAACAGCAGCAGATACAGTAGTGGATATACAACACAGTAGACACAGTGGCAGATACACAGCGGGAGATACACAGCAGCACCAAATCAAGATACACAGTGGTGGACACACAGCAGAAGTCTAGGTGATCTGCCTGATATCGTAACAAGTCCACCATGCTCAACGTTTCGAATCCTGGGGGCGGCGAAGCCGCCACCGATGCTAGTACTCTATAAGTAGATCTAACTTCAATTCCTTGTCAGTCATAATTCATTGCAGAATATTTCCCCATCTGTCGGTGCTCCCCATATCAACGGTATTCGTCAATGTACCCCACCTGGTCCTGTGCTTGAGATAGGGAATCGCATCGATGACTTGTGTGCAACAATCATATCGTCAACCAAGTCCTACGACTAGAAGCTGTACTACGGATTACATGAACATCCTTACTGACGAATGCAATGGTTGGCACAGTATTTTGCCACCGACTACCCCGCTATCCTCCTCGGTAGTGATGGATATCGTGTCTCTGGACAGCCTCATTCGCCCTGAACTCCTCAAGAAGAAGGCGCGATTAGAGCTCGGAGTGTTGCTGGCTCACGCAGTATTACAGTTACACGAGACAGGTTGGTTACGTCCGGATTGGGGGAAATGGACATTTACTTTTTACAGCAATCTGTATAGATTCTTACTGGTGGTAGGGATATTGGCTCAAGCCTATAGCTAATTTTCAACTAACCGTTCGTGCGTTGATATTTTAGTAAAATACAGAAAGGGCCCCCGGCTGTCGGGCCCTCTTCGGTACAATTCTTTTCGACTTCTGACTGTGTTCAAGTCGATCAAAGTCTTTTTTCTCTCGGTGTCGTGCTCATGGAATTGTAGTTTGAGGCCCCTATCGAAAAACTAAGGAACCGCAATGAGAACTCGATGAAAAGCGGCGTAGGTAATGCATCAAAGGCTAACCACTTCCGGACGCTAGAGCAGCGCATCGGCGAGTTACTCAACCAAGCTGGAAATGAGTACGGAATGGCTATTTGGAGCTGCTTCACCGGACTAAGTCCACTGATCGAATCCAAGCGCACGGTGACTGCAGTTGGTGCCGCTACAGGACTAGATGATCTGAAGTTTAAAGACGATGTTTACTCTAAAAAAACCCACTCCGTATGAGTGCCCCCCTTAGAGTTGTAAAGAACTTAGGTACGAAAATAAGTACATGCAATTTGGGTATAACATAGCCCAAATAATAATAGGAAAATAGCAGAACTGGCAAAGACTGAAACGCTCGACTTTCAACCAGAATCATCAGAATCATAAGCATCAACAGCATTTAATGCACCATCAATACCATCTTCATACGCACTCGGGAGTACGAACAGGGGAATCTGCTGTTGATGTTGTCCAAGATGAGCCTGTAGGCTCATGGGGAGGAATACCTCTCCGCAAAGGGGACATGGTTTCCCTAAACGACTTGACCTCTTTACTCTCTCGGCGATAAATTGAGCTGAGTCGAATCAAACGCTTCTGAGTGTTGGACCTGTAAGTGCTGCTTAAACTCATCTTCGAAGCGAAATTCTGCAATACCACTCGCGTCGGTGCACTGCTAGCTCATGGCGGCTCGCAAACCGGTATTTGGACAACGCACATTTTTCAAACGTGCAGACATAGGGTTGAATATCCCTGAAGACATATCTCCTAGACTTTCGTCAGCCGTTACCACCCAACAGCAAATAAGGAGACTATACCTCCATGCCGTCCGCCCAGAAATAGCAATTATCGTTCTGCAGTATGGGCATTCAAATGGAGCTTCCTCGTAATCCCATTAGGGGGGAGGGGGGGTGGGGGTACTCGAAACACAGACCAGGCCACGCCTCGTGAAGACCCAAACGAGGTATAGGACACATACGAGATACCCAAATCTCCGGCTTCCGGTGAGGCGTCAAGAGGAGCAGTATAGGTGGGATATGTCGAACTGTAGTCATCGTAACCGTACTCGAGCTAGCACCACTTCCGATCTCCGAGTCGGAACTTATGACAAGCTCTCCCTCACTGTCAGACGGGACTTCTTCGAGGCTATCAGCTCTGGCAAATGCCAATTCCTCATGTTTACAAATTTAAGGTGGCGCCTTTCGTAGTACCGCAAAAGCTGTCTCTGCAGTATTTGCCTGGCCGAGACGTTCAATCAAATAACCCGAGGCATGCGGAAACTTGCCATGCATGTGCTGTATATCAAATTTCTCAAAATATGAAACATCAATGGACGAAGAACACATCTGAATCCGGTTTGTAAGAGTTAAGTTCTGAATGGCTAACGAAAGATTGTAGAGACACGTTATGATATGACTTATGTTTGACAGGCAATCTTCAAAAGGGTGGGTATGTTTGCTTCCGGCGGAACCAGGTCTTCCTCTAATGATGATGACGATGAACTAGAATCCCGCTCCTCGTCTTCCGAGGAAATGGACTCGTTATTGTCAGTAGCCAACTCCATAGCTGGGAACACATTAGCTATCTGCTAAAGCTGATGGAACGAAACAATTGCAGGGAAATTCACAGTGCTTACCATCGTCCAAAGCTACCCGTAGATCCTCCAGTAGCCCCGTAACGGCTTTCTTAACTCTTGTAGAATCCTGAAGGCGAAAGTCAAGAGACAGGCGATCGGATCGGTCGACTCCGACACTCTCGATCCATACTCTGAGCCTTCCATACTCGTCTCAAGCAGATTGAACCATTGTTAACTGTCCTTTACTTCTAGAAAGATGTTGAGGAAGTTCTTCCAGCCCTTCCACCAGATTGATTAGTCTGTTAAAGGATTGCGTGCATTCTCCAGCGATTTGAACGATCATGCGTTCGTCCATGATTTGCTCCAACAGTGTCAGAATAGTCTAGTATTTCAGGCTGTAGGCAGGATACGAGAGTGAATTAATTGTACGAGTTTTTGTTCTTGGCGGGAAAGTTCAATCATTCATGCGGGGGACACCCAATACCATAACCCATATGCTGGATTGCGTGGAGGTGAGGGCTGAGAACGAGAGAAATCCATATCAGTATTCGGTCAGTTTGCGATTGAACTGCACCTTGTACCATATTGAAGTCTTGAAGTCGAGCTCATTGTTGCGCAGCGTCGGGGCATTCGCACCAGGCCACATTAACGACTTTTTGTAAAGTAGGATGAGTCCGGAGCTCCTCGGAGAGTGAGAACACGTAGTACAACCCTCCTTCCGGTTTCCCTGGTACGATTGCCTATTCTTTGACCACCAAATTACTTACTAGAAGTAATATCCCTACCCTAGAAGGCTCGCTCCATTCAATCCGTTCCTTTAAGTACCATAGTGAAAATCAAAGGTTGAAACACACTGCAGTATTGCCAGAACCGAAGTATCCCAAAACACGCCATGGGTACTTTATGGAGGGTTTGATTAAATAAGTAAGCATGACATGAACCTTACATGAGGCTATCATCTTTGACAACCTAGTTTGACATGTTTTCCTCACTCCTAGGCTGTTAGGTATTCTCAGCTATCACAGTTGTTGACCTTGCAGTCCATTGCAAGCCTTACAGGTGTATTTGAGTGACAGCCTAATGGCCTTCATGTCAGCCTGTCAGGTATGTCAGATTGTCAAGAGATGGCCGTGGCGGCAGCCATCACCTGAGCGGCAGCCATCGCCGTAGCAGTAGCCATTGCTGTAGCAGTAGCCATTGCCATAGCAGAGATCGCCATAGCAGCCATCGCCACAGCAGACTCTGCTGTTGACAACCGCCACTCTCGTCACCATCACCATCATAATAATCACCACCATATACAGCAGCTGCATGCTTCGCACCTACGTATACACAAAAATTATGGGAACAGTAGGAATGTAACTGGAGATGAAAGTAGATCCTAAAAGTGACAAACCCATTATTCCAATTCCAACACTGCTGTTATATACTGCAGCAAAGGTGGAAAGCTGGTGAAATCTGCAGCTCTAAACTGTAACTGAAAAAATTCTCATCACAGCAACACCCTCTACTACTGACAGGTTGATGTCAGGTTGTTAAATCTAGTAAACTAACCACTGTGCCAGTATTACACACTACTGCAAGCCTGTCAGCTCTACCAACCTTCCCAGACTTGGGCTGCTGTCAAATCAGACAGGCTTACATTTCAGCATTGCTAACAGATTGGTTTTCCACACATCAGCCTGCAAATCAAAACAGCAGCACATCAACCTAATAAGACATGATAGCCTCACTTCAAAGCCATGTGAGGCTTATGTACTTATTCGAGACCCCTGTAGTGTAGCGATGTCTAAGACCATCCTAATCCACGTTTATGAGGGGTTCAAAGAATGCGTCTACCTAAGAGACAGAAAAACTTTGAACGGCGGAACTAGAAGTATTGACAAGGTTTCTTATAGTCAGAACATGGTCTATATCGAACGCAAAATAGCAAGTCTTCGTTCGGTTCAAAAGTCGACAAATTCACGATGATGCACTGTTAAGTTGTACTCCATCAACTCAGTCATAAAGCACTCTCGCTTATGCCAAAAATAAGCGTGAATAGTGTGGCGAAGTGACTGTGGCACTGGCACTGCACCACTTCTGCCAGCCTGCGGAAGCCACAGTGGCTCGGGTACGTTGGTTGAGTACACTCAACGGACTTTTCAACTTCCACCAGCCTTGATTATCGTATTTTATGACTGATCAGCATCGGCCGGACGTCTTGTCCCTCACCCAATTCCTTCTCAGAAAACTCTAGTCACACCGAAGGAAGCCGTATGCAGTGCATACAGTACCTTTAGATGGCCATGGGCCTGCATTATAGGATTGAGATATTACAGATGTCGGGACATGTGGGCCATCGGATGATGCGGCTTGCCGGTAGTTATCCATTGACTCATTCCAATCGCATCTACATAAACAATCGAAAATTTGCTGGATGGTTGTTAACTGTCTTGTCCACTCTCGGCAATCAAGCCCGAGAAGTACCTAAATCCTTTGCATATGATATATAGCCGTGCATTTGTCTCCGCTTAGCACGATCTGATGAAAGCTTCCAGAAGTCGAAAGGGTGTAGGCGATGGCACGATGGCAGCCTAATGTCTATCTCTTGTTGGTGCGTTTACACATGTACATGCATGCATAGTTTCCGATATTGTAGGCATTCTTTAGAAGCGGCGATACGTTGTTTCCCCTCCCTTATTATCCGAGCACCCAAAGAAACGGCCCCATTCCCTACCCACTGGTACGGTCTATACGAGCCTCGAACAAAATGAGTACAAGCATCCAGTGATGCGTGGCGGATCATGGATGGTGGTGACGATTCCTCGCCGGTATGCAACTTTTCCGATCTCAGCTCGATCTTTCTTCAACCTTTCTTGTCTTGCCACACATTGAGATGGTGGTTCGAATCATCTCATAGTGAATTGAACCCCCATTAGACTTAGCTTACCACCAATGTATCAAAATCATGAAATATCACCCAGTCTCCAGATTTCTCTTGCAATATGGAGGGAGCCACGTGCGTGTATCGTATGATGTGCATGAGAGAGATGTGTTCGAAACTTCGTTGAGAAGCGAAAGCTCATCTAACGTGGAATGAGCTCGCAAGCTCAACAAGAGTGATGTGATGTGTAACACAACCAGGAGGAAGAGATGTCCATATTGAGCTTTGTTCTGACCCACACGAATACCCGTATATACTGTATTTCTCTCCCCCCCTTAAGCTTAAAGTGGCGATATCTGCTCCCTAAGTAAGGGCGGCGAGCCAGCGGGTAAATGACTTGGTTGATCGAGCCAAAAGTAATGAGAGTATCTGAGAGTACGTGGCTATTCTAGGTTTCTACCATTCTTGTTCGTCCTTCTTCACCAGCTAAATATACCAGAGAGCCGAGAAATTTGTTGGCATTGCTTGAGACTCGTTCGCTGTGGTAAAGACACCACGCCTCAGCTAACAGCATGGCTGCATCGATTCCAAACGCTGTGGAAGAGTCCGCTAAAGTCCATTCAACACCGAATAGAATCGTCGCCCAATTCCCTCAGCAGGCACAGCTATCTCGGGTCGTCTGCCTCGGGCGTGGCATGTAGCACAGCTGCTTGCGTGGTGGTTAAATTGTAGGGAGGAGGGGAAATATCAGGGAAGGTAACATTACACCAGCTTCTTGAGATTCCTTACATTTTCTCTACATTTCTATTCATTGATGGATGTACTCGTGGCACTCGAGATAGCTGTGATTCTGATAACCGGTTGTCGCTCTCCTCTCTGCGTCATTCGCAGTACACTCCACACGTGCTTGGTATCGATTAGAATGCGAATGTTTCCGTGATAGGTTGGATCTAGGTCTCCTGCTTCGCGGATCCGGTAGTAAATCCTAGAGCATTATTTACACTGTAAATGACAACGATTGTGTATATCCCTATTTTGAAAACGATTGTAGTAGCACTATATGCATATCTTGGAAGATTCATCCAATTCTTGGTGACTGCGCGCGCATGCCGGTATTCGGTGCTGCTAGATGCTGGCCGTGTTAAGATATTGTTCCGTTGCACGCCAGTACATAATTTGGCTCTCGAATGCTGCGCTTGTGCACAGCGTTTTGCTCGCCGATTTGGTTCTTTAATATCCGATAGCGATAGGTATATCAGGAACTGTTGACTTGCTGTCCTCACACATAAAGTGCTCGCATTGCCCACCCTGTTGCAAACATTCCGTAGCAGAACTTAGCCCGGTCGCAATGACATCATAATATGACTGTGACGGACGCCACAATCACGAACATATTTTGAAACAGCCACAACCAAAGAAGCCTTCTGACTCGAGCTTCGCTACCGTAACTAGAACAAGTACGTTAGCAATGAACTTCTGCTCTAACTTGTCACAATCTACTATCTACTCCAAAACATCAGAATAAAGATATTCTTCGATGTGAGATGTTTCGTTTCGAAATGATCAATGAGCCTATCATGGTTTGCAGCTTCGCCCCTGTCTGTCCTAGGCCAATTGCAGAGACTGGAGATGCAAGTACAACGCCTCGCATTTCATCATCATTGTTGGACAAAGAGTCACCTCTCCCACATGAGAACTACTGCACGCTTTGCGCCGGGAGGAGCGATCAATCACATCCCGTTCCAGTCCGATGCAGCAATTAGCAGCCATGCAGAAAACTTACTCTATTTGCAGAGCATTCGGAGTGACTGTCTTTTTCGTTGCGGCAAACCCTGACGAGAAATTTTGAGTTCTCCACACGACAAACGGAAGCGGGGAAGAAACGACTGGATCCGAGAGCGGGGATTGGCGGAAAGAAAAAACATTTCGCTCATGCGTAGAGTAGACTTGTGGGAGGCTTGGGTTCGTATGCACGACGACGACGGCGGCTCTTGATTCCCTGTCAGTCTTGCTGCGATGGTGCTTTTTTTGGCCATGAAGAGATACCATGGACACTTGATGGCTTGCAGCATGAGGCATGCATCGTTGTGGAAGAATGGGTATTCCTTGCGCAGACGAACACATAATTTTCATATATATGAAATATGCGAGGAACATTGGATGGAAATGCCCATGCCGTCTTCTCAGCGTTACACGGTTTTGTTTGTACAGGAGAACGCATCGTTCATCAGGTAAGCTATGTAGCGTTGAAATAGATCCGTTGAAACATACAGGGCTCTGCGGAGGTTGGCTTTTAAGTAAGTGGTTGCTGTTATTGGATAAAACAAAAGGAGCTCGTCTCTATCCAGCCTTGAAATGGATTGATGGATTGCTTGGACCGGGAAGTATTTTGTGCAAATATAGGAGACCCAAGAGTTTGGAAGTGCGAATGCAAGCAAGAACTAAAATCTTCTGTGGTTGATGGGTGGTTGAGAGGCGAGTGAGGGTTGGAATGTTGTTGTTGCTTCACTTTGCTTGGCAGTGAACAGGGCAAAAAAAAGAGTATCCCACACTTATCTCCTCTTTTTCTTGCTCTTCCCTTTCCTCAACACCAAACCTTTCCTTTACAGCGGACCCTCAAGATTTCTTGGAGGGTGATCGCGTTCGACAACACAAGCATCTCTGCTCAGTACGCGCGACTCGTATAACGACCATCGAAGCGATTCTTTCCCTCTTTTCCGTTGCCAGCCCGTCTGGCTGTTCTGGCACGAACGGTCTTTTACCATTGATCGGTCGGATTGCTGAAGGTGAGCGAGCGCCTTACAACGGGGATAGACAGCAACAGTACCACAAACTCTATCACCCATCCTCCCTCCTCTCTTTTTTCTTTCTATAGGTTTGAGAGGGTGCCTATTGTAAAGCAAAGACGAGACGTGCTGTTTGACTTTTCTTTCAAAAATTCTGCTTTGCCCTATCCATCTTTCCCATTCTATATTCTACCTGTCAATTTCTTGTAGCGACCTCGGTTCCCTCCAACTTTTATTGACTTCTCTCTTTTACCTGATTACCTGCCCGTCATTCAACGACTCGAGCTAATACTCTATCGCGACCATAGTTTGAATTTGAACTCGGATAACCCCGCCAACCTCTGGGCCAAAAAAAAAAAAAACACAGACTGTCACACTACTCTGCTTGTCTCCCCACCACACTACGGCAACACCACACTATACTACCGCCACCACTTCCCACCACCTCCAAAAACCCTTTTTCAACAACTCTTTCCTCTAACAATTTCCCACTTCACATCACATCCACCTAATCGAATGACCAGCATAGCCATCAACTCTTCCGCCCCGCAAGCTAATACCACGAACGCCAGCTCTTCGTCTACGGCCCACGCACGCACGCCTTCTATCAGCGGGCAGTCTACATCTGCCGCTGTGCTGGCCAACGCTCCCGCCCGAGCGTTGTCGTACGCCAACGCCGCCGCTATTTCGAAGAAACCCCCCACTGGACCTGGTGCAGCAAGCTCTAGCAACACTGCAGCTTCTTCCCAAGTCTCTGGCGGAGTATCTGGACAACATGCCCGGTCAGCCTCAACGACGTCTGTACCGGTAAATGGCAAGATACAACCGGCTGTTCCACAAATTGGTAACAGTGGGAATTCCGTAGCGAACGGGGCCTCTACCCCTTATAGTGGAGGCCAACATAGTCGAAAATCCTCTATTGCAGCAGGCGCAATGCCAAACGGTGCTTCGCGTAACGCTCCAAACATTAAGTTTGGTGGCTTTAGCGAACCCGGCTCTGGACCGCAACAACCGGGAACCGCCATCGCAGCAGGAAGCAACCTGACTGCACCCTTGGCTAATAACCCGAGAGCTTCATCGCCATCCCCTTCTGCGGCTACCCAGCCGGTTGCAAGCGGTGGTGTCCCATCAGCCAATACAGCAAGGCCAATCCAGTTCGGGGATACTACACCCCAGCAGAGGCCGTTATCTTTACCCCCTCAGCCTCATGTTCCACAAGGACCAACTTCAATGGCTACTCGTGGGCATAACCGGCACGATTCGGCACAGTCCTCGCATACCGATTCGGGTCTTGTAATGCCCCATGGACGCGGAATGCCGATGAACCGACGTGGTGGATACCCACAATATCAAAATCAGTCATATGGTTACCGCAGTGGTTATCAAGGTCCTAGTCAACAGCGCAACGGTCCGACAAACATGGGTGGCGCACCCCCTTTCCCACAACAGCAATATCCCAGTTCTCCGCGGCAAGGTCCTCGCAGTCCGGCAATTACTCATGTGCAGGCTACTCATCACTCTCCTTCCATGAGTGTAGCTTTGCCTACTACACACACGCCTCAATTATATCCACCTGGACAGTTTATTCCTGGAAATACTGTATGTTCATTTTTCATTCCAATAACTGACACTTGAGCAAGTTCTAACTGGTAGCAGTACCCACCTGGTACACAGGTGTACCCGGATCCTACATATTTTCCTCAGCATTATCCAATTTTTACACAATATCCTCAGACTAGTCCGCGTCCTGCATACTCGCAGGCAGTGCCCCCGGGTGGATTTAATCACTACGCCCCACAAGCACAGCCTATGTCCCGGTCCTCTAGCGCCAATGTTTCTGATATGCACATTCGTCCGCCTTCTAGTATTGGCCAACACTCTCAGCCTCCAATGACTCCCCAGCCACAGCATCTTGTATCGTCTCCTCAAGTTGGCACTACTGGTCCCGCTCCTTCTAGCCCATATAACCGCCCAGTACCCAAGAAGACGCCAACCAGGGCTGTCGAAATCAAGCACCCTGATACCGGAGTCGCGCTCAAGATCGAAAGGGCCGCTCCATCCCCAGTCATAGCTTCTACCCCTATCATCGTTTCTTCACCTAGTCCTGCTCCTGGCCGTGCTTCGTCTCGACCCGAAGCACCCCATTCACGCTCTACGAGTCGCAGCAAGACAAATGAGGAAAAGAGGGCGGAGATGAGGGAGAAGGTTTTGCAAGAAGCTAAGAAGGCTGAGGAGGAAGATAAGAGGAAAAAGGAAGAGGCTAAGAAAGCTGCTGAGGACCAGAAGCGCAAGGACACTGAAGCTGAAGCTGAACGCCTTCGTAAGGAAGAGGAAGACAGGTTAAAAGCAGAGGCTGAGGCTGAGGCTGAGGCTGAGGCTAAGGCCAAGGCCGAGGCTAAGGCCGAAGAAGAGGCGAAGAGGCAGATGGAGGAAAGAGAAAAGGCGAAGGCTGAAGCGGAAGCTGCTGAGGCCACCGCTAAAAAGGCAGCTGAAGAAAAGGAACTGAAAGAGGCAGAAGAGAAAGCCCAGAAGGAGGCCGATGAGAAGGCTGCAAAAGAAGCAGAGGAGGCGAAGGCGAAAGCAGATGCGGAAGCTGAAGCTTTGAAGGCTGCTAAAGCAAAGGACGATGCGGATAAGACTGCACCCTCGACTCCAATTGTCACACCTGTTTCTACTTCCAAAGCTTCTACCCCCGATTCCGATGCGATGCCACCGCCTAAGCAGCAGCCACGCTCTAAACCGAGCCCCCTTAATCTTCAGATCAAGACCAACGAGCCCGGGCCGCCTTCTGCCGCACTCACTGCACTGCGTACCGCTCGTCCGGTTGACAACCTCAAGCACCTTCAGTACCCCGAAGGCATCCAGTCCCCCAATCCGGCCTTAAATCCTATGGCCATCTCAACTAAGTTCAAGTACGACAAAGAATTCTTAATGCAGTTCCAAAATGTTTTCACCGAGAAGCCCTCTGTTGATTGGGATCTCAAAATTCGGGAAACTGTCGGAGACACTGAGTCGGCTCGCCCTGGTCTCACCCGCTCCTCTTCGCAAATGGGTACTCGCTCTAATTCATCCAGAGGATCCTCCAGTATGCCTATGCAAGGAACAATGGGATCTTTTGGTAGCGGTGTTTTCCCGAAACCCGCACTAACTTCGATGGAGCGCTTCCAGAATTCGCCCAAACCTCAGAATCCGATTAACATGATAAATTCCTTGAGCATGTCAAGACCTGGTGGACTCAACCGAAGTGGTTCCAGCACATCGTTGTCCGGATCGCCATCAAATGCCAACCCCCAAAGCCCCCGTATTGGTAATAGGTCTGCTAGTTCGAGAAGCAAGAGAGGTACTGGCGGTGCTGGCGGATCGCCCATGGAGAGATCTGATTCGCGGCAACAACAGTCGCAGCCAACTATTCCTTTGGCTGATGTTAAGCCCCTACCGGTGTCTGCGAATAGATGGACGCCAAGGAGTGTGAGGGCGGCTGGGTCTTCAGAACCGGCGGCGGCTGCTCTTAGTTCCCAAGATAATTTGTTGTCTCCCGAGATGGTGCAGCGCAAAGTTAAGGCAGCATTGAATAAGATGACGCCCGAGAAATTTGATAAGATCTCCGATCAGATTCTCGAGATTACTGGTCAATCCAAGTACGAAAGTGATGGCCGAACACTTCGACAAGTTATTCAACTTACTTTCGAAAAGGCCACTGATGAGGCCCACTGGGCTTCTATGTATGCCAAGTTTTGCAAGCGGATGTTGGAGACCATGGATCCCAGTATCAAGGATGAGAATATTAAGGACAAGACTGGTGCTGTTGTTATTGGCGGCAATCTCTTCCGAAAGTATCTGTTGAATAGATGTCAAGAGGAGTTCGAACGTGGATGGAAGGTTAATCTCCCTCCTGCACCCGAGGGAGTCACTGAGGAAGTCCTGATGCTGTCAGACGAGTACTACATTGCCGCTGCTGCAAAGCGCCGTGGTCTCGGTTTGGTTCAGTTCATTGGAGAGCTGTTCAAGCTTAATATGCTCACAGAACGTATCATGAACGAGTGCGTTCGCAAGTTGCTCGATTTTGAGGGTCTACCTGAAGATGAGACGGTGGAGAGTTTGACCAAACTTCTACGCACTATCGGTTCGCAACTTGACAATTCTGAAAAGAGCAAGCCAATGATGGATTTGTACTTCCAACGCATCAATGCTATGGTTGATAATAAGGAACTCAACAGTCGTATGCGCTTCATGTTGATGGTAGGCCCCGTTCGTGAGCATCACATTTACTAGTTCGCTAATATATTTCTATCTAGGATGTCATCGATCTGCGTAAAAAAGGATGGGAATCCAAGGAAACGAACAAAGGTCCTAAGACTATCCAGGAAGTTAGGGAAGAAGCCTTCAAGGCTCAGCAAGAGAAGGAGGCAGCATCCCGTGCCAACCGTGGCGGTAACCGTCCCCAGGGTGGTCGTGGCGATAGCAGATCTTTCCCCAGTAGTGGTGGTTACGGTGGGACGCATCCTCCAGGCAATTCCGGGAGCACTCTCAACCCCGACGAACTTCGAAAACTCCGCGCGCCTCGAGCTAGTTCCGGACCTGGCCAGAGCTTTGGCCCCCCCTCGCTGCTAGGCCCCCGTGGGAGTGGTAGCAAGCGTGGTTTAGGACCCAATGTCAACCGGGACGATTCTAATCCGTCATCAAGAACGGCGACTCCTCCGGCCCCGGCTTCTACTTCTTCACCAAACATGTTCAGTCTCTTGGACGCACAGAATAATGAGGGGAACGAAGCCACCTCACCTCCTCCGTCCAATGCCAACTCACCCCAGGTGTCAAACGCGAAACCTGTCACTGAGGACATTAAATAAACTGTTGTTGCACTGGGGGGCGTCCGGGATTAGAATTTTAGAATGGTGTTATCTTTCATGGGTTTGCTCATCTTTAATTGGGGTTGGGGAAGTTTGCACTGCGGGGTTTTTTTCTCGTGCTTAATCTTCAGTTCTTTCATGTCATCATTTCCTTCTGTTTTGGATGAAAAGTTGGCTGCATCTTAATATCTTTGTTCTCTTTCCTAGGCGCTTGGGGTATCATCTTCATTGTAGGAAAGTCTCACCTGTGCTTTGGAGGGTAGGGAAAATGGGGGGGGTTCTGGATTGGCTGGGTAACGGTTGCCGGAAAGGAAAGTAGTGCAGTTGGTGGTAGTGTAGAGTACAGGAAGCATACACATTGTGAGGGAGATCGTGCTCTAGGGATTGTTGAAAAGTTCTTTTCCATCTATAATTGTTTGTAATCGGTGTTCTTTAATTCTTGTTGAGCTTCATATTTGTTGCTGCCCCGATATCTCTCGATGCAGTCCCGACACCTGTTATTGTACTGTTTTCACTGACCTGAATGGAACGGAATGATGATAATTATGCTCATGAACTCCTAATCTTTGAGGTCGTCAATACTTCCATTATGATACCTCCCCTCGCTCAAATCTCAACGCTCAAATCTCAGCGCTCAAATCTCAGCGCTCAAATCTAACACTAGCTACGTTACTCAATGATTCTGCGTGAGGAAATGATTGTGTTGGGGAATGTTTCCCATACGCAAAGTAGAAAGAACACATTAACAGTATTTAGTATGAAAGTGATGTGAGATGAGCATGAAAAATCATACAACATCACTCACGGTCTTGGCTGAACTTCACCCAGTTGACATAACAATTCGTCCATCCCATCATCAACACTCTCGCTAGGCTACGTGCCGTCTTTTCTAACTTTTGGAAGTAATCGAAAGAATCCAACTCAACTGGCCATCGATCAATTTTCACCATCAAGCAATGGCACCAATTTTGTTGAGTTTCGCGGACCTCAGAGGCAAAGCGTCTTCTACAATGAAGTTCGTCATTTCAATTCTTCTTCTTCTTCTTCTGCTTCCATTTTTGCTCCTTTCTTTGCTTCTAATGGCGTATGTTGTCGAACTCTCATATATCGTTTTCTTCGTTGCTGATCGGCGATCTTTTAGTATTCTTCTTTCACCAGCATTCATCGTTTTGCTTATTTATCTGGCTGAATTGGAAGACATGTTTATCTCCACACTTGGTCCAGCGCTGAAGTCCGTAGCCGATGATTTGGTGCCTCTTTCTAGGTTGGAAACATCTGTTCGAACCTCCGAACCGTATGTACCCAACTGCTGTGGATGGCAACATAGCTGATTGGAGTAGGAATCGTACTAATACTTCTCTGTCACCAACTTTACCCATCACTCCCCAGAAAGACGGCTTTATCTCGGGTTCTGGACGTGGACGATCTACTGAGGCATCGCTCGGCGGCGGCGGATCTTCGCGGGGATTGTACGGTACAGCTTTGGAAGCCAGGTCTGGAAATGAAAGACATACACGAAAGGCTATTCCTTCTAGTTTCGTGGGCAACGACTCAAAATCCCCGACACCAGGCGAAGCTGGAGGAAATAATGGGCCACAGAACTCGCCAGATAGCTCTCCTTTTGATCTCACAAAAACTTATTTCTCGCCCCACTGGTCCGCCGGAAATCCTACCCATTGCGTTCGGTCGCCTAGTCCATTGGATCTTTCTTTTAAAAGACTAGAATCTCCAACTCACTGGCCTTCGCCAGATGCAAGCGGGATTCTTGCCCCTATAGAAGCCAACGAAAGCTTTTCACCAATAAGGATTGAAATTGCCGTCAGACGAGCAACGGGTAACCCTATCACCTCCTCGCATTTCTCTACCACTCTACCCGATGCTCTTAGAAATGTTGACGGAGAGCTCGAAGCAGCCAGCAAATCACTGAACAACTCCTTGTCGTCAGTAGATGACAACAGCTTAGAACTTATCGTTCCTAAACTTGATATCAGAACAATGTCAGACACTAGGAGACAGACTCTTATTACTAGATTCAAGAAAGTCATCGTAGAACTTGAAGGAGCAATGGGAAAGCAGGGAGAAGCCGATGATCCTGTTACATACGCTAAAGAGAGACAGGCTGGAATACCAACTCCTCCTCCAAGACCTTCCGCAATTCCCAGGAATAGGATGGCTGTGGGCGAAAATGCAAGACGCCGACTTCCGGATCTTAATGGATCCGAATGGAAATTGGTTCCAAAGCTCACTTTTCCGCCGCCATCAGACAGTAGCTCTACAAGAGACACTGAGCGACTCTCTCCGGCGGCGGATGGTCTTTATGGGGCCGAGAATGTTGATCACGATTATTGGCATGGCTTCGACCAGGCATATGATGCTGCCGAAAAGTCATTCGATAGCATTACCTCCGATGAGGTTCTACGCACTATGCAGTGGAAACATTCGATGGGCAAATGGGCTGAAAAGGGTGTAAGTGCAAAGTATCTACTCCAGTAGTATAATTATTGCCAGATGTTAATATCCGCATAGGTCAATATTATGAAACCATTGGACGAGGAAAGTGTAGGCAGTAACAGTAGTTTTAAGCTTTCTCCTGCGTCGAAGAAGGAAGTTCGTTTTGCTAAAACTACAGACGCTATGTTATATGAGGTGAGACCTACATCAAAGACCTTCTGCCTCTCTGATTAATGCATGCTATATCAGACACAACCAACCTCTCCCGCGGCTGAGATTATTCAACCTCAAAACACACCAGTCTCATCCCCGGAAAAACGCCCAAGCTCGCCCGTGCTTGTCAATGTTTTATCCACGGAAAATATTGTCCCTGGTCACGAGAAGGAAACTTGTATGTCGACCGAAAAGCTTAAGATCGGGTCAGAGGTCGAGCTGAACGCTCCAACACCAGGGACACCGGCCCGTCAAGTGCTTTCTAAAATCTCCAATCGAGACTTACGGCCCAACTCTCCAGTTCTTTCGCCGTCTGATTCCGTCTCTGGAAAGTTGATTAAACTGTTTGAAGAGTTAAGCAAGGCCGAAGTCCGAACGTCATCGAGGTCCCTAGATTCTTCCCCGACTCACTCAGTTAGGGTCGATACCAAGATGATGGATAATATAATGCATGGTGCCAGTATGACTATAGATGGTTTAGATGAGACTATGGATGCGGATATGAAAGAGGTTCTGAAGGGACAGATAGATGGCGCCGAAGGTGGTGATGGCTTGGATGAATGTTTCTGAATTCTGCTTCTCCTTTCCTTCTTCTTTTGGGTAGTGATTGGAATGGAGAATTCCCCAGTAACAGGAAATTGGGAGGTGGCTGGGAGGGATGCACTGGGTTTTGATTGACAGATGGCTGGGGCTATTCTTTGTGGTTAGTACTTTTTGGGCGGATTGGCAATTATGGTTGCCTTTTACCTTACGCTTGTGGTTGAATGGAGCAGTGGAATTGTACAGTATAGGACAAAAAATGCGCACTGTCTTTGAATATTTTCTTTCTGGGTTGCTATACAATCTATCACACAAAATGACTCGGAAGGAAGTTAAGGGCGGGTAACCCATCTGCCTAACAGAGCGCTAGTCCTCGAGCGCGTTTGAACCTCACCAACCAACCGGCAACCACCGACGACGGCCGTGCCCCATCCTCGACTCAAGACGCGCCCACACTCACAACTCATACCCGTCAACATGCCGAAGAATAAGGAGGTGACGCTCGATGATATCCTCACCAGAAGTGCGCCACCAAGCCCTATCACCCTCACCCTGAGGCTAACTTTACCTGTTCACACCAGAGCGGCGGGCCGAAGCCTCGAAAACGGCTACGGCGATAATGGGAAAGAAGCGTTTTGAGACGGTGAAGGTGGTACCGGTCGGAGAGGCCAGGAAGGTAAAAATCACGACCCCAACCCCACATTCAAAGTCTCCAACCCCCATAATCCTAACACAGCAACAGCAAGAACGAACATTACCAATCCCCTCCTCTTCAGGCAGCGGGGTCCTCGGCGGCGGCAGCGCCAGCAACGGAAAATGGACGCACGACCTCCACCACAAAGTCAACCCTACCGCCAACCGGGTCTCGAAGCTTCCCACCACGATTTCTCCCGCGGTCGCGCGCTCGCTACAAAACAACCGGTTGTTTGCGGCGCTGCACGGCGACCAGGTGCGCGTTACGCCCCCCGCTGGCGGAGGTGGTGCTGCCGGCGGTGGTGGGGGTGCGGGTGCGGGTGCGGTTGCAGGGGGACTACATATTCGAGGCTCTGCGGCGGCGGTGGGGACAGCGGCCACGGGATTCCAGATCAGAGGTAGTGCGGGACCAGCAGTGGTGCAGGCTAGTAACTTTGCACCCGGAACGACCGCTGAGGATATTAAGCATGCCATGGCGCCTATCGGGAAGATTCTCAGCTGCATCATACTCACTGCTACCCCTACTGTTATCAGCGAGATTGTGTTTGAGAAGAAGGAGGCTGCGGAGATGTGTATCAACCAGTATAATGGCCAGAAGGCGGATGGTGAGTCATTGTGATGATGATTGGGTGAAGGGTAATTGATATAATGTGTGATAGGGAGGGTGCTGCATGTGTTCTTCAAGAACTCACCGCCGATTGCACCGATTGGAAGAGCAGCCATGAAGCAGGCGGCTAGGCCTTCTCCTCCCCCGAGAGATCCGTTCCAGGAACGCGAGGAGGCAGATCGGAGGCGGAGGGAGCAGAACATTTATTTCCAGGATGGACGATATGGTGTTAAACCACCACCCATCTATTCGGATGCGCTGATGCAGAAGGGGAGGGGGTTTAGTTACTAGTAATCTGTTCGGGAGGCGGGGGTATATGCTGGGAATTTGAGCTTGTTTGTCACGGCCCCCAAATGTACATTGTGAGGCCTGATCTTTGCAGTTGTCTTGTATAGTAGCGCTTTTTTTCTTCCTGGACATGTGTGTGTGCGTTGTCTTTTTTGACACCAGAAAGAGTTCAAATAGTTTATTACTCCAATTATTGCCACATCACTATAGTGTCGTCAATTCGTATCAACTGAGATCTGGCGATGGCATAACGTTATATCATTCATCATAATCTCTAAACCCAGCCTTCTAAATACCCCCATCTCCATATAAGTACAATTCGTCTACGCTCATAAAAGCCATAACAAAAACGCCCACTGGCAGAAATATCATACAGCCACAAACAATCACCACCTAGATGTTCGGGCTCAACAAATCATACTTGACGCAATTCTCCATATCCTTGATAGTGGTAGTCATAAACTGTCTAGTCTCGAGAGCAATCCAGACCTTAAGCAAACTCAGTGTTCCACCACCGTTTGTTTCGCCGGTAGTAGTAGAATGTATTGCCGCCCCCGCACCAACCGCTCTCAGCATGGGTAAAGAACTGTCGTCCACACTTCAGCAACCGTGTCAATGCAAAGGTCACTCTCGACATACCTCTTGAGCAGGTCCATGCGGGGGTCTAGGCTTCTCCCAATCCCTTCGAGCAGCAGCATCGACAACACAACGTTGACAAAGTCTCCCTCCATGCGGACGTGGTGTGTGCGCACCATCGACAACACCTCGCTCAGGATGTCGCCAAAGCTAATGTTGCCTAGCGCCAGTGTCCGCGATTTCACGGTGAGCACGAGATGCTGCATTTTTAGCGCGAAAACCTCCTTGTCTAGAACTGTTGATGGAGACTGGGAACGTGAGATCATCAGTTGCCCAGCACGATACCCGTCGAACTCGGCGATCGCCCGGAAGAGATCGAGGAAATTGCGGCGGTTGGTGCTGTTGAGTTCTGTTACCAGACCTGCATCAATGAAGACGAGCTGGGGCCGGTAGCCTTCCGCATCGAGGGCGGCCAGCTCGGCGGTCCACGCGGCTGTGTTGCCGCGGTGAGGCATGAGGCGAGAGCGCACCTCGGGGGTGACGTCCTCGCGGTCTTCCCTTTCAGAGGCATTGGGAGAGGAGAAGAAAGGGATACGGGAGAGGAGGGAGGCTTGAGAAGAAGGCTTGAGGAAACGGATCATTATATTGCCTGGATGCAAGTCCGAGTGGATGAAGTTATCCATTACTAACATGTGCTAGACGTAGGTTTCAGTGGGATATGTAAATGGCGAGGAAGTAAACATGAAGGGGGTACCAAAAATGCGTCAAGGCCCATGTTTGCCATCTCTTCCTGGAAGGTCCCCCCACCGCTTTCGAGGAAGGCGCTGAGGGGAATACCATGGGCGAACTCTTCGATCAGGACATCTCGTGCTGTGTAGTCTTGGTATGGCATTGGGAATGTAACTGTGGTTCTATCCTTGAAGTTGTCACGGAACTTGGCCAAGTTCTCGGCTTCAATCCGTAGATCCATCTGTAACCGCATCATGCCGCTGAAGGTGTCTACTTCGTCCGGAAAAGATAGCCATTGCAACGTAGGTACAAAATTCAATAAGACCGCAAAGAAACGCATGATCCGAAGATCACGGTTGACAATCTTGTCGACTCGCGGATGTGTGACTTTGATTGCCACATATGAAGAGGGTACACCTTGACCGGGCGAGCTCTTGACAAATTCGTCAATCCTCTCGCAGAAGTTCCGTCGGAAGTTCTTTTCTTCTACTATGGTTGGTGGGAGGAGGTCTGGCTTGACCTTGGCCTTGTAGACCTGAGCAATTGCGCCAACGCCCAGCGGAATCTCGTCAAATTCTTCAAAAATTTCCTCGAATTTCCGGCCGTCGAAGGCCTTGCTTATTATCCGTTTTGTTTCCTTCAAGGAATGTGCCTTTGCGTTTGAGTGAAGTTTCGACATCATTTCACACAGCTCTGTGGGGAATATGTCGGTTCTAGAAGCAGCCCATTGTCCTAACTGTTGCCACAAAATCAGCAACTGGGACTGAAGCACGACAGTTCGGAATCATAGACCTTTATAAAAGTTGGCCCAGCTCTTTCCAAGCTCCTGAGCAAAAACCCATACCACCACAACGTCCCCGTTCGCTCATCGCTCTTATCTGACAATCTCGAGCCCAAGTAGACGAACGGTATTGTGAGTATAACCGGCGCAAATATGGCCAAAAGAGTAATAAATCTGCACCCCGTCGCAAAAGGTTCAATAATATAGTCCACCAAAAATAGCTGCGAATTCCGTAAGACTTTCTGAATCAGCGACAAATCCTCCGGCACCGATCTTCCTTTCCGCTCTCTCTCAGACTCTTCCAGCATCCGCTCTTCAAGGGTCCTCTCTTCCCCTGGCGACGAGGCATTGTGGTCTCGTTTTGGTTCCTGTGCCAGAACCACTGGTGCGGCGATGACGAGGGTGAGAACCGCTGTCAGAGATCCGAGACATAGGATTCGCAATCTTGTGTGGCTGCTGTCGCGCAACAGTGCGCGGTGCTGAAACGGGGAGAAGGGGGAGGTGTTGCTGAGGTGGGTTTTGAGGCTGGGGGCGCTACAGTGGATATGACGTATTGGAGGTGCCCATGTTCGACGCAATAAAATTCGGGTGGGAAGTCTGCAGCTGCTTGTGAACGCTGCGCGCATGTCGATGAAGAGAATAAAGGGGCTATATAGGTCTTGAGCAGAGGTAGAAGAGAGCCATTAGAGGTAGAGAAAAGACGACGGGAGGGGTTGATTGGAGCTGGTGGAGCTGCGAAACAAGGCCTTGAATCTAGATAAAATTCCGGCATCATCTGAGACACCGTCAGCACGGATTGTTGCTCCGACGACCGAGCTAGGGCAAGTCATTACCACGTGTATTTCACTAGAAATCACTAGAAATCACTAGAAATCACTCGCATTGATGTCGGCCTTTTGTGAGGGAGCCATCTGAAAAGCTAGAGGCAGTAGATGGGAATTAGAGACGGTGATGGAAGGATGGGAATCGCAAGGTTGAAATTATTCAATAACCTCGAGCATTGTAGCTTATAGTGTTAGTCCAGGTTACCCCAGCTCTCTTGTGTGCACGTGTATACACACATCTCGAGTCCTCAAACCACTCTAGTACTGGTATCGTACACGTACACACGTTTAGTTCTCTCCATATTGCAGCAGTTGACTATTTTTAACCATTCGAAGTCTACTCCCCTTCAGACAACCCACCAAGTCGAATGAAACTCCCAACATCCCCACAGTTTTAGAATCCACCGTGCTCAGCCACCCCTGTCCTGTTGGCCTAAAACCCAACATCGATATTCCCGTTTCGGGGGCATGAAGCCTCCCCCACCGAATTCTAAAAACCATCGCTAAACCTTATATGTCGCTTATGCCCAGAGGCGTAGAGTGCTCTCAACAGGGCTTAATAGACAGGAAACTAGCTTCAGATAGGATATTGGACTACTGATTCAGTTAATGGCCTTCCAGAAGTCCGGGTACCTCCCCATTTCAGTGCCTACACATCTACATACTATGCATTATAAACCATTACCCATGATACTTGCAGACACCTCATCTCCCAGTCCTGACTCTAATACAACGTTTCCAATTTATTTGCTCCACCCAGGAGCTCCGGGGTTTGAATATTCTTATGTAGTATACATATACCAACGGGCATGACCGACTCTGGAGGTTTTCAACCTCACGAACTGAGAAACAAAACGGCAGGACGTTTGTTTGCTCACCGCAGGCCGGATTTACCTTCACATTCCTTTGATAGGCTGGATTTACTTCACGCTCTTTTGATATCTTCAGCAGCAGGCCTGAACACAGCATAAACCCAGCCGTTTACGCTCTTTTATCACGAACGCAATGAATATGCAGGTCGGAGAGATAGCTATTGGACCGGATCCTCCCAAATATGGTACACTTCGATTGAACCGCATCGGGGTGACATACATCGCAGCCACGGTTATTTTCAGTGCCCTAGTGGCAGCTGGAGTGACGGTGTTAGTACGCCACAGAAATCTTCCCTTCATCAGACTCAAAAAAGTGCCCCTCATCGTCATCACACTTGTGCTGCTGCACCTGCAGCTTGTGTTCGACTTGCTCGTGTATCCGATGAATGGCGAGCTACCCTGCTCTGTCGAGTATTGGATCATGGCGGTCTGCCTTCCAGCCGGAGTCGCAGCCTTTCAAACAAACAACTGGGTTTTATTCAGCCGAGCATGGGGTCAGAAGCATCTCCTATCGATGCATACGCGGTTCAAGGGTGCCCTAGCTGAGGATCGGGCGAAGGATGTGGCACTGCATGGGAGCTTCGCGCAGAGACTGTGGTACAAATGGGCTCAGCTGTGCATTCTCAAGAAGATGTATATTTTGGTTGCGCTTGGAACAGCCATTTTGGTATAAAAGCCTTGAGTCACTGCGAACTTACAGTCAGCAATAGCTGACACTTTTCAGTTTCTAATCTCTCTGGTTATATTTTTGATTTCACGACGGTTCCATACCAGCTTTGGGATTGTCGGTGCGAAGGCAACTGCATACCAGTGCCATTTTGGTTGGGAATGGTACGTAAAAAGTTGCCATGCTGTGGCGGTGGCCACCCATGGATGGATAGTCCCTTTCTTTGTACGACGTCGTACCTGAGACAAGTAGTTAATTTTTTTCCCTTCTGTATTCAACAGGTTTCCCTCTTGCATATGGCAGGTAGTCTGGACGTATGGCGTTGGTCCATTCATTCTCTTCAAGATCCGCAAAATAAGGGATACGCACCATTGGCGATTACAGACGACGCTTGCAATCCTTTTCAGGTACGTTCGTATATTTGCGCGTAGATACAAGTTACAAGTTACAAGTTACAAGTATTTCATGCAAAGCAAAACATTCCAGAGCTCTCCCAATTGGGAAGCGGCTATTTTATTCTGACACGGAAGTACTAACATTAACATATATATAGTCTACCCGCCCTCCCTCTGTGGCTCTCGACTTGGTTTACGCCTGACTTCTATGATATGAACTCATACTGGCCACCAAACCTTTGGTTCGTTCCTGGACTTGCAGCAATGGAAATCACCATACTCGTCTTCCCCCTCATGGAAATCCACTCGTTCAAAAAACAGCAAAGGAAAGCAAGGAAGGAGCCTGGACATTCCAAATTCTCAAAATACTCAGTTGCGGCCCTGGACTGTGCTCTTAGAGGCCATGGAATCCACCGTCTCGAGGATTTCGCCGTGAATAAAGACTTGAGCGGCGAGAACATACTGTTTCTAAAAGGTCCGGCCTAGATTACTCATGTTTACTTGCGGATGGCTGACAAGAAACAGGTGTCGGAAACTGGAAATCGAAATGGCAAGCAGCCCAGAACAACGGCACGCCTTCGGGCCTAGAGGTCGCGATCAAGCGAGAACTTTACGACGAGGCCGAGTCCATCTGGAAAAGACTCATAGACAGAGACAGCGCCAAATTCCCACTCAATATCGATGACAACATTTACAGATCTCTGGAGCGAGTCTTTGGCACCCCAAACCCCCACGGGATGCGAACAGGCTCTGATTTGTCGTCTCACATAGTCCCATTTGCGGACGACATACACGCCGAGAAAGCCCTGGAGGCTGGTCTACACGAAGTGAAGGTGAAAGGAGTGTTAGGCTTGAGCATGCTCGCCGAGAAATCTTCACTCCCACCAAGTGAACCCAGCATTATGTCCCCGGGAATGGGTTTTTGCGGTGAGATTTTTGATAGAGCCGAGGCCTGCGTGAGGCAGATGGTTCTGGAGAACACGTGGATACGATACGTTGATTCCCTCCCGGAAGAGGAGTGGAGAAATATCGGCGTTGGGCACACGATTAATCCCCCCGTAAGTTGGAGGTGGAAAAGTGCCTTTTGGAAGAAAGACGGCTAGGATATGCTGTTGAGTAGCAAGTGTTTTGTACCCCCCTCTCGAAACACCACCTTTGTTTCTCGGGCGAGTGCATGTTTTGTTTTTCTATGAATGTTCGGACGTTATGTGTAATGGGATCTCGGGGAGTGAGGAGTTCTGTAATAAAATTTAGATGGGGACTGGGGAGTTGTTGAGGATTGGTTATTTTAGACATCTGGTGTTTTTTGTTTTTGTTTGTTATTAGATAGAGAACAAGCTGCGTTTCGAGAGCAATACTTCTGTTCGTTTTATCATTAGAAATGACTTGCCACCTAGAATCATGAGTTAGATGATTACTTGTTATCGTGCAGTTAAGCCCCACCCTGTTCTTCACTTGTTAAGGTTAGGGGTCCGCTTTAGCTGGGGCACACTTGGCCAGTCAGCTACTCTCGTCCTCAGACTGTTTCGCCTCGCTCGCAAGCTTGCTCGGACCCGAAAAGTCTGGTATACGAGAGCACGGTCAGCATGATTTTCTTTTCATTTCCTATCCACACCACAACGAGGAAAAGGAATACGAACAGTATCGCTCAACACAGCCTACCTTACCATAGCTACCCTTTACACTTCACTCAAAGGGAGCCGAAGGCCAGTCCCAATGAAGAGCAGGAAACCCCTCGCCTCACGATACTACCAGCTGAAGTTCGGGCAGTGAGACGACGACCAGTGCTGGTGGTGCGGACAAGCGGCCCAGACGCGGGAGCATCTCTTCCGCCACTGCAGGAAGTGGAAGAATGAGCAGTGGGAACTGTGGAAAGAAGTCGGGCGGGAAACCGGTTGGAAGGCGGGAAGGTGCAAGCACGTGCAAATATCGGAGCTGTTTTCCCTGGAAACGTGTGATCAAGCTGTGCTGGACTTCCTGGCGGCCACAGAGGTCGGGAAGTTCCCACGCCGCTGGGCAGAGCGGAGCAGAGCGTAGCTAGCAGTTATTCACTCTCCTTTCTTTGTTTCCAGCGCGCCATTCACTTGTGCCTTCCGTTTGTTAAAGGAGAAGGGTAGAAGGAGGGGAGCTTCCCCACCTAGCCGGCCATCCAGAGGGGGAGGGGAATTAGGTACTGCCATACTCTAGTTAGAGTGCATGCAGAATGATTAAAACAAGCAAAACTACCTTTTACACTTCACTCAAAGGTGAACTGAACGACGCGCAGCAAGACAGCAGAGAACGCCTTTTCAGTTCAAGGCATCACATCGGTATGCCATCGAAACGAAGTAACGTGCTTTGGCTGACAAGGAATAACAAATGTCCGCACGTCATCTGGCTCGTTGTGCTGTGAGAGGTAAAGTCCTGCACTACTACTTCTATCAACGCAGGTTATTCGGAACTACTACAGTGAGTTCATAGTCCTAGCTACTGCTTAGATTTCAACTAACTGAGTGACCTGCTAGAGACGCAGCAGTTATTCCGATCATGACGGTGATCCGTCTAGCTCTACTACTACTAGTTCGTACGTTGCCTGGGAGCGTTTTAGCCAACTTTACAAGGTGGGGTCGCAAATTAGTCGTTTAGTATCCTACTGATATCTAGTTAGGATGTCGCCATAATCGGAACGAAGGTAGATAGACTCGATGTGGGCCTGAAAGAAGTTAAGACAGAGTTGAAGGATCTCAGCAACAAGATGGATAGGAAGTTCGATCGTTTGCTATACCTTGTGATTAGTGGTCTTGTCGGTCTTGTCGCAAAAGGGGGGTTGGATTACTGCTTCTTTGAAGGAAGAAGCAGGAGTGCATCGCTAAAAAGGAGTAGTTGGCTACTATCGAAAGGGTAAGTAAAGCGGAGCACATTCAATTGGAAGATATGTGGCCGAAAACGATATAAGTTTCTTTCTTACAGCATAGTTATTGACGGTTACAGGAGCTGTATCTCCTGGATCGTAACTTTGGCATTCTCGGCCCGTTTGGGCATGGCAACCGACTCCCCACCCGCAAATGTTTAGCGACACAACCACAACTCTGTGGGGGTGCCCTGGGAGCATTATAAACTTACTTTCTTATGTCTTGGGAGTATTTTGGCAAAAATTAAGGACTGTACAGGAATGGGGTGCCGATAAAAAGGGCAGTTTTTGTTGGGAGGATTGTCTCAAGATTAGCTCCCCAAAAACTCGAAAATGTCACTGTGCAGCCCAGATGGACAACTCTGCCCATAACACCCAAAATATCCTTCAAGCTTGGTACTAAGGATATGCCCTGAAGTCCAAATATCACTACACAAGGAATTCCATCTACAATGTGTCCAAGAGTTGAGGCTCAGAGGGGGGATACCAATATCCATCACACAGCTTTCATAGTGAACAAGGCTAAAACCCACTTTGTTGAACATCAAAGAGGGCAAATCTGTACCACTCAGCCAGAGCTGGAGCCACAGGCAATTTTCAGTCCACCTTGAGAAGGGAAAGTAGTTGGGATGCTGGCAAAGCCAGCAGGAAAGCCCAGTCAGAAATACCAAATCTCCACCCACACTTTGCTAAGCATGTTCAAAATGCAAGTAACTGTGGTGTCTCAATAATGAAAGGCATCATTTTGCAGAATTCAATCACCTGTAAAGGAGAAATGTGGGTAGTGGTACATGACATGGGGTGGGTTGCCAGTTCAGAGAGCAAATTTTGGAGGGGCAGTAAAACTTACAAAGTCACATCACATATAATTTACAATTCACTTGGATAGAAAGTTTTATTTGCTACTAAAGAAGACTTGATAAAAAGGAGGGCCTCTGACGACCATTTTTGGATGTGTGGCGAGGTGGTTGCGTGGGCGGCTCGTATGGGCTGGGCACCGGTTACGATCCAGGGGATACCAACGGATTGTATAGAGAAACGGAGGAAGGCGTTATGACAGGTTGGTTTCAAATTTTACTCTTGCTTGTACACTAGATGACTGCGCCAGCTAACCAAAGAACTAGTAAGGCTAACGCTGTGTATAGTAAAAGATTATGGAACTAGCGGGGGGCAGCCATGAATATGAAGAGAATCTTTTGAATCATACAATGCGGTTCATGACCACACCAAGGTCCTCGCAGACATTTGAATGTCCAAGTGTGGTTATAGATAATTTCGAAGCTGCAATCAATTTAAACATTTAAAAAACGCATGAATAAAATCAACAATAGAAATAGAAACATCCCATACCCACTCGCATTCAACTTAGATTGATGAGAGATAATAATTTTAGCTGACAAGGAGATGCACCACCTATCATATCAAACAGTACCCAGTACACGACCAACACTCATACACATCCTGCAGCAAGAAATTGTACACCGTTCTCCATGAGATCCACCCTCCCATGACCCAATCCCTACTTATCCCTCCGCGTTTTGTTTGTCGCGCTTCTAGAGTATATAAAACCTATGATACAGCCTTAAATAGGGACCCGATGATGAAAGTAAATAAAAACCGCACAAAGAACGCCTATACAATCTAACCCAACCCAGCCCCAATCACTTTCTATGATTACTCTCCCATTTCATTCGTGAATTGTTCTGCATAAACTACTCTACCTCCATCTCCCCTGGATGCGAGGATCCGGACGGTACTTATCGGCACCACCAAACCCACCATTTCTGTTATGACGAGTTTCAATTCGAGCATCGGAGGCGCCAAATGTTCTGGTATTGCTGTTGCCATTATCGGCTCCTCCAAACCTGTTGCTGGTACGAGACTCGGGACGAGAACCAAGAGGTGGGAATCTATCCGCATTGCGAGAATTAGGGCGACTGCTTCCCAGAGGTGGGAATAGTCTGTCGTCATTTCGAGAATCGGGACGGCTTGAGGGACCCCGACCGAACGTTAATAGGTCACCATTGCGGGAGCTGGGACGACCGCCGCCAAGAGCGGGGAATCTGCCAGCGTTGCGAGAATCAGGGCGACTGCTGCCAAGAGGTGGGAATCTGTCCGCATTGCGAGAATTAGGACGACTGCTTCCCAGAGGTGGGAATAATCTATCATCATTGCGAGAATCAGGGCGGCTTCCAGGACCTCCGAATCGGTCCCCAGTGCGAGAGCTAGGACGATAACTGTCTCCCCACTGCCCTGGGCGGCTGCTCCTCTCTTTTTTTATCCCCGCATCGGCATCCAAAACCTCTACAATTCCCTGTGCAAAGGTTTCCCTGGCTGGATCGTCTGCAAGATATCCTGACGAACTCGAGCCGCGCTTCGAGAGAGTTCGGAAAGCGTGCGCCATGAGCTATTGTAGATTGTTATTACTAAAGTTTAATAGTAGGGAAATAAAATATGAAACATACCCTATCGAGGCACTTCTTGAACTCGATCATAATCTTGGGATGATTTTCCCTAGCCCGGAAAGGCAACCAACTATCAATCTCGAGTATGTTGCCATGAGATCTTAGTCTACCTCCGAAGAGCAATGCGGCCAATTGTGTGCTCTCCGTGTTCTGCCTGAGCAAAATCGAGGTACCATCATTGCTTTTCGCTTTTGTTGTATATGTAAAAATAGTACCAAGCGGCACGCTGTTGCTGTCCCTGGAAGTGTAGTGGACTGAAGAGGGGTGGATCATAGTGAAGTTCTCACTAACAGTCCTTAATCCTCTTCCACCAGAGCAAACGGCTAGATTGGGGTACATTCCTGCCAATGTTAAAGCCTTGATGAGTGGGACGCAGTGAGAGTTAGTGTTGAGCCTTGGGTGTCCAAACTCGGAATTATATCTGTCCCCTCTGCTCACACGCGGAATGATACCAATATCAGACAGGATATCTTGAACTTGCATTGCCGTCTGGTCGAGGACCTTAAGAGAGCCTCGATGAAGGAAGTTTTGCTCCGCAAATCTATGAGCAGCATACTGCCCATCCCGGTCGCGGACCTCGCGCCATGCCTGGTATGCATTGATAACTGCCATATGGTCGCTACCAGTACCTTTGGTGAATGAATGCCTGGCACGCGTGGCTTCTTGTCGTCGCTCTGGAGGATTGACAAAAACATCTCGTCCACCAGCCGAAGCCCCCAGAATGAGGATGGGGTCAAGGCAACGGAAAATGACAGCAAGAAGAATCATCTTTCCAAGGGCGGGCTCGACCGGCATAGTAGCTAAAACGTGTCCAAGCTGTGTCAAATTCTCGTCCTGGTCGATTGCACCAAGAGCAAGAAGTTGGCGCAGTGAGGCTTCAATGGCGTGTGGTGCGGGCGGTTCAATTGCCTCAGACAAGAATCGTGCAATGGGATCCTTGAATCCTTGCAATTTGATATCGAGGCAAATTTCTTGGAGATCGGAGCGCAGCATCTCAGGCAATCCGGTTGCGCGGAGAGAATCAAATCGATTACGGGAAAATAGAGCGTAATAGGTTCCGTTCTGGACACGACCGGCACGACCAGCTCTCTGCTTGGAATTCGACTTGCTGACCCAGGTGCACACCAGCTGGGTGATGCGGCGCGCTTGCTCGTATTGTTTCTCCCTCAGCTTACCGGCATCAACAACGAACTTGACGTCGGGAATGGTGATAGATGTTTCCGCAATATTTGTTGAGAGAATGATTTTGCGGCAGCCTTCAGGAATATCGTCAAACACTTCGTTCTGGTTAGGAATCGAGGAGTGAAGCATGTAGAGCTTGTACTTGGCGGTATCGGTGAAGTCAACGCCAAGTGGGCGGCCCTTGACCAACGCTTCCTCGAGCTTGAGAATCTCATCAAGACCAGGCAAAAAGGCAAGAATGGCGCCGTCTTCGGTCGTCTTAACAATATGAGCCAGAGTTGTCGCAGCGAGACCGATTGGTACGATTGCATCATCTTTCTCAGTGCTAACAGATGCTTGTCCATCTGAACGAATGCTAACCTCTTGCTTCCAGTTGATTACAGCATCGCCACCATCGTCGTCTACCCCGGGTGATGCGGCCCTTGAGGGCACCGCAGAAGCCACCGCAGATGTAAATCCAGAGGCGGGTGCTGAAGGGGGTGTAAAGTTTTGCTCGATTGCCATGTAATTTCGAGTATCATCCTCCTTCATCAGTCCCAATTGAGCGGGGGGATATTCTCGTAACATAGTCTTGATATCTTCTAAATAGTATTCTTTGACGGGAAAGGTTCTTCCAGGAACGCTCAAATGTGGGCATCCTATAAAATTTCCGGCCTCGTCCCTGCTTCCGAAATATCCAGAAAACAACTCGGTATCCATAGTAGCACTCATCAGAACGACCTTAACACTAGGTCTTCCGTTCGTTCGCCTATTTTTGAGAATTCTCTTCAGAATAATTAAAAGATAATCAATCATAATATCTCGTTCGTGAACTTCATCAATGACAAGATGGGTAATTCCGTCAAGGACCTCATCGGGGTTATTGCGTAATTGTTGCAGTAAAATACCGGTGGTACAGTAGGTGATGCTACCACCGGCCATTGGAAGCTTCGCATCGAACCTGACCTGGTATCCAACAGACTTCTGGAGGGGTTCATTCCGTTCAACCGCCACGCGCTGGGCAACAGAGGTAGCCGCGATACGTCTAGGCTGAGTACAGATGACATTGCAATCTGCACCCTTCCCATTCTTGGTTGCCTCTTCGAGCAGAATTTGTGGTACCTGAGCTGAAGGATATTAGCATCAGTTTATCATTTATCGGGTCTTGGATAACCTACTTGTCTTTCCACTTCCAGTGGCACCAACAATAATGCTGACTTCGTGTCCGTTGACCAATTCCAAGACTTGGTTAGTGTATTGGTTCATCGGTAATTCAGATCGCTTCTGTCTGAGCACTTGAAGTTTTTCGTTATTCATGTACTCCTCGTAGGACTCCAACATCTTCTTGCTCTTGTCTTCAGCCAGAGCCGGGTCCAGCCTCCGTTTTTGATATCGTCGTGGGTTGTCTGATTTCGCATCTTCAAACGCCATTTCTTCTTCAGTGGGGGGAAGCCCAATCCGCCTTACGCTGAGCAACGTATCCGTCATAGCAATTACGGAGTCTTGATCAAGGTTCAGCCACGTCGGGTTGATCGGTTTCAGAATCTCTCCATTGCCTATCCTCAACGCCTCGATAAACTTCGGGAAAAGCTCAGGGTTCTGCTGTTTCAAGGCCACGGCGGCAGTAACCCACGCAACAGTCTCCGCATTCTTCTTACCACCCATTTCGACCGGATCACCAATGGGCATGTCATTCAATAGCACCTGCCCCTCGGTCATGCTAGAAGTAAGTTTCTTACTTCTCCCTTTCAATGGCTTCGGGTCACAGGTGTATGTCACGCCTGGGTTATGGATTTTGTAAAATTCGAAAAACTTCTTCGCGTTGCGACTATTCAGCACATTTGCAACATCTTTAACCAGGATATCTTCATCACCATGCTTCGCATGCCATTGTTCGGCTTGACGTTTGAACTCCACGCTGGCAAGGATATCCGCGACCCTTCGGTCAGTGGCTCGTGCCGTGGCCTCTATGCCCTGCTCAGGCATCTTGATTGTGACTTGGATGATAGCCTTCCTGTTGCCTGCGCGCGTGGTGTCGGTAGATATAAACTGTGGCACAGTATCATACCGTGCACAATAATCGTAGATATCCATCTTTGCATCCTCCTCCTCTTTCAATAGGTTATGGTCAAAGGATCCGGCATGTACTCCACCGTAGACAAGCTCCTTCAGTCGACCAGATTGGTGAAGCTTCAGTATCGCGTGTTGACAAGCAATTTTCTCGGCGATTTTCTGTAATACGACGTCAACAACTATTCAAAACGGGGGCGTACAATAGAACAAGTCACTCATGAGTAAACATACTTTATTTGTTGCGTCTCCGATAGCCTCAATTTTCGATCCGTCGGTGAGCTTGATAAACACGGTACATTGGTATAAGTCTCCTCGGTGGGAGACAAAAGTAGACCGTGCAGACCCCCCTTTAGTATCCCAGAAGAAACTTTTTGGATTGTTGAATATGGATTTAGTTGCATTAGGATAATCCTCCTTTTTCAAAGGTGGGTAATTCTTTGTCAGATATGCTTCATCTATTATCTCGCCAGATGATCTGACGGAAGACCTCCCTCCGACTCTCGCATTCTGTGTTTTGGCGTTTCTCACGGCTTGAGTCTGTTTTGGCCGCTTTGATGCTGGCTCACCTCGTTGTTGCTGTTGGTGATTCCCTCCTCGCCCCTGGGAACTTCCTCTCCCGTATCCAGACTGTTGTCCGCGACCTGGTGGTGCGGCTTGCCTCCAGTTCCTATCCAGTCTTAGGTCTCTGGGTACAGGTCCTAAGCCATCGTACTGAGTCCATGCCTCCTCGTGTGGAACAGCATCCTGCCGCTGTCCGGGGGCAAATGTCGAAAAAGATGAAGGACGTGCTCTCACAGTAAATGAGGTTGCTGTTGGATTAAGGACTGACCTCGGGTATGGCTGGTTCTGCATAATGAGACGAATCCTCGAAAGCTGTGCGTGGTGGCGAGTTAGTTCTGTCAGAAAGTGGTTTGTGCGGTGGAGGGAGGGAAAATCGCAATGAATGCGTTTTATCTGACAGCTAAAGAAGAAGATAGTGTGCTGGCGACTCACCGAGAAACGCTGCATGTCGGGTGGAAATTCAGCCCGTCCCTTTAGTAAACGCAGAGAGCGTAGTTAACACTCTGAACACTTACAGGACGTCGATATATTGAGAATTGAAATGGCACCAAGTAGAGAAGCTCAAATGCTCTATATGCGACCACTTTTTTCTACTTTTTTTCGCTCGCCTATGTAAGCAGAGCCGCGCTACGCCTGATGGGTGCTCTGGGCAACGGACCGGCAAGTTAGGGACGAACCAACAAAAACTTCTTAGGGGTATTTTAAAAAGCCATAGATAATGATTAACTCTATTGAGATTCCGCTACGGACCCTTCGGCTTTTCTTTTGGCGTGGGTGGTTGATATGATATTTGCCCCTTACGCCACTTGTACAAAGTCCGGAACAAAGACGAACCTTGTGGAACGCTGAGACCGTAACGTAACACAGCGGATATTTTATGTACAATAGCACATCCAAAGAAGACCAAAAACCCTTCTAGAACCCAAAACAGAAGAGCTTAATCGATCTAGGCCACCGCAGCGAAGCCAAAGATACTCTGCATCCCAACCCACTGACGCCCACACTTCTCTAGATATCTTACCACGCACCCATGAACTAGCCTAAACCGATGTAGATTTTGGATCGCCAGTGCCCTTACAGCCTCTGCACATTATCAGTTAGCAAAACTCAATAACTTCAATAAGTGATGGTGTGTTCAAACCATTATTGTCGAGCTTGGCTTTCTCTCCGGCCTTTTCGGCATCAAACAAGCTCCTGAAGTACAGCAGCTGATTATACAGCATCTTGTCGGTGTACTCATAATGCATGACACCCCTACACCCCTTTGCCAGTCCCTTTGGCCCAAGACACCGCTTTCCATAAACACTGACCTGCCTTGTCCGATTTCCACATGCCGAATCATCACACATAAGCCAGGCATCATAGTACTTCGCTGTAATCTGGCGGATTTGGTACTCAACCTGTGCAGCCACAGATGCAATAGGGAGAGCCTTTCCACAGCTGGTGTTCCGGCAAACTATACCCTGCGATGTGCAACGGTCCTTAGAACCAAACAGACCCTCAAATTGAGACTCATTCTTGCAGTATCGGCATCGTAAAGATAATTTCGCAGCGTCTTTGAACCGTTCTTCATCGGGGATGGTTGATTCGAGGGGGTGGATCTCGCGGTCTTCCTGCGGGTTTGTGACGGCAATTTGATACTTTCGAAGGTCCAGACCGAGGCACTCCGCAAGTCTTGAAGAGTTGGTGCCTTCTATTGGTCCACAGAGACGTTCGATTGGGGGGAATATCTGCTTGACCAGGTACCACTCAGGATCTGGCATAAGTCCCGAATCCGGTTTGATGACATCCTGAGTTGCGTGCGCACGCTCAGCAGCAGGGCCGTCAGACTGAAGATTGTCACCGCTGCCTGTGATTATGTAGGAAATGACATCACCGGCCTTGACGGGTTCCCCACGGGCCTTTTTGCGAAGTGCCACTTGTACTTGGGGCATCGATTTCCCATTTGGATAATCCTCGGGGTCTTTGCCGAGTCTGGTGTAAATCGTGTATTTGACTAATGGGAACTGACCCTCTCGGATCTTTTGGGCCAGATCTCGGAGGTAATCGTGGATCCTCTCAACCACCACTTCCTTCTCGTCACCGGTGAAAACATCATTCAAGATGTGCGAAGAAGCTTCTTTCGACAACTGACAGTACTCCCTTCTCCTCATGTCCAAACCCTTGACCTCCAGCTTTGTGTCCAGCATTCCGTTGACCATGAAACAGTTCATTGCCGCATACTTCTTCTTTGCATGAAGCAGTAGCCGTTGAAAAACATTATCAATGTCGATTTCCAGTAGCTTGTAGCGGTCATTAACTCGTTTTTTAAAGTCGTTACCCATCGTGAGGGCGTCCGCATAGTTATCTGCAAGAGTATTGATCATGACAGAGTCGGTATCACCATATATAACTCGCAAGGATATGGACTCGGCAAGGTCTTTTGTACTTTGCAAGATCTCACGACCTTTAAAGGTGGTAAGCATAGCGAGAGGCCGTGCATAGAATCTGGATCGTGTGTAACCAAGACAACCGTACATAGAGTTAGCGGTGAGCTTCAAGGCCTGTTGCTTAATATCCCATTGTGACTTTTGGACAGCTGTAGCCTTCTTGTCCTTCATCAAGCCCTTTACCTGTCGTCGTCTATCGACCAATGTTTTGATTAGTTTGGGTAGAATACCGGGGTCTTGGGCTTCCGGAACGTCTGGTACTTTATCATCATCCTATAGTATTATTAGCTTTAATTGGCTGGAGTATGAACTATTTGCTTACCGAATCGCTTCTGTCCACAGTCGTAAAGCAAATGTTGTACTCTTGGATAATACTTGGGTACAGAGAATTGAAGTCCATGACCAAGATGTACTTATCATAAAGCCCTTTCTCGGGATCAAAGACAAGACCACCCTTGTACTTGTCCTTCTTTTTGTCTCCAGCGCCCTCAGCCTCAGGATTTTCTTCGTCATCCTTTTGAATTTTGTTGCCTTTTCCATAAACCTTATCCGGGCATATATACTTGTTACGGTAGAACTCGTGAAGTAAAATGTACTCGTTCCGTTCTGCACGGGTACCGCTTAGTGTTCTCGCCCAAGAATTACCAGCAAGGTTGGTCAATTGTTTGGTAAGGGGTAGCATCTGAATCTTCAATGCAACAGCTGCAATATAATAGGTGTCGACTTCACAGTGGATCAAGAAATCCAGGTATCCTTTGCTCGAGCTGGCCCAAGTCTTCAACGCCTCCTCCGTTTCAAGGTCTTGTCGTTTCTTTCCAAGAATGAGATTGCACATCTCAGTCAAGCTCCACGACTGGCACTTGGTCATCAGAGACTTCCCAAGATCGTTTGCAAGATCACATAACAACCTTCCAGAAGCCAGTTGTCGCTCTGCAAAAAAGCTTCCCGCGAACTTTCCACCACCACTAGGCCATTGAGTTTTTTTCATCCTCCCAATTCTACTCCAATTTGGTGTTTTCTTTTCCTTCATTCTGTGCAACAGAACAGGATAGTCCACATTCTCTAGCTGATGGCCCATGAGAACATCAGGGTCTGCCTGCTGTAGTTTGGCCAGGAACGAACTCAGGAGCATATTCTCGGACTTTTGCCGTATTATATTGCCCGGATAACTTTCTTGAAGCTTTTCAAACCCGACGGGAAAGATGGACTGTACTGGCCTTACGATGCTGAAGACTTGATGAGGCATTTTTTCGATTTCAGTTGTGGCATCCGAGAGAGAGACATCATGATAAACTCTGGCACTGACAGCAATGATCTCTTGCTTATTCTCCTTTGTGTTGTGTACCGTCCTTAGAGCGACGCTCATGAGAGTTAGCGGCGGAGCTTCCGAGGAGTCGGCATCTCCAATAGAGGTTACTTGTTGCGGTTTGTCAACTTGCATTTCAAACTTGCACCATGACGCCTGACTTCTAGATTAGTAACTGTCCGAAGTATGAGGAAATAGGTGGTTACGTTTTGCACTGTTGTAAATTTTGCGCCTTCAATCTTAAGCCAACAAGGCCCCATTACATTTCGACAGAGCACAAATTGCTCGAACAAAGCAGTATTGATTCCAAAAACATGAGAAAAGGTCTCTCCTTCCAAGGTCTCTTTTTGCGGGTCCATTGGCAGCACAGGTCCTATTCGCCGTAAGCCTTTGGTCAAAGGGCAAGATTAAGACTACCTACTCGTATATGGATAGAGAACTTTCAAGTAGTCTCCTTCTCTAGGAATGCCAGCGAGTTCAAATGCATACTTCCTTGAAGCAGGTTTCGTCTTGAACCCATCGATCATATGTTTCGCCATGATGTCACTGACCTCCTGGTAGACATCTTCCATCTGAACCTCCTCATCTGAATCCTCCCCAAAACGCTGCCTATGCTCTCGAGGCAAAAAAAGGAGGTTTCTCATGATTCCGTCCACCTTCAAAAATGCGCTCACATATTTATCAGAACGCTTGTCCTTGACTTTACCAAATAAAAGTAAAGAACCATTAGACTCAGAATAATCCAACCAAAACATATTAACACTTCCGTCATCTTCAGCTGCATCCTGTGCAGCTAGCTTTCCAAATGAGACCTTATCTAGGGCGGGCGAGCTCTCAATTACGTTCAATCCTCCACTCACATTAGTCCAGGCCGATGAATCAATCGCCGGGGCCTTGGTAGGTGAGCTGGCTCCAGGAGTAGGTAGTGGCACAGGCTTTACTGGGCGAGATGAGGTGATATTCACCTTAGCAGTTTGGATATTTTTGTTTCCTTTGATCTCTGCGACCGTAAATTCCTCTTCATCATCCTCAGAGTCAGGGCGCTTTCTTTCGGCGGCCTTCGCTGCAGGAGAAGACGGTTGGATAGGCGCATCGCTCATCGGGGTATCATCGTCATCGGCAGGAGGTATGAATGGTATATCGTCGCCATAGTCAGACCCATCACAAGCAACTGGAGGCGGAGAGCTGCGCATTGCACTCTTGCCAAAATCAAGTTTCTTCTTCGTCTTCCTCGGAGGCGACAATTTCCGAGTCTTTCTTGCCGGTTCGACTTTGATTTTCTTCTTCAGAGAGCGCGATTGTCCAGTAGTGGTATCGAATTCGCCGAGTAGATCATCTAAAAACTCCTTGTCATGTACAGTGGTAGTAGCTGTCTTCGTCTTTACGGGGGCCACTCCACCCTTGCTAAAGTACTTGTGAAGATCCCCCTCCTGCTTATTCTTCCGTTCCTGTTCCTCCTCTCTCTTCCTTTTTAATTCCTTCTTCGACAGTTTCTTTCCGTCAACTTCTGCCTCTTCATCTTCCGAGTGATACCTTCCCTCATCACCCCAGTCGTCCATTCCATTGTCAACATATCCCTCGCCGCCATCGTCGACAACGAAATCGTCCTCGTCAAGCCGATTGCGGACAACCTTCTTGTACTCATCCTCATCAACTTCTTCATAGAGATCTTCCTCCTTCTCAACTTCGTACGTAGAGAGACGCGTCTTTCCAGACTCGCGTAGTTTCCGGAATTCGGCGAACTTTTCGTGGGGTTTAACTTTGGTTCTTGAACGACGTGGGCGCTCCATATCAATTGATACGTGTAAACACAGAATAAGCTGTAAGTGAAGTTGACAATAGTCTGAATAGAAAAGCAAGGAAAGTTGGAATTGAGTATGTTCTGAAAAAAGGAGCAAAACGATTATTGCGTGCGTGAGTTCGTGTGGAGGATGACAAGCGTGACGCGATTTGCAACGCGCCAAAAGCCAAACATTTGAAAAGGCAATTGCCAAGACTACATTAAGATAAGATTAGATCACAAGTCAGGGTTAGGGTTCGACGAGTTGCATGCGCCGACACTAACAAACAGTCTATGGCCACTCATCCGGCGTCGGGCGGCATAAAACAAAAACTTGTGTGCTCAACCCTAAGCCAAAACACATGTCACTTAATCTTCCTACTCTACCAATATCATCCTCTGCACGACCCAAATATCCCTCATGGAATCTATGTCTACCCCACACCACGGGTACACATCCTCGCATAGACCTCTATTACAAATACTTCAAGTGATACAGAGGCAGCTGAAGGTTGTTCCTAGCGGTTTAGCAAGTAAGTCACTATCTATAGTGGTTATCGATGCCGGACTTACTCATATGTTGCTTCCAGCGAGTCCATTATCTTTGTCAAAAATCATCTTGGAATATCTCGCCTCGTTGTCATTAAAGTCTCTGCATCTCTCCTCGTGCCTAACACTATATAGGCTACTAGATACTAAAGGACTTCAGGTATCTCTACAACGTCCGATAACTCACACTTCTTTGGAGAGTATTTTGGGATCGATAGATCTGCACACACAGGAGTTTTGGGCCATATCAGGAACATCCTCCATCAGAGACGTCCTGTATTAACATACCGACCTCTCGGCATTAGTCAGAGACTCCTTAGCAGGCACGAATTTTTGGTGGTAGATATCAAGCAAGAGAAAACTATGGTAAGTTGCGGTTTGAAACCACCTTCAGAAAAAGTGTGCATCAATCGACAAAATTCTTAAAGCAGATAGCAAGAGATATCTTTCATACGTTTGGCATCTACGATGGAACAGGAGCTTCAAACTCATGACCAGTGCCTGAACTCTGACTACGGCAAAACATACCCATGAAAGGCGTTTCGCCGGTGGTCATTTCTGTCAGAAGTGAATTGATTAACAATATTATTAGTAGATTCTTTTTTCTCTTAGACATTGGGTTCTTGTTGGAGTTCCTGCCCCTAAGTTTGATTCCCTTCCGGTTGATCGGCACAAGGCTTGATGAGAGATAGTATTGTGGGCCGCCGCTCTGCTAGTTGTCATAACACCTGTCAGTGGAATTACCCACTGAAAACCAAGAGACCATCTAGGGACTAACAAGGCGTATAACCTCTGAAGGAACATTCTAATTAGCTCGTACCCTATATTCCCTAGAACTGTTGTACAAATCTCGGGGTTCAATGGGTGACACAGTCCCGTAGCAAAAGTGTTCGTGATGGCTACGGAAAGCACTTCATGAAAATGAAAAATTACAAATTTGCAACAACCACATAATTGAGAGAGCTGTAATTGAAAGTATAAGTCCTTTGGATGATGGAGAAAAAGATGTTTTGTGCTTTGGGAAAAAATTTTGCAACATTATATAGCTGTTACAAAATTTGCATGGGCCATAACCCATCCCACTTAGAGTATAGCTAATTGTCCCTACACTATATTCTCATCACCATGTATTCCGATTTTTTTCTCCTTTTGTCTCCTAACCCTTCTATATATTCAGTTTCATATTCCAAAAGACAAGCTTTTATTTTGTACTGTAGATTTTGTAATTGTTACTTGTTGGAAGCAAGGTTGAAAGCATGGTTTTGGCGCATTTTTCCATTATTCAGGCTACTATAGCCTCATCTTGTAACATTAACAAATGGTATTAAAGCCATTTATTCTCCACCATCTTAAATACCTAATTCTAAATTCCGGGGTCTCTCTATTGTGATGTGGTTGAGAAATCGAACAATTTGTATTTAAGATACTTTCATGGGACGAGCAGCCCCTGTCACGAACACTTTTGCTACGGGGCTGTACTCATTGACTGAAATCTTGAAGGAAGGATTTCGAACTAGCTAGTTTACAGTGGGGTTCGTGCGAGTGACCATCACAGAGTTTGCCATTGTTCAGGTTTTCTACATTCACACAAGGCACAGCAGGTAGAGTATGGCCAAGTGAAAAATATATATCACTAGTAATTAACTCCGAGAAACGCCCACAGCCAAACTTTTATTGGTCCCTCCCGAAAAATATCTCATCGATCACCACAGCGTTCAGTAAGTCCTTTGCACAGATTATGCTGCCCAACATAAAGGATTTTTTGAACTATCAGCACACCAAAACCAACCGGTGCCCAAGTGAATGAGTAATTTAGTTCATCTTGCGGATGAGGTTGTTGATGAACTGCTCGCGGTCACCCAAGTCACCACCCTCGATGAAGTGCTTGAACTTGCGGGTGCGGAAACCGCCAGTGGGTGAGGACAGTTTGAAGGGCCACAGGAAGTTAGAGGCCTGCTTGAAGTTGGGGCCAACGGTGTAGATCTCGTGGATCAGATCTTCAATAGAGATAATACCAAACTCGCCAAGCTTCTGCTCAATTAGAGAGTTGTCGGTCTGGAGAGTATATTAGTATGCGAATACATGGTTGACATCGACGGCTGCAGAGCTTACCAAGGGGATTCTCTGGCGGTCAATCTTTCCGTAACCACGCTTGTAGATCAACTCGCGGACGGACTTGAGGTTAGGTTCACCGTAAGCGACCCAAGGCTCAACAACACGGAGCATCTCCATGGTAGCCTTGGAGAGCTTGACGAAAACACCGTTGTTGATCTGGAGAAGACGGAGGAGCTGGAGAATCTTGCGGGGCTTGGGAGCAATCTTGTTGATACTATGGATCGTTAATTAGAATTGACCCGGAATACCACAAGAAACCGGATAACGTACCCCTTGATACGGACAACAAAGACAACCTTAGGCTGGGCAGGGACGTAGAAAGATCCCTCCTTCTTAGCCTCGCGTGAGAGGCGGATCTTCTCGCGCTCTGCGTCACGGTATTCCTTCACGTACTTCTCAGCGCGCTTGAAGACAGCATCACGCTTCTCCTTATTCGCCTATTTATCATTGAAGTTAGCGACGGTAAAACACCAAGATGAACAGCAATTGATGGTTTAAAAAGTCCGTCGAAATTTGTCAGACCCGAAAGATGGTTAAGTACGACAACATCGTCTTTTGGACTAGTCGCGTTTGGTTGTTGTGCATCATGAAAAGATCGACGTGCTTGCCCAAAGGAAGAGAGTGGGAACTAACCTTCTTGCGCTCAACAGCAGCGGCCTTACGGTCCTCGGCGGTCTTCTCAGCAGCCTTGCGCTTCTTGAGGAGAGTCTCAGGGACCAAGATCTGCTCAGCGGTTGGTGTGGTTCTGTAAGAACACAGCAAACAACTGTCAGTCTCGCATAAAGCAATGATAGCGTCGAGTATGAAGAGTGTCTCTTCTGCTCTGAAGCTGATCACTCGACGAATGCATTTAATCGGTGAAAGTGGCTGTACTCTACTAACGGGTTCCGCAGCAAGCTAGGTCCCCACTTTCGAAGTAACCGCAAATTCATCCGACAAGACCCCGGAAGAAGATATCTTCGGGAGAGATGTAGGTTCGTGAGGCATCGAGCCCAGGCCTCGAATTCGAAAAATAGGGCGAGTAAAATACGCACGAGCTCATTTTTGCTGATGTTGGGCGATGGGCGATGGGCGATTGGCGATCGGTGATTGTCTGTAGTTGAACTTCTCCGGTCTTCTCTTGTGTGTTTGAACCGTTGCGAGTAATGAGACGCAAATAGTTTGTGCGGAAGAGGGTCAGGTTTGTGACTGCCATAAAGCTTGGCGAAAAGTCAAGCTTCCTGTGTCAAATATGGAGGATGAAAAGAAATGCATATTTCTTGTAATTAATTAGGTATATTCTATTTTTCACGAACATTCGATGTCACTAAAGCTACTTAAAACTGCAAAATGTGTTTCTTGTGTTTTGTGGAGAGACCATGTACTAGTACATTCAACCCTAGCCCATGATCACGGGTTCAAGAGCTCCATGGATGAGAGCAATGAGCACTTCCCCACCCTTGGTCTATATACAATCATGCAGAAAGGTGTCGGCCTCGGAGCGCTGACGCGCAACTCCAGAACTAACCAACAATATGCACTTCACGGCGAGCGTCTGCAAAAGTCACAGATCGACAAGCTCAACACGCAGCTGTCCGTCTTTCAAGCAGCTCTCCTCGAGTTCTCCCGCACCCATGCCAAAGACATCCGCTCCAACCCCGAGTTCCGCGCCGAGTTCGCCCGGATGTGTACCGCGATCGGCGTCGATCCCCTTGCGAGCTCGTCCAACAAAAAAGGCTCCTTTTGGGCGGAAATGCTTGGGACCAGTGTCAACGATTTCTACTTTGAGCTTGCGGTGAGGGTTGTGGAGGTTTGCAGACGCACGAGGGACGAGAATGGTGGTTTGATTGCTGTTGCAGAAGTGAAGGATAGGATCATGAAGCTAGACGAGAAGATTGGAGGGACGAGCGATGTCAGCGAGTATGTGGAACTCTTGACGTGTTGCCCCCGTTCTATGGGCTGACTGGTGATGCTCAGGGATGACATACTACGTGCGGTCGAATCGTTGAAACCTCTGGGCTCAGGATTTACAGTCATCGAGCTTGGCCGACGTCAAATGATCAGATCGGTGCCAAAGGAGCTCAATACAGACCAGTCTATTGTCATGGAAGCCATCCAAGTGTGTCTAATCCATGCATGACTCCCTCTATCGATGCCCTAACACATCAGCTAGGTACTGGGCTTTGTCACACACTCCATGCTCCGTGTGAATCTTGAGTGGGATCGTGCCCGTGTTCAAACGGTAGTGGACGATTTGCTTTCGGACTCTCTGGTCTGGGTAGATGCACAAGCGGATGAAAAGGAATACTGGGCGCCTACCTTTATCAGCAGCAACAAATAAACGACGCATGGTTACCCCTGGCAACGTCACAACACTAGTTATTGAATGTATAGGAGATCCCGCCACCTCGCTGCTACTCGGCCTGCCCCTCACAACTTCAACTGCATCAACTTACCCATTTTCAGGACCGAGTGATATCTCATGTAGTGACTGCGGTCTCAAACTCACGGCCCTGACCGTAATCCAGAACTCTGCACACGGTCTCGAATACGAAATGTAAATTGATATTCTAATTAAAACCTGGCCTTTATGGAAGCACTCAATCCCTCACTTCGCTTTGGAACTAGAAAGCCAATTCTGCATCTAAAAGCTGAATTATAGGTCGTCCTTGCACCATTCAAGGCCGGTCGACCAAGATCTAAGGCCGCATTGCATTATATGTTGGCCGCCTGCATACGCACTCTGCACCAAAATCTCGAACACATCCAAAGACCATCGCCCCATCTCGGCCCGCAAGCCCAAAACGCACCCATCATCGCATTACACCAAGACTAGTATGTCACTCGCCTCTGAACCATGGTAGTTACTAAAACCACGCAAATAGCAACACTCATCGATCCGGTCCCTTCCGGTCCGGTAGCGTATGATTGCACCACAAAAAAACCGACTGGCACGCTCAACAAGCAAAAAATTATTTCATGCAATATTGACCTATATACTCTAAAGGAAAGCAAATAAGCACAACAAAAAAAACACCCAAAGCTCCATCCATCCCAAAGGAGAAAAAGGAGATCCTGCAAGACCAACACATTAAAAAACGGTATCTCTCCTTCGCTCCACACACAGCTACATCCCGCTTCTTGCCTCGCCCGTTATCTCTTTTGGTATGATATCGTGAAACCAAATATGCGTCGAAACTACCCATAATGCAATGATAATAAACAAAAACTCGTCCCACATCTGTCCGTTCCTCCAAATGCTGAATGAGTGATGAGATACACGTTTTGCAGCCATATCACGTTTCCCTCCCTGAAACCTGGATTGGACAGCCAAAACAAAAGGTCCCCTACACGCCGATTATCCGATTATAGTCTTACAAATGCATACCCGTTATAAACCATGTAAATGATGTCGCAGCCAGCATCCCCATCCCGATCATCATCCGCAAAGTGTACTTGTTGAGAGTGCTGGCGACGTTTGGATCACACGTTGGGCACACGAATTCTGCCGCAACATCAGTATAAAAACTTTCACACATAACCGGCATCGTTTTGCTTACCAGACAGAGGCTTGTATTCCTTTGGTGTATACATTCCAAATTGCAAGTTGTTGAATGGGGACAGATATCCCGGATCCGCTACATCGGTCTTCGAGCCTGAAGCGTCAAAGATATTGAGGGTATAAGTCGCACTGTCCCCTACAATCAGTGCTGTTCAGTCTCCCAAGACGCGGTGGAAGAGAGAAACGTACACAGGCAGCTTGTCCGTCGCCGTCGACTGGTACTTGCCGGTATCCCAGTAGACCCTCGTCATATCTACGCTCGCATTTCCCGTAATCGTGAAGTCCTGAGCAGCTTGGGAGCAGTAGGCCACAACATTGATAGCGCTCGGTGAGGCGATGACATCGGTGTAGTTCCACTCAAACGTCACTGTATCCCCAATTTTATAGATTGGGTAGGCATCGTAGATATTAGGAGTAACCATCTGGATAGTACCCGCGACGGCATCAGCCGGGATCTTTGTCGTCTTTGTTTTCTTTGTCGACTTTTTCGATCCGGACTCCTTTGAATTTGATTTTCCTGTTGGTGTTGAGGATGGATCGGCTGTTGACTTTGGCGTCGCATCTCCGATTATTGCTTCCCCCACGCCCGAAGTTGGCCTTGAACCACTCGCTTTAAAACAAGTCATAGGTCAGTACAGATGTCAAAGCCGGGAAGGAGTGGCGAACTCTGTCTAGGTAAAAGTTCTCTCTTGAATGGGTCTCTAGGTAAAAGCTCTCTATCGAACGGATCCGCAGGGTTAGGAGATGCAATAGACAACGTCGAAAACGCGAGAAGCACCGCTGCTGCTAAGTGAAAGCTCCGCATTGTCGGTACAATGTGGATGTGCAATCCGACCGTGGGTGAGCTGAGGGTAATCGTCCCGTCCGTGGAAGAGGAGGGAGAAGAAGTAAACGGGATAGCGAGCGACGGGCAATGCAGCTGTTTAAACCACTAGTTTCGTCGAGTACGTATTCCTCGCCAATCCGAAGGGTATCACAAACACTGACCAAAACAAAGCGAGACCCTGGTGCAGAAGCGAACGAGTGATGAGGGGAGGACGTTGCGAACGGTGGTGAACGAGAGACAGCCGATGAACCGAATAGAGCAGAACAGACGAAATCCTTAGTTTGTTATGGTTCTTTGGCGTGAAGGCGATGGGATCAACATTCAGCCGGGTGGATTTTGGTGCTTTCTTTCCAGGGGTCGGTCGTCAACAAGCTATTTTGGGAACTTCTACTAAGGGTGCTGTTTACGGCATCGCTAATTTTCCACCACCGAAAAGCGGAATTCGAATGATCACTGTATGATTCTACATCTATGGAGAAATTATATAGAAAATACCTACTTAAGTATATAAACCTTCAAAAACTCGGGAACTCCAGCCAAAAATATGTAGTCTACTCAGCCATGTAAATACACCAAACACCTAGCCAAAATGCTTCGACAGAAATGCCACAAAACGCCATTGCCATATTATATCCCCATGTAACAAACGTAAAAGACAAAAAAACAGTATCATTTAAACTGAGGTCTCAACCACCAGGTATGAGTCGCCTTATCCAACTTTGCGATCTCTCTCAGCACCGTTTTCATCTCTGCCGCCTTATCGAGGTTCCGCTGGTCAATGTGTCTCGCCCGACACCATTTTTTGATCGTCTCCGTCGTAACGCTTCCCCTTTTTTGCTCAAACAGCTCGAGCATCTTCGATCGCAGTGGTCCTTCGGGGACCGGTGGTTTACCGTTAACTCTCTCATACGGATACGGGCTGCCACCCCAGCCACCACCAATATCCACAGCCTTACCCTTCAATTTTCCCAATAATGCAGAAGCACTTGCACGTTTCGGCGGCTCCTGTTTTCCGGCCGTACCACTACGGCCTGTCCAAGTAACCGTGCCAATCGGAACGGTCTGAGTGACCTGAACGGATTCTTCCAGTCGTTTTCTAGCACCTTCCGCGATTTGAGCAGCATATTTTCCCGTGGTTGACATGTCTTCGGAAGTTGCTCCCACCAAATGTTCATGTTCGAGACTGCTCAGGACACCAGAGCTACTAAAAATCTCCTCAATGAACTTCCGTTCCCCAATCTCCTTATTGGGATCTTCATCTCTGAGAGCACTACATTCCAGGTCAGCGCTATGAGCGGTATGTCGATTGATTGGACACGTACTAATTCTGAATACTGGTGACACCATCGAGGTTTTGGAGTGTGGAATCTTCTTTCTTACTGCCAACAGTAGATGAAATATAAACCATCTCTGCACCATGGAACATTGCGCCAGTAGATGTGCCGCCGGAAGTAGGACTAAATGTGAAAAGATCACGGAGATTTTCCGACTTTAAAACGTAAGCATTTGATCCTAGCTAATCTCCATGGAAGACTGTCTTACGTGAAAGAAACGGCGCTGGTCAGGATTGTTGAGAACTTTTTGAGACAAATGCTGCTTAAAGAGCTGGCGATTGTACATCTTTTCCTCTATGGTGCCAGCGGCTATCAACCGAAAGATTGAAACTGGCTTCGTCTGACCAATACGCCATGCCCTCTCACGAGCCTGTGGCAAAAATGTTAGCAACATAAATGACCATTTGAGTACCGTTCCTTACCTGAAGATCAGTAGAAGGGTTCCAGTCCGGATCAAATATTATAACTCGATCAGCGCCAGTCAAATTCAGTCCCAATCCGCCGACTCGGGTGGTGAGCAAGAATACGTCGATACTGTCGTCTTTGTTGAACTCATCAACAAGTCGCTGTCGCTGAGAGATAGGAGTTCCACCATCCATTCGGTTGTATTTAAATCCTTCATAATTACGGATGTTCTTCTCCAAGATATCCAAGACTTGGACGCCTTGTGAAAATAGCAGCACGCGATGCCCCTGCGATTTCCAGTGCAGAAGCATTTTTTTCATGACTTGCATCTTTCCCGAGTGCAACCCGTTTCCGTAATCATAGCTAGGTTTCTGCAGAAGAATCAGTACATCGCGGAAGCTATGTCAGGTGGTCGTAACCGACCTTTTGGAGACGCTCGCGGTCAACCAAGTCAGGATGACAACATATCTTCCGCAAAACTGAGATGCCCGATAGTGAATCTCGTTTTCCATTCAATATCTCATTCACCTCCGCACTCTTGAGATAGTCCTGGTAGCTAGCAACTTGCCCTCTGGTAAGTTTGCAGAACAGCACTTTCTCTTCCTTCGTAGGTAGGTCTTGCATAACGTCAATCTTCATTCGGCGTAACAGATAAGGAGCAATCAGTTGTTTGAGGATAACTGCGCATTGTGTAGCTGTTTGCACTTGTATGTTTTGAGCGTTCTTGTATCCTCCAAGGCGAATTGGAACCTCGAACTGTTCCTTGAACACAGGCAGCGTACCCAAACGTCCAGGAAACACAAAATCGAACAAACTCCACAGCTCGACGAGATTATTCTGAATTGGAGTGCCAGATAGGATTAAACGATGATGCGTCTGAAAAATCCATCATTCATACATCATATTACTAAATGAAGGCTACAATTCTTACCTTGAGCTGCTTGCAATTCAATGATACTTTGGCGTCAGGATTACGAATCTTGTGGCCCTCGTCAAGGATTGCATACCCCCATTCCTTCTCAAGCAAGATGTCGCCATAAGTGGTTAGTCCTTCATATGTCGTGATAAGGATATGACCTAGAATTAAGAAAGCTATCAGCGGGTTAATCCCAACCTAGGTTTAAGATAACTTACCATGCTTGAAGACCCTGTCAACTATCTCCCTGGCAGCAAACTTTCCGCCTTTTAAAGGCTTGTCCGAAATTCCTGCTGTTGAATCGTCGTCGTCGTCATATACGTCATTATTCCTCGCTAGAAGCATGCCGCTTCCGCTTTTATGCAGAATCGCAACCCTTAAGGCCGGCCACCACAGATGAAACTCAGATGCCCACTGATTTAGCACGGCACCTGGTGCAACGACAATACATGGCTTTTCTAAAAGGCCACTATAATGGAGACCAGCGATGAAAGATATAATCATAACCGTCTTCCCCAAACCCTACACCGACAAGTTAGCCTCTTCCACCAAAAAAGATAAGTGGGTCATCCAACCATTTCGTCTGATAGAATACCCCCAGTCTTCTGACAATGCAATTCCCAGAGCCACTGAACGCACACTTTCTGGTATGGAAATAGTGAAGGGTGTATATCTCCCGGTATTCTGAAGTCGCCTCCAGAAAGTACTTCGTCCAGAATGGTCGGATGAGGCATCTGCCACTCATCAAGGTGTTTGTTTTCTTCATCAGTGTTCTGTCCCCTAGCATATCTACGAGACTCGATCCATTCTCTTAGTCTCTTTTGATACAACTTTTCGTCGCCGTCATCTAGCCGATCAGGTTTGGAATCTCCCGTATGCTTGGGGAGCTGCTCTGAACGCTTTCGCTTAATTGCAACATCTCCACCGACATAATAGTCACTGTCGCTATCCTCCGAAGGCTCGGGCGCACTTTCTGTGGTCCGCGATTTGCGTACAAGTCTTCGACGTACATTATGTTCGGGTTGGTAGTCATCGTCTTCATCCTTCAATTTACGTCTTTTGACTTTTCTGTTGGAGCTAATATTTTCCTCGTCACTATCGAGGCTAGAGAGCCCAGAAGATAGATCATGTTCTTCTGCCTGGTCTTTCGTCACAACACTTGGTTTAACGTCGAATCCAGGCCTACGTAGGTTTTTGGCAGTGATTGTCTCGGATTGTAGTGCTGATGGGCCAGCGCTCGGGAAATCTTGTATGATGGATGTCTGTTTCAACCCAGGTATATTGTCGAACGGAGTGATCTTGCCAGTACCTATACACACATGAGAAAACATGCTATCACCTCGAGATCATCAGGCACACACGTATCAAGAAATCTCGGGCTGATTCATTAGGCAGTCGTTGGTCGGTCACAGTCTGTGCTTTCGCCAATGCCTTTGCTTGCTCATCGCGCTGTAGCATGCGCTGTGTAATATCTTCTATATCATCACTGTGTTGAGCAATCTTTTGTTTGAGCTCATTGATCTGCTGTAGGAGGGATTTCTTTTCGCTGGTAATAGTAGCAGGCCGATTGTATCTCTCTTGGGCAACATCAAGCATATAGCTAAGTTTACTGGTTTTTATTCAGCATCCAGTGCAGAGGAACAGATGTAATAGTGAATATCGTACACCTTTTCGGTCCTAGCCTTCTCTAAGCGTCGCTGGTCGTCTTCATTTGCTTCCTCGAGAATAGCTTGATCGGCCTACGAAGCAGATTAAATCAGTACTGGAAGCTTCTTAATCAAGATACAAAAAGGATACCTTGGAGGCGACTTCACGTTCCAGTGCTGCCTGGTCCACAGCACGAGCGCCGAACACGACATCTTCTGTGACCGGGTCTATTGGCGAATCGATGTCTAATCCTAATTCGCTGGGAGATGTGTAGTCCATGAAGTCAGGATTTAAGCATACTGCGGCGGGGCTGAGGAAGTTGGAAGGTTGGGTAAGGTTCATAGGAGGGTCTTTTGGTGCATCCATCGTAGACGAGGGATAAAGCTTCGAGTTTTTAGTCGAGTTTTCGGTCGTGGTGAGGAGATCGATTGTTCGTGCAATGCGGGGATGGCAGGAGAATATGTGGAAACCGGGAGCTGGCGCCACAGCGTTGAATGTCGCGTAAAGTGGGTATGACTCGCGTGGTGGTAACATGACTACCGACATGCTCTAGCGTGCGGCTCAAATACGGGAACTAGCGTGCGACCTCTGCCTCAAAAATTCGATTGATTGGTTTTTTTCCCCACCAATTTGCGTTTCGCATTGCATTCCGGTCGTTCTTATCTTGTTACAAGTGCGTCCATATACCGGGGGTGAGGTAAGAGAAGAGCATCTAATAGAATCCCAATCGTCTATGAGTGCAATCTTACTTCAACGGGGCAACAGCAATACTGGCCGAGGATTGTTTCAGAGTAGTTGTTGTTGCTCCTGGCCTTCGTCTCGTACTCAGGCTCAGAGGAAATCGCTGTTGCATTTGACTCACTCTCACTCGAGCGGTCCCTTGCACCTAAGTCGCCGCCTCAAATTCTACCACCCCACTATACAACCCCTCCAACACCAACACCGGCGCCAACGCCAACCCCTCCTCCTCCTCCCCCACCTGCCTGTGATCTCCGGCATGTACCGTCAACCTTTGTCCTCCACCTCCACATCTGCTACTTCTGATAACCCATCAGTCATCATGGAGTGGAGCGCAGAGCGAGTCAGAAATACTTTTATCGAATTCTTCCAGAAAAATGGCCATACCTTTGGTTTGTCGCTCAGATTCGCCGATATCGTGGCAATGTTTGTACTGATAACGGGTTCCTAGTGCCATCCTCTTCGGTCGTGCCTCATTCGGACCCGACTCTTTTGTTCGCAAATGCGGGAATGAACCAATATAAATCGATTTTTCTCGGAACTGTCGACCCTTCATCAGACTTTGCCAAACTAAAACGTGCCGTCAATTCGCAAAAGGTAGTCTCTCCACTGTGTACATGAGACTATCAGGAACGGGTTTGTGCTGACTGTCGTGGCAGTGTATCAGAGCAGGTTTGTCCGTACGAGGTCCACCAAGTATTACACATCTAATTCGCTCATAAGGTGGCAAGCACAACGACCTTGATGATGTTGGAAAAGACAGTTATCACCACGTTTGTACTACCAGACTTTTCGCCTGTGGGAATGCTTACTTATAGCCCTTAGACGTTCTTCGAAATGTTGGGTAACTGGAGTTTCGGTGACTACTTCAAGAAGGAAGCCATTACAATGTCTTGGGAGCTTCTTACAAAGGTATATAGAATTGATCCGGAGCGGTTGTACGTGTCATATTTCGAAGGCTCTGAGGAGGGTGGGCTGGTGCCCGATCTTGAGTCCAAGGAACTCTGGAAATCTATGGGAGTTGCGGAGGACCATATATTACCCGGAAACATGAAGGACAACTTCTGGGAGATGGGGGACCAGGGTCCATGCGGCCCATGCAGCGAAATTCATTACGACCGCATCGGAGGTCGAAACGCTGCACATCTTGTTAACCAAGATGATCCGGATGTTCTTGAGATTTGGAATAACGTCTTCATTCAGTATAACCGAGAGGCAGACTGCTCATTACGGCTGTTACCGAGCAAGCACGTTGATACTGGTATGGGATTTGAAAGGCTGGTTTCAGTGCTCCAGGATAAGAGATCGAATTACGATACCGATGTCTTTGTTCCACTTTTTCAGAAGATCCAGGAAATTACCAAAGCTAAACCCTATGAGGGGAAGTTCGGAAGTGACGACATAGATGGAATCGATACTGCGTATCGTGTCATTGCAGACCACATCAGAACTCTGAGCTTCGCGATTGCCGACGGTTGCGTTCCCAACAATGACGGACGGGGATATGTTATAAGGCGAATTTTGAGACGTGGTGTACGGTATGCACGTCGTTATTTTGATGTTCCTATTGGAAACTTCTTTTCCAAATTGGTTCCCACACTAGTCGAACAGTTGGTATGTTTGCGGAACCTGAACTCGCCCATCGATTGAGACTAAGTCCTTTGCAGAGCGTAATGTTTCCTGAGCTAGGAAAAAAACAAAATGATATCCAAGAAATCCTCAGCGAGGAAGAAGAATCATTCTCGCGCACCCTTGACCGTGGAGAAAAGATGTTCGGACATTACTCTCAGCAGTCGAAAGTAAAGGGCACGAAGACACTAAACGGAGCGGACGTCTGGCGATTATATGATACTTACGGTTTCCCGGTTGATCTCACTAGAATTATGGCCGAAGAAGCGGATCTTGACATCGATGAAGCAGAATTTGAGAAGGCCAAGGCAGAAGCAAAGGAAGTCAGCAAAGCCGTGAAGAAGTCTGGCGTTGTAGAGCTCGTCAAGTTAGATGTTCATGATCTGGGTAATCTAGAGATGATGACAGATGTACCAAAGACGGATGATCGGTACAAATATGGTATTGATTTCTCAGTAATATTTGTGAGGCGGCTTTCTAACAGTCATACAGATAGGGGCGACATCACCAGTCAGATAAAGGCCATATACCACAATAAGGAGTTTGTGAAAAGTACCGAGGGAATATCCTCGGATGCTCAGATCGGTATTATATTAGATAGAACCAACTTCTATGCAGAGCAAGGAGGACAGGAGTACGATACAGGAAATATTCTTATCGATGGAAAGGCAAAGTTTGATGTTACAAACGTGCAAGCTTATGCCGGCTATGTACTGCACACGGGATACGTCAACTACGGTTCATTTTCGGTGCTTGACGAAGTTATTAGCGAATACGACGAGGTAAGGTTAAACTAAACATTGTATTAGAGATTCGCTAACAGTATGAAAGCTACGGAGGGCGCCTATTCGTAAAAACCACACCGGAACGCACATTCTCAACCTCGCACTTAAGAAAGTGCTCGGGAACGAGGTCGACCAAAAGGGATCTTTAGTTGCTGCCGAGAAGTTAAGATTTGACTTTTCTCACAAGTCCCAAGTTACTGTAGAGCAACTCGCTGAAATTGAGGCAATTTCGACGAAAGAAATTCGGCAAAACTTCCCAGTCTATGCCAGGGACGTTCCACTTGCCACCGCCCGGGAAATAGAGGGCGTTCGTGCAGTTTTTGGCGAGACATACCCTGACCCGGTCCGTGTTGTCTCAGTCGGCGTACCAGTTAAGGATCTTCTAAGAGACGTCAAAAACCCTGCGTGGGCAGAGGTTAGTGTTGAATTCTGCGGTGGTACCCATGTAGAGAGAGCAGGCGATATCAAAGAATTGGTTATCTTGGAGGAATCTGGAATTGCAAAGGGCATTCGTCGCATAGTTGCCGTTACCGGAAACGAGGCGTACGGTGTCCAAAGAGTTGCTGCGGAGTTTTCAGAGAGGCTCAACCTTCTGGAGAAACACCCATCGGGTCCTGCAAAGGAAGCTGAAATCAAGAAGACACAAGTGGATCTCAACAACCTGACCATTTCTGCTGTTGTCAAATCTCAATTAAAGGAGAAATTTGCGAAGATACACAAGAAGATGATGAACGAGCAGAAAGCTAAGTCGAAAGCTGAGATGAAGCAAGCAGTGGATGCCGTGGCGGAGTTTTTTGAGAAGAATAAGGACAGCAATACCATGGTCGCAAAGCTACCCATCTCGGCCAATACCAAGGCAATAGGTGAAGCGCTCAAGCATGTGCAGACTAAGGCCAAGGACAAGACCGTGTATCTATTCGCTGCAGATGATAGTGACGGGAAAGTTGTGCATGGGTGCTACATTTCTCCAGTAAGTCTAGCAGAAAATATCTTATGAACGATATATACTAACCTACTGTTTTCAGGACCTCGCAAAGCAAACCTCTGCCCAGGATTTAGCTGGTGCAGTTTGTGAAGTTGTGGGTGGTAAGGCTGTCGGAAAGGGCCCGACTACCCAGAGTGTGGGCACTAATGTCGGCAAGATAGATGAGGGACTCGAGGTGGCGAGATTGTTCCTGGAGAAGTTCCAATTGTAGTGGCTGGTAGCCAGCATGCAGTTTTTTGCTACTTTGTTGTTCCTTCTCAGGAGCGTTTCTCGTTCCCTTGTGATGCTTGGCGGGTGTTCATTTACTGCATAGGAATGGGATGAAATCAGACAGACCATAAGGAACAAACCAGGTATAGATAATTTGGTTACTCGCATTTATCAAATACATGCAGTCTTGAAACAGGTCATTAATCTTGGAAGCTATTGGCTGTTGCGCTCAGTAGGTACTAGTTACTCTTGCGATAAATCTTGGTGGGTGATTGCGGGGTGGTATAAGCGCCCGCAGCACTGTAATTCGGCCAGCCATAGACCCTCTACTACCAGTCCTTCAGCTACACCTTATGATCCCCCCAGAGAACAGGAAAGAAAGCGAATGAGGGTTTTGTAATAAACCTTCCGTTTCTTCTCTCATGTGGGAAACTAGATTTTCGCTCGTCGAATCAGTAGTCCAAAGGTAAGTGAGAAAGTGAGAAGTGGATGCTACTGTGACCCAGTCGACAGTTACCTGCTGCTCCACTCACCACCACCACTGCCGCAAGCCATCCAACCCCTCGTTGAAGTGGTGCACCACCGCTACCACCACAAAGGCGAAGATCGTTTCTCACCGGTTCTTGTGTCGCAAGGCAATTGAGAGTGCGACGGCTTTTTTATTACCTGCTGCCGCACCACCACAACCACTACCATCTTCACCTCCACCTCCATCACCACCATCGAGGCGCTTTCTCTTACTCTGCATTGCATCGTTAGGGCCTGATCCGTTATCGTCGCTGCTGTTTCTCGGCGCATCCCACCTGACCCGCGCTCCGACCTCACCTCACCTCTCACCTCGATTCCCCCGCAACGGCATAAAACCTGATTAGCTCTAAGACCTCAACATAGACCTCCCTACATAGCTTCTCTGGCTAGAGTGCCGTCTGCGGATGATGGATCCTTGGTCCAATTTCTCAACAGACCCTTCAACGAGTCGTCAGTCACGATACTCGTCAGTTAACGCTCTGCCACAGAACTCTGGCTCTTCCCCGCAAGAGTACGCTTCCCCACAGCCGCCGTCCCAGCAGACACCGCACCATGCGCAACAGGGATACCAGACATATCACGGTCAAGCGGGGACTGCTACAGCAGTAAGCTCATCGAATACGCGGCTCGAAAACACCAACGATTTTACAGATATACAAATGCAGGACGCCGCCGATACATACAGCAGAGGAAAGTTTCAGCAACAACCACAACAACAACAACAGGCACGACAACCGTTTGTATCCGAAGACTCTTCTTCCACCCAAAGATATTCACCGATGCCTCAACAAGGCCAGTACACTACCTCCCAAACGACGAACCTTCCCCCAATGTCGTCCTATCAACAAAATCGACATTCCCCTTCACGACCCAATTATACCAATGCATCCCAGTCTTACTATAGCAATGCTTCTGCCGCCACCTCTCCACGTTCGGGTGCACTTCCACCTATCCAGAACTACCAGCATCCTCTGCAGCAATCAGCCTCAATGCAACAATCAGGTCCGCTCCCCGCCATAAACCCCCCGCTTTCTTTGGACCCTATAAACTTAGGCCAAAATATAGGAACAGATTCAAATGGCGGAGGTCGATACTATTCTCAGACGGCAACAACATCACAAACTTCCCACATGTTTGAACATCCCTCTCCCACTACTCAACCGTCACCCCCACGAGATCCTCCTCCAAGATTGCAGAGGGTCAATAACATGGGTGAACTGCAACCTCGAATAAACGCCCAACCTGTGCACAGACGAGCGAATCCCGAGGGTGGCTTCATTAGCGTGGGTGCCGCCCGACCCGTCTCTCGGGATCCCTGCTAACTCATCGCTCATCAGCCCGTGCAAGCTCTGACCGCATACCTTCCTTCTACTTACCGCATATGCAATCCCCAGTTCAAATACGAATCCTCACGAAACCCTAGGCGGGTCTTGACAAAGCCTAGTAAAGGAGTCAAGAATGATGGTTACGATAACGAGGACAGTGACTATATCTTATACGTCAACGATATTTTGGGTTCAGAAGAGACAAAGTATACATACTCACTTTCCTTACATACCCAGATACTGATATATATTCGGACAGGAACCGGTATTTGATATTGGATGTACTTGGCCAAGGTACATTTGGTCAAGTTGTGAAATGCCAGAATCTGAAGACGCAGGAGGTGGTTGCAGTCAAGGTTGTGAAGAATAGGACCGCATATTTCAATCAAAGCATGATGGAAGTTTCAGTCCTGGACCTGGTACCGCTAGCCCCACCTTCTCCCATTTGTCCCCAAGTCACCGCTCAAATGCTAAGTTCATTCGTTCGAATGTCTTTTGCAGCTCAACAGTAAACTCGACAAAAATGATGATCACCACATCCTGCGGTTGAAAGACACATTTATCCACAAGCAGCACCTTTGCCTGGTCTTTGAGCTACTTAGTGTCAACTTGTACGAGCTCATCAAGCAGAATCAGTTTCGGGGATTGAGTACGACCCTGGTTCGAGTATTTGCTCAGCAGCTTCTGAATGCACTTTGTCTGTTGAACAAGGCGAGACTTATACATTGTGACCTGAAACCGGAGAACATATTGTTAAAAAAGTCGGTTTGTCGGGTCCTCAATTTATACCGTTCAAACTAATACCCCGTATAGTCTGGAAAGTCCCATTATCAAAGTCATTGACTTCGGCTCTGCATGCGACGAGCGACAAACTGTTTACACATATATTCAGTCACGGTTCTACCGATCACCCGAGGTGTTACTGGGTCTACCGTAAGTACTTATCTCAGGCATCATTAGGACGTTTTCTAAGTCAGGACTGATACTACCACCAGCTACTCCTCATCGATTGATATGTGGTCATTGGGGTGTATTGTAGTTGAACTTTTCCTTGGGCTTCCCTTGTTCCCCGGAAGTTCCGAATACAACCAAGTTGCACGAATAACGGAGATGTTAGGGATGCCGCCAGTGTGGATGATAGAAATGGGAAAGCAAGCCGGAGATTTCTTCGAAAAGGTGACCGACGAGTTTGGACGAAAAACATACCGATTGAAAAGTATGGAGACATATTCCAAGGAACATGGCACCAAAGAACAGCCCGGCAAGAAGTACTTCCAAGCCACCACTTTGCCAGAAATTATTCGACAATACGCTATGCCTAGGAAGAATATGAAGCCTATCGAGGTTGAGAAAGGTTGATATTGAGACCACAATTCTATGAAGGTGTTTACTGACGTTTATGTACTAGAAATGAACAACAGGGTGGCATTCATTGATTTCGTACGGGGCCTTTTGTGCATAAATCCAATGGAGCGGTGGTCGCCACAACAAGCCAAGATGCATCCTTTCATCACCCAGCAAAAATACACTGGTCCCTTTGTGCCACCGATGAATCTCAAGAATAGCTCACCGCTTCAGAAATCGCCAATGTCTTCCATGGAACAACAGCAGCGAACGGAACAAGCAAATCGGCAGAAACAGCAACAAGCACAAGCTCAGGCCGCCCAAGCTCAGGCCCAGGCGCAAGCACAAGCACAAGCACAAGCTCAGGCTCAGGCTCAGGCACAGGCACAGGCACAGGCACAGGCACAGGCACAGGCACAGGCACAGGCACAGGCGCAAGCACAAGCACAGGCACAGGCACAGGCACAGGCACAGGCACAGGCAGCGTCATCCGGTTATGGCTCCGTTAACAACTATCATAACCCGTCGCAATCGCAAGCCCCGGTGTATAACAATATGTACAATCCCCCACAACATACACAGCAACAGCCTGCACCGCCAGCATATTCTTCTGGTGGAAGTCAGTACAGTGGAATGGTGCCACAGCAGCATGGTCAGCAATCTTCTCAGATACCTGGTCAATATCAAGGAGGCTTGTATGGCGCAAATAACACTCGAAGTCGGCAAAGGTCGACGACAATGATGGAAGGTATCCCGCCACAGATCCAGAGAGCAGCCTCTATGATGGACCCCAACCATCCCATTCGACTACAACCAAGTCCGGCGTACTTTCCCCCTCCTCCGGGGGGCGTGCCTGACGATACTAGTGCTGGCAATCGGCACCGAGGTCGCGGTGGTCCACAGTATCGACAAGTAATACGGAACCTTGAGGACCGGACGCTAGAGGATGGGCTATTTAATCAGCAGCGATGGGCGTAGAATGAAGCAGAATGCTGGGGCGAGGTTTGATTATGGGATATTTATTTGTGTGTGGAAATGACTTGAGCTGGTTCAGGCGAGTACGCAACCCCCGGGGGTTCCTCTGTCCTGCCGCGTTCCTGTGAGAAAGTTACTACGAAAGGGTCGGAGTCTGTGGGTAAAAATGAATGATACCGCCGGGAGTCATATATTTTGTAAGAGAAATGGATTGTAAGAGTTCAGTCCATGGTTTTCTCCGAAAGAGGGTGGCGCTGTTGGTTAGCCAGGGTATTGTTTCTGGCATCTCCTTTATCTTTTTCCACTTTTGCTTTTGACCTTTTATTGCGTTTGTTAGCTTCATATCTGATTGAGATTGAATGTCTTACGGGGTTTCATTGTTTCTGTCGGAACGGTACGATTATCGTTACCGGTACGAGTGATGGGAAACGACTTAAAAAGTGAAAGTGCCCATTATTGTAAGGGGCGTCTCTCTCCACATGCTTACTTTGTTGCATTGTGTTGGATGTTAAGTGGATGATTGAATTGCTCTGAATGAAAGCAAGAAAGGGTATTACATTGGAAATCATTCTGAGCGGAGGAGTCTAGCATCGTCATGGCGGCACTCACTCGACCGGTTTGAGTAGAACTGCGCTCGGCTATTGGCGCCATATATACCTGAGCACATCACACATATGTATATTATGTTGTAATTTCTTCTTTTTCTTCCTTTCCTTCCTGTTGAGAGTGGGTTGGATGTTGGGAATCTTGTGATAATCTCACTCATTGAAGAGCGGTTGGGACTGCTTTGCTTCGCACTTCTGAGTACGCACCAACTAACCGGAATTGGTTAGAGCTTGGGCTCTTTGAGATTTTCAAGCCTCACCAGCCAAACGACAATACGACGAAATCAACGACTGCACCAGCATCGATTTACCACATCTGCCCTGCAGGCTCTTTCCTTCGCTATCGCTCCCGTTTTCCCCGCGAAGCAAGCAGACCACACGTTTCACCATGTCTCGGTTTTTCCACGGCGGTCTCAGCGACAGTGAATCTTCCTCATCCGACGAGGAGGAGCTTTACTCCGAAAGTGAAGAGTCTGAAGAAGAGGAAAGCTCCCAAGAGGAGGAATCTGCAGAGGAAGCGGATAGCGACGAGGACAGCGATGAAGAGGGAGGATCGCGGTTCTTGCGAGGAGCAGAGAGTGATGACAGCGATGAGGATGATGGCAAACGGACTGTCAAGAGTGCGAAGGACAAGCGGCAGGAGGAGATCGAGGGAATGATTAAGGCTATCGAGAATGCTCAGAAGATCAACGACTGGGTTACCATCTCTGCCGGTTGGTGTTGCTTTCCTTGTTCTGCGGCAGGATGGCGGGGTAGCGGGGCAAGGGCCAGATAGGAGCGATATCACGATGCTGATGGAATACTTTGTATAGAGTTCGACAAGCTCAACAGGGCTGTTCAGAAGGCCAGCTTAGGTACTTCGGCACCCAAGGTCTACGTCAAAGCTATCGCCGAGCTGGAGGAATTCATGAACGACACTGTGAAGGACAAGGTCGCTGCCAAGAAAATGAACGCCGCCAATGCTCGTGCTCTCAACGCCATCAAGCAGAAGGTCAAGCGGAACAACCGAACATACGAAACGGAAATTGAAGCATTCCGCAAGGATAAGGATGCTTTTATGGTGGAGGAGGAAGTGTTGGAGCCGGTGCAAGTCTCTAAGAAGGGACCGAAGACTCCTCTGCAGAATGTTGCACCAGAGAACGATGACGATGACGGATTTTCGACCGTTGGACGTGGTGGAAAGACTCTCAGTTACACTCCTGAGAGTATCTTCAAGCACCTCAGGGTGATCATTGAGAGTCGTGGTAAGAAGAACACGGATAGGGGCGAGCAGATCAGGGTCATGGAGAAGTTGTTGGAGGTTGCACAGACGTCATATCAGAAAATCAAGGTTCTACTTGCTTTGATCTCTACACGGTTCGATCTTACGACCGGCTCTCAGTCGTACATGTCAGTTGAACAATGGAAAGCGTTGGTTCCCCATTCCATACCCGTGGTATCTAGGAATTTGAAGCTGACTGGGCAAACCTTCAATAGTGCAGAGAAGGAGTTCAATGTTCTGATTAATACTCTTGAGGCTAGCCCACAATTTGTGGTGGTTGAGTCCGCCGAAGAGTGGGATGATGAGGAGAGACCTCCACAGCCCGAGGAAGGGGAGGTTTTCAAGGTCCCTGGCAGTATCGTTTCAATCGTTGACAGACTCGATGATGAGCTTACCCGCTCATTACAACACATTGATCCCCACACTACCGAGTATATCGAGCGGCTAAGCGATGAGGGAACCCTCTATACCTCTATTCTCCGAAGTCAGCTCTACCTCGAGCGGCTACACAGCAAACAGGGAATCCCTAGTGATGAATCCCTAAATCGTGTTATCATGCGGAGATTGGACCATGTCTACTTCAAGGTATATACTCCTAGTCCCCTTTTGAACATGTTTCATTGTGACTAATTATTTGCAGCCAGAGCAAGTCATCACCACCGGCGAAGACAGAGCATGGAAGGCTATACCCACCACACTCGACTCGATCATCTCCCCACGAAGCAAGGCCACAAGTCCCGCAAGTGAACTCCTCCACGTCTTGTGCACATATCTTTATCAACATGATGCTACCGTTCTACGTACCCGTGCCATGCTTTGCCATATCTACCACTACGCCCTTCACAACCAATTCTACAAAGCCCGCGACATGCTTCTTATGTCACATTTGCAAGAGACAATACACGTTGCAGATGTTAGCACACAAATTCTTTACAACCGAACACTTGTCCAGGTCGGTCTCTGTGCCTTCCGTGCAGGTTTGATCTACGAGGCACAGACCGCGATGCAAGAGATCTGCGGAACTGGCAGACTCAAGGAACTATTGGCACAAGGTGTACAGATTCAGCGTTACATGCAGGTTACTCCCGAGCAGGAACGTCTCGAACGGCAACGGCAACTTCCGTTCCACCAGCACATTAACCTTGAGCTTTTGGAGTGTGCTTATCTTACCTGCTCCATGTTGCTGGAAATCCCGGCCCTTGCCGCTACTGGCTCAAGCCCCGACGTCCGAAAGCGTGTTATCAGCAAGACCTTCCGGAGGATGCTCGAGTACCACGAGCGACAGATTTTCACCGGTCCTCCAGAGAACACCAGAGACCATGTCATGCAGGCCGCCAAGGCTTTAGCGGCTGGTGAATGGAAAAAGTCCAGCGAGTTGATTCATGCCATCAAGATTTGGGATCTCCTACCAGACCCACAAAAGATTAAGGATATGTTGAGCGAAAAGATCCAGGAGGAAGGTCTTCGAACATACCTCTTTACATACGCACCCTTCTATGACACCCTCTCGCTCGATCGGTTGACCGAGATGTTCGATCTCCCCAACCGGAAGGTAGCTGCACTTGTCTCGAAGATGATTGCTCATGAAGAAATTGCGGCTGCCTTGGACCAAGTCAATAACGCCATTATCTTCAGGAAGGGTGTTGAGTTGTCCAGACTACAAACCTTGGCTCTTACGCTTGCCGATAAGGCTAGCGGCTTGACTGAGATGAACGAGAGGTATCTGGAGCAGAAGACACAGGGACAGGGAGGCTTCCAGGAGGGTGGTGCACAGAGGGGAGGTACACGTGGACGCGGACGTGGACGTGGACGCGGTGGACGTGGTGGACGAGAGGGAGACCGAGAAGGTGGTCAACGACCGCAGAAGAATGTTCAGTTTCAACAACAGTCCGGCTTCCATGGGGGAGCTATGAAGACGTAAGGCATAAAGGTTTGAAAAAAGTGGTTTGCTTGGGTTCTTTTGTTTTTAAGTGGCATTTTTTCCCTTCATTCTTCAAACATCTTTACGATGGTTGCAACCATGTACCTAAACACGAGCCTGTTTGCACAATCGTGTCGAGAGAAATGGAAATATGGATTTTCTATCGGAGTAATGATGGTTAGGGGGCTTTCGTGTACCGTGTGTTTTTGTGCCCATGCATTGGTTTTTTTCTTCGATACCGGCTTGATAGGGGAATAGATTTTACTTTGTTTGTGATGCCATGCTGGAAATGAATTGTTGGATAAGACATTCATGTCATTCTCCTGCAGACTACGGGTATTTCACTCGCACCGGGCTTCTTCGCGGAAAGATGAACAGATACGAAAGAACTCCAGTACCCTCAACATCTTTGGGAATTTAGGCTCAGTTTTGACTCGTAGATTTCAGATCCAAAATAGATAAACCATTTTGTAGCATTTACTTCCAAAAATAATTGCGGAATACCACATGCACATCTCTGGAATACATACCCTCATAACTCAACTCCGTATTCAACTTCATCTCCGGGTTCGGTGACCCAACTGCTCTGGTGGTGGAGCATAGGCGTTTGAATTTGTTGGCTTACAAAAACCTGCGGTATCGGAGTCGTTTATTTTAAATATTGGAGTACTTCCCGTGGCGTCTGTAGGCCCTCTAGATGGCAATCTGGAGACCGGTCTCGGTCCCAGGTGTCAAATCTCGAGCTCCAGTTCTGGAATCTGGAGGGGGGGGGACACTCTTCTCCAGATTTACCGGAGCTCCAGATGGCAGTCTCAAGTTTAGAAGTAGACCTAGTGAACAAAAGAGGGATAGCTTCCTAACGAACTCCCACTAAATTTATCTACCATCCCCTCTCAGTATAAACTCTCTAACTGGGGCTGTGACTAAGAGTGAGGGCGATATTGATCAACGGATTGAGACCGGGTTCCAGATTCTGAGACTCTGACTGCCACTCGGTCTCAGATTCCCACGGGAAGTACTCCATTGGACTAGCCATAAATCTAAATGGCAAACCCAAGGTTGCAGACAAGTACAATACTTAGGGCGTTTTTGCATAGAAATGGCTACCTTGAACCAAACACTCTCCATCCGTCCTCATGCTACAACGATTTATTGAGGGATTGTTTGCTAGCCTTCCACCAAAATCCTCAAGATCTGTAAATCATCAACTCCAATTGATCCTGTGTCAAGTCAAGAGATAAGATCTCATAATTGAACTCCAAGTCCCTTTATCTTTACCGTGCTTCTGTAGCTTGTATTTTGTCATACCGCCGTCATCCACCCGGACAGAATGTTAAGGTTTATACATCACACATCACGGAGGTCCCAATTTATTATGGTTTTAGCATGCGCACATCTTTGGGTTTTGATATTGAAATAAATCGCCACGCTCAAAATCTTGTACGGGCCCAGTATGCACCCTGACATCAGCAATGATAGTAAAGCCTGAATGAATCATACTTTGTCATCATAACTACTTGGATAGAATAGAGGCAGGCATAAGAGGACAATGAATTGGACCATTGCTTACTCTAGTCCGTTAGGTATGACTGCAGGTCCCCCGTATTTCTTTGTTTTTCTGGATAAAAGTGAGCCTCGAAAAATGTGTTATCTTTAGAGTCAAACTCAAAACTCACAGCTATGGAGGCTCATTTTTGTTAAAAATACGTCGACGTGAATTACTGTACGTCGACGTGTATAACTACTGGATTTCAGACCACGATACACCTAGGGTTCTGAATCCAGTATTTAGTGATCCCAGTCGCGCTCGATTCCCAGCTATATTCGATTCACAGTTAACTCCACTCAGCTCCGTGCTCCTAGGTACACTTGACTTCATCTCCTAGGTGCACTTGACTGCGCTCTCGAGGTGCACTCAATTGCACTCCCAGGTACACTCGACTCCAGCTCCTAGTTGCACTCGACTCCGTGCTCCCATCTAATTATACAAGGAGGGATTCCATCGACTCCACCATTCACCTACGACAATTCCCTTAATTGTGGTCAGATTAAGATGCTTGTTAGACGTAAAACGATCTAGCCGATGGACTCTAAATTCTCGTGCTCTCAGATCGTGAATCCGCAGAGCTGTTCTCGAGTAGCGGCTAAATATGTGCTTTTCGAGCGAGGACACTCCCAGAGCACGGAGTCGAGTGCAGCAGTACTGGAATTCAGAATCGTATGCGTACCAGGCACCGAAATCTAGTAATTATGCCGTCGACGTATTTTGATAAAGACGGGTACCATACACAGCTATAGCAGAGGGTGGAGTTAGCCCAAACCACAGCTATTAGTAGAAACCCCCACATTCCCGGTTTGTTTTCCAATCGAGGCGGAACTCTATCCATAACTCCATTAAAATCTATTCTACTTATAATCGTCTCCTCCTCACTCCCCCCTAAAAACTGGCCTCCGTTTCTCTTTAAATGTCACTAACCCATCATCCCGATCCTTGGTCCCTACTACCTCTAAATAGCCCCTATTCTCCGCCTCCGCCATCACAACTCTCTTCGCAATCTTAATCGCGATTGGAGCCCCAGTACAGATTCCCTGTGCCACCTCAACAGCTGCATCAATTGTTCTCTCCCTCCTCTCCTCCTCCTCACCGATATTAACAATCCTATTTGCCAACCCGATCTGTACTGCCTCAATGGCGCCTTCACGTCTTCCCGTGAGCACAATATCCAACGCTCTACTTGTTCCCACGAGTTCGGGTAGCCTATAAGTTCCACCAGCGCCGGGAATGATGCCGAGCCTAGTCTCGGGCAATCCCAGCTGAGCACCTGGCGCTACAACACGCAGATCTGTGGCCAATGCTAGTTCCAAGCCCCCACCCAACGCGAATCCGGAGATCGCGGAGATCGTCGGGATTGGAAGGGTCTCAAGCATGCGGAGTGTGGAGCGCATGTTGGAGAAAAATGTTGCAACCTCGTCCTGAGACATGGAATGCCGCTCTTTCAGGTCCGCACCGGCACAAAAGACGCCGGGAACTGCGGAGCCGAGGACCAGCGCGCGCGTCGTAAAGTCCTCGCCAGATGCAATCGGGGTGAGTGTTTTGGTGAGGGCGGAGAGGAGCTCTCTCGAGATTGAGTTCTTAGAGAGGCCGCGAGAATAGGAGGAGCTTGATGAGACCGGTGTGTGGAGCTGGGATGGTGGTGATTGTTATTGGCGGATCAGGGGGGGGTGGAGGAATTGCGCCGGGTGATGGCAGGGGGGAAGATATTGGGACGTGCATTGGGGGCGATGAAAGGGCGGAGGAGGAGGCAGAGTGGAGGTCGCTTAGTTGATGGTGGTGGTAGTCCCAGCGAATAAAGGCTGATGGAGAGTAGATGAGAGTTGAAGTGATGTCATGGGTTCCGAGACTAATGTTGACGTTTCACAGGTTCTCACCCCGCCCTCATATACTCTATGGGAAGATGAAATATCCATTAATTCTCTTCATATACATGTTTCTTTAATCACACCAGTTAATGAGGCAATAAATAGTTGATGCTAGAAGAGAGCAGGGGAGGACTTAAGGAGATGGAGATGGAGATGCTCGTTTGATGGCAATCTGAGGTGCGATTTGCTGGTATGCCTCAACTTTTGTAAAATTCACCGAAAGTATCAGTGGTTTCGTGGTGTAGTTGGTTATCACATTTGTCTAACAGATTTCCAATTTCGGATATCTGGACACAAAAGGTCCCCAGATCGAGCCTGGGCGAAATCATCTTTTTTGTTGCCGAGTAATAACCCTGACGCTTGTTAGAATATAGTCTTGCTACGGGTTGAAACCCTAAGGCAACCACTGCACATCTATCTGGATGTATCTTCGGGTTTCACGCACCACTTCTCCGTGGCTCAGTATCTGAAATTCAACTACTACCGTCCTTTTTGTACGAAATCAGTTACGTGGGCGGCCTTGTTGGGCTCCCGTATCCGTTCTCCCATCACTCTTTCTGCACCGATTATGCAACACCTTAAGCATATCCGCTAGCGAACAATGATTACTATTCCTGCCCAGTAATCAATAGACACCCCCAGTCTCGGTCTACCACACTTCTACCCTCCCCTCATTGTCTCGGGCTATCACCGTTCTCCATATCACTTCCCACAAACACCGGACCAATTGCCCAATCCCCAGGTCCCTTCAACCAAGCTCTTGCCTAATACGACGACAATGCGGATAGCAAGGTTGTTAAGTTTCAACACAACACGCCCCATATGGGCTCCCTTACCGTACCTCTTGGTATCTCGCCGACGAAGGAAAGTTTGGCCTCATTGGGGCGTAGGACTTGGCTCTGTTCTTTTATCTAGACCGGTACACATGTGCAGCAGGCTAGCGGGTTGGTCATCAGTGGGCGGGCAACATCGATTCGCCCCCACCGCAATTCCGATTACTAGGGGACCTTAGCCCTAAACCTGCATGTGTCCTATCGAACGTCAGACGCTTCTATTGCACTGCTATACGGCTGGCTTACAGAGAGGGGGGTGCTGATTCCTTCGTATGCATATCCATATCTCTATAAGTGATCCTTGAACAGCAGGTTCCAAATGGAGGGCAAAAGATCCTTCAATGCATGACCCAGAATTACTCCCATTACATGTCTTTGATATGTGAACTACACTCAAAATTTGCAAGAAAGCGAGCACTGTGCCCCGAGATTGCAGAGATAGTTGACCTTCATGGAAAGTATGAAGAGCTGCTCAACAAGACCGCCTCTTTTGATTCTGCAGCCTGAGATTCTTTATATGGCACATAATCTCTTTCCAGGGTTATATCCCTTCAGAGGGGATCGAAATGCACACCCACCCCACCGACTCTTATCGAGAACTTGTGCATGGTTTGATCACAAATAACAAAACGGTTGGTCGGTTTGAAAGAGAGCTTAGTGAACTCGTAGAAACGGCGTGTTTCGTCTAGAGCCGATCCACTAGAGCTTACGAGAAATACACCAATGTCTTATCTGTAGGAGAGGTGAGTTGTAAAAGAAACTGGGGTATGGGCGGTTGGTGTTGTTTATGTCGAACGTAGAAGGGAAGCAAGATGGGATACCGAGTGACCCGAAATCGTATCCATCTTGTTCCCAATTCTAAACCTAACTCAGCTCACAACACATCTACCTACCCCAACATCCCACCATCCCACCATCCCACCATCCCGCTACCTCAACACCATACCTATCAAAAACGCCCGACCAAGCCTCCCACGACCAGCTAACTCAGTACAATCCCGCTGACGAGCATCCCGAGAATACTAGATCCCCGATGCCAGATGCCGTCGACGAAGACGTTCCGACCTCGAACGCCTCTTCCTCTGGGGCTCCGACTACCTCCAGTTCAGTATGGAATAACTGCGAACCCCAGGAGGATATTTGTATTAACGAAACACAGCGTCTCCGAGAGTGGGAATTCTGCGAAACTGCAGCCCTCCATGCAACCATCCTCGTACCCGGCCCGAGCGATTCGGAGACCAAAGAGCACCTCGACTGCATTACCCCACTCAATAGTCCTACCGAAGAAAAGGTGATTGAGTGGAAACGCTACGCACTATGGCCCAACACCGTGAATTTTCCTCTCCGGCTTGGATGTTCTTAATACCACCACAGCTGCCCTTCCTCGTCAGCTCACCGGAGGGGAGTTGAGCACATTGGATGAGATGTTTTAGATTGGGGCCGTAATGCGCCTGTTGCGGGCCGGTTGTGTGGGAGTTTAAGTCAGTAATGATCAACTGGATTGTGTCTTATATGCCTATACTCATTATATTTTAGATATTAGGACATCAAGCCCTAGCCCTGTGTGGCCTAGCTCGAACACTTAACTCGGACGAGCAAACATGCAGGACGAGGTTACTGACGGTACCATTTTCCAGAAGTAGTATATTTAATGGTACATAAGACTTGACTAATGAAGGAATATCATTAAATATCTAGACGGTGGGTGGCTAAAGTCAAGAGGAACCGTCGACGGGCAGAAAGGTAGATCACTCACCTGTGCACATACTACCACAATCTGAGATCCTTCTAGCTCCATACCATAAGTGATTATATGCGATAAAGTAATCTCTATTTACTCTTGTATGATATATAATTGACCAGACAGTTCATACTGCTCGAGATTGGTATGATAGTTCCCTCTGGGATTTTCAAGTTCGGGATCCCTTAAACTCTTTGACTGCAAAAAATCTCGAGCTTTACTCTTACTATAACTACTCACAACCGCAGCCTAAACAACTTGTTTCTCAGATCACCACACAGCGTTCTTCTGATGGAATCATCGGCGGAAGGGTGGATGATGACTACGACATCACCCCGTGTTATCCAGAATGCCATACGGGCCGATAGGATATGCGGGATGGAATGATAAACACAATATCGAGATATACACTGGAAGCAGTGAGAGCGGGACACTCCGACCAACACCTACTCTGGACGGATCCGGCAGATAGAGGGTACCCTGGAAATCCTCCGGAAGCTCAGTTCATAGACGTGTGCTAAATTGAGTCATTGGTCATGCGACACAGAGAGAGTTATATCCATACGGAGAATGGCTCTGGATCCACAGAGTAATCGCAAGCCCTTGCACAACCGCTAGAAGAAATCTGTGCGGCATTCAACACGCGTGAAGGACTAAAGATCCCTACTAAACTGCGATTCACAACTGCCAACACCAACACGAGAAGCACAGTACGTGCCGTGAGGAGAAAGCAATATATCTAATCTTTATAACACTGGAAAAGTTATCCATATTCACCTCATTGACATCCGTGGGAAAAAAATTCGCACTGAGTATCCTATTCCAAACATCAACAACGGGCTCCTGACCGAAGGAGCGCGATGACTGCATTGACACGGCAAATCGAACGTGGCTCAAGTATAAGGACACATACCTCACACACGCGAGGGACCCACGACAGCAATTGGCAAAGCCACCCATTCTAATCGCTGTGCTGAGATGGGCGGGAGGAAGCGTTCGGAATTCAGAATTGCAGTCCTAGGTAGAAAAATCGCGCGACAGTGCACAAAGTTAGAGCACACCACTTAGTTTATTTTTTCTACCATACCAATACGAATCTACCGTACCCGTGGCTGGTAGTTCTTGAACTACCTACCACCTTGCTGGCGCTGATTAACTAATAAATCCTACATCCTAGCCTAACGAATCCTAAGGTAGACTTGCCTCGGCCTTAATACACCATCGTGAAGGATGGGGGTCGAGAAAATGATTATATCCAGGGGACGGTTAATGATCCGGAGATGTGGAGATATGAAGAGAGTTATGCCATTGCCGCAGGCGTTTAAATGCAATATGATTACAAAACACAAGCAAACTCATATAAACAGAGATCGTGACATTCCTTCTTCATCCTGATGGGGTTGAAGGATTCCACCGTCTAGGAAGTGCCAGCGAACATATCTACGAGGGGGGGCTGGCTGATATTGTCATGAGATATTTTGTGGGACCTCCTATCTTCTATCTTTTCATGCTCTTAAGACCGAGATTTGAAAGAAGGCAGTTAGGACGGACCCCCCCGCGTGGTACCACCCACAGGTATCATTTGCCTCGAATAGTCGCGGCGGTAACATGCGCGCCTGAAGAAGGTTCTTTTTAATTTCGCTGAAGGGGTTGTTGGAGGTGAAAGAGATAAACAAATGTACGCAACTAAGGTTTGGTGGTTCAAAGGCGGGCGGGGAGGCAGGCGATGTCTTTGTAGAGAAGTCCACGGATAAATCCTTGCGGAACGGGGCCATGCTGCCGAACTTTCTGGAAGTTGGACAAAAGTAATTCAAAAAATCCTGCGCAGGCTTCGCCGTAACCGAAATTTCCTTTGGGTCTATTGAGGAAAAGCTCTAAAGACAAAATCTACTCCGAAACAAGATCCCTTAAGCTGGCTTAGAAAACCGTAGGCTGTAGCTGAGACGTTCATTTCACCGAGGCTTTGCGCAACACGCAACTGCACATCCGATGACTCGCCGCCCAGGCCGCCCACTCCGCCGCCGGTGCCCGCGCATGCCCGCCAACCAACAACCCCCCACTACAACACACTAAAAAAAGCAACTCTTAGCCCACAACTCGGATGTTTATTTACCGTCGCATCCCCATCTCGTTAACTAAGTCCTGAAATCCAACGGCCCACCCAACGTTTGGTGACACAAAGGGAGCGAGTTCACTAATACCTCTCCCCCCAGGCTGTGGCTAAGTGTGACTTCGGGGATTTTTTTAAACCACAACTCATTTCTTTTATATAAAACAGTCAGCCAGCCAGCCAGCCAGCACATCCCCCCAAGCACATGACGAAACAAGAAGAACAACGAAAAAAAAGAAAAAAAAAGAAAAAGCGGCGCCCTCCCCATTTACCCTGAGCCACGGGATTATAGCCGTGCCCTGAGTGGGCTGATGGCCAAAATAACTCCTCTGATAAGTACGAGGGGGATGGGGGAGGGGGGGGAGGGTTCTCAGGAAACACAAGAACTTTTGGGGCTTACTATAATGGTAGTGGGTTTCCCGATGATCATGGTATCGGTATCGCCGTTTCTTAAGCTTCTATCGTTCCTTCTCGATACCAAGCCCCCCGATATCGAAGGAGGTATGGAGGGGCTGCGATTGACAGGACGCATGCAATTAAGCAGACGTCAACTAAACAAGCGACCTTTGGTTGAACCAGGCGATTGTTCGGTCTTATCTAGAGATAGATAGTTAGAGTTTACAGCCCTAAGCGGTTGGGTTATGTAGGTAATCCTTGGGTGGGGAACATTAGATATTAATGCATAGTGAGCAGATTAGATAGATATATGTATATATATATATACAATGTACCCAGCCACAGTTTGTCTTCCCAGATTGAAACGGGTTGTTGATAATTTATGCAGCAGTAGTTAGGTAGCTGGGACTAAATCGCTGGTCACCAAAAAGTTAGAGTAGTGGGAAAAATAAGTTGGTGACCTGGAAGCTGGGAAGTTCCCATTGGAAAAATCCTTGACTGCTGCTATTATCCCAACTAGCGAACGATGGGTTTCGTGCCACCTCAACGATTTTAAGGCAGTCAAGCCATGCACGTTGTTGGAAGGAAAAAAAAAAGTACGTATGCATTTTGCTTTGCCCTGGGCTCGGCGGGCAAGTGGCGCTGGCTGGGCTGCGTATACTATGGGTGACAGCTGATGCAATTCGCGTTCGTTCTCATCCAATTCCATCGGCCGCGATGCAAGAGAGGGGCGTTGCAAAAACTGTGTTTTTTGGTCCTGTACATGGCAGCAGAAGGGCTCCAGTCGCTGCTGCCTTTCTTGCAAACAAGCATATAGGTTGTGCTGTTGATAGGCAGTAATCCATGAATGTGTGGTAACCAATAAATCGTGCAGCCCAACTATATATACATATGCAAGTTTCGACGGCGTCTAGATATGTGTGAAGAAGAAAAGAAGTCCCTTACGCAATTGCAAGCTGCACCGTCCGATAATAAAAACGTCCGATAGATTTCCTCCCACACACACACCCTCACACACGCATCATCCTTCCTTTCACATGTTGATTTTGCACACTTCGCATCAAATGACTGTCATATGACGAAAGGAAGGGGGGGGAAGGAGGGGGGAGGGGGGAAGGTTGTCCTTTTTGCCTGTTTCAACTTGCTGTTGAAGCCCAGCGTGCAGCAGAACATTACCGTAGAGCCGAGACAAATGATCAGATGAAAGGCAAAGGTTTGCTGTCTCACAATCATCAAGGAACCGGAGTGAAGCCGACCGGGAACACGTGTTGGTGCTCTTTGCTTCGGATATTTGCCGTATCGGATATCCTCCCCGGAGAAAGGAGTTTTCCATGCGGATATGTGCAATCCCCTTGTCTGAGCTGGAATGAAGTGCCCCCCTTGGGGTGGTGATATTGGATATGAGAGAATTGTGGATTGTGCACGTGGGTACTGTTCAGCGTTCGCTGGATGATATCTACGTTTAGTCAAATATCAGCCAGAAGGTTGTTAGACAAGGCTCAGGCTTGCACTAAGCCTTGACGAGAACTTGGGAATATCACAAACAGACGAGAACGCGTCTGATATGTATGCAGCATGCCAAAACGTCTACGTGTCGTACACGTCCATACACGACTCCCTTCCTCCTTCCTCCCAATACAGTAGTCCCTTCCGCAAGTTGACGGCGATGGTGTCGTGCGCCTATCCCGAACCGCCTCACCGGTTAACTAAAGTTGGACTGGAACCTTTTCGCGTCTGGGTTTTGGAAAGGGAGGGAACCACCTCCAAGGCAGGAACGCTTCCGGTCGAACCAACCTCCAAGATCTCGGGTACCGTAGATCTCAGTAAGATCTCAAACCTGGAGGTGCTAACCGCCTCCTTCGACCGGCGAGCAAAATCCCTACATGTCCCTCGAATTCCCAGTTGGTGAAAGCTTCAACGCACCACACCAGCGACTTTATCCATACGCCACACTGATTCAGATCCAAAAGCATCTCCCAGCTGTGACAAAATAGCTGTCGGACACCTCATCAACAGCCCGGATACTATAATGATGAAGCTCATTTTCTCCGATTCTCGCGCATGTATCCGTCCGCTCATTACGCACACTCTCGCTCCGAGGAGTTACCGAACCGCGCATACCTCTGACCAATATGTATCCCACTCTTCACCCGAAAGGAGCTCACTCCGACTTGAATCACAATGCGTGATCGTGTTGGCTGGCCTAACTGCTGCAGGAATTGTCACACAGCGTGGTCGCTTGACATCATCGACGTTGTCTTGAGCGCGGGGTTCCATTTACAAAAGTACTCATGCCTAGGGTACCTGGTATGTATTCAAACATGGGACACCACATCAGTTCTTCCATTTCGGCTGTTTGGACAGTGCAAATTGGACGCTATTCTGATCGACCGTTAGTGAGAGCAGCTATCACATCCTGCTTCCTGCATCCCCCCCCCACTCCTCCCCTCTCCTTCAGTTCGGATGAACGCTGAAGCATACCCTAATTCCCTAATTCTATTAATTTTGGTTGCACTGTCACAAGTAACTCGCGGTGAACCCCGGGTTTCGATATGCGAGTTTGTTGTCCGCAACAAAATTTTGTGTTTCTGCACTTTTGCCCAATCTCCCCTCTCCCACCACCCCCTTTCCCGTACATAACTCGGTACACTCCAATCCAAGCTATGATCGTCATTCCTTCCTTTTTTAGTTATTGTGAGGGCGTTTCGATGTTTCTGTTGCATATGCAGTTTGTCGTCGTGGCCGTTCCCCCCACGGATGTATTTATCTGGATTGCATTATTTTATCACCGAGGATCCTTCGACACGCGGGCAGGCCAGTTCCAATTTCAACAATATGGCCATCGCCGATATGCGTTATCTGATTTCCTGTATAACAATTAACCGGCGGCAAGTAGGATAGAAGGTCATTAGGTAGTTGATGAATGTGCCCTTCATCATATCCCTTTCAAACAGGAGGATCGCCGGCAACTACACCGGTGCGGTGCAACCTGAGGAAAGGTTTCCGGAACAGGTGACGCATCCATCCATTCCAATTGCACAGCGCCCATCCAACCGGCCATCCGGTTGGGGTCGGAAAAAAATAATCACACGCAACACAAATGGGCTGTGTCGTTCGTCTCCACCCGCTGTTCGTCGATTGTTCGCGGTGCGATTTGCAAGGTGGGATATGCCGGCCTGGAATACATGCCGACCAATTATCCCATCTCCACCGTTAGTCTTTTGCAGCGCTCGTCCTTCTTGGCAACAGGAGGGAGGGGGGGCTGGTATAGCAGTGATGGGTAATTGGGACCCACATAGGTGCACGGTGGGACCTGGTTGGCTAGGCTGGTCGAGTTCTACGGAGAATCCATTACTACCTTCCATACCCACCACAGCCTCCCCTTCCTCGTTTCGGATGTTTTGGATGGGGCGTATGCGGACCCAATGGTGTTGCTTGGGTGGGCCGAGTTGTGCGGTTGGTCAAGGGAGTGGTCCTATTCGCGCGATGCAAGTCACTGTGCCGATCCTGAGGGATGACGATGGGAATAAACCTCTGGCCGCTGCAATGATAAGTTAGCACTCCACTTAGTCCAGCTGTCAAACTCAAAGGATGGGGAAAAAAATGACGGGGTTCCGGATGAAATCCTTTTCCCCGCTCCATGGTGAGGTCGCTGGTACAATCAACAAAGTATCCACTCAAAGCCTATTGGTGCTCATAGCGTCTTCGGTCTCGACTCGATCATGCAGCAGCTCAACATGGCAAAAAGCAAGGACTGCGCTAAAGAGAAAGAGAACTAGAGCCAGACGACGCACTCTATCAACAGCCACTAGAGAGGTAACGGTAGATGGTGCTTCAATCTATTGTCGAAAAGTGCATTATTGGAATGACGCTAGAAGACTCAGATTCCAATCCCTTGGTTGATATTGCTTCAAAAGTGCACTTCCATCCACTACCTGAGGAAAAATAAATATTGCTTCTTACATATATAGCAGGTAACTCAAGAGCATATATTATAAACTTTCAATGACGGTCGAACCGAAACCCCGCAGCCAGAAGGAAGAACAGGAATAGTAGAATTCGCATCCCCATAAGTATGATATGCCATTGTTTGATCCCCAAGCTCACACAAGTATATACGACGCAAAAAGTAATTACAGGCAGCCAGTAGCAGTCTGGTCAGCGAGAACTAGAAACACACTTCACCAACCGGAGACATAGGAGATTTAGCAGCACAATGAGGAAAAACAAACAAGAAACAACTCAACCAACCCAGAGTTAAATGAAACACAGGTAAAAATTACCCAAAGGAAGAGATATGGTGGAAGGGGGTTAGATATACTCGTCTGCGAAAACAAAACGACAACAAACAGGCGGTTACTTTTCATCCCTCACCTCTCCCCCTTATCAACAGCAGCAACAAACACGCCTTTTCCCCGTACCTCACCGCTCTCGCCGGAAGAATGCACCTAAGCCAGTTCTAAGCAACACAATGAAACTAAAAGCAGGAGCCCATGTGAGATCTAGCCCTTCACCAGTATAAACACCGAAAAGAAATGTCGGTGGGGTGAGTAGAATGTGAACAGATGGGAAAGGTTAATGAAAAGTGGGCTTCAAACAATGAACACAGAAGAGGACAAAATAGTATAATGAAGAAAGTAAACCCTCACCACCCAAAGGAGATCCCCCCACTACCTTCATGAATATCATCTCTTCGTTTTCCTTCGACACAATAGTATGTATAGCAACTTCCGGGGGACAAAACGGTATTTACTGATTCAGTCGTAATAGGTCGTGTTCAGGAACTATAGGTAGGAGCTGCAGTAACATCAGGGTCTGGCTCAGCATCCGCGTCAGGTTCCTCACCGCCGGTATTGGTGCTGGTGTTACCGTTACTCTGTGTGGTAGCAGCACGCGGCTGACCAGCAAACATCTGTTGTGGCTGTGCTCCATACTGAGGAGGGGCAACATATCCGGTGTACATCGGCTGTTGAGTGTACTGCTGCATGTTCTCCATGGGGGCGGTAGGAGCACTCGAAGGGCTATAGTGGACACCGTTGGCAGCCATCGACACGTTAGGCTGGTATGAGAGCGGTGGTGGGAGCTGGCGCTGTCCCGGAGCCATGCCGCCAACGTAGGGGGACCCGGCGATCGAAGGCTGCGATTCAGCAGAAGTAGTGGCGGCACCTTCTTCTTGAGCTCGTCTACGCTGCTCGTCTTCCTGGGCCTTTCTTTGAGCCTCTTCCTCCTTCTTGCGAGCCTTCCATTCTTTGCGAATTTCTTTGAACTCTATTTTTCTAGTATGTTAGTAGCAGCTACCTAAACCAGGACTAGACACAAAATAAAGATGGAGGGGTGCGTGTGATGTGGTGTGGTGTGGTGGGGGCTGCGCTAGGCTAACACGTTCCTGACATGATAAAGTTGGACGTGGTAGGTGCAAGCCCAAAACTAGTAACAAAACAGGAAATCAATAAATAACATACCGTCGGGCGTGCGTTTGGCGCCATGACCTTGCATAGTCACGTGAGCATTAAGGTGGTTGAGTGTGCCATAAGCCTTCTCGCATCCATGCCAGCCGCACTTGTACATACGCTCAATTTCCTCGTAACGCCGACGTGGACGCTTGTTCTGTGTCGCACCGGGTATGGGAACGAAGGAGTAGACTTGCGACAGAGGGTGGTTTGCCCCTGGTTGATCCCCAGTGCGTTTGCGGTTAGACTTCTGTGCAGACACAGGACGCGCAGTCGAAACCATGCCGGGAGCCCCAGTCATTGTGGTGGGGGACGGGGAGTGACCATATGGACTGTTCATCTGGTGAGGAGCCGGCCCATATGGACCCCAGTCTGCTCTCCATCCCTGGTTAGGGGTACCAGGGTGCTGCTGGTAGCCTTCACTCATCGCGTGCGGGCCGGGAGGATATTGAGAACCGTAATGGCCTGGCGAGGCAAAGGCAGGACTAGGAGCTGCTACGGTTGAATCTTCAGACACTTCAGGATCCGACTTGACTGTTGGAGAATTGGACGTAGAAACGTTTCGAGCCATACCTCCACTTGATGTGCTTGTTGATTGGTAACGATGGCCGTCCACGTAACGAGGCGCACCAATTAACTGATCTGGGCCGAAAGTGGGAGTCCTGTTCGAGTAAATCGCACTGGTCTCAGATGTTGGAGTTGCTGAATTCGAGTAGGTTGACCTTGAGTCTTGCGGTGCAGATTGTTGATGTTGAGGGGTGCTTGCAGAGTTGTCTCCGCTTTGTGGGTCGATGTGTGTTGAAGGGTAGCCTGTGTATGATGTTGACGTCGGTAGAGTTGATGATGGATACTCTGTAGGTGTTGGCCTGTTGTCCATAGAGGAATTTGGACGATACTCTTGACTTTGCGCGTGACCGTTCTGTTGATATTGAGCAGTAGACAACGGATAAGGCACTACCATGCTATTGCAGTAAGAGCCAGTTGAAGATGGTCTAAACGACGTGAACGAATGGGTAAGAGTCGGTGATCCGTCTCGGAACGGAAACTTAGAGAGCAATCAATTGGTGCCAATTAATTACAATACTGACCCGCCTTGACTGATTGATTGATTGATTGTGGTGGCGGCTGATGTCCAAGTAGAGTTTCGTGACACGAACGAACGGGTCTGCCTACTCTAGGGAACGTTGGCCAGTTGGTAGGTTGCGAGATAGGCAGTAGCGGATGGGAGTAGTATGTATGTAGTTGGGTGGGGTGTAAGGTGTAAGAAGTAGGTTGACCGTAGCGGAAACTCAACTCAGACCAGGACGAGCCGAGGACGGTTGCAGAAGAGGCGGTGCGTTCGTTGGTGCACAGTAAGGTGAACAGTAGCGGTGCGTTCGTTGGTGCACAGTAAGGTGACAGTAGCGGTTGGTTGGGTGGTGGTGCGTTGGTGTGCAGTGTCGGTAGAGTCTGCGTGGTAAGGTAGGTGTGTGGGTGAAACCTTGAGTTGGGACTGGTGGTGGTAGGTGGATGGTGGATTCCGGAAAAGTCTGGCTTGGTGTTAAAGTGGTTGGGGGGTTTTAGTGTCGGGAGGCGAGAGCGTCGCGTGGTGATGATGAGGAAGCAAAGTTAGGGCAAGTTTGCTAGCTCAAGTAACTCACCCCGAGGAAAGGTGGTGGGTGGCTGTTACAGGAGACTAGAGAGGGAAGAAAGAGGGAAGAGGGGCAGACGAGATCTAGTGCGAGTTACGGGGTTGTGGCAGGGACAGCGAGAGAGATTGAGAGATTGATTGATTGATTGACCGATTGACTGAAGGGTCGTGTTCTCTGTTCGCTGCCTTTCTTTCCTCTGAAAGTTTTAATTTTTTTAGCGTCGGGCCCAGCTGGTGGTGCGTGGTCTAGTATGCTGTAGTAGCTCTCCTCTGCCAGATCCCCCGAATGCCTGCGCCCGTTAGACCCGCGCTATGTCACTAGCCACTGTAATGGTGCCGCGAAAATGACGACTGGTAGTGGTTGAGTGGAAGTGCTGGCGGCGGCGGCGAAACTCGTCTTCGAGCTCGGTCGGATGGCGGAAGTCCGTCAAAGCAAGGTAATGGCACGCGGCAATCGGCAGTACCTCGGAAGCAGGGGAACTATATGGGTGATGTGAGGAGAAAGCAAGGGAGGCGGAGCCAGGGAAAAGGGGGAAACGGAGAAGGGAGGAGGGAGGGGAGGGAGAAGGAGGAAATGGGAGGAGAGGAGGGAGAGGTAGAGAGAGGGCGGCGAGATTGCTACTACTCTGGCGATGCCGCGCTGGATGGGAGTAGTGCAAGATGGTACTGGTGCTGGTGGGTGACCGGCGGTCGAGGGGAAAAAAGGGTGAACAGTGGAGAGTAAGTGAAGGAGAGGAGGTTGGGGCAAATACAATGAATGTTGTACCGGACGGTTCGTGATTCGAAGAAGTGAGCCAGGCGACACACAGAAACTAGCCCAACCCACCAACCCATTATTCAATCCCTGCTCTAACCAATCAAGTTGCCTTTCCCGGCTCCAGTTGCGTGGGAAAAAGGAAAGCGAATTTTTTTCTTGCCTTTTTCTGCTCGAGTCTGCCTTTCGACTGGGGTATCCAATCAGGTCAGTGGGAATCGTGTGAACCATGAGAATATCCGCCGCCACAGAGTGATGATCTCGCCTCTCTCTATCTCATGCCCACTCTGTCTTCCATGATGACGCGCACGAGCTGGGAGGCTTCCAAACGTGTAGTGCAATCCACGAATCACTGGAGGATGTGGTGGGCCACGAAAAAATAAATATCAGACGAATGCTCTCATACATCGCACGTCTTGCAGGGTTCTAGCCTATTGGGTCTCCCCAACAGCCATGTCCTGTAGAATATGTATGCGGGAATCCCGTTGCAGAAAAACCCATTACCATACGGACAAGTTGCCCTCATGATCTCTTTTTTCTGCCTATAACCTTCGATTCTTTTCGCTTCGCCGCCTGTGTCGACAAAACATCGCCTTGAAATCGCATCCACACCCGGGAGCAGACTGACCAGGGAGTAATCGCTGTGGACCCCACGATTCAGTGTGATCGCTATGAACAGGAGTTTATCAGTGAGGGGATAATGATGCCAAACGGGGCTGCCCAAAGGCATTCTTTCCTTTCAGAGCTCGTCAAACTCAGAAAGAGAACATTCTCTTCCGGCTAAAGCGCTTCGATATACCGCAATTGGCCACAAATATCTCACAATCTGGGCAGGCGGTCAGAAACGAGGATCCAAGACAGCGGATGACAGCAAAAGCTGGTGGCGGTGGTGTGCACTTTCAATTTGTCTCGGACTACTCATGAAGGCGATGTTCTGTTGCAAGTGCAGAGACGACATACCGACATACGGGGGGGTCTCGAGATCAATCAGTCAATTGTTGAAATGTAAACAACAGGGGCGGAAAGAATGAAGAGTAAGCAAGGCAAAAGTTCCAGATCTTGGTGGAAATTGGACGCGTTGCTCCAAGAGGCATGACTGGATCCAGAACCACGGAACAGTTTGCTGCTTGGGACGAAAGGTAGCAACTGTAGAGGTCAGCCAGACCTAGCACGCAACACACGTTTTTTTTGCCCTTTTGTGTTCTATTAACGTCGGCCGCATATGATTGCCATCACAAGATCCGTAAAACAATCAGCTATGCTCCAGTTACTATCTTTATCGGGCTCCTGTTGTGAAAACACTCTCGCTTCTTTCGCTTCAACCAAGCCATAGATATTGCTGGGTGCTAGGTACTTGGTACTTATTGCTGCTGAGGTGTATTGTACGACCAGCACCAGTCGCCAGCCAGGAGGATCGGAGCCGATCAATCACGCAAGTCACTGATCACAAGAGTTGCAGCCACAGCAAGCGGGACCCGAGGAGTCCCCGGCAGAACGCCGACACGAATAAATATGACATGGTTCCTCGTTCCTCGCTGCCACACCCATCCCAGGCGGAAAACGCTCGCCTCACAAAATTCCGGATACTCGGCAGTGCGCTGAGGTTGGACAGCAGCACTCACGCAGGAGAGGAAAGGTATATTGGGAACTTGGAGTGGAAACAAACTTTTTTTTGAACGCTCGCCCTAAATGAAGTACTCACATACCTCGTACATACATGAGGCATGTAGGTACGGCGTGCACGTGTGAGAGAGGGTGGGTGTGCCAGGGGGGATGGGATCAGTGCGATGATGAAATGGCTTGATGGCTATTTTCTCTCCTAGCGGCAGTTACGGTGATGTGTGTACAACAATACAAGTACAACTCAGCGAAGAGGAGCGAAGCAGCAGAAGCCGTTCTTCTCCCCGCGCTGGCGCATTTAGCCCGCACCACCGCACAGGGACTTTCCCGCGCTCTCCTTCCAGTCGGACATTTCCGCATCCGAAGTGGGGGCGCGTGTGCTAGGACAGGGAGGTTTAAGCGAAGGGCTTTGCTGATGATGAATCACACGATGCTGAACGCGCGACGGAGGGGCAGAGAGAGCTGTTCATGGTTTTTTTTTCTCATGAGCCGAAAAAAATGTGCGGAGGGGAGCAGTGCACGGACCCAAAGTTGACGATAGCCATCTTACCACACACAACCAACCCGCAACACCACGGCTTCGTTCCGTGGAATGTTCTCCTTCACTCCAAACTTCAAACAAATCTGTCACTGTCTTCTCCCCGTCTCTTCGCGCTTCTCCCCTCCGAGTTTCGCAAAGTCTTGGAGAATTTCGGTTCCAGAAACACATGATTACTGAGCCAAAAAGGCAAAAGGCAAGCAGAGTACCATCCACCCATCCACAGGAAACTCGGAAACCCCTATTCGTAATCCCTATCCGTATCCTTGACCACCCACCCACCAATTCGTCAACATGTGCTGCTGCTTTTCGTTGGGTCTGGGATGCCGTGGCTGTGATACGAATGACGAAGGTTTTGAAGAAACTGATATTAAAGCGGTCCGCTTCGGAACCGGCCCCGTTGATCTGTCCCGGCGGCGACCTGCACACTCTTTGGAACTTCTTTACATGTGCCGCACGCAGTGAAAATCAATAATCGAAAACATACTGCCCCAGCCGAACCTATACGATAGGTACGGATCTCCAGCATTTCGAGCGGCGGCGACTGAACCGTGTCCAAGTCAATCGCCACTAACTTCAACAAAATCGGCTGGGAGCACTTTCATTGCCGCCATTTTCACAACGGTAGCGGCTATGATGCCCCAATTCTGTGATCACGCAATCACTTACTCAAATTCAACTGCGATACACAAAGCGTTGTTAAAGCAAATTGAAAGAAAATCATTCAGCATTTTCTAGAACTAAAACTCGAAACAATCCCATTTGTTCCTATCTAGCGAGATTTGCCTGCAGTAGATACTCTCGAGTCTTGTGTGAACGGCCGTGAAACGCCAAAGTTCACCTCCCCTAGCATTATCGAAGTCGATAAAGCGGAAAAAAAAGGATATGAATGCATAAAGTAAAGCGAACCTGTGAACCGAAAAAAACAACCCTTTTGTGGAAAAGCAAAAGTGACCCAATCTATGAACTTAGGAAAAAGAAATCTAAACCTGCACGCGGAGAAAGCTTATAAGGCCGCTACTGTGGGGTGTTTAGAAGCGACTGCGACCCAAAGGCGCACTGTTGGAGTTGTGGAACCCTAGTTTAGATAGTTAGCATCCAAGTACTACTACAAAGAGGTTGTGTATTATTAGGTACCTCCACCACCGCCACGGCCTCCACCGCGGCCGCGACCGTATCTGCTATTTCCGCCGCCGAAGCCGCTGCGGCCCATATCCGCGAGCTCCGGGGGGATCTGTTGCTTAGCTTCACGCAGAATAGTAAGAAGGTCTCTAGCCTGCTTATTATCATTAGTCGTGAAGAAAGTGATGGCAGTTCCCTTAGCACTGTGATATAGTTAGCTACCGATCAGGGTGTATGTAGGATAGATTTTGAACATACCCTCCACGACCAGTTCGGCCGATGCGGTGAACATAATCCTCAGAGTTATTTGGGTAACTAAAGGGAACTGTTAGTATCGCTAACCAATAGTATAGAATACAGATAAGACATACTCAAAGTTAATAACGTGTGTGATGTTACGGACATCTTTTGGGCAGTTTAAGTTAGCATCTCAAATTTGTTTGAATAGCACGTGCAGTAATTTCCCTCCTTTTTTGTGCTAGGCGTTTGTTTTCCTGCATCTCACTCTCGACATCCTTTAACCCTCATTTGCATCACTGCAAAGTCCTGTGTGCTGTCTGAAACTCAGAAGTGCAGCGCTCAGAGCAATCAACGCAACCTCGACTCCCGCAAATCATTGGAGAGTCAACGCGAATCATTCATGGCCTGGGTCCAGAGAAGCTAAAAACTTCGCTGCACTCTAAGTTCACAAGTTTCCATGGGCGAAAACCAACAGACACTGGCAAAAAGGCAAGACATGCTATAGTCCTGGCAGTCATGGAGAGCAGAGCAACTGTTCGCACGACAAAAAAGGTGAGGGCATCACTAGGAAGGGGAAGGGGAAAAGATCGCAAATATCATACCAATGCCACGACTGGCCACGTCGGTAGCAACCATGATTGGGGATTTTCCTGTCTTGAACTCATTCAAAACCCAATCACGCTCGTTTTGCTGTTTGTCTCCGTGAATTGCAAGACAGGGCCATCCATCTTGACGGAGGAACCTTGTAATCTCGTCTGCAGTTCGTTTTGTTCCAGTGAAGATAAGACATTTACTGAGTTTATCGTCCATAATCTTCTCAAGGTGTTTGATAAGGCGATCACGCTACGGTTTGTCAGCTTTAATACTCGCAATATAGTGCAAATTTCAAATATAACCTACCTTATCGTGATCGTTCATGACCTCAACGATTTGCTGAATGTTGTGGTTGGCAGAGAGATCCAAGGAACCAACATTAACTTGAATGAAATCGTGCAGGAAGTCAGAGGCGAGCTGTCGAACTTCCTTCGGCCAAGTGGCAGACCACATGCAAGTCTGTCTGTCAGGCCGAATTTGACCAATTATTTTACGGATTTGTGGCTATATAATAAAGTCAGCATCACGTATAGTTAATTTGTGATTTTGGAGATGCATACTTCGAAACCCATATCAAGCATACGGTCAGCCTCATCGAGAACCAAGTAGGTTACACGGCGAAGATTAGTCTTTCCAGATTCCAACATATCAATCAAACGACCAGGGGTAGCAATCAGAACCTCAACTCCACGCGTAAGGTCGCGAATCTGAGGGCCCTTCGGCACACCACCGTAGACGCAGGTATTCCTAATCCTAGACGACTTGCCGAACTTGGCGACCTCTTGTTGAATCTGAACAGCTAACTCACGTGTGGGTGCAAGCACCAAAACGATTGGCCCGTCACCGGGAGATAGCAGCGGCTGTGCGTTAATGTGAACAATAGCGGGGAGACAATAGGTCAAGGTTTTTCCTGATCCAGTTTCGGCAATACCGACAACGTCGCGTCCGGAAAGGGCCATAGGCCAACCCTGAGATTGAATAGCTGTAGGAGCACTGAAACCCTGAGCCTTGACTTCGTTCATTACATAGCCTGGAAGAAGTCAGCAAGTGAAGATAGTAAAGTGATATCATAAATAGTGCACATACTGGGGAATCCTGCTTCGTCGAAAGTTAGAACGGGCTTAGGCACGTCGGTCCCCTGTACACGCATCTGTTTCTCGGCTCGGAAAGCTTCGACCTCCTGGGGGGAACGACTTGCCACAGATGGCACTTCCTTGTCTGCCATATGTAAACATCAATTTTCGATAAGGTGATAGTGAAAGGCATACAAAAAGACTTCTCGAACTTGGGCAAAGTGCTTGGGTCCCAGTGTTGAGTTTTGAGACCAGCCCCCAGATTGCTCATACGGTCGCCTCCAACGCCGCCTCCGCCATATCCTCCGCCACGAGGACCACCGAATCCTCCGGCACCACCGGTACCTCTGTCGTATCTGATATATTGTCAACTCGAAGTTCATCAAACACCGCGACATCGCCAGCTTGTATTAAACTGGATTAATCGCGAGAATGGAGTGTACTAACCCGCCACCACTGTAACCACCACCACCTCCAGAGTATCCGTTGGATCCTCCATAACCACCGCCTCCATACCCACCTCCGCCACCGCGATGATCATTATACGACATGGTCTGCTTCTTGTGCTGTCCGAAACGACTGATGGAGGAAATCGGTACTAAGTGAGCGAAAGATGGAGGGAAAATTTGACGTTTGTGTTGATCGTGATCAAACAACAGAAGGAGGGGAAGTGGGGACAAAAGGTGCGTGCGGTGCTGGTCGTGAGGGCACAGCAGTTGGTATTAGTAGAGAAAGGGGGAAGGGTACACGACCAGAAAAATTTCGCGCAAAAGAGAATCAGCTGCCAAGCCGCCAAAACAAGGTCAGGCTGATTAATCACAGGCACCTTTGCTATGGCTCAAGGCTTACGGTTCGAGGGGACAGTGCACGCAAATATATATCCGCGGTTTGAGCAGATATATTGATACGAAATGTGGTTGCTCAGTAGGTAACGGTTTCTAGATGGCAGGTCCACGTAACCCTCTTCAAGAGGTCTGACTCCAAGCTCAAGCCTATCGAATCATAGATTAAGGCGAACTACAGTACTGTTCAGCAGCCTCACAGAGCTCACCATCTTACTATTTCAAAACCTGCATCAGGAATAGGTTAATTTCATGATACACGACACCTAGTTTACCTCTGTCCACGAAAAAAGAGTCATCCCTCTAATGCACTGACAACAATGTAGAGTACTGTACGCCATGATATAGAAAGATAATAACAAACTCAATTACAGCCAGAACCAAACAAAACAACAAAACCCTTTTTTTATTCCCGCCTACAGTACGCCCCCCACCAAAGCCAATGCCCGAAGAAGTAGTACTCTAAAACCTATCCCAACATATCGCTCTGGAACTTCATCTCTGATGAGAAACTTCTAAGTTATGTCTTCCACTCCGCCTCGTTTGTCTTATTCATGAGCAGGCCCATGCATAAGAGTTTAACCAACCACTAATACCCTTGTCTCAGAAAATAGAGGTCGAAATTCCTAATAAGCCCTCTGCAAGTTCCTGAGATACCAGTCCACAAGCCTCCGTCCAACCTTGGCCTCTGAGACATGAACGATGTCGCCCTGAAGGGCAAAGTCCAGATCACTGGTATGCGTCATGTCACCTTCGAGAAGGCTGCCCTCCGTCCACCTGAGCTGCCTATTTTTCTGCTTATAAACTACCAGTTGTTTCCTGAGGGTTTCAGCATCGGTCTCGACAAATTTGGCAAGCTTGTTCAGGTCCATAGTAGTGTACAGCTTGAGGTAGCTCTTGAGAATGGGTGTGGAAACGGTGTTCTTGACGTCGTTCATAAAGACCTTGAGGTGATGCTCCGACGGGTCAACGTTGTGCTCGGGATTGTCGAAATCCGGGGGGATCGGGGAGATAAACTTGGGACAGGCAGAAAGGAAAAGTTCCTCGAAGATGGGAAGGGCTTCAGGGCCGCCACGCTGCATACGCGTGAACTGGTCACCGTATTTCTCGCGGAGTGTGGCATGGATGGTATCATCAAGACGGACGGGGCAAAGGGCGACACAAATGGCGATGAGGGCGTACATCTGGTCATTCTTTTTGGTAATCTGGGAATGGTGTTACTAATGGGTGTTATCTGCAGGTATCTGGGGAAAGATCTTACTGAATCAAATTGAGAGTTCTTCTGGAAGCCCTTTGTTCGCGAGACATAGACGAGGATATGGGAGAAGGTGCGGATAGCATCGGCATATCGGCGGAGCATCATATAGGAGAAACCCACATAGTAGTATCTAAGACAATCAGTTGCGGTGCTCCATCAGTTGACGATATTTCAACCTACGTGGTGAAATGAGCGGCCATGACCTTGGCAAAGACAGCCTTCTTGTTAAGCTCGATATCATCGAGGGTCTTTAGTGCCAGTGTGAAGTCACCCAACAGACAGTGAACCCGGAGAAGTCCAATAATACTGAAGTAACCCAACATCCTGTATAACGGCCGGGAGCCATACTCTCCAGCAACCTCACTACAGCGTCGATACATTAGTATCATAGACGCCCGTAAACTTTCTAGGGCGCAATGCTTACTTCGGATCCTCATTTCGTTTGATAGCGGCAAGTTGCTCGTTCATTTGCGAACGCTGGATCAGGGAGTACAGCACGTTAAGAACACTGTAGCATCCCCATGTCTGTGGGCTCTCGCGCAGAACCTGAATCTCCTCTTCATTCTGCCCTTTCCGTGCAGCCTTCTGGCGGTAGGTGCAGAAGCTATTGAACTGGTAGATGAACTCATCGATGACATCCCAAGCCCAGTAATACTATGCCCCGCATATAGTCAGTCGACAGTTCCGTTCGACCTTCGCAGCACCTCCCCAAGCATCGGCCCCATGCACTCACAGTTGGTAACTCTAAATCCACCGGCCCATCTGAGTTTAGAATGAAGTGGAAGAGACTGCAGTAATTGTCGTAGCTGGTGAATCGCGCGGGCAAACCGGCCTGGAACTCTAGCGGCGTCGCAGCAGCTGCTAACCGTGCCTGAAGATCGTCGCCAGTCACTTGAATCCCTGAAATGCTGCCGACATCGTCGTAGTCGCCCTCGTCCTCTTGCATGGCCTCCACGAGTGTGGTTGCCAACATTTCGTCATCACTGTCATCGTCGTGGGTGAGCCGTGAGGCTCCACCGTTCATTTGTGCCGCCATCATGGTGAAAAATTCGAAATTCGAGAAATTGACTTCACAGTTGACGATTGAGACTTCGGGTAACGATACTGCGTCGGGGGCTCGGCGTTCGAGTTCGTCAGTTGAGATGGCAGATGGCGGGGTACGCTGCGAAAATCCAAATTCCCAAAGATCCAAAATGAGACTGGGGCACAACCGAGAGGGGTTTTGCCCTCAACACAACGACGACACTTGATTGCAGACCCGACAGCAATCTACAACAAAAATGAAAAACGATTATTGTAAGCCTGTCTAATGAAGATACTACTACTTGTCATAAATGGGCCATCAAATATCAATCAATAGTCAATAATCAACTAACCTGCAGCTCACCATCTCCCGTGCCCACGCTGCAACCCAAACCCAGAATTTTTACCCTACTTATTTCATCTGCATCTTGCAACCCCACCTTACCCCACTAGCGAGTAAGCTAGACTCAGGCTCTCCAAATGCCGCCCAAAACGGCCAGTCTCAACCCCCGAAACTCCCAGGACGGCGGAATCTTCACGGTGTACTACTCCCTATCTACCTACGCTTCTCCATCTGACCGCGGAGAATACAAGACAGTCGTCCGCTCCCGACTCCAGTTACTCACAAGACCTTCCTCCGCGCGAACCTCCACCGCAGCACTCTCGCACCTTACGATCTCAAGTCCGGCGAACTTTGCCAGATCTCAGCCGTGAGATCCGAGAATGACGATGGTGGAGTGAAATGGTGGCCGGCGGTCGCCTGGCTCGCCGCAGACCCCCACTTGGCACGACATGTGACGCTTGTGTCTGAGACTGTGCGCGCACTTGTGGGTGTAGGGTTTGAGAACAAAGTTATGGTGAGGAAATATCAGGGGCAAATCAGGGAGGCGGAGAAGGTTGTGGTACACGAGATCATGACTGAGATCATCGATTCGGCGAACTTGATGAGGGCGGGGGCAAGAGATGGGTGGAGATTCTTTTTGGAGAATCTTCTTAGTAGGTGGATCAACATATTCCTATCATGGGCTAGAACTGAGACTGAGAATAGTGGAGGCGAAATATGTTTTCGAAGGCCTGACCTTTACCGACGTGGAGTATAAGCGCTGCAAACGATCCTTCAGGGTGGAAAAGGTCGCAACCGCAGATGAAGCAGCCGAAAACCCACCGGATGCGAAACAAAGCCCCTCAATACCGGCCTACGTCATGACAGAGACTTCAACAATCAAACTACTGACAGAGACCATTCCTGAGCCCTCCAAAAAGAAAGGATCAGCAGTGGGACACAAAGCCGACGAGGAGAAGCCGAAAGCCACCGTACTTGCCAAAACCGGTAAGACGGCCGCAAAACCTGTGCAAGTAGTAAATGCGCCATCCTCAAACATCACTTTTGGCTCAATTGGAGGTCTCAGCTCTCAAATTGAAAGCCTCCGAAGTCTTCTCATGTCAATGCTAGAAGATGCCGATGAGTTCGCGCGCAAGGGATTAGTTCCCCCCCGCGGAATCCTTCTCTATGGGCCCCCAGGTACAGGAAAGACGATGATGCTCAAGGCTGCAGCCTGCGAGATGAAAGTCAAATCGTACGTTCTAGACGGCAAGGTTATGGGGAAATATATGGGCGAATCTGAAGCGGCAATCCGCAAGATATTTGACGAAGCTCGTAAAAATCAACCGTCCATAATCTTTATGGATGAAGTGGACAGCCTGGCTCCAAAGAGGTCGCAAGGAGAGGGCAGTGAAGGACGGGTTGTGGCTACGTTATTAACGGAGATGGATGGATTAGAATCGCCCACTGAGGACGGCACTATTACGAGAGTCGCAATTGTGGCGGCGACGAATAGACCCAACGCTATAGACGAAGCACTAAGAAGGGCAGGCAGGTTTGAGAAGGAGGTCGAAATTGGGATCCCAGACGTGGATGCCAGGCGAGAAATATTAGGGTTGTTGATGCGGAAACTCGACTTTGAAAGCGACCCCAGCAAGTCGAAGGAAGAGTTTGTGACCGCTCTTGCATCAAGGACCCACGGATACGTGGGTGCAGATCTGGAAGCAGTGGTTCGCGGAGGGTTTACGCTGGCTTTAGAGCGGCGGCGGAATGCTGCCTCTGCAACGCTTGTAAACGAAGGATCTTCCGCTGTCACAATCACCAACGCCGAAAAGATAGAAGTCACTCTCCGCGAGACCGACCTAGAAATGGCCCTTAAAGGGGTTAAGCCCACCGCCATGCGAGAAATCTTCTTAGAAGCACCTAAAGTCCGGTGGAGCGACATTGGCGGCCAAGAAGAAGTGAAGCAGCGACTCCGTGAAGCCGTGGAATGGCCTTTAACACATCCTGAGGTATTTGCACGTCTCGGCGGTACTCCTCGCAAGGGACTTCTTCTCTACGGTCCCCCAGGATGCTCCAAAACCCTCACCGCAAAGGCACTCGCCACAGAAGCTGGCCTTAATTTCATGGCCGTCAAAGGCCCCGAACTTTTCAGTATGTACGTCGGCGAGTCTGAGCGGGCGGTCCGTGAGATCTTTCGAAAGGCACGTGCCGCAAGCCCAAGTATCATCTTTTTTGACGAGATTGATGCACTTGGCGCTTCCCGTGAGGGTGGAAAGGGCGGAGGCGTGAACGTGCTTACCGCGCTGCTGAATGAGATGGATGGGATTGAGACGCTTAACAACGTCGTTATTCTGGCCGCTACAAATAGGCCTGAGATCATTGTAAATCCCCCCTTCCTCCTGCGACTTTCCCCACTACTCTAACATAACCAGGATCCCGCATTGATGCGCCCTGGTCGCTTGGACACGATCCTCTACGTCGGCCCACCGGACCTAGAAGCACGCCGCGAGATATTGAAGATAAAGACGCGGAAAATGGCGATTTCTCCAGAAGTCGATATCGGCAAGCTTGCCGAGAGACTGGATGGGTTCTCGGGCGCCGAGATTGTGAATATCTGTGACGAAGCTATTCATTACGCGATGAGGGAGAGCTTTGATGTCGAAGCGGTTGGCAAGAGACACTTTGAGCTTGCGGTAGAGAAGGCGGTGCCACAGATCACGCTGAGCATGCGGCGGAAGTATGAAGAGTGGAGTGTGGGTGGGGTTAAGAAGATATAGGATAGGAATAGGAATTATGTAGATAGACAGAAGACCCATCGGAGTTGTTTGATTTTGTGACGGGAAATATATTTCAGGCCACTAAAGCATCACGCTTCTAAGGGTGAGGGTTTGATGAATGGGCACCGCCGTCATTGCAAACTCCATCCGCCCGCTCCTTTACGGGGGCTTTAAAGTTAGTCCATCCCCGCTAAACAAAAGTGACCACCGACAATCAAAAAGATGATTTCGCCCAGGCTCGATCTGGGGACCTTTTGTGCCCAGATATCCGGATTCGGAAATCTGTTAGACAAATGTGATAACCAACTACACCACGAAACCATTTAATGTTTGACAAGGTTATTCGGAGGTAAATGTAGTTTGTTTGCACAGTGTATCACGCGGTTTATTGGGTTTATGTTTGTGTATGGGAAGGAAGAACATGAAGTTTCCATACTTCAGCAGTGGCAGAGAGACTCGAGATGTAGTCTCGTATAAATACAGTATCCCGGCTATCATGGGTTCCCTGCGCCCACAGTTTGCGGATGGGATAATCAGAGGCCGTGGCAATGTGACTGCTTCGCCGATCTCCCATCTCAGCTTCCCCTTTTATTGAAATGCAAGCAGAGTGCTTGTGGACATTACCGGCTGTTGCATGGGAAAGTAGGGGTGGGGAAAACAATGGAGTTTAAAACACTGCAACGTTGTTGCAGCTATAAAGAGAACCAACCGAATTACACGTTGACATTGTCAGCTCGATGAGACCCGCGGAGAAGGTCTCCATATCAACTCTGTAGGTATATCAGTTGTTAGATGTGCAATGAAAATAGGTGGTTGGGTCAGCGTAAGGCAGAGCCAAAGAGGGTGAGGGATTTTGACATCTCGTGACAGCCAGGAGTTGTTGGACTAGGAAGCAACAACGAGTGGGTGATGTTGGTTTGCAATCGGGCTATCCTGTACCACTCGTCCGACCTTGTGACGTTATGCTTGTTGGTGCGTTCAAGACATAATTTGATACCAAACACAGACGTATATTGTAGTAGAGTCCCAAAGTGAGCGCTGAAATGCCATTCTACCCATCTGTAAGTGAATAACCACAGGTTGGTGTGATGTAGGTCTAGTGTACATTGCCCCTCCCCCCTCCCCCCCAATCATATTTCACGATTCTGGTCGTATCTTCCCGTCCGCCTTTTAATTACCAAACGACGAAGCCTTATACGGGTACTCAAACGCGTCTCCCTTCCGCTTCCACAACTTCTTCTTTTTCTTGGTCACCACGTGTTCCGCAAACTTATCCTCGCAGTACTCTTTCTTGAACTTGCGGATGAACCTAGGATCCCACAGATCACTTGCAATCCCCAAATCCTTGCAGCAGCGCATCAACGCATTCGATTTGCAGCCTTCCGTCGCAGTCGGGATCCCGTTGACGTCAAAATATTGCTGTTCGCCACGAGCGATTGACACTAATCTGTCGATCTGTCAGCGTTGATACTATCCGATGTGGGTCAGGGTGAGTGTACCTTCCATGGCATACGAGTGCGTATTCACGAGTTACGATTTTGTCGGTAACGATTGATTCGCCACGGGGAGCGAGACCCCAGCCTCCGGGCCCAAACGCTCGGTTGAGGATACGCCGGTACTTGATTTCGGGGAGGTATATAATCCCATCTAGTTCCTGTCAGTCTCCATTCACCCCTCTAGCTTCCACCTGAGAAAAATACCAGGTTTGATCTCGACATCTTCCGGATCAAGCGGCTCTCTCAACACTTCTATCACATCCTTTGGAAACGGCTCAATAGAAAGGCCATGAAATGACCGTGACCAGTCGGTCTTGCCGTTTTGGCCCTCACCCTCGAGACTGAGGGCTGGCTCGTCGTTGAGCCCGTTTTCTTGGATGTTGTGGGTTTCGGGGAGCGGGGTGGAAGAGGTAGGAGTGGAGGAGTAGGAGTCGTTGCTCTGGTAGCGGCGGATGAAAGGGATGTTGGGTGGCGGACGCGAGAGGAATTGGGATGGCCGCGCGCGGGCGAGCGTGAGAAATGATCTTCTCGTGGCCGAAGACATGGTTGGTGTGGTTGTGGTGTTTGGTGGGGTGTTTGTGGTTAGAGAGAGGAACGACGCTGAAGGAACCAGGGATGGCTAACACAATCAATCCTGCAACACATGTGCCGTGCCGCGAACCAGCAGCCAGCATTAAACAAGCAACCAACGGAGCCTCGGACAATCCATTGAAACAACAATTAAAGTAAGAGAGTAAGAGTACAAAAATATCTTGAACATTGCTGTTGATACACGTGCCCATCTACTTGAACGAGCTATCATACATTTGTCTGTGACGTGCGACTGGTATTTCCATGTTTCTCCCAGCACTCGCGAAATGCCGCCATCTGTCACTCCCAATTCATCAGCAACGGCCCTAGACTTCACATGCACGTAAAGAGGCGACGTTGAAATAAGCTACATGAGAGGGGCTGACGATATTGGGAGGATTGGTGGGGTGGTGCGGGGGGAAAACGGACCTCGGTTTTGCATAGTCGCCAATCCTTCCGATCAACGAAACAGAACCTCAACTTCTCGTTTTCCACTGTTATTTATTCAATCCGTCAGCTCCCTCCTCGCATATTATCATCACTCAGTCATCAGGGAGAGGGATCACCCGAACAGCCTGTGTCGTTAATTCTCTTGTCCCTAGATTCCCGGCAAAATTAGCTATCTGTCTGTCCGCAGTCAACCTCTGGGGCATACCAATCATCTGGCTCATTTTCGTCTTCCACCGGTACAGGCGGCATAATCGCCGGCTTGTCTTTACTTTCCGGGGTCTGCGACATCTTTGGGACTGGGTAGTGCTTTGAGTTGTGTGTAAAAGAGGTTGGCGCTGGGCTTGAAGTCATTACCGAACACAGCACAGACGCTCACAAACTGGGTGGGATATATCGACGTCAACACATAAAACCATGCCGCCCGCGAAGTCTATGAACGTCCTTGTCTACGCTGGTAAATACCCCACCCAACTTTTCGCCATGACCCAAATCTAACCCCCTCCAGGCACCGGCACCTCCGCAGACTCCGTACGCCATTGCCTACTCTCCCTGCGACGACTGCTATCTCCCCACTTCGCCGTATCCACAATCACGGCAGACGTGTTGCTGAAGGAGCCATGGATGTCGACCTGCGCGCTCCTCGTCATCCCCGGCGGCGCAGACGTCCCGTACTGCAAATCCCTCAATGGCGATGGAAATCGTAGGATCTCCCGATACGTCCGCCAGGGCGGATCCTTCGTTGGTTTCTGCGCTGGAGGATACTACGGCTCGAAACAGTGCGAGTTTGAGTCCGAGAATCTGAAACTAGCCGTGGTGGGGAGTCGGGAACTTGCGTTTTTTCCAGGGACGTGCAGAGGTGCTGCTTTTGGTGGATTTGAGTACTCAAGTGAGAATGGTGCGAGAGCTGCTACGCTTGCGATTTCAAAGAGTGACCTGGAGGAGGCGTATAGCTTTCGGTCGTACTGTAATGGCGGCGGTGTCTTTGTGGATGCGGGGATATATAAAGATCACGGGGTAGAGGTGTTGGCTAGCTATGAGGAGGAGTTGGATGCTGATGGGGGTGATGGGAAGGCGGCAGTGGTTTATTGCAAAATTGGAGAGGGAGGCGCCATCCTCACAGGGCCGCACCCGGAGTAAAGCTCCCCACCGTTTTGTCTGGTTACTCCAGCTGACAGACGCTAGATTCTCGGGCTATCATCTTAACAAGAAGAACGGGGGCCTAGAGTACGCAAGTGTGGTGGGCGCAATTATCGAGGACGACGAAAAGCGTATCAAGTTTCTAAGATCACTCCTGGAAAAACTTGGGCTTCAAGTGCCAGAGACTGACGTACCACCTCGTCTCTCTACGATACATTTGACTTCGATCCACCCTCCTGACATTGCACATCTAGTTGATCGGCTGCAAGCTATAACCACCATATCAGATTCCACCACAAAGATCATCGGCGAAAATGACACCTTTATCCTCCACAATGGACCGTTATCCAGCTTCTCTCCAGCAGAATTAGCAGACGCACTCTCACTCGAGGAAACCGAAGACCTCAACAAAGTCCCCAAAACCCTCCAGTACCACACCACAACTACCGATCTCCCTTCAACCCCCTTCTTCAGCCACTCCATATTCTACAATGCCCTCTCCACCTACCGTTCTTCTTCCCGCTCTTCACCAAGCCAATTTGGAACATTCATGCTCTACGGCGAGACAATAACCAGCACAAACACCATGCTCGACAAGTCTGTCTCCTAGCCCTTCCTCTCCACCAACTAACAACCCCAGGAACCCCACGCTCCTATCTCTCCTTCCAAACGGCCTTACATTCGCCGCAACAACGCAGGTCGCCGGTCGAGGGCGGGGCTCAAACGTCTGGATCTCGCCAAAGGGGTGCATGATCTTCTCCGTGCTCCTCCGGCACTCACTAGAGCTACACTCTACAGCACCAGTAATGTTCATCCAGTACCTCGTCGCTCTTGCCGTAGTAGAGGCCGTAAAATCCTACGACTCGGGATACCAAAACATGCCCGTCCGTCTAAAATGGCCAAACGACATCTGTACTTCCCTCCTCCCCCCACCTCCCCGCAACCACGCTAACCCACGCCCCAATAGATGCCCTCGACCCAGCAACAAACACATACACCAAAATCGGTGGGATCCTCGTAAACTCTTCCATGCAAAACTCCACCTTCAACCTCGTCGTGGGCGTGGGAATAAACACGCACAACGCTTCTCCCACCACCTCACTCAACTTGCTCCGACACGCGCTGAACCCCTCTCTACCAGAGTATTCGCAAGAAAAACTACTAGCAAAGGTCCTAGTCGTATTCGAGGAGAAGTACTTACGGTTCTGCAGAGCCGGGTGGGCGGGGTTCGAAGCGGAGTATGAGCGGGTGTGGTTACATTCGAGCCAAGTTGTCACGCTGGAGATGGAGGGCGGGGTGAAGGCAACGGTGCTGGGGGTGACGAGGGATTGTGGCATGCTGCGCGTGCAGGAGGTCAAGACTGGGCGCATCGTGGAATTGGTTAGTGATGGAAATAGTTTTGATTTTTTTAGGGGGCTGGTTAGGAGGAAGACGTGATGTATGATGTAGTAGAATGGAGAGCATGATCAATGGAAAAATACCGAGTTTTACCATGTAAATAGATGGGTACAATAGAATAAACCTAGACCACGGAAAAAAAAAATCTCGTTCCCTAAGCCATCATATTCATCGATTGAGCGCATCCTCTCACACACTTTGTTTCGTTGTGTGATATCTTATGCAGTAAACCTTTATGTCTTGTAAACCCAATCTGGAAGATATGAAATGGGTTTCGTGGTGTAGTTGGTTATCACATTTGTCTAACAGACTCCTTTGCGGGAATCTGGACACAAAAGGTCCCCAGATCGAGCCTGGGCGAAATCATCACTTTTTGTCAACTTTTTATTTTGCCACACAAGCGCCACACCGAGTCTTTTTGCCCACTCCACGATGTTTTTCTTTCTGTAGCAGTCTGTCGGCCATGAACTGGCACAAAAGACAGCAAGTGTTTCTAGGTGATAGTGATATCGGATCCGGAGCACCTGCAAATTCCCATCGACCAAAGCCGTGAGTACAGATGTGCACGCATTAAAATCCACAGAATTTTCTCGGGCAAAGTGGCCACAATAACACTACGCAATCCATGATCAATGACTGTCATTTTTGAGAAGCAAACTAGACATGCTTTAACCCTCTCTAGAGTAAAGTACATGTATCATAGAGTAACAATGTATGCAGTCCACGCTCACCAATCCTCTCATATCCATCCTCTCGTGTATATAAGTCCCTCCGCCCTCTAGACATTATACACCATCTCGCCCTGCACAGCTCCCCAAAATTCCTCCACCAATTCCTTCTGCCCGCTCGGCGCCGCCCTCACAGCAAGATACCGTCTACAATCCACAGCGGGCGACCAATTCCCGGGGTTCCCATCCACCATGATCCCGCCGGCCTCCGTGAGGATCAACCACCCGGCCGCCACATCCCACGCCCACGGGCCGCCCTCCCAGTACAGATCCACCTGGCCGGCAGCAACGGCACACATGGTCAGCGCGGCGCTGCCCATGCTCCGGATTGAATGCACCATGCACCCGCCGTCCTCGGCCGCCCCCGCCAGTTTCGTGAACGTCTTGTGCTTGACGTCGAAGTTTGTGCCCGTCCTATCGTAGCCCCACTCCACAGCTACCAGCGCGCTGCGGAGGCCCGTGAGGGGCTCTGGGTAGGATTTGCGCGGGAGCCGGATTTTGCGGGGGGCGATGGGGGCTGGGGAGGAGGGGGAGTCCGTGCGCACAGGCATGGTGAGGAAGGAGCCTTGGTTTTTGATGGCGGTGTACATGTGGGTTGTGTCTATGACGTTTAGAGTCGTGGGATTGGGGGAGGGAGGGGGGACGGACAGGGATTGTAGACGACGCCTACGACTGGCATGCGGTAGACGCAGAGGGCGAGGGAGATGCAGACGTTTGGGAAGGCGTGGACAAAGTTTGTGGTTCCGTCGATGGGGTCGCAGACGAAGGTTGGTTTGTCGGTGAGACGCTTGCCGGGGATGTAGGTTTCTTCTCCCAGGAAGCTGGGCCGGGCATTTATTAGCACAACAGGAGGGGAGGGGGGGGGGAGGGGATATACTCATAGTCGGGATAACGCTCCTTCAGAGCCCCGGTCACGAACTTCTCAACAGCCTTGTCGGTTTCAGTCACTAGATCCGTAGCTGTGGTTTCAATTCGTTAGTATTGTGCCTAGTAAAGACAGTTGGAGGGGGGATACACACTGTTACTCTTGTGTCCGCTGGTGTTGACATGCGGTTGGGCACTGGCAATCATGTCACCGGCCTTGCGGGCAATCTCGACGAGAAAGTCGTGGACTTGCTGGTGATCGACGGATTCGGCCATCTTGCGAATTGTTTTTGAGGAGGTGGGGAATTGGAAGACGTAGCGGAGGCCACGGAGGTCGGGAAGATGGTCTAGAGGTTGGAGATACTTTGTGAACTTTTGCATTATTGGGGGGAAGGGGGGTGGTAAGTAAAAGGGCTTGCTATGGAGAAGAAACAAAGAAAAATGAGTACGGACCTACAATTCCAACGAAGAGAGGTTTGGGGGGAGGTTGTGCTATACCAGTGTTTGTACGGCCCGGCGTGGTGTTGCGGCTGTTCGGTGTACTTGCTGGTACTGGTGGCTGCTCTGTCTCTCTTGCCTGCTGCTGCAATTGACGTTCTCTTCCTTCTCGTTCTTCGCCTGACGTTGGCCATTCACAAACTTAAGCTCAATGCGGGGACCCCTGTCTACTTCAGGGACTACTTTAGTGCGTGGCCAGGATTGGCTGATATGCAACGTAGATGATTTCCCGAAATACCTAGCGTACCACCAATATCTACTCTGTAAAGTACATCTCTCTATGGGCTCGTCGCCCCGTTCTGTCTGACCTCCAACTCCACTGCCTTTTCCACCTCCTTCACCCCCTCCTTCTCAACCTCCCTCAGCGCTCTCTTCAGAGCATCAACAAATCTCCAACAGTCCTCAAAGGTATTATACATTGGCAGCGGCGCAACCCTAATGACATCCGGCTTCCTCTCATCTACAATGACCCCCTCCTCATCCAGCTTCCCAAACACCGGTAACATTAACCCTTCCCGGAACAACAGACTCAGCTGTGCTCCCCGCTGCTTCGGATCTCCCGGCGTTATGATTTTAAACGCCGTTGTTGCCGGGAACGCAGTTTGCAGCAGGTACTCGAGGTACCCGGTCAGGTGCACCGATTTCGTGCGCAGTGCTGCCATGCTGGTTTCTGTGTAGACAGAAAGCGACGCCCGCAGCGCTGTGATTGATATGATACTTGGATTCGAGACTTGATAACCCGCAGCGCCGGCGGCGGGGACAAAATCTACCCATCACAGTCAGTATCCCATCTCATCCCAAACAAACCAGGGGAAGGGGGTAAGTACTATTATCCATCTTAAACCTCGTATCCGGATTATGACCCCACCATCCAGCCAGCCTATGCCTTTTCTCCCCATCATGTTTATCATGCACAAACACCCCCGCAATCCCTCCCGGGCCCGAGGAGAGGTATTTATACGTGCACCAGGCGGCAAAATCCACCCCCCACTCATGTAGCTCCAACGGGATATTCCCGGCGCCATGGGCCAAATCCCACCCCACCATGATCCCCTTACTCTGTGCGTATGCCGTGATATACTTAATATCAAACGCCTGGCCAGTATAGTACTGCACGCCGCTCAAAAACAGCAGCGCCGCCTTGTCCCGGTTCTCATCTATAACCCGCACGATCTGCGCGGTCGAGAGCGTATACTCCCCCACTTTCGGCTGTATACAAACCAGCTCCTTCTTTGGGTCCAACCCGTGCCACACGATCTGTGATTCCACCGCGAAGTGGTCGCTCGGGAATGCCTTCCCCTCGATGATGATCTTGGTGCGGCTGCCGGAGGGCTTGTAGAAACTTGCGAGGAGGAGGTGGATGTTTTCTGTGAGCGAACCCATGACTGCGACTTCGCTCGGCAGTGCGCCGACGATCTTGGACATGGAAACGCTCACGGCTTGGGAGGCGGAGATCCACGGGTTTGATTTGGGGTGGTTGAAGTGGCCGGTGACCCCGCGGGTCGCCCAGATCGAGAGTTCTTCGTTTAGGAAGGACCGGGTGCGTTTGGGCTGGAGCCCGAGGGAGTTGCCGCAGAGGTAGACGCATGGGTCGTTTGGGTCTATTGTGATGAGCTTTCACACAATACAACTCTGGGGGTGGAGTGAGTGGGAAGGGAGGGGGTGTTACCATTCTGGGCGTCAACGGGTTTTGTTTCAGGGTGTGGATCCTTCAGGTCCGCTTTCGACGGGATCAGGAATTCATTCCGGAAGTTTGCGAGTGTGTCCGTGCTATCGAGGTGCCGCGCATACTGTAACGATGTAGATTTCGAATCGGAGAAGGCTATGCGATCACCGTTGAGGAAGCAATCGAACTGCGCTGAGTCCATTGAGAGTAGATACAAAAGTCTTTTTGTCGCTCGAATAGATAGCTATGGCACGACCTCCCAGCACCGCGGAATCGACACCGCTTTATACACGTCCGCAAGACTGCAATGGCCCAGCGTGCGCTCGCTCGGGAGGACCGCTTATACGCGGGGAAAGAAAGGTTGTGCGTAATGCCGTCACCGCCAAGAATATGTGCACAGCTGAGGATCCTCGGCTGCATCTCACGCGCCCCACCACAACCGCCGCTGACCAATATCGACCTCCCCGAACCACCATCACCCGATAAGACGCGCACGACAAAAAAAAATGAACACACTGCGACCACTCCTTCGAATATCCTGCGCCAGCAGCAGCACTATTCCGCGCGTCTCATGCCCCATCCGTCCCCCGACACGCCACCTCTCTTCCACCCGTCCTGCTCTCGGCCTACACATTACCCACCCTCGCCCCGACCCCTCCACCGGTGCGCCAATGAGCATAGTCCTCACTCCCCGCGCCATCTCCCGCCTCGTCCAGATCCAGCAAAAAGACTCTAACCCCTCCCTCGCGCTGCGGCTTTCTGTCGAGTCTGGCGGGTGCCACGGGTTCCAGTATACGATTGGTCTCTCAGACAACGTTGATCCGGAGGAGGATGTGGTGTTTACGGATGAGGATACGGGTGCGAAGGTGGTGATGGATGAGCCGAGTCTTGAGCTGCTGAAGGGGTCGACGGTAGACTTCACGCAGGAGCTTATTGGGAGCCAGTTTAAGGTGCTCAATCCGATGGCTACGAGTAGTTGTGGGTGTGGGACTAGTTTTGATATTAAGTTATGAGGAGAGAAGTGGGTAATTTGCATGTACTGGTCGGGGGATAGATGGCGTTTTTTTGATTTATATGTTTTGGGGGTTCTATGTGAGCTGCTGTGTCGTTGTTGTTTATTCATACTGTATGCACTCTTACTAGAGTATGACAAGAGCTGCTGTGTCTGTACTATATATATCCTCACCAACTGTTATCGAATACGAGGGCTGCGTGTTTCTTCACAGCAATCGACGTTAAGCTTTGTTTGGTGACCGAGATATACACCAGTCTTCATTATGTACCATCTCTGTAGTTGTACCTTCTAGAGAAAGCAACACCCATCTCAACAGATACCTTCCGTTTTTTCCGGTGACCAGCACAAACACCCCATCCCTATCCCAAACCCGCAGAGAATTAGACCAGAGAAAAAAAGCTATAAACAGACCTCCAAATGGACAGAATGCCGGACGCTGAAAGCAAAAAACGCCAATAACAAGCAAACCCAAAACACGCCATTTATCACTCCGTATTCCCCTTCCCTAGCCTCCTTCTATGTACTCCCCAACGCAACAGAAAATCAAACCGAACCGCCATCATCAACCTCATCACCACCTTTCGCCGCACCCATCACCCTCACACTCGCAAACAGCATCTCAACCACCCTCGAATGCCCCGCCGCGCCCGCCGAAAACAACGCCCCAGCCAACCCCACACTTGCCCCCGCCTCAAGCAGCACCTTAACAATCTCCTCATGCCCGGCATTCGCAGCCGCACAAATCGCCGTCAACTCCCTCCCACCCCTCCCCGTTCCATCCCACCCATCCACATCCGCGCCCTTCTGCAGCAGCACCCGCACAGTCTTTACATGACCCCGCACACTCGCATAATGCAACGGCGACAAGCCCGCGCGATCCCGCTCCCCCGCCGGTATCCCCGCGTCCAGCAGCATCGCCGCTACCTCCCAGAACCCCGTCGCTGCCGCACAGTGTAGCGGCGTCCATCCCTCCGCATCGGCGATCGTGAAGTCCGCGCCCAGATCTAGCAGCGCCCGAGTGGTCGCCGTCTTCCCTCGTGACGCGGAATAGTATAGTGCCGTCGCACCGCACTCGTTGCGAGCGTTTATGTCTGCGCCGTGGGCGACGAGTGGGGGGAGGAGGTGGTGGTGGCCTGTTGCCGCGGCGAGGTGGAGGGGTGCACAGCCCCCTGCCGCTCGTGCGTCGAGTGATGCGGAGTACTCGAGCAGGATGAGGATCGAGGTTAGGTCGCCTGAGAGCGAGGCATGGTGGAGGGGTGTCATTTGGTTGAGGGTGTCGGCGACATTTGGGGATACGCCGTGGCGGAGCAGCTGGCGGGAGAGGGCGTGGTGGCCGCCGATTGTGGAACCCACGAGGAGGGTCTCGGAGTGGGAGGTCGTGTAGGTTGTGAGGAGGGGGGTGTAGGTCCTGCTTACGCGGGGGGAGGAGACGATAAGATTTGCGAGGTCTTCCGTGGGGAGGAGATGGGCGATTAGGAGGAAGAGTTCAGGGGGGAGAGAGAGGAGGGGGTTCTGAATTGTTGCTGGGGTGGTGGTGGTAGACATTGTGGTTGGGAACGAAAGTGGGAGAGAAAGAAGCTCTCGAGATGAGGTGTAGTGGGTGGAGGGGATGTGGATGTGAGGATGACTCTTAGCGACCGACCGCTTCCCCAGCTGAGAACAAGGAGTGCTGCTGCAGCGATGGGGGGGTTTACTGTATTTGCGCGTGCGTTTGGCGACAGATCGGACCTATAGGTCCATTTCTCCGCATTTGACTATCAAGCGTTTGTGGAGTTCAACTCTCAGGTATGAGGACGGGGCTACGGTAGGAAAACGGCACCCTTTTATACTTTTTCAGCCAGATGCTCAGCCTCATCTAAGTGTCCAGGAATAGCAGTCTTCTAGAAGCCTGCCTAATGTGGTTCCACGTGATATGCCCTCATATGAGCGTATGTACACCTCCTGAAGTAGTCAATTGATCCTCATGCCCTCATCAGCTGGCAGTGTAAAATACCAGAGTGAAGGGTAAACATTGAGGTGTTGATATCAGAGATTTACTGAGCAGAGAACCTATCATAACTCCCAACGCTCGCTGTAAGGCTATCTTAGACTCACTGTTTATTCCTAATCATGTGCTATAGATGTTTCTGATCCTCCTCCACAGTAAACCCCCAAAATTGCCGAAGCTCCTCTTTTATTTGCAAATCAATTTGTGTTTCTTCCAGTCCGCCTTCTGACAAGTCGCCGAACAGTAACGAACCATCTTGCACCTGGAGCAAGTCATCAACTTTGCATCTTCTTCCTCCTCCTTCTGGCAGCTGAAGCACTTGTCCTGACGTTGCATCGCAGTGCCAAGGTCTCCCACAGTCTCCACATACGAAAGCGCAAACAAGGGACTAATAGCAGCTCTAGTGACCAACTTTGCGAATGGCTTCCACGCTGCAACCCGTTCAAATTCCGGCCCGACCTTTCCCACCCCGCAAGAACAAATCGGGTTTTCATCGATCTTATATGTAACCGGAATCCCCTTCTTCCTATACTCGCACTTGCTGGTATGCTTCCAGTTTCTACATCGCTCGACCAAGGCTGGGAGGAGTTCACTCCACGCCTTCTGCTCGTCTCCAACGACTGTGATTTGTATCATGCCATCGCTGATATCACTAAGCGGGCGTGAGAGCCGCGTGACTATATTAATATTGAGTGGGAGAATGTATGCATCAGCAATAACAGTATGCGCTGCAAGATCGAGACGGAAGTCGGTAACAAAGATGATGGTATTGATTCCGCCGTTATCCGGATCCCTTAAGCCAAAAACTCGGCGCTGTGGGCCTTGTGTGGCAGCAAAGTTGAGGAAGATTGTGAGCATGGTGTCTTTGATGTTGACCATGGCCGGCTTAGTATGGTCGGGTTGGTTTTCCCGTATTGCTCGCTCCCGATCAGAAAACGCTAGTGAGACATGCGGCGAGAACCAGGCCCATTTTGAGGAGTTTTTAGTGTCGAGAACTGGCAGCTTGCTGAGGCATCGCAATGAGTGGATGTTCCACGGGGTGGGGAATGTCCCGTTGTAAAGAATGATTGGGAACCGGTTGAGAGAGAAGCCGCCTGGCGTTTCAGGACCGCCGGCAGGAGGGACGATGACCTATTGCTCTATAAGAATCCGTACTTGACTGTGTTTGTCTACTATCACTATGTGCTTACCTCAGCATAGGAACTCTTCCTAGCAATTCGCAGTTTGTTCCGGCTACCATCAACAGGAAATGGGAAAATCAGATCCTTTTTGAACCCCTCAAAAGTAACCGTCATGATGTATGCGGATATTTGATGTACCCTGACAGTTGCTCCTCCAGCTAAAGCCGTCTTTTCCTTAGCATCTGTTATTTCCACCTTAATGGTAAGAGTTGAGATCGACTCGGCAGACTCATTAAATCCGACAGTCACTCTCATACCACGCCGAGGGATCATTTGCAAATTAGATACATCCCGCTTGGGCACTGTAATATTTGGTGGGCGCGAGGAAACCCTGACAGATTTGCGATCCACCACTTTCGCAGAGAAGATTCTCAGTTCCACTCCGAGTTTTTCGGTCAAATGAGCATACATAGGCATACTTTTGATACTAAGGCTGATCTTTATCTTCTGGGGATCGTGCAACAAGATCCAAGCAGGCGCCTCAAAGAATGCGATAAGAGGTGCGGTTCCTACCCATCCTCTAGAATCCTCATCCAATATGACGTTGGTGTCCTCCGAGTCTCTAGGGCCTGATGTCGATATCTCGGCAAAAGCGGTTTGAATGGAAGAAAAGAAGTTGTGGCCAAGAGTTGTCAAAATTTCGCAGTGAAGGGTCGGAGTCAGCAACTCGTTAATGTCCATGTCTGTAAGAACCTTCAAGTTCGCCCGCGGGACCTTGAGCGCAATGAACACACTAGACGGTATACTTTTCCATTTCTCGAAGACACTTCCTTTCTTTTCTCCAGGCACCATAAATGCTTCCATCGGATCGCGCAAGAGAGGCATAACTGAATGTACCCCAGATAGATGCAAGCGGAGGCAGAGGTCTTGATAATTATTCGACCCTGTCAATAGCGTTCTATCTTGCTCAACCAGCCCAAGAAATAAGCCCATTAACGTTACCCAATCCGTCTGTATCGAATTCGACTTCACCAACCGAAGCAGTCCAGCAAAGCTCTGCCTAGTGTAGTGAACTATGCCACTGCTTTTAAAACTACTTTTAAAGCTCTCTAGGTTGAAATCTCTGAAGAGCGCGGTGACATCTTCATTTGCAAACATTTTCAGGTAGATTCGGAAAAGAAACTTAGCAAGCTGCTGGTTATCGAAAACCAAAGACTGCTGCTTGTTGTCAGGGATGTTCTTCGGTTCACCTAGAGACGCTGTTTTCCAGGCCAGACGTTCATGGAACTGCGACGTCTTCAGTCCGAGTTGATATCCTATAATTTCGTGGATATTCGAGTTCGTGGTGAACCCTGAGAGGAAGGTATGGGGAGCCAGGTCGAGAAGAAGGGAAATCGTTGAAATATCGCTGCAAAGAATACTGGTGAATGCCTCGTAGGGGTTCTTGCCGTAACTGACAAGCATCTCAGTGACAATCGTGGCGAATGGCGACCTGCATATTAGAGGTGCCGTAGCAGTGATAACGTTCAAAAGTCCCACATGATCACATAAATTTGAAGTGTCGATAACATCAAACAACAGGGAAGCACAGGAGGTACTTGATGTATTCTCGTAGTCTTCACCAAGAATTAACGGCTTGGCGCTCCATGGGGCTGCATACTCTCCACAGTAGCTGGAACCCGTGAGTGACCTGTTGTGAAGTCCATTGCAGAACGTAAGAGCATCTCCCACATGAAACCGAATCATAACGAGGCCAGAAGCAACCGCAGAACGGTAAGCATTCGACCAGTTATAAAATTGGCTTTTCACAGCCGCTGTTAAATGATCAAACCCGCGCTCGAGTTTAAAATCTGCAGCCCCAGATAGTGCCGATTTCAGCGCAGGTGCAAGATGAAAACCGAGCAACGGATCGCTCCCATAGTGCACAATGAATTTGTTGTCACCAGAAGCACATGCAAACGCTGGATTAGGTAGCATTGCCGCCGCTATCGCATTAGGATCTGAATAAGTGACGCCGTGCTTCCAGAAATGTTTATAATGCTGTGCAGTTGACGTTTGTGCATACATCCAAAGTGGACCCGCGGAACGAGCGCCAGTCATATTCATAGAATCCGGGCCGGCCATCGGGCTGGCTTTGATCGTCTCTGTCATCTGCTTTTGGAAACTCTTTTTCGAGCCCTTGTAACTAAGGTAGAGCTGCCAATGGAGGTTCAGCTGGGAAAGGGTATCCTCGGTGCACATTCGCAGGTATCGAGCGTACGGTGAGTTATTCCAAACCCCGATGTTCTTGGAGGATTCTACGAGCTTCTTGCATTGCGATTGCAGTAATAGTAGTGACGGCTGGTCGAGATAAAAGTGGTAGAAAATGTTCCACACACTCTCCTTGTTTGTCTCAAACTTGTCGTCCGTAAGCAGAGTAAAGAGTAGAATATTCCGCGCTGTTTTAAATCAGCAAATTTGTGATGCATCGAACTACGTGCAATCGATGCAAACTTACATAAAACAGCCGGTTCGATATCGCAGCAAGTAAAGTCCAACTTGCTGTTGAAGGATTGCTCCGTTGAATATAGAGTAAAAAGAATGTTTCTATGGAGAGGGGTTAAATTGGAAGTCGCAACAAACAATCTTGTAGGGAGTGTCTACCTTGGATCTCCACAGCCCAGAAGGAGGATGTTTGCCGGTGATTCTGGAGGCATGTTCTCATTCAAACATATTGCCGGTGTATTCCCTATAGGATAAAAGAATTTCTTTCTTCTGATGATGTTTGGATGAGCCATAGCGCGGATAGTGCGGATAGTGCGGGTGTCTCTAGTCTGAGGTACGTGGTGATGGTGATGGTTGTAAAGTGAATGATTCAACAAACAGTGGCTGAACAACTATGTTAGAGGGATCCCCAACTTTGGGATTTTAGCGGGTCTTTTAATAGGATCTGCGGATGACAGAATTATCGGTATTTGATTGGAAGACTCGCTGAACCCCAGACTGGATGACTCGAACGTACTGTCGGACTACGACTGCATCGACAAACTACCAACCCTGTTCCCATGAGGTACTTAAGTATTCAAGCATAGCGCAACCTGTTACAAAAACCTACCGTTTGAGGATTACTAGCTCTACTAACACAGCGTCCGCAAGACCTCAATCCCAATACAATGCTCATGGCGAATATTGAAACATACACCGTCACTCGAGCGTAGGGCAAGAGATGTGTGTGCGGGACGGTAGCAGCAAGTCACAAGTGCAAGTGCATATACATGTATTTACGCAGCAACTTCAATTGTGGACTCGTCATGCGGGGCCCTACCTTCGCCGGTTGCGGAGGAAAGGGAGGTTAAGTCAATCACAGACGGGAGACGGCCGCCCACCGATAACTTGCCGTACACGAAGAAAGGGCCACAACAAGCATTGAGGATATTTAGAGTGGAAGCCAACCAGATGTGCCGAGACTAAGGATTCAATGTACTGACGATCGCAGATCTGAGTGGCATCCAAGCAATGTGCAGTGTCTGCTGTCAAAAGCTAGGTAATGCAGGAGGATGCACCCGGCAATCATGAATCTGGGGGGATTGGCTGATGAACACACCACACTTGCAGCACCGGCGGTACAGTGTCTCCGAGGGAACTGTGCCTCAGTATTACCGCTCCGGGCATGCTGCATCGCCGGTCGCCCAAATCCTCGGGTTCGATTCGAAAAGTGAGTTTTCAGAACGTCCCATGCCCAGCCATCTATCTATATTTGTGTGGGTAGAGTTCGCACAATGCCCACAACAGTCCCAGGGTAGGTTACCTACATAATGCAAGTCACGGGAATTATGGATACGAGTAAGTATGTGTGAAACAGACAATTTTTTCTTTTTGCCTTCGTCTTCTAAAGCAATCCCTCCCTCTATTCGTTCGCGGGCACTAAAAGATTCCCTATGCGTCATAACCATGATGTGACCGGTACGAGATGCTTCATGACACCTCACACGGCTTTGAGGCATTTTTCAATGTTGGTGTTTTCCTCAGGGCCAGATATCGCGCGATCTCATCGGGAATTGAGCCCGGAACTGAAACCATTGGCATCACAGAGCGAGATGTCCCGGGATCTTTGTCGGCGAGTCCTAGGACTAGGGGCGGTGCATTTCTGGATGCTAGTACTCTGCGTCTACGAGATTTTTTACCACTAGATGTAGGAAGGCATACAGCACTTAGACTTTGGGTGGTCCTAAGCAACCATCGAAGCAGTTTAAATCATTCATATAAGCCGAATCCTGTAAAACGAGGAGCGAAAAGGTGATAACCGCAGGTTTCCAGCCTGGGGCCTTGGTGTTTATAGCACCTATTACTGTAGGGTTCGAACCTGCACCTGGTGCTTCTAACACCATGCTCAGCCAGTTAAGTAAAGAAATTACTTATTGGTTGGATGATTTTAGCCACGACCATGCCGAGTTCATAACCAGGTGGAAGGTTGAAAATAAGATGCACTAAAATTTCATCCACCGGCTACTTTGTGACTCGAGTCATAGGCCATCACTCACAGACCCGAGCCTTCTCGAGAAGTCTTGTCTTGTAGTCATCTTCTGTCTTAGTCTCGTTACTTAGTTCCAAGATAGAGCCTCGGACAAACGCGTTTGTGCAATACTGGCCATTGGTGGTGAGAATGGAGCTTTGGTAGGAGAAGCCGTTCTTGTAGGCAAACTTAGGCCGAGGTGGAGGGCGAGGGTGAAAATGATTGCGGCGGGAGTATTAAACCGGATACAATATCCCACGATATTCTACGGCCGAGATGGTTTTCAGGCCGTTGTGAATCAAACTGCGCAGTATCAAGCCCAACCGAGCGATTTAACAAGTGTTGATATACAATCCTTCTCTGGAGCGCTGAACTATTCCGCTAAATATATCTGAGCGCCAGTTCCTGGCTTGCAGATCGCAAAACAAAGAGTAGCCCGCGGTCTCTAACACCATGGCCATGGACGACGAACTTGCCTTCGAGCATTTCAATGGAAGTAACCTGGAGACTAACGGCGGCTGAATGCCTACGATCATTAACGCTATTCGGGGTGGGTGAATCGAGTACAGGTACAATACGCTTGCTGGGGAGATCATTTTCCTGACGGGTCATATCATCGAAAGAATGCAACCGTTCGGAGTCTGCGGAATAACTTCCCCCGAAGGCAGCGCTGGCGACGGCAACCGTTTCCTCTGGATCATAATCCATGGTGCTCATCAGCAGGGAAAGAGGCGGGTGGGTGTAGGGCGGTTGCGTGGAGGGGAAAAGTGCTGCCGGAGTAGCAGCCGACTACTCGTCATCGTTTAAGCTTCGAGCCATTAGCAGTCTTGTTGATGAGAAGACAGCCTCATCTGACTTGACACTACGGCGGTGGTTGGTGGGATTGAGATCTGCTTGCAGTTACCGAGCAACCGGATATATAATCTGCGGACATCTGTACTACACACCGCCTGTCAATATCTGTGCTCATTGCTGACTAGCTTTAACTGTTGACAGGATTGATCATGGTAACGACCCCACTTTTTTCACGATACTATATACTCAAAGAGATGATCTAAACCTACTGTATCTCATGCGCCATACGTAGAAATATGCATTAACTCAACATACAGAGAAAGAAAGTTAAAAGATAAAAAAAATAGAAAGCATCAATAAGACATTACATATACGTTTCATAAACGGGTCGGATCGCTAAAAGTACAAAACTACAGTCCGCCCGAGAATACCCACCCACTAACTTTTCATATCGTAAAAAATAATTACAACTCCTCTCTCACTTCTCCAAGCACCGGTGGCCCAAAACCCGTCTTCCACAATTCTTGAAACGCAATATCGAATCGTGCACCCATCAACCAGGCCCCGAAAATCTGCCAGTCTTTGGTTAGGGCGCTTTTAGTCAATGGAGAGGAGTGAGGAATGCTAACCATCAGGAGCGAGATTCCAAGTAATGTCACCACTACGGCGCCAACGAGTAACATCATCTCTTTTCGGTTTGCAGCGGCCTCCTCTAGTGTCTCACCGGTTGCTTGCATCTGTCGTTGCTGTGCGATCACCGCTGGGTCTTGGGGTGTTGGGAAAACACCCTCGATCCATTGCTCCACCTGGGTCAAAATTAATATAACTATCATAATTGAGCTAAGGGAGGGGAACAAACCTTCCCGCAGGCAACACTAATCCTCAAGAAATTGGGGTCTTTAGGAGTGTTCTTCTCGTGAATTATCCGCAGGTACCTCTTAAAGATCTGGCTGACGGTCCTCAGATTTCCAGTTTCCAACATTAACTGGCAAGCCTCTCCCTTGGTGATTTTGACATTCTTTTGGAAAACGTCCTTGTTTCTGAACACCAGTGCTAGTGTTGCGATTGCCATCACTTGCGGGATGGCTGCAAAGTTGAACACACTCTGCTCCTTCATTCCAGCAAGGTATAAAAGGCAATCATCGGCATGTCTCAGTGCATCCAATATCATCTCACTGAGGCAGTTGAGTGCTGCCTCCTCATTCTCAGGCTTTGCAAAATCAGAGTACTTCTCGGCGTATTTTGTCCAGATCTCCTTTGGCCAGAAAGCGCGGCCATCATCCAGGTCCTCGCGATAGTCTCTGATGATGTTGGTTTTCTGTAGAAACAAACCCATTGAGTTGGAGAGGAAGTCCTTCTCCAACAGAACAGGATTGGCCTTTTCAGAGGCAACAAACAACCTCGTCAGCCCCTCACCCACAAGCCCAGCGACATAGTGACAGTACAAGTCATAGTCGGCAATCGTCTTGACTCCATTCGTATTGTGCTCCTCGTCGCCAGCATAGTCTGCCATTCCGTCGCCCATCTTCTTGGCGATATCCTTAATAATCTCTCTGTGGTCCTCAGGGATTTTCTGGAACTCGGTGATGACTACGTGGAACTCACGGAGGAGAGGCGCATCCTTCTCATTTGGTCCGCTTCCGGTAAAGGTCCAACCATCCTGATCAAGGATCTTATCAAAATCGCGGAGGAGCGGTTCTTTGATGGCAAAAGGGATCGTCATATCATCCTCCACAGTATCAAGGCCGCGAAGAATGAGGTAAAAGAGTGAGACAGAAACGCATAACTCGGGACACAGCTCCTGGATAACGGCGCTGAAAGACCGCGACGTCATATCCAGGAATTCGAAGCAACGGCGGAGTGATGGGCTTTCCTTCTCGGGATTGCGCTCATGTAGAGGGTTGTGCCAAACTTTCCTGAACACCGCAAATACATGTCAACAAAAGACCGGATTGTTGCTGAAAAGTTATGCGAGTCGCACAAGTTTTGGAAAAAGGGGGAAGAGTTTACCATTGTATCATAGCCCTCAATTGACTCGGGTGGAAAGCATAATAGACAAGTTCAGAAGCCTTCATGATTGCGGAGAACGAGAGTGGGTCGGGATTGAATGAGAAAGAATTTAGAGGCGGAGGATGAGGTTGAAGAGATGTTGTTTTTATTGTAGCTTGTAAGAACTCAAAAGGAGGACGACCAAGCCGCTACCGGGATATAAGCGTGAATCCCGGGCCTGTCACGCGAGTATATGCTCCTACGAGTCAGCTGGTATAAGAGAGCTGAACAAAAAACGGAGAGACTCGGGATGTGAGTGGAATACATTTGCCAGTGGCCATTCGCGACGCCATCTGCAGGAAAAGTCCGCGTAATATCTGCACACGCACATAAAGGTCAGATCACGATGAAGAGCCAAGACGCTGTTGCAACAACTTTGAATGTCGATGGGATGTCATAGTTCCTGCATTCAATAGGAAATGCACAATGCAAATGCATATGCAAGCAATTATCTGCATAAAATCCATCCAACCAGCCAACCAGCCAACCAGAGGGAGTTTCGTTTGTTTGCACAAAAGAGTCTAGAGTAGGGCGAGAAAGGCTGATTCAACGACTACACTTACTCAGTCACTACCCGCTAACTACCAGAACAGAACTCCCGCCAACCCTAATCACTCTCTCTACGTTGCCGGTCTGTCCTCAATATTGGAGGTAATAAGAGAGGTGACTGGAAAATATATCGTTTGTACTGACGCTGCTCCATCTCGGTATGTGCGTGACGGCAAAGATTGGCCTCTAGCTCGCAAGTGATGCCGCCATGTTCCCTTCGAAATCCACTTTGTTCGTGAGTAGGCGGTCTACACAGGTTCCAGATTGCATCAAGATCCCCATTATGACGACGTGTTCTCGTACTGATGAGTCAAGATATTTAATTCCCCATCTAATTTCACAACCGGATCGTTGTCTAAATGTTCAAGAAAAGCCGAGTTTGCATGCGGCCATCAAACAAAACAGCAAAAAGTTGAGCCTAGTTTTAACCAGAGCTGTCAGAAATGGATGTGGTGCAATCATCAAATAATCAATCGTACAGTAAAAAGTAATGATATTGTGGATGTGGACAAGAATGCCTCCGTTAATGCGGTGGATACTCGGATGGAAACTATGACTGGAATATCAGGGTCCCACGCATGAAATGAGTAAAACATACTCAAGCATAGCTTGCGTAAACGACTGAGTCTGAAGTTAAGGATGATATAATCCTGGGGCTCGAGCAAGGCATCGATCTTGGAGGAATTGCAACAGATGCTCATCTAAAGTCCTAGATTCGTAGATGAGCTCCATCCCGATAGGATGATAAGGACAACGGAGTGCTTCGCTTCTTCAAGCTCAAAACTCAAAGTACTCCCTTGGGACACAGCAGACCGGCGCGACCGTATTTTTGACGAGACCGTATTTTTGACGAGACGAGATAACCGGACTTATTCCCTTCATCTTCCGAGTATTTCCGAGTGATGATATATGAAGCGTGTGAGGGCTAGGCGGCTCATTCCAAGTAGAATTTTAAGAGCTACACCACTGCACATCCCTATCTAACTTGAGGTTTCCTTTGCGAGCTCAATTAGAGACTAAAGCATAGATATGATGCGGCGAGTTTTTGTGAGCTCTGCGAGGGCGGGTATGGGGAGTAATGCGGTGGGTTCTTGTTAGTCCAGAGACCTTTTTCATTCAGCCGAACATGGTAGCAATCATGGTGAAGAAACCGAGATCTATAATGGGTCTTCAATGAGGTCTGGGGTAAGTGTTGCTAAGTAGGTGTTTACTATTAATACCTGCTTATTAGGTGGGTACGTACCTCTCTAGCCCCCGCAGCTGAGCGTACGTAGATATCTAGATCTCCCGTCATACATCTAAGTAATTAACATATCGCATCCTACTCTACTTTACTCGGGATATGAGTAGAATATATTGCCGATGACCATCGGCTGTACAGTTCCTGCATTCAACAGCAAATTCAAAATGCACATGCAAAATAAGAACCTGCATGAAATCCATCTAACCATCCAATCGGAGGAGGTTTCGTTTGTTTGTACGAGCACAGTGGAGAAGGTTTGATTCAACAATCATACTCAGTCACTGCATCCTAACTATTACATACAAAACTCTCGCCAATCCGAATCACCCCAGACCAAACCCCCTCTACGCTGCCGGCCAGTCTTCAATATAGAATTCAGTAATGACTTCCCTATCATTTCCCTCAATAGGCCGTGCCTCCACATCATAAAGCGTTCGTTCGATATACTTTAGACGCCCATTCGTATCCACCAGAATAACCGTCTGTTGAGTGGTTCCATACAATCTGGGGGACTTTCGCCACCGCTCCAGATTTTGTTCGCTCATTGGTGGCATTGCCGGGGTGATGGGAGTTGTGCAAAGGTGATCAACCGTTGTTGAACCAGCGTTAGTATCCACTGCTAGACTCCGAAGATGCGGCAGCTTCTCTGCTATATATTCAGGGACTGGCGATACATCCTCGGGCTTGACATTTGGATCTAGCGAGTGCGCTCTGTGGCCGTTGGGAGTAGTTGCATGTTCCACAGCAGCGTCAAAGGCGGGAATGAAGATTGAGAGCTTGAGAGCGTCCATTTCAGTTTCGTAGGTGTCATCGCTCTTGATCAGTGGCAATGTGTTGTGGCTCAAGATCGCAAAACATTGTTTCAAAAGCTCCTCTTCCGATGTGTTCTTCTCTACCGCCAGCTTTACTGTTTCCGATAGCAGCTTCTCCCCAAGTAAAACCTTTGGCCACGGATCATCAAATAGCGAATTGCTCAATCCGTGCGTCTCACTTTTCGTACCTCCCACCCAATGCGTTGCCATTTCAACACCGTCGTCGCGGTATAAAGTTCGATTGGAGATAACCGCAAGTTCTTCAAGATTCTCGCCACCGGGTCTGAGGGTACCACAAAGCATTGAGAAACCACCAACGCCCTTCATTTCGCCAGTCTCGAGGACCCTGTGGATCCATGCTCTCGTGGGAGTTGTAACGGGGTCCGGAGCGGTAAGGAACGAAATAATCATTGCTCCTCGCGATTTCTCACTAATTGCTGCAGCCTCAGATTCCTCATGGAAGTTGGTCAAGATGGCCAGGCGGCCATTTTTCGAAACGCCTAACCAAGTGCCTGGGAAGAGCAATGATCACACGTCAGTTGAAATTTCCAAGACAGAAAAGAGTAGTGGAACAGCCGGGTGGGTTCTTACCATGTTCGGGTCGAGCAAGGTCACGACCGGAGAATACTTTCTCGTGTGGAGCTTCCCAGAAGGCGGCTCGTTGGGTTGGTCGGTGAACAAACTCCTATAAATCGGACAACAAGCAAGACAGTCAGCAGCAGAGACAAGTAATCATGTGTGCATGTGGGCTAGTAGTAATGAAGCAGGGGGAGAATGCAGAGACTGACATCTCTATTCGACAGGAGAATCAAAGGATAATTTGGGTGAGCAGTGGAGTATATAAGTATACACATGTTTTGCGCTGTATGGTTTTTTTCTGGTCTGTTCCTTTGCGGCTTTCAGGTGGTGTTGTAGCAATCGTGAGCATATGTATACTTTAAATACTCCCGTGCCAGCACAGCAAGCAGTAGCAGCAGCAGCAAGCCACCAGCAAGTTACTTCACCGAAGCAAAGAAAGTGGGCAGATTTATACCTTTCTTGGCCTGATCATGGCTCATAATAAATCAGCAGGTTCGTTCTTCTGTAAGTAATTTTGCTTCAGAAGTGGCGCTATGCTTTTGAGGTGGCGAGAAGAGAGCGGGGCGTGAGGATCTTGCAACCTCGGTCTTCCAGGCTGTTGACTCTTAAGCCCCGTCCAACGCTCATAAATATCGCTCGGTGGATCTCGCTGTCTCGCAGTTAATGTCCCTTTCTCGATCGGTCGGTCGGATATGCAAGTTCCCGCAAGCATGCTGGAATATGAGCTACCTACGCATATTTATCCTGGACGACTTTCGAGGCTGTTGAGGATTGACTGTCTGGACAGCTGGAGAACATGTTCCAAGTTGTGGACGATCTGAATTCACGACAAGTGTCAATCTGCGCAACTCAGATATACCGTAGCGATGTATGCCTCCTCGACATCCTTGTGTTTGTGATGATTCGTTATCTCTAACGAAGAATACACGTAAAAAGGCACCCCACGGTATATTTCCTGCCACTTGGTGCGTTGCTGCGGGGCAAACAGAGGAGTGAATGATTTGGACCCACGTCACGGGTTCGGCGTCGTATGATAGCCCCTCCTTCCCTAGACAAAGGGTCCTCAGATACCCATACAAACCCCGGCATAGGTACGTGAGGTACAAAGTGCATCCAAACTAAACCCCGCTCAGATTCTTCAACGACTCCTCTTTCTCACTATTATTACCCCTTTCCCCCGACTCTTTCATCCATCTTCATCAATCGTCCCCTCCGCTCGACGTCGACGCTTATCGTTATCTACACCTACAAGCTGCCCAAAGCTCCAGCTCAGCTCGTTAGCTCCTACCGTCATACCCGACGCGTACATCCAGCCTCTTTAAATTGTACCCCGTCAGACTCGACTCGACTTGTATCACTTTACTCTACACCAAATATCAGAAAATCATCATGTTTGATCTACTGGCCAAGCTTCTCTGGTAAAGCCCACTTTCTTGCGGCATCGCGCCTTTGTTTCCGACCCGTAGAAGTGCCTGAGTAGCTAACACTGATCCCTCGCACAGTTCCGTAGCTACCTTCGCCTTCCCCATCTTCGCCTCCTACAAAGCACTCAAAGCCAATGACCCGGCACAGTTGACGCCATGGTTGATGTATTGGGTAGTGCTTGCCTGCACACTCTGCGTTGAGTCGTGGGTCGGCTGGGCTGTTTCCTGGTAATTTCATCCCCCGCCCCCTCTCTATCGCTTCCCATACTTATAGCGGTCTTTCAGGATTCCTTTCTATCAAGACATCCGTGCCTGCTTCATGCTTTGGCTCGTCCTCCCACAAACCCAAGGCGCGACAAAACTTTACTTCGAATACGTACATCCAACGCTAAATAAACACGAAGCCGAGATTGAGGAGTTCATTGCACGGGCCCACGACCAGGCAAAAGCGGCGGGGGCAGAGTATATCCAACGCATCATCGAGTTTGCGAAACAATCACTCTTTGGGGCGCTTCCACAAGCGCCAGCAACAGCCGAGCGTCCTCTGACTCCCGCCCTGCACGATGCGGCAAGCTTTGCGCGGCACCTTTTCTCACGCTGGCAGGTGCCTCCACTCACTCCATACGCCCCGCAGATGGCAACGGATTTCTACAACTTCCTTTCTAGCGCGCTGCAGCAGCAGCCTGGTGGCGGACCGATTACCGGTGGCCTGATCCCCGCGCATGTCAAGAGCCCAGCCGACAAGGCGCGCTTTATTGAGTTGCAGAGGCAGAGGTTGAAAACGGTTATGGCGGCGTTGGAAAGCGAAATGGAGTCGATCCAGGGCGGCGCCACGGGAGAGACGGTCAGCACTGCTGCAGCCAGTGCTGATGAGGATGCGGGCACGGGAGGCCTGTTCAAGAGCTATAGCCAGGGACATTTGTCGACTTATGAAGGCGACTTTGATCACGTTTCTATGGCGGATGCTACTGCTGCTGCACCCGCAGCAGAGGCGGCCAGCGGCGGATTGTGGCTGTGGGGTTGGGGAGGAAAGGCTCAGGTTGCTGCCCCTGCGAAGCCGCACGATGAATAGGCGGGACCGGACGGTATTGTGGCCTTTTGGTCGACTGATTGTGAGTGGAGATGTGGGGTTGTTTTGATTCTTTGTTTATTGAATGGAAGTTTGGGCGAGGGGGGAAGACAAGAAGGTTATTGTAGAGACAGACGATGGGTCTAGCCCTCCTAGTTGGACCTTTTGCTCTTGCGCTCCTTTCTTGTCTGCTGAAGTTTTGGCTGCTGCCTCTGTTTTTGTGTTGTTTGAGCGCGCCGAGTTCAGTATTTTGTGGTTTGGATCCTCCCGGCTGGGTTGCAATGAAAGATTTGGGGCTTTTTTTAGATCTTTTTGGTACTTTCGTGATCTTTGACGTACTCGTACATTTCCTCGCGCCTGAACATTTTCTCTACAGGGACCCCCTACAGAATTATGTTGTACGTACGTCGAAGTCTGGCTTGTCAGGTGTCGATGACGTTAGACATTGGCGTACAAATGCTGCTCGTGTGACTCTGGCCAATTTATCCGATCTGGGTCTGCGAGAATTTACTTAGATCTAATTCTCCGGTAAGATGTGTGGGGTCACGGGTTAGTTATGGTTTGGGGTTGGAGATGCTCGCAGGTCGAGTATTGTGGTGTGATTGCACGAAGAAGAGAGGTTTGTCATTGTTGTCCATGATGTTAGAGACTGCGGGCCCGGGAAATCCAAAACTTCCATTCCAGACTTCTCACCGGTTCGCCCAATTAATGGTGTGATCAACTGTAAATCTGCCAGTAGCTGCCTAGGAAAGAGTGAGAATTCTTACAGACCCGCTGGAGGCCTACGGTCCCTATTTGGATTCGATGCTTGAAACTTCAAACGAAGTCTTTTCAGCTAAAGTGAGTAGGTTACCTTTATTTTAGGACCTGAAAGCAAAGAACTGCCATCCAATGATGCTCAGACATCATCGACTACTGTAAGCACGATTGCGGAATAGCTAGGAACCCACATCTCCAGAACCAAACAGCGATCAAGATATGAAAGCGTAACAGCGCAGGCTCTGGAGGTCTTCCATATCAACGCTTATACTACACTTTCTAAATTGCTCGGCTGAGCATGATACTACGCAGTTTGATTCACACCGGCTTAATACCATCTCAACCGTAGAATCCCACGGGATGCTATGTCCAGTTTAACTACTCATGCCACTGCCGTTTTTCCATACCGAGGATACGGGCTGTTGTGCCATACAAGACTTCGTTACTGTTGTATATGGTATACGTATCAATTGCTACAGAACCACGTGCACACGCTTCTTTTGAGCTCGAGAAGCCCACCAACAAATACTTATTACTTAGTTAGTTGATATTCCTCCCTTAAGATAATCTTTTTAGACCGTTTGAAATGAGTACTGAACATCTCTTCTATGTGGTTAGCATTGGTAGTTCTAGATGCTCGGTCCGTATTTATAAGTACGGCATCTATTATTGGTATTTGTCTGCAGCAATCTCACAAATTCGCAACCCCAACCCCAACAACTCCACCCCAAAAACACCACCAAGCCGGGCCACTACCACCCGTGCATTTACTTGACCAATCCCATCCTCCGCGGCTCCGCCATCTTAATACCCCAAAATGCCTCAGCAATAGCAATTACACCAACATAAGTCTCGAGCAGCTGCGAGTAGATGTGAAACCGCATTCCCTTTGTGGCTCGTTCAAACTTGTCACTAATACCACTATCATTAGCACTTATCACCCACAAACTTCTGGAGCACATACTCAATAAGATTCGGATTCTTCTCGACGGTCATTTTCTTCTTGACCTCGGGCATCGCCAATATGCCGGCCGCTTGCTGCAGCAGCGCCGCCGCCTGCGGAGTGCGTTGTCGATGGCGGTGAGCATTGATTTGCACTACCCCCCCTGTCAGTATATATATACTCAGAGAGAGCCCGGTGGCTTACGGAGGATGTAAATGACATCCGCAAACTTTCCGACTACGAGCTCTTCAAGAATGCTGACGACCCCTAGGTTCTGATACGGGGTAGGAGTAAGCCGCCCCCAGATCGCCAGCGTGTTGCAGACGGTCGTGTTGGCGGGCTTGCGGTGGTTCGGGAGAATCTGAGCCGTGGAGACATAGAGCTGTGCCACCAGTGGAATGAGGGTGTTGATGGCGCTTGCGGGAGGAGCCATCTGACACTGTTTTTGGCGTGGAGGGGGATGGAGCGAGTGGGTGGGGTATTGGTGGGACATCTTTGGCGACGATTAATGGAGATAAATGAAAGGCTCTACAGTACAAGTAGGAAGCCGTGGGGGTAAACAGAAGGCGCAGCTTCAAGATGCGTGGTCCTGGAGCCGTTTGGGATCCTTATATCTAGGAAGGACCACGACATTCGTGCGTAATACAAAGGGCCCAATGCGTTTCTGGAACGGGTCACAACTCAACACTCGACCACTATTCAGGGTTTCATCTGCTTCTGTAAAGGTGCGCATCGGCGAAAACATTCAATGGGGAGCATCAGATGCCATTCCTGTTTCTAGGAAGCTATGCACTCCCCTTCATCAAAACCATTTTCGTCGTTTCATCCTCTTCTTCTCTTCTACATCTTCGTCTCTCCTCATCTTCGCACTCCTGCATCTCTTCGATTTCATCTCGTATAAGTTGGTATACTTTAAAAACCAATCGCATAAATTGGTCTCTTCAATAACCAAGCACATCCTCTCTATCTTCCCTTTTGTCTCGTCATCTTTTGTCTCGTCGTCGTCGTCCAATCCTCTGCTCATTCATCAATTTCATCTCGAAAACATATCGTATAAGTTGATCACTTCAAAAACCAAATTTCAGAAGTTAGGAGAAATCTACTACTAGATTAATTTAAGTTGAAGCCAAAAGGTATGTGCATAGTTTCCAGACAGCTTCAAGTTGTACGAACGCCACAAGGCATTGTTTTAAGTAGTGCTCAATGGATGACAGTTGAAACGTTGAACCTGATACTACTGGAATTCAAATTATCATTCCAATTTTAATACACAATTGAATAAACAATCGGTAAGTACTGGAAACCATAGGGCCAACAGAACAAACAACCAACACTTTATATACTTAATATCAAAAGATCTCATCTGTAAAGATCTTTGCACAACTTTTCAAGATGAACGCCATGGCAAATTTCCTCCCCATTCGCACATTCTTCACGTCTGTGGGAATATTCGTGGGAACCTATAAAGAAGCCATCAATCACGCCATCACTAAGATTGGCAAATCTATTTCTAGCGAGAAGAACAGCCACCTCAAACATTCCTCCCTCTCCGAGGACTTCGATCCTGTTGAAACTCAAGACCATTTTCAGGAGTGTGCATGTCTTCAGCAACAATTGGAGCCTCTTTCACCTTGGGAAAAGTTTCTTCAGTCTATCTCTGCTCCAACCCTTCCAACCCATGTCTTGGACCCTTATACCCTGTGGTTCCTCGATATTCACAAGGAACCTGGGGAGATTCAGCGCCTACCAACTGTCAAGTTCGGCGACCAGTGGTTCTTCGGCCACTTCAACGTCAACGACTACCCGCCTCTTGGAGCTAGATATCACCTGCCTGGAGGCCTCCAGCTCACTACATTCCAAAGTATCAGAGATCGCTTCATGCTCTTGAGATATGGCACTGTTCCACCCATCCCGCCGCGCATTGTGATCACAGGCTGTGAATACAATGATCAGGAGTATGTCAAGGTCAACAACGCGCATATGCCAGTTGAGCAAGGATTCCTATCGAGAACTTGGGGTCCAAGAAAGAAGGAACATTCTTGGCAGGAGAAGGCAAAGAAATTGCGCCAGCAAGCTCTCAGGGAAAGTGAACAGAAAGAGTTGGACATGGCCTATGGAGCCGGTGAAATGAAGGTAGCCGACAACCATGTCTACGATGAGTCTTTTCATGAGCCCTACAATGCGGATGCGGAGGTGGAGGTTGAGAAGAAGCATAGGGATGAAGTCGCTATCAGCGGTGGCGATAAGTCCATTGCCGCTGATAGCGGCTTCATCTCTGGGGCTGAGTTCAAAGAGAAAGTCGATGCACTCTTTGAATCAATTGACTGGGAAGATGAGATCTAAGTGTAAAAGATAATCTCGATCTCCAACTTGTTTCAGAGGCTAATAGAGACTATTAAAGGGGAGGGGTTGAAGTGAAGAGAGGGGGGACCGGGGATGGGAGCGGGATCCAGGGTGGGAGTTGAGAATCTGGGGTAGTTGTTGGGGGGCTCTTTGCGGCATTGCCTATATTTAAAGTTTGAATATCAGTTTGTATTCCTAACAATACCTGCATTTTTTTTAACATTATCATAAGAAAAGAGGGGCTTTGAGAAGGGGTCGACAGACGGCCAGAAGTCAACATCGGTCAGGTATTTATTTACAAACGAAAACTAGGCCGAGATTTACAATGATCAGTGCCCTTTAGCTGTTTCAAAAACGAATATATTTTTACCTTTTGGATCTGTCTATCCACACAGACTATCTGAAGACCGGTGGCCACTGCTCTCCGCTGTTGTCGCAGCCTCGCTACCCCCAGTTATTACCGTGTAGATATCTATGAGTTCCACTAGTGCCCACTGGTAACGCCCCATCAGCAATCATCACCATTCACCAGTCGACTTTGCTATATTCTCACCTTTAGATACCTACCACCACCACTCACTCCAGAAGGTAACAATGTCACTAATACAGCCAATTAGACCACACACCTACTTGTGCAACCTTAAATTACTAGGGATGCGAGATTTACGAATCAAATTTGCAGTATGGAAATGGGCATTTAAAAATAGGTGAATGACAGTTGTCAGCCCAAGATGTTGGGGGATGGTATGGCACACAACATGATACAACCCTCAAGAGCGATTGTTGGGTTGCGTCAGCTTCGAAGTTTCTGCTGCTGAGCGTTCAAACCTTTCAATGACCTTTAAAGAGATTTTACCTCGTCCTATAACTTTTGTATTACAGTTTACTCGCTTGACTATTCTCAAAATATCATCTTTTTTCTAGTGGTTCGATATCCTGCAAAGATCAACAACTTACGGCGAAGGATGTCAGGAAAGGTAAGTGACGAGTAGGTCACGTGAAGACGGATGCTAATAGGTTTAACTCTTGTATTCTACATTGCTTCCTCCAATTCAACCATGCGTCATCAAGTCTTTTTATTCGCTTTTCACGTCTTCTCGTTTCTTCCATCTCTGCTATTCACCTTCACAAAGCCCACCTTGGGGCTTCAGAGTATCCAAGAAACCTATTGCACAAGCTTAAAATATGTCGACAAGCAACTAGGTTATCGAGATCCTCGGTATCATACTCCTGCTCGGGCTCAGCTTCAGCTTCGCTGAAGTAACATCGACCTAGGTCAATCAGTGTCCGCAAAAGGCCAGTCCGGCCACCAATCGGTCTACAGATTGCCAAACCAGTCAGATACAGACCATCATATATGATGCCAGCCTTAATATGGGTCAATCTGGCCCCTGTATAACAGCGAGCTCAATAGGGTGATAGAAAGGCTATCGGTGATGCGAAGCCCATCTCGAGTAATGGAAAGTCCGTCGTCGCCGTCGATAGCGACTTCGTCTCCAGTGTGGCGGAGTCGAGAAGGACAAAGAAAAATGAATTTATGGAGAAGCTTAAAACCCTTATTGAACCTACCAAAGGGGACGAGGACGAGGACTAAATGCCAAAGGTAGTCTCGACCTCCACAACTTATTTTAGTGGCTAACAGAGACTACAAGTAAACATCCGTTCAGGTATTTCGACGTCTTCCAGTGAAACTACCGTGCAAAGTTTAGAAGAAATCTAGGGATAAGGCCACTGATAAAGGCTTGGTCTCCGGCATTGCCGAGAAAGCCACCAAGAAGGAGGGCGACGAAATTTTCAAGAATCTTGACGTTTGAGGCAACGGAGTGGGATCATGGCATTTAAGTGCTAAAGATAGTTTCAAGCTCCACAACTTGTTTCAGAGGCCAACAGAGACTATTGAAAAGGGAGGGAGTGGGATGGATCGAGGGCTGAGGGCCCGAGAGTCGGGGGTCGCTGTTGGGAGGTTCTGGGCTTTAACTTTATGGTATTGACTGTATTTTAAGTTTTAATACCAATTGTATTCCTAACATTTCCTGCATTCTTAATATTACCATAGACCAAGAAAATGGGAGGCTTTTGAGAAGTGATTCTGAAGTCGACATCAGTCAAGTATTTATTTGCGAACGCAACAAGTTTGGTCAATATTTATAATGATGAGTGCTATTTTAGCTGTTTCTAGAGATAAAAATGCTTTACTTTTTGGATCTGCCTAGCCGTGCAGACTGCACACAAGCTTCGCCGCCGCTGTTACCACCACTCACTCAAAAGAGTAGTATGGTTGCCAATATGGCCAATTGGACCACACCCACTTCCGCAATCCTAAATTATCAGGGATGTGAAATTTACGAGTGGATTTTTGATCGCAACAGACGACAGCACATAGTATTGGTGAAAGGGAGGAAATTTTCAGGGCGTAGTTACATACCTCTATTTTAATGTAAAGCCAATTCCAACTTCGGTGAATTGTAAGTCATTAAATAGCACTCGCGAGCACATCCCTTCCGCCTTAACAGGCATTGAACCTACGATATGAAGGAGAAGGACTATTATTCATTTCCTGCAGCCAGAGAAGATGATCCGTACATATGCGGGTTATTTCGAGGCCATATACTCTACAAGCCCGGGACAAGCAACCGACGACAGCATGCCAACCATGCTATGCTATTGCCACGTGTAATGGGCTGGACGTGCACCCTATTCGGTCGTTCATCTCGCTTGAGAATCTGGGAGATACTCCTAGAAGACACGTGAATGGATATATCTATGCAGGGGAGAGGCATGATAAACGAGGGTGGCGGTGATGCTGGACTCTACTCGGGCGATATAGTTGTTTATTGAAACGAACCAAACCGAGAGATGATAAAGCAAAGCGGCTAGTTGGGGTAATGGTGATAGTTAATTCCCACGTTTTCTTTCAAGTCACACAGTCCACAACTGTAGGGGACCCAAGGCCAGTTTTGCTCGCAAATGTGGTTTCTTTGGATTGTCATCTCTGAGTCGGCATGTTCGACGGGAATCATTCCAGCGCATGAAGAAGCCAAACGGTAAAACTCTAGAGCACGGAGAACTTTGAGTTGACAAATCACTTTTGCTTCGTTCGGTTCTTTGGATTTCAGTGTCACCATACGCGTACACTACCTTCTCCTAAGCCAACGTCACCTCACCGCCGTATTTCTCAAAACTCATGAACTTTGCAGGACTTGCTTTCGGTTCTTGAAATTTCAGTGTTATCACCCACCACCTTCCCAGTCTCTCTGGTGCACTACCTTCTCCTAAGCCGACGTCGCCTCATCGCCGCAGTTCTCGAAACACTGAACGACTCATAACGCCCAAGTGGAACCGTCAGATTGATTGGGAAGACAACAAACTCATCGGGTTGCTATATCGGAAGAACCCCAACCAGCGCACACACTTCCGCAGATGATTGGCACACTTGGAGTTCCGGGCCCAACTGAATATCGCAATACCCGGTAACACCGTAGGAGAGTCGAAGGAGATTCCTAGTCATGCGATCTCATGATGCATCTTCTGGCCAAGCAAGGAACCACATGGGAAGGAGTCATTCTCTATCTATAAACCCTGCAGAGGTAGTAGAAATCATCACCATCAAACTGGGAAATCTGGGGTCGTCAACAACCGAATTATATGTAATACACCACATGGCAGATATGTTTTGTTGGGATGTCTCTTCCTTGTAAAACTAGCAAGCAACCTCACAAGGGGGCGGGTAGAGTAGATTTATGATTCGACATATGTTTATCGCCCAGATTTCAAACTGGAATTTTCCTCCGGCTTCGGCATCTCCGGTGTTGAGTGGGATTGGGTGACTATTATTGGTGAAGTCCATTGGAAATACAACCGGTTGGTTTAAGATGTGTCATGAGTGATCACTCAACTTCGAATTTTTTGGGGTATGTGGCCGTGACTGTGTTGCTATCTATCAGCGGAAGTTAAACCGAGAGGTCTAGAGTGCTTGTTTATCGTGTGGGTCCGGCAACAAGAGGAAGACGGGTGCCAAATTCATTATATTAATGTTCTACTGGACGAAACAATTGGTGTGACATTGTGGGCCCGAGGGTACTTGTTGATAATCTTCAGCCAGTCAAACCCTATTAAACCCGACTCTGTCTTTTTCCTTGCTTCTAGGTTTATACGCTCAAGATATTACCACATTCCTATCACTTTGTTAGTTAGCAGTTAATACCGCCACCGGTGAGCGTAAAGGCCTCGGGACCTCAGACTCTTTGTAACGCATTAAAACCAGTAGGGGTTTGGCACCTAAAAAATGAGAGTGGCTGAGACTTTCCTAGAGGAGTATGAATCATCACGGATTTGTGGAGTTCTTGTCTTAAATGTCTGCATTTTTCGGTACTAAATCCCTGCCCAAAATACCGTTCAGGCGGGACTTCGAACAGGCTTCCAGAACTCGGAACAAAAAATCCATGACGCACGACAACGTCCTTCCATCTAGGGTTGTATTGCATGCTGTCCTTTGTTACACATGTGCCTCTGCCAGCAGTTACAGAGTAGGTAAGCCCTTTAAATCCTCGGACACCGTGAGGCTTCTTCTCTCCCTCGCTTCTTCCCCTTTGTTTCGTTTCAGATTGACGCCTTTTTTTTTCTCATCCCATCAGGGTTCTGCTTTGTTTGACCTTGCTCGAGGTTAACCAAATTTTTTGGGGGAAGTTTAAACTGATAAGGGTTAATGGGAGACTGGGATCCTCAATCTGGTTAACCCGTTTTTCTTCAACACTTTCCCCGGCAACCAAACGATCGGTTCTTGCGGCTGCAGCATGCAGCAACCCGCGATGAGATGCCGCCTCGAATCTGCGTATTTGCTGTTGCGGCTCTTTTACCACCCAACGCCTTCAGATTACCGCAAGTTTTAAAATACAGGTTGGTCCCTCGGGGAAGTAAGGAGCAAGGACACGGCTGAAGCTGTAACGCAACAAGTTGAATTGAAGTGGGTTGTGGGCGGAACGAAGTAAGGCCGACACGGTGCCCCCCGCGTTGGCCGTGACCTTCTTTTGTCGCCGATGACAATATGATCCAGAGATATCGTGCTCTGTTGGACAGAATCGGGGTCAACGCCGAGAAATTCTGCAGCTGCGTCGGCTTCCGCCTTCTTCCCCCACGTTCTTGCCTGATGAAAACAAGGAAAAGCAAGCAAGTCGTATCCACAAGAAGGGAACTGTGCACATCACGCCTCAGCCCAAAAGCCCAGCAACATATCTTCAGTCATTAGTTCTATTGGGGCGCCGGTGTGGTTCTTCAAATGGATGCCACCTCACCCGTTCCTTTCTCATCACGATGACAGCCCTGTGCAGCCCGGTGGGTTTGTTGGCAGTGCTTTTGGATAGTTGCGAGAGGCAGATGCTTGGGCACGTTGGTGTGTAGGATTTAAACGATCATTAATCCGTAATTCCGCAGCCTGTGTAAATAACAATTCTCGTGATTCAAGCCACGTTACTTGCCTTATGTTTTGGTTGGTGGTATTCTGTTGTTTCCAGGGATGGATTATTTATTATTCCTGCATGACATGGCTTTAACCAAGGACTGGGGACAAGGCCATCTCCTAACTAGTGTAGAAGACGCCACTCGGACAACAAGACAAAGTAGCTAATCCAAGTTGTTGGATGTTTTATCTCGCTCTAGCGCCTCCAAACAGACGCTCCGACAAGCCCCTTCTTCCCAGCAGATTGGTTACGCTCGATCCCTCTCTTCCAATCATCGATGAGGTTGCTCCAGGTTGTCGTGTATGAAGGGTACTTCGTATCCTCGCTCTCACCCGCCAGGGCTAGGAGTTGTTGTTTAGGAAACATTCGTAACCGCGGGTGTACTTTAGACGATACGAGCTTCCGGAGGACAACACCCCCATAGGCATGCGCTGGGCCGATATATTGCGGTGTATACATCGCACGGAACTGCGCACCTGCAGAATCCTCAGCTTTCACACTTGTTAGATAGAGATTGAAGGGACGAACAAAGTACAGCGTTTCGACGCAGCCACCACCAAATGTTTCTTCCCGAGTTGACGTATCGATGGGAACTAGAAATGGGTGAGTCTGTGTGCTTCCGGATTGGATTGAAGGAGGTTCTAGGAGGTGGAGGTAAGGAGGGGGTGCATGTTTGACATAATTTCGGCAGCTAGCTGTGACAGGACAGAGAGAGCTCGAGCCGCAAATACCTAAGATGATTTTCTTCCACTAACATAAAAGGGCAGCTTGACCCCGTCGTCCCTTCTTTTCTGCTTGCTTGGAAGCGTCACTTGTCACGAATCATTCCTTCCTTCTTCCAAAACTACACCCCCTTACCTCACCGGACTTCGTTTGCTGTGCAAAGGAACACCACTCGTACTCTCCCACCCCAAACCTAACCGCTACACCTTTGATTCGAGACTTAACGCAACTCGATTCAGCTTCCGAGCTCTCAGCATTCTTGTGCAACATCAACTTTTCCCGCCGTGACCTCTACCTCACACTACGGACTTCTGCCGAGGGAGCACAGCAGCACCACCAACATATCAACATCATACACACGTTCACTCGCCATCGTCTGGCACCTGCAGCTAGCACGCCAATAATCACAAGTGTTTCTTTCCCCCCGCAGTTAGCTAGCACCTTTTGAGTTTCATTCGAAAACGAAAAAAGAAAAAGCCGCTCGCCCAGACCCGCACCCCACCCTTCCGGGGTTCCATACATATCAACTGCGCGCACCCTTCGCAATACCAAAAAAAAATACCCCCCAAACCAACCAACTTATACGCAACAATGGCAATTCCGGGTTATTGTCACCACTCATTCAAGATCATTAAATCAGAGACGACATTGCTTCTTTGGAACTGCGGCATGTGCGGTTCAGGCCCACATTGGTTCATATTCGAATGCAAATATTGCAAGTTGAAGACGTGCAGACCGTGCGCACATACTGCATAGGCGGATGCGGCAGCAGGACGAATGCGGCGAAATATTTCCTTCAAACGAAATCCATGGCAGGCAGAACTCGCAGTATTTGGACGAAGGAGGAAAGGAGGTGTGGGGAAGGAGGGTGGGTGTGGTGATATATTGAGGAACGACACTGGACATGTTCGACGCGGAGCAAGGTGTGGCGGAAAGATAATGCAATGGAGATCCTGGCCTGACGGATGGTTTTACGGGACACCGTCACCCAAACATTACGACTACTATTACAGCCATTACCACCACTCCCATCTCTCTCCTACGGATATAGTTCGTCGTCATTTCGCCGCGCTCGTTTCTCTTTCCGTATTTTTGCTTTTTTGTTTCGGCGTGTGGATATGTTTACACTTTTGTTTCCGCCTAGACTTTTCTTTTTTTTCCTTACAAAAACTTTCGTGGTGTGGGGTACTGGTCAGGCGTTTGTATTGCTATTCTTATGTTTCCAACTTTTTCTATGGTTAATGGGAGCCATGTATTTTAGACTGCGGCGATTATGGGAGGTGTCTCTTGGACTTGAGTTTTTATGCGGGGTTTGAGGAGGTGCGTTTGCTTTGATATACCTGATAGATTGTATTTCTGTTTCGTTTTTCCTTAACACGTTTTCCCGGTCGGCTGTTACGTGTGTAATTCGACCTTGTTTTTTTTAGACTTGTTTCAACTTACGATAGGAGCAACTCTTCGTATGCAGGTAATGTACTGTATGTAGTAAGTAGGTAAATACAAGCAAAGGGAGCAGGAGATATGGTACTTGTCACTCGCTCACCCGACTCACCACTACCTGTAATAGCCAAATGGCACGGCGGTGATGCCGGTGTCTATCCTCGATAACTATCCGAAAGGGTGTGCTGTTGTTTGGTAATGATTGTGGCTGAATGGTTTTTGTCGAGTGAGGCACTTTAGGTACATTGCAACGAGATTCACCATCCACCCCTGGATGCCTGTCATGATCCAAGGCAAGGCCATGGATAGCTGCATTTGCATTCCACCACCCTGCAGTCAAGCGAGGGAGGGGAAGGCACATATGGCCGTTACCTATCATAACCCGTCATGCATCAAGCATAGAAACACGTTGCCGTAACGTTGTCGTACACTGCAATTGGGGAAGCAGATTGGCTGGTCCCCAGTCGAACTGCCAGTGGGAACAGAGAAGGGCGGTTTTTAGCCTTGCATTCGATTTCTTCTAGAAGCTCACTCACCTTGCTTGGATCGACTCGAAGTAATTTTCGGTTTTTCGCCCAACTCCGCCCCCACTGCTCATCATCGGGTGTAACTATATTGTCATTGCCCATTTCCTTGAGCTGTTATACGGCTGGCCGGGTGATGATGGGTTCGTGTATGTCCGAGAATGGAGATTTCCGTGAAATGAGGATAACTCCAATGCTGGTGGCCTGCAATATGTCCCGTGTCCATTTACCGGCTCACTCGCTCTTCCCGAACACCCGCTAAAAGTTGACCCCTCAAAGTACGGACATACTGTCCCCAGAAATTCTATAATTCCATTCCTTTACTGCTCCTGCTAGTCGTATGCATTTCGAATTCCCGATTCTCTGGTTCGCGTGGCGGCAGCTTCAGTTCTGCATGGTGATCTACCTTCTAGAAGTAGGTACCCCAACATGTTTGTCGCACTTTCGCATCTCATTCAATCCATATCTAGGCCCTTCGATCTTGAGTGCATTTCTACCTCTCTTGATACGCATATAAACCGAGACCCGTTGATATTTTTCCTCTCCCCTCTCTTCGCTTCCCGCGCTGTTTTGGTTTTTTTGTGAGGGCATCTGTCGTGGCCACATCTGCCGTCAGCGCAACTTGCCTTGACGTGGGCTGCGAGGATGTTTTGGAACAACACGGGTACCTACATCCACGTATTCTGTGGCTGCTGCTCGAATGGTTCCGTGCATTGCCGGGATAACCCTAATCAACTGGGTAACAGCTGTCCGATTAACAGACATGAATGAAGTGTACATTCGCCCATCACGAATTAGAAGGATAGCCATAGGGATAGTTGCACGCCAGACACGCAATTGTGGTTGGTTGGATTCCGAAGTACAGTACCGGTGCAATAATACCCTTCCTCCACTCCCTTCACCCCTTTCACTCCGTACGTTTCCGTTTGGAGATATTTTGCCGCCGTACAAGGTGTTTCTAGAGGTTGTCAGAAACCAACAGGCCCGGCGGCTGTTGGGTCTCATCAAGTGAGGAGTACTGAGGGAATTTTGTCTAAAGAACAATGCAAGCTAACCTCGGTTTGAGCCACTGGAAGTAAACGCGGCAGAAAAACCAACTTTCAGCGCGTTGTACTGCGGATGTGACTACGCGGTATAATATACCCCCCCCATGTAAATCTGACGCTCGAGTGACATACCATGCTTCCTCGTTCCCTTCCGAAAACCCGCCCCCTTCCGAAAACCCGCCCTCCCGAAGTCGCCCTCCGGAATGTGTTATACCGATGGAACATGAAACACACTCCCCAGTCAGCGCTCATTCGCGTGAAACCTGAAGCTCGCGACTGCCGGACTCTCACCACCTGGCAAACCTCCGAAGCTTGCGGCAGATTTTTGGACGGATCGCTGGGTCGGCAAAGTTTACACTAGGATATCACGTCAGCTCTTCATCCTCTTCGTCCTCCGCGTCATTATTGCCTGTATAATGTGCCTAGACTAAAGCGGAGGAAAGTAGTACAGCGTTATATGTCAAAACATAGCGCTTGTTCCACAGAACTTAATTGGCAGGGGAGGGAAAATAATAGTATTCCGAAAGAAAATTCTGGTGCAGAGCTAGAACTAGAGTCGTGGGCCACTTTGGTCGATACAAATTAACCCTAGCTGCGAATTGAATGATGTGCGGGTCGTTTGTGCACAATATTGGTATTCCCGAGGTCTACAATGTTGTTTCGGAAAAAATGGATCTCCACACGTATACGTGCTTGGGATTATCTGTAGTCTGCTCTTGTATCGTACTGGGGTTGAAGTGTCAGTCCACGTGGGTGTGAAGGCATCTGCCATAGCGCTAATGGGCCTCACCTCACGAACACCTGCTAGGAAGCCGCAAAACTATACGCTTCGAGAAACATCAAAAGGGCAGCATCGCAGTTGAGTAGGACACCACGAGCCGAACTAGAACTGATGAAGTCATTTTCGAAGGACTTTCTCTCGCTTGGACTGGGGAGGAATCTCGCGAACGCAAAGGTGGATGTTGATAAGGACGAAGAATGTGTATGTTGGAGGTCGAGTGAGAAAGCTATTGTATGTCCTACAACAAATACTGCGTCCATCAAAAGAAACCGGGAAGAGAGCTTCTAACTATAACTGTATGTATACTAAATCGATCTCCCATCAATCGGTCGGCAATCTCACACCATCGTTTCGATCGATTCATTATTCAAGATCTATGAAAGCGTGGTGCTCTATTGACCACAGCGTAAAGCTAAGAACACCGGAATGTTAAGAATGCAAGCAAATTTAAGAATACAAGTAGAGATAAAGCACTGAAATTACCAACAACGACTCCCTCCCCCCCCTCTCCTTTGGTTCCCATTTCTCCCCTTTAGTTTCCACTTCTCCCTCTTCAATGTCCTCTGTTTGATGGCGAACTAGAAGTAGGAACTGCCAATATCGAACGAGGGAAATAAGATGTAGCAGTCGCTTCCAGAGGAGCCCGAGGGAAGAACTACTAATATCGAATAAGAGAAACAAGATGAGGCTGTCACTTTTAGAGGAGTACATGCGCAATCTCGAAAAACAATGATGGAAAAAGAGAAAGATATAGATATACTGGAAGGGTGGTAGCACATCGGAATTCGTGTACGTGTGTTTATTTGTAGTCTCTATTAGCCTCTGAAACAACTCGTAGACTTAGTTACCTAGGTGTCATCCTCCCAGTCAGTGGACTCAAATAATTTCTCCTTAAATCCTTTTTCTTGACCTTCTCCCCATTTGAATTATATATACAGATATTCTCTAGCAATAGGAAATGGCTAATAGTCCTCCCCACACCATAAAGTTATGTGCTTAACAATGTTGCATGTGTACCTGCATCGTGAGTCTCAGGCCCGTTTGCTGGCTCTTAAGCAGTTGGTGTTTCGTCTGTATCAGGAAAGTGGCTCATATCTGTGCAAACGGATATGCAAACGGATATGATAAGGACATGGATGTGGATATGGATATAGGAGTTAAGTCTGTATATATAGGGGCCTTGGGCTCTCGAGAATAGTCAATCAACAAGCCTTTCTAGCATCCAAAGTAACAAATAAGGCCGGAGTTTTAGCGAGTGATACCCGCTGAGCAGAATTCCACTAAACTTCAACCATACCGAAAGTTGATTTTAACTTCCCACCTGGCGGCGGTCCCTGAGATGCTTGCGGAGAGTGCTTAATTGGATAGATGGATGGAAGGATCTTCACAACCGCTCACCCACCACCATTTGTGTGCGCCGCTTTACTTCTACGGAATTCCTAACGATATATCTAAAGATCTCTCCAACCGTATCCATGAGTATGCGAGATTTTAGCTTCGGGCGGTATTCTTCGTTGCTGGTCAAGCCCTACGGAACCACCCTTAGGCAAAGCTTAGTCGCCAGTCGCTACTTCATTCCCCAAGGGGATTCATATAGGTAGGGAATCCTACCCCCTCGCACCACCAAACACCATACAATCTGTAGCCTAACCTACAATGCTATAAAACAACAATCTGATCGCATAGTACCACCCTACTCTCCTTTTCTACTGTAGGTCTAACCGTAAACTAGGGCCGTCTCTCCCCTCTTGCTTTAAAACTTTATCTCCTCACCGCCTTACAGCATGCAATCCACTGCCTCCAAGAACTCGACCGTCGCACAGAATTAGCCTACAATAGAGAGCGGTATGCGGCATATGTAGAGAAACTTCAGAGTCTAGATGCCGGGCACACGACATCCCAGCCTGAGGTTCTAGGATGGGTATGCATCCATCTATCTTATCCTCCCTCATTCTAGCTGACAATAACAGGACATGCGAACCTGGTCCAAACAAGTCTTTTCCTTCTTTACCAGCACTCTCGAGAAGCTGCAGGGGGGTGGGGACCGACTCCGGGTTTCATGGACAGGCTGAGCGCGTTGTGGCAGGAGTGACTGAGGAGACGAGGAGGTGGTATCAGAAGGACTGGGAGGATCACGAGTGGATTATGGAGCAAACATTTGCAGTTGGAGGGTGAGGTATGGTTGAGGGTGAATTATGATGAGGAGGTATGGAGATATGTTAGGTAGAGAGGAGGAACAAAAGGAGAAGGAGCGAGAGGACTGAGAACCAATGAAGGAGCAAGGCTCGGAGTCTGTGGTCACAAAAACACCCAGCTTTGGTGGAGGGATGCCAGGAGAAAACGGGGAGGAAATAAAGCAGCAGGAAAGAAACACCCAGCTAATGATGGTAACGATTCGGGACTAGTTCAGGCTGGTGAACTACACCGTTTAAACCGGTTCGCAATGCGGGGGAGACTGGTTCGGTGGTTCGAACCGGTTTATGGGTACGCGTGATTGGGTTACTGAAAAGTCTAGAATGAGGTCGTCAATACACTGGAGTCGTCAATAGACTCACATACGTAGACTCATACATGATTGCTCACTTGCCACCCGCCACTCGGCACTTGTTACTTTCTTTGGTCGCGAGTGGCAAGTAGCAGGTGGCGTATGCGTAATCGTGTATGAGTCCAGGTCTCTGAGTCTATTAGATGACTCCAGCGACCTTATTCCAGACCATTCAGTAACAGCTCTCGCCATTCCATTGTCTCCGTGAAATCTCCAGACTAGTAGTACTAGTGACCGTGTGAACCATCTTTGAACCGGTTCGAACCGGTCCCATTAGGCTCTCGAACCTGCAGTTCAGGTTCGAATCGTTGACCCAGCTCTGAACGCCCCGAGCGATAGTCCACAGATGCGTACATAGATAACGTCCTAACACCAGCAACCTGCAACCTGCAACCTGCAAACGCCCACCACCTCGCCCCCTTCGAAGCATAGCCAGTCAACACCACCAGAAACCACCTTACCCCCACCTTACAAACCCCACCGCCTCTCCTCCCCATCCCCAGACCCACCTCGCATCCCAAACCCATGCAGTAGGTCCTATTGTCATCTAGCCTCTTCCAGTTAAAAACACCGCCAGCATCTTCGACACCAGCTACCCACTCCCCCATGACCTCCGCTCCAGTCCTACCCCGATACTTGACCAGTTGCCAAATACAGGATGCTCTTCGCGAGCGAGACTTTTCCGTAAGCGGAGCTGATCGACCGGCTTACCACTAGCATGATGGGGGTGAGGGAGATGTGGGTGTAAAGCAGGGGAGTAGCGGAGCTGAGGCAAGAGTTGAGGAGTCGCGGGCGTCTATGCAAGGTGTGAAGAATGATTTGAGGAGGCGGTTGTTGCGGGTTTTGGAGGTGGCGGAGCGGAGGGTGGAGATGGCGGAGCAGAGGGTGGAGATGGAAGAGGAGGATTGATAAATGAAAGGATGTGAAGGAGGCTTAGGAGCGCCTTGTTTGTTAACGCTGGTATATGCTTGTTGAAAAAGAGTGGCGTTGGATTGGTTTTTGGGATTTGTGGGGAGTTCAAGTATGTTTTTGCTGGGGAGCTGTGATAGTGTGATCACTATGTGAGTGAGAAACACTGAACGAAAAGTTGTATCCTATCTAATAATGCCTCGGTCTTATTTTGTCTCTCAAACTTGTATTCAAGCTCAGGATGGTTCTTCGCACTACCAATGTTCGAAATCTTTTCGAGGGTGGTGAGGTCAGAAAGAGACGAAAGTGTCACTGGAATTTGAACTTGACAATAACAATTATATGTCAGTCCACTTTTGACTAGACCATTTAATTCTCCTATATTCTACCTTCCATCTTATCCAATACACACATTCGGAGAATTACAAAATTAGATCCACTCCGATGGTGTTAAACTTTCATCACCATACTCTCCAAGGCGGTCACATACAAACCCTCCGCACTTTCTACACCGTAAGCTCTATTTCCCCTACTCTTGGCAATACTCTGGCGCTGAGGTCACAGCATAATGCGAAAAGGTCAAGTCTAAAGCGAAACAAACAAAATAGGGTGTATGTAACCAACGTGTCATGGTGACAGTCTCAAGAGAGTAAATCCTCCAATTCGAAACATACCAATTGAAATCTGGCATACAGGAACAGAGCCTCGCCCCACTAAGCAATAGAAGCGATGTACCGTATAAACCGCGTAGCAAGGTGATAGACGGCGCCGAGTTTAATTTATGCTTTCTTACAAATCAAGTCAAGTGATATCAAATCAACTTAAGCAGTCTACATCTACAAAGCCGGACATTTCTTATTGCTGCTTCGATGGCCTACACCTTGGCAGCGAGAGCAGGTAGGAGGGCTTCGCTTTTTGGTACGCTGGTAGTTGGCAGCGAACCTTTTTGGCTCTTTCTCTTCTGTGCGCGGCCTACTTGCAGAATTTCCTCTCCAAACTGCACGAAGTACACACTCTCATTCTCATCATCCTCTTCATCCATTTCACCTTTTGGCTCTGGATCATCTTGCAGCTCTTCATGATCAGGTCCGATAATAAGTTCGTCCGTAGTAAGTCCCTTTACAGAGAGCTTGGAGACTCATGTGCCCGGGGGTTGGACAATATCTGGCAGCGTGACTGCTGGAGTACCCAGCAGCGAGTCAGATTGAGGGCCTTGGCAAATCAACTGTGGAAATCTCATTTGCGTACAGGTAGCTGGAGTATGAAAGAACAGAATTCAATGGGTGAGGTTGAGGAAAGTTAACCCCACTTCGCTATCGAGCTCTCTCAACCAATGAACTTTAATTAAACTCGGCGCCGTCTATTCCCTTGCTCCACGGTTTATATGGTACTAAGAACCGATACAGAACTGCACTAACAAGCTATTAGACGGAAGCGGTATCGGGACTTGAGGATCCGGGGTGTGTAGATAAACGTTTATCCACGCAACATTTCGACGGGTACTTGATTGGGATAACCCCCTAGTACCCCATCTCTCTGGAATGTAAACATAGGACTTATCGGCGACACGAGTACCTATAATTTAACTTACATATTTATCATTATTGAGTTACAGACATGAAACTTAGAAGACGTACATTCTAACACTTAACAATGATAAACATCACATTTAATCTTTTGATGAAACCCTCGGCTGTTACAGCAGCGATCTGTTTATTTGTTAGTTATTGAATCTTAGACATGAAGCCCGGAAGACATACTGTATCGAGCGTCAAGGTTCGTACGTCACGCATCGCGGATGGCCTGTCCGAAGAGATTTTATTGCGGTTTTAGTCCACGTTTGGGAATTAGGTATTGAAAAAAATCGTCTCACTCGAAATCTCTTACGAACCTTGACGCTCGGTACAGTATATCCTAACACTCAACAGTCGTGAGCACTACATTTCATCCTTTGATGAAACCCTCGGCAGCTACAGCAGCAGTATGTTTATTGTCAGTCATTGAACATTAGACATGAAGCTCGGAATACATACGTCGACAGGAATGCCTGTTGATACCTCGAATACGTCTACATATGGATTTTCGCTACTACCAGTCAGGCGGTCTCGGATAACGATTGCTATATCACAGATTTTCGCCCTATAGGAGCATAGGCCGAATTGAAGCTCAAGATTTTCTTTGCCTCCGAATGACTGCTCGAAATATACCCTGATACTCGGTTGGAGGAGATTATTTGTTCAGAGGAAGGGTGCTTTGTTTGTTTTAATCATACTGTTTTCACTCTATCTAGAGTATGGCAGTGCCCGATTCTCATCCCCCTCCGGGTGACTGGCTAGATAGGGGAGATCTCTCTCTACCCTTCTTCCCCTGGAGGAAGTGTGCTTTAGTACGGGATGCATCCCCTTCTACTCGAGCACGTCGAAGGGATGGGCGGTAAGAATTCTTAGATTAACCAGGGCACCTAGTTAAAAGAATGTTAACATATGTACATACTTTATAGGGTTCAACAAAACTATAAGATTTTCAACCGGCATCCTTATCAAACCATTCCACAAGAATGATAAAAGAGTTACGGTTATAGTTCTTTTAATAGACTGACAGTTTTTGTCGACTCTAGTATACGGAAGTAGGGACAAGAAGGTAACTTACTAATGCTTCTAGCAGCGAATTCTGGCTCTCAACGGTTCCTCTAAGCTCATCATTTGACTTAGACAAGCTCTTTATCGATTGAAAAAGGAGTTCTAGTTTTTCGTTGGTTGTCTTTGACTTCTGGCTAAATCGTGAGTTCAAGTAGCTAGATAGGGGGATAATTTGGGGGATGGGGATTGAACCTACAAATTCGTCAATACCGACCCTTTTAAACCGATATCCGTGGTGATTAGCAATGCGGACAGGTCTTTGATGTGACATGCAGAGTGTGGTACACGTTCAACCGAGATTAAAAGGTGGGTGGATAGAGATGAAAACTCTCGATGGATGGAGTCCAGAAATGTAGGAGCTGTGATTGTTGAAGCGCCGATTGTCAGACTCGGTAGCGGAGCCGCCTTAGAGTCACCACACGCAACAGCGATGACTTTAACTGGTACATCTATGCTGGGTATGGCAACTTTGGTTGACGAGGCATGATTGAGCAAAAAGAAGTAATGGTCTGATGAGAAGCAAAAAGTAGCAATGGTTTGAATGGTGAGGATACAAGAGAAAGAAACAAGAGAAGGAAGAAAATTAAGCAACTATAAGTATCAAGCGAGGGCTGTTAAACCTTCCTGCAGACCACCCCCTCTAAAGTTGACATGACTCTTGATACTTAAAGTTCAGTTGAACTACGGAAGCAGCTTAAATGCATCCTATACGAAATACAAAAAATCGCGAGTTCAACTAAATAAGATGGTAGATATTTGCCTGCCGTGAGAAGGGTTAAATACGAAGTGAGTGAGTGAGTGAGTGAGTGAGTGTGAGTGAGTGATTTTTTTCTTGTTAGTTCACAGCTCCGCCCACAAATGATGCCGCAGCACCACCACCAGAAGGAGGATACGTTGCAGCATTTGAGGTGGAGGTTAGTATTGCTAAAAAGAGGCAAGGCTGCCAGTGCACGGGAGTGAATGGAAGCAAGGGCCTACAGCTAATATCCCTGGCACTTGACTAGAGGATAATGGGAGCTGGAGCGAGGTTGAGTATTGAGAGGATGAAATATCTCGGCGAGTATAATTTTTCCCTTCGCTGGGTTTGCCACAAGGGCTATGTCGGATGTCTACAGAGAGTGGCTTGCTAGGCGATAGCTGCATGCTGCTTCTCAAACTCCTGTTATACTTTCAAATCCTCTACACTATCTTATGCAAAGTATAGTTCAAGTACTAATAGTGGTACTAGCTGTGTGATTATGAGTGCGACATCACACGAAAGAATAGAGCGAGATAGCAAAGAGTACAGTAAAGGTAGAATACTGGGTTTTAAATTAATACTTATGGTAGTATTGTGCGGTTCTTTTTTGCGACGACTGGTCCTTATTCTCACTTTCGCCCGGCTTCAAATTTGTTCTTCATATTAACAAACTATACCATAATCTTACTCCAGGCCTTCAGGATGATGCTTGAGGAGATACAAATTCGTAGTTAAGGGAAACCGCCTCTCACGTGCATACTAATACTAATATGCAATTGATGAGGAAGCAAAATGCTTGCACTAATGGAAAAGAGAGTGGGCTATATGCCGCTTGCTACTACTCAAGATACGCAGAGGATACACACCAAGTGCAAGATTGTTTGGAGGGTTGGAAACCGACTACTATACACCTTTGACTGTTGCAGTCCAAGTTCCATTTGTATGGCTGTCTTGAGGAACTCCAATTTTTTCTTTTGGTAGTCGTAGGGTGTTTTATCTGTCCTTCCGACCGCAATGAGCGGTAGTTTACCAGTCATTGGTTTTAAGATATCAACTAGAAACCGGTAGTTACGTCGAAGACACTTGGACATGCAGACTCCACCACCGTGCCATCCAAATGTTGTTGGGTAACCTGAACAAAGTTTAGCACGAGACTTATGCTAATTTGACGAGACGGCCCGTAGTTCCGGGACTTTCACAGCGGCCCCGGGTCGGACACTAGCCCAAATCTTTACACGGTGAGGGCACCTCCCGAACTGTATGCTTCCCCAAAAGCATGCTCAAATCCTCGCATGTCCCAGGCTAAAGGAAAGCAGAGTTCCTCAAAAAGTGGGCTTTGTGCTGAATGCAGCAGTGTCTCCTTTGACCTGGGTGCATCTTAGAGTGACAAGTACATCCGGTTACTGTCTAGAGGAATGTTAGCACAAGTACATATATATTAAATATGAGGAAGCAACTCATAAGGGCATTGAGAAGGGATCCTTGGCTGTGAAAGGATACCTTCGGCTCGTTGTCTCAACAGTTTCCAAGGTCCTAGAGAGACTAACCCAAATTTCTCGCTCACTCATTGGACATCTAGGCATATTGTAAGTGCATGAACTCCAGATAGGGAATCATTTGAGCGGGGAAGGATAGTGATCCGAAAAGTTTAAACTTGAACTTACGAAGTCGTCAAGATCCATTGTTTGTATATATATCTAGCATTCGGCCCCTGGAGGGACTGGTTCGATGGAGCATCCTCGCTCAGGGGACGTCATGTTGTTTGAAAGTACAGGGACAGGGAACTCACAATAGAGTGAAGAGTGTTGGCCACTTAGATGAGGTAGCGTCCTGGCATTGTTTGGCATGTGAGAATTAACTCTACTTAACAATGTCCTGACAAAAACGGGCCTCTGTACCCATTTTCTAGGCCTCTTTTTCGTCTGACTTACTCGAGCGGGGATGCATCCCGGGGGATTACGATCCTCAAAACAAGGTGCAGCCCTCCTAACTGCCGTCGGGCTACAACGGCGCTAATCAATTCGCTAGTTACCTCACCCAATCAGGGTTGTCTAGACTCGCCACTCGGGTACGAGGGTAAAGGATCGGACGCTCCTGTTCTGGTATTGAATTTGGCTGGCAGACCAAGGTTTCAACCAGGGGGGAAATACTAGCTGGAAGTCAGTGCACTCTAGTCTTTTCTAGTTTTGATATTATTCTGATATTAATTTGGCCATATTATACCCAAACTGTGTGTAGTACGATTGCGTTTTGCCAGTTCTGTGCTAGAGTGCTAAATCACATGATACCTTGCCGAGTTAAATGTTGTGATCTAAATGCAGGGCACTTTTAACAAACACCAAAAGTACAGAACAGGAGTGTCCGATCCTTTGCCCGAGTATCCGAGTACATCCATTAGCGCGCTCAGGTCTGGAGACACAAAGGGGACAACAGCATTTTACTTCAGAGCACCAGAACCCGGGAGGCAGTTCCTTCTAACAGCAGCTTACGTATTAATGACGGAGAGTTTTCCCGAAGATATCGACAACCCGTTTAATGATTCTGTCGAAGACTTACCCACAATGGATATCGTTTCGCCAGGAAGCTAGCTATGCTCCCTACTTGGCGTTCGGGAGGATTTCTTTAACGAACTGACCGCCAAAATTCTTATGGGACTTTTTTAGGCATAGACAAGGAGGCGTGGTGAGAGGATTGCGCGCTTATTGAAATCGATAAGCCATAGGATACTCGCAATCAACAAAGATGGGATACTCTATTGCTACAACTCATGGCAACGTCCCTTGGAGCGACAAAAGACTTCAGCCCGCTGCTCACTTCTTGTGAAGATCCGAAGGGAGATTGCCTAACTTTGATTTAAGGACGGTGCGTCGACAGGATTAACGACAGGAACTTGCTTAGGAGAAATTATTAAAATATACTTCACTCCCAGTGGATCCAGATGGCCTCGATGTAGGAGACGTGCTCCAAAGCAATGTGGTTTCTGCAAAGCCCCTTCGCAAAAGGTAGCGACAGCGGGGCTGCCGTGACAACTCTTTCTCATGACCGTCAATCATTAATGTTCGGAGGAACAGTCGCATCAATGTTTGTTGTCGATCGTATTTGTGATACCGCAATCGGCTATTTTCCGCCACATACTGTACCGAGCGTCAAGGTTCATACATTATGCATCACGGACAGTCTATCCGAAGAGATTTTATTATGATTTTGGCCCACTTTTGGGCATTAGGTATGGAAAAAAAACATCACACTCGAAATCTCGTACGAACCTTGATGCTCGGTACAGTATACGACAAACCCAGTCTAAATTTACAACATCATTAATCATCGGGTATCAAAACTACCTCACTGTGGGTATGGTATACGTAGAGTAAAACAGAGGCTAATATTCATAGGTCTAGTCTTACCTCTCTTCTGTCCGATTCAATGCGCTTTATCACTAGCATTATTATCACAAACCTCTTGGAAATATTGGGTGGTCACCACAAGTCCCCAGAACACTTTATGGTATCAATACTACTAGCCGCTGGAATGAGTGGGGACGCTGGGTATTCGTTGCATTTATGATTATTGGATTCACTCTCTTTATCTCCATGTTGCTGAAAGCCTGGTATCCGTCACAGTCAGCCCGAAAAAGAGCGCCTTCTAATATCGTTGTCAGGTTGCTAACAAACCGTACTTCGATCACTTAGAATAAGACTAGGGAATCGGCAATGTTGGTTTAGGTGCTCTGATCTGAGGTGGAAATTGTGGTTGATTATGGAGGTGGAACTGTCGTGGTGAGAATGAAGTGTTCATGGTTAAGGTTTTATGGGGAAGTGTGGAGTGAAGGTTAGGTTAGTAGGGTGGAAAGTTTGTCTGTCTGTAGGTACGGAAAGCTTGGGTTGCCTGTCAAGGTTTGATATCGAATAGGATTTCTATGTTCAATGGGAAAGTGCAAACCGTCTTGCCGAGTGATGAGATTTGTAAAAGGTACATAGGCGGGCCAATGACTGCTTTTCGTAGAAGACTTATACTATAAAGGGATAAGAACACATACTGGAAGTTCACAAATATAGTCATAGTTCATGAGGTATCGTGTATATCTTGTCTCATGCCCAGCCACCAGAGCTTGCAACGAGAGACTGGGTACGAGACAAATGTATATCGTAGATGTCATTTACAGTACATATACCCTCACTCTCCAACACTCCACTCCCATTGATAAACCAAAGTACGCCAGTTCCCAGATAATATTAAACCAAAGCCAATAAATAAGTAACAACAGAATAAAAATCGAAGCAGTTTACTTTGAGGTACCACTAGCCTAATTGCATAACTTCAATCACCCTTCCCCATTCCTTCCGGGCTCTAATAGTATGACCTTGTACTCCTCACGCTCTTCACACTCCTCTCTGCTAAGGGACCGGAAAATCGAGCCAAAGTCCCCTCTTCCGGCCTTTGTCGGGGCTCAATTTACTCTATATGGTAACATTAAGCTTATAGGGCAAACATAAGCTTAGCCCGCTTGTTTTTGTTGGTGTCGTATAGGATCTCACTCATTTTCGCCGCGTAGGGTATTTTGTGCCTCAGACAAAAACTTCAACATTCAAAACGTCATAGCTCCAACACAATTACTCAAAATCGAGATCAGAAAGCGCTGCATCGATATATGCGCACTGCTCTATCAAATTATGATCGGTAGATGGACTCTTTTTTTTTCGTTGTGGTGTGGAGTAAAAGTCGACAGCGGGGTTGGTGTTTCGAGCGCTGACCCCTGCCGCACAAGTGACCGACAATTTTTGCATTTTATGCCAGCTCATCCTTTTTTTTTGTCCTTTCAGCCCTTGACAAGAACTCGCCTCTGAACCGACCGACCGACTGACCGACCGAACGCCATACTGGCGGCCGTCACCGGGCCAACTAGTGAAACTTTATTGAGACCCGTTTTCGTGGAGCTGGCTCTTGCTTAATTTTCGCTAAATTCAACAACACCCCGGAAACGACGGCGCGAGACAACGAAGTTGGAGCCGACCGAATAACCCTCCTTTGCCAGTCGCTGGTGGCTTTTGCTGTACATAAGTTGGTTGCGGGGGCTGCAGTAGCGGACCATAAGAAGGAATCGCCTTCTCGTCGCATTGCTAGCTGCCAACCATTTTAGGTATTTCAACCTGACTTGCGTGTCCATCGCCGAAACGCACCCTCAGCGTCTCTATTAATTCGGCCCTGGGGTGTTGGGACTGGGTCTAAGGGAGCAGCCTTTCCCACGCCAACGATATACCATACCGTCCACCTACTAGCAGCAACCACGTCTCGCCGAAGTTCGTTTCGGCGGTGGTGGTCGTGGAATCCGTGTGAATGCGAAGCGATCCCAACCAAGACGAAGATTCGACCGACGACGAGGGCGACGGCGCATTTGACAACTACATATCATCGCATCGGAATTCGGAGCCTGGGATTGGGGAAGAGCTTAGTGGCAGCGGTGGATTTGGTGGATTTGGTGGCGGTGCTGGTGCTGGTGGTGGGTTTGCTGTCGCTGTTCCAAAGCTACTGCGCAAATTCGTGGAGCAGCTTGCGCCGTTGGAAAACGTCAATTGGAAGGACTGGTTTCACGACGCTGACGAATACTGCTACTATTACGGCGACGAATCTCTTTTTGAAGAGGAGGGCGGTCAGGTCGGCGCCCGACTTTTACCTTCAGATCGCAATCGGTACCGCAACCACAACGACGAGCTGATAGACTCGAGTTCCGACTACGATTACGACGACGTCGAGTATCTCTCTACCGAAACCGAAAAAAAAGAAAAAGCAAGAAGGCCCAGCTGCCCAGAAAAAGCTATGTTTACCGCTCGGCAACTCATAGAACCTTCTTCTCATAAGAGGTCAAGATCTAAGGTCGAAAGGTCGGAAAGGGCCTTTCGGTCGAAGGATGAGATCTCTGAAGAGAAGGAGGCCCGACGAGAAGAGCGCCGCATAAAAAAGCTAGAGCGGGATGCCAGGAAGGCCGCCGAAGCAGCAGCTCTCCTCGGCATCCCGAGGGCGAAAAAGCATAGAGCCGAGAGAGACAAGGCGAAGGGAAAAGAGATACTCGACTACGAATCCAAGCGAGAAAAGAAACCGAAAGTCTATGTGGACGAAGTTTTGAGTGGGCTAGCATTGAGGTTTGTATTCGCAAGGAGCATATGGGTGAGGTTGTTGACATGAGATATAGGAGGCCTATGATGACTGTAAAGAGGACGGGATCACCAAAACGAGAGGTTCGATCGAAACACCTTACACATAATTCACATAGTAGAAACAACAGTCTAAATAATAATCAAGACAGCTCGACGTCCACTCGAAAACATGGATCGGAACATCGTCATCACCGTCACCATGAGCACTCATCCCCTGAGTCTGCACTTTCATGTGGACGTTGTATAAAGAGGCAGAAGAGGCGGGAGGAACGGGCGGTAACGGAGCCGGGGATGGTGGACTTGGTGATGAGGCCGGAGAGACCGGAGAAGCCAGAGAGAGAGGCGCACACGACGGAGAGAGATTTACGACGAAAGGTGGAACAGGAAGAACGATTGGAACGGTCCAGGGCGGAAAGAGTACAAGGCATTGGAGCACCTAGGGCAGAAAGGAGGTCAAGATCAAAGGCGGTCTCGTCACGGGCAGTTTCTCCGCCACGGCGACGGTCTGCTGAAAGGCAGGTCGAAATAATAAGAGCAAGGCAAGTGGAAAGGGTACCGGTAGCACGTCAGATTGAGATGATACCGGCCCGGCAAGCCGCGGAGAGGACACCACGACATGTAGAAATAATTCCAGCAAGGCAGACAGAACGAGCACTGGCGAGACAAACAGAACATGTGGGAAAACTACCGCGGTCGGTAGAGAAGTCACGAGCAAGACCAGCAGAAAGAGTGTCAGCACGACACGCGGAACAATCACTAGTAGTGCGAGGGGAGAGTTCGAGGGTACCAACTGTTCAAGCAGGGAGAGCACCACCACCAAAAGAGGCACAGAGACCAATTCTGGGTTTCATGCTCGAAGACAAGCCTGAAAAACTGTAAGGCACATTTTCAGCGAACCCTACTCGGCTCGGCCACTAAACATCATGCAGGATCGAGTGTGTTACATGTTTAGACGATGAAATCCCAGCCAAAGAAGCGGCGAAGGTAACCAGTCACATTATACAAATGCTGTTTCAAATGATTGCTTATTGGAACCTATCTGTAGTTGGCATGTGGACATTGGTTTTGCAACGAGTGCTTAAAGCGGCTTTTTACTCTCTCATTAACGGATCCGGCACATATGCCGCCGAAATGCTGCCAATCAGATCATATTCCCCTGAAACATGTCGACAAACTTCTTTCATACCAGAACAAAAAATTGTGGAACAAAAAATACCTGGAATATACGACAGCGAACCGGATATATTGCCCAACGACAGACTGTGGTGAATGGATTCAACCGAAGGATATCCAAGGCGGCATTGGGCAGTGTCAGAAGTGCAAGAACAAGGTCTGCTCAACATGCAACGGAAGGGCACATGGCGATGGAGCGTGCCCACAGGATCCCGATATGATCAAGTTTTTTGAAACTGCCCAAAAGCACAAGTACCAGAAGTGTTACAGTTGTAGAGCCATGGTGGAACTGGAGCGAGGTTGCAATCATATGTGCGTTCTACGATTTCAGCCCATCCGGTATTGTTTCATCGACTAACATTGTTTAGGACATGTCATTGCACAGCGCAATTCTGCTACGTATGCGGATCCAAATGGAAGACTTGTGATTGTCCCTGGTTCAATTACGAACCTGGTGAGGCTGAACGAGAGTATGTCGTGCCGGACTGGAACGCTCGAGAGCCTGTCCCACCGCTGGTTGCTGACCGCCCGCAACGGGGCAACCGCAGGGATCAACTTCGTCAGGACGAAGAGGTTGCTCGCAGGCTTGCAAGAGAACCGGGCCCCGGCGGCGAAGATCTCGCTCGCGAGTATTATGAGCTCCCTCCAGCTTTGCAGATTGACCCTCTTGCTGCATTAGGAACGCTTGGGCTAGGACTTCGAAATGGAATCCGTCGTCTAGCTGCCGATTACGTTGCGGGAGCACCAGAGCCCCGTGCACATCTCGAGCGCCGAAGAGGAGGTGCTGTTGCGGGCCCCGGACTTGGGCTTGGCCTGGCGCGCGTTACCGGCGGTGCTGCGGCTTTCTATGGCGCTGCTGCTGCTGCTCCTCGGCCTGCACCTGTGCAAGCTGCCGCCGTCAACGCAGAAGCCAACCATGCTGCACCCGCTCCAGCACCTCGCCGTCAACCGGTGCATGTTCCTGCGCTACAGCGCGCCCCCCCGCGTAGCAACTTTCTGACTGAATCCCAGCAAGCCAACGTCGAGCGCTACCTCGCGGAGTTAGATCTTGACGATGCTGAGCCGGCCGTCGAGGCGCCGTTTAATCAGCAGGCGTCAGCAGGTGACGTTGAATCTGTTGCTTCGGCTGTTGGTGCTCCTCAGTTAAGGAGATCAAATACAGAGCGGGCGTCGCGACGGACTGGGCATGGATCTCGGGCAAGTGGCAGCGGTAATGGTAGCGGCGTGGCAAGAAGGGAATCGGATGTTGGGGGGAGGACAGGGTTGAGTTTATCGGGATTTGGATTGAGATCGTCGGGAAGGCCACAGCTTGTGGGGGGCGGATTGGGTAATTTGAGGGTAAGTGGCATATGTGGCGTGATGACAAAAGATACGTCTAACATGGAGAACAATAGACACGGTGATGAGATGCTGGATTGAGGTTTAGAAGTGGCTATGGGACACGACTTTTTTTTGGATATTTTACTGTAGTGTTATTTTCTTTTTTTATATCTCTTAGTTATTGGCGGCTGGCATTTTCATTCGTGAGGAGTTCTTTTTCTGGGAGCGCACTTCTGATTTTAGTTAATATTGGTGGGATTTGACTTCATGATACCTTTTACGTATTCTATTTGTTGATGAGCTGCGGCATTTTATGGGAGTTCCTTTTTCGAGACGATGTATGTATGTGATGAAGGATAGTGGATACATTATAGACAGGCACAAGAGGATTATGGTTTTCAAGCATATCATTCATTCAATTGTTACAAAATATGGGGATGTCATGCCACCACCGGACCACGCAGCTCCAACAGATTCTAAGAGCAACACAGCCACTGGAGTTTTTGCAAGCTTAGGCATCGAGAAACCCCCAAGAAACCTCGCACACAAGGGCGGCAGTTTCTGGAGAGAATCCCAGGTTCGATTTCAGCACTTCTCGGCACAGCCACAAGCAATTGATGTTGCGGAAGGGCTGCAATTTGACATCCGTGCATTTGTGCGGGCCAAGTATTGTATATGTGTGGAGTGGAACATTTTTTATTGCTTGCTGCTATGGTACAAGAAGAAGCCCGATCGCTGGGTGAATCTATAATCTGTCCGCCTTCCACATCTGTTGTGAGTTAGCAAACTATACTTCCTCTTACCCCTCCCAGTTATGACAGACAAAAAGCTTGTATGTATGCGTGGTTGGTGGTTGGAAAACGAAAACGCATGTAAAGATAACAAGTACAAATCAGAATTTTCAGTGTAATACAGAAATCACTTGCCGTCGCAAAGATGCAATGGCATGCACATGTTGCGTGATCATCATTGTGCACAAGGAATGAATAGGAGGGGATTAGGTTAGCTTACTGGTCAGTTGTCTGGACGTGGTAGCGGTGGTGGTTGTGGTGGTGATGTCGGGTCAGAAGATGGGGGTTTTTTTTCGGTTTTGGAAGGGTGGTCCGCTAAGGGTTGGGGTTCGACTAATCATACGTACAGCGAGTGGCTGCTGACCCCTACAATTTGTTTGTGGTGTGTAGCAGATGCTGGCGCTAAAATAACTTTGTGAGCGATTCAAGTCTTGATGGATCAGCATTTGTTTGGAATCGATTACTCACCAGACATGAGCTCCTTATCAAGGTTTCCGTAACTATACGCATACTTTTCCCCTCAAAGATGATGACCGAATCTCGCACCGGATCCCGAACAGCGCCGATGGACATCTGCGGAATGGTTCGGCGTTGATGCGGCTGCTGCACGTAGCAAACAAGGCGAGCTACAGACCATTTTGAGCCCGGATAGTTCTGGAGAATATGTCCATTAAGGATTTAAAGCATACCACAGGAGTGCATAGGAATATTCTAGAGAATAAAAGTACTACAACTCTAAAAATCGAACTTGTTACTCTAATGTAAATACGGTGTCCAGATATATTAACCTAACGGATCCAAAAGTTGAGTTCTCGGGTGGCTCGGAGGTCCTTGAGAGGATAATGCTAATTTTGGAGACCCACTGCAAATGACTGGCGGTTTGAGAGAATGTGAAAATTGGATGTAAAACCACAGAATGGCTAAAACAACCAGCTTTACCGTCAGATCTGTGTAAGGCATACTTAAGTATTTCGTCTTTCTCAGGCCGCCAGAAGTAATAGAGGATGTGTTGCCTGTTCGAGTGAGGAAGTCGGTGAGGCTTGGCAGCATACGAATACACTTACCAGTCTCCAGCAGTTCCACATACCTATCATGAAAGACTCAATTCAAGCGCAACAAGGAGAAATGCTGCGACGGGTGACATATGATCCTCAAAAGGATAGCAACCGTTATAAAGTCCGTAAGAGATCTAAACAAAAAAGTTAGTTATCCCCTCTTGTCTGTCAATTTGGTTCTGATTGTCTGTCCATAGGCCGATCCCCACCAATTCCGCCCGGGACAGTACGTGCCATCGAGGAAGCATATGCCGAGGAATCATTATCTATAGCCCCTTCCACCAAACCCCAAAAACGAATACCCGGTATATCCATCTCTTTCCATCCTCCCTCGATAGTCTTAGCTCAAAAGAACCTTCAGACACTTCCACGGTCCTCAGAAAGAAGAAGATACCTGCTCCCTCCGAGGACGAAGGAGATTGGCATACGCCCCTGTCGACAGGGGTAGACGAGCGTATTTACAGAACAGTGTCAAATGCGGTTCTCGATGCTGCTGCCACATCCGCCCAGGAAAGATTATCCCGGGCTCTTATTGAAGATAAGGTTGGGAAGGAAGCGAAAGTCTATGCTGCCGCCTCGAAGAAAGTGCTCGGGGTTGTAAATACGAGTACGGGGCGGAAGGTTGAGAAATGTGGAGAGAGACGGATCTAGATGCCAAATCCTTCAACTCATTGTGCCTTGCTTCGGTCCTCCTTTTTAATGTATCTCGTCCTCTGGAGCAAGCAGTATCAAAATGAGCAAAGCAGGGTGAAAAGCCAACTTTAATGGATGCAGAGCGAGCCAGAGTTGAGATATCGAGATATCGAAGCGCTCGTGCATAGTGCTTGCAAACCCTTGCCCAAGTCACGCTAAAAAAACTTTAAAGCTTCCACTCCAACTAACCACCTCCGCTGCCCGCCTTTCTACCGATACCCCACCTCTACTCCACCATGCTCAAATGCCACACCTGTTTGCGGCACCACTTCTCAAATCTTGTCGCAATCCATCCTCCAGCGATCCGCGCGTTTACCGCCTCCGCCGTCGTCACAATTGGCCGTGCCAGACCGCCAGGAAGAACTCCTCTCCAAGCCTCTAGAGGCAATGGACGGCGTCCTAGTTCTGATAATTTCACGCGGATATCGATACCACGAGGGTTGGAAGGGGGCCGTGTGATAGAGACTCGGGATCCCATAAAGTTGGTGGCACAAGTTGAGCGATATCTTTCTGTCAACGATGTAGCAAAAGCGCACAGGCTGGTGGAGAATGCTTCACGAAAGGTCAACACTGTAGTTGCTTGGAATACGCTGATGCGGCATGCGATGGAGACAAATCATGTTCCGCGGGCTTTACGGTTTTACAACGATGTATATACACTCTGAACACTAGTTTTGGGAGTTTGCTAACAGAGGTAGATGAAAAAACGCGGCATAAAGCCGGATAGCTACACGTATATTCACCTCCTCAGTGGCTTTGCCTCGCAACCAGAATCAAAGCCTATCTACGTGACGGAAGCTTTCAAGATCTACGAACACCTCCGGGACAAAAACGATAGCGTCGAGCTCTCAAGAAGGCACACCAATGCCCTCTTGTCTGTCTGTATGAAAGCAAATGACATGGACAGGGCGTGGCAAATTCTTTCAACACTCCCCAGTCATGGTCCAAACACTCCAGACGCTACTACCTACACAGTTTTCCTGCGTGGACTTCGTGGACAAGGCGAGGAATCCATAGCAGATGGGAAACGGGCCTGGGCCGGTGCCTTGGGCCGTTTTAATAGGAGAGATTTACTCATCGATGAATACCTAGGGAACGCTTACCTCGACTTACTTTTGCACAGCCCATCACCTACGTCATGGCGGGAATTGTTTGTAGTGGCACACCAGTTATTTGATCTTCCACTCCCTCGCAACGCCCCGGAATATCGACCAGACCACAGCTTCCGCAACCGCTGGCTTGAGCCTGATGACTTTACTCTTGGCATTCTCCTCAAGGCCGCCGAGAAGCTGGAGGATATTGAGCTTGCAAAGCAGAGCTGGGACACAGTTACAAGCAAGGTTGTACCCTCGCAGGTTGCATTGCAGCGCTTCCTACGCTGCACATCCATCTGCCACGCCGGTACCACTGCCCTGGAGGTTCTCTCAAGCCCTGTCTCTCACATGAAGCTTACTGAATGGAACTATGTCATGGGCCTAAGAGCATGTGTGGACTCGGGTGGCGCATACGAGTCGTTTGAAAATGCGCAAAACATCCTTGGCTTGGCTGAGAAAGACGGCAATGCAGGACTAATGGTAGCGCGCACCTTCCTTCTCGTAGCCCTCACTACCACTGATGCTCGTATCATCAAACGCGCTTTGTGTCAGATTGAGAAGTTCCTCCGTCCTGCATCACTCGAAAAATGGCGAAACACAACAAAGGAACTGCCTCGGGACCGTAGTGAGACGGCACAGAAATTTATAGCTACCCTCAAGAAGGCTGTGTTTTGGGACAAGATCCGTTGGGGAAGATACGAAGAATCGCGGTGGATGGATAAGTTTCGGGAGGTGAAGAAGACTCTACGAGGTTGGGGAGAGATAGTAGAAGATGATCAAGCGGAGGAGCGGAAGATATTGCAAGAAGAACCTGTAGTTCTTCCTGAGCCCGAGATGCCGGTGATGGGGACGGAGGAGAGGTTGCAAAAGGTCATGGCTGATTTGCGGAAGTTTTCACCTAAGCAGAGAAGGAGATTTGTGGAGAGCTTGTGAGGTAATGTAATGTTGCTGTATATGTATGTATTCTAGGCTGGCGCTGTTTTCGGGTTATAAGTCTTGCATTAGAACTGGGTGGGCTTATGATGTATATATACTTCTGTATGATAGATGATTCAGGCGAATGGAAATAAAAGGATATCCGATGTCGACCTTATGCAGTATAAAACCAGATAGAAAAAAGCACAGTTAAAAAGTCTGTATTTAGTGTGTATTGACGCACTGCCAGAGCCAAATTTGGCTTGAATTCGGTGTATGCTTTGTAGCGATCTTGTGGAGGAACGGTCTCGGAACGTACCCACGGCGTGTATTTTGGGTACTTCGGTTCTGGCAGTGTGTTTTCAACCCTTAATTTTTCACCACGGGAGTTTAGAGAGACCTCTAAGTACGACACCCAAACAGCCCTGCCCCAACCCAGTTGCTGTCGTCGCAAAACAATACATCTCCTCAGGTCTAGTTTATGGATACCATGTTCAGACATCCTCTTTATAGTCCTCTTCGCAGCTCTCTTCGCGGTCCTCTTCGTGGTCCTCTTACCACCTCACGTGTGTCCGCTCCTGTGCAACCGGGCCCTCAGATCCCATATCGTATCTATCAGCAGCTCCAGGCCGACTGGCGCAAGGACATTCACCGGCTCAACAACATGTGGCGCAACGATACTAACGACAAAATTTCCCAGATTGAACAGCTCAAGGTATAATATTTGCCCCGCGTTCCCTCACTTGGGCTTGAGCAGGCTTTTGACACGTCGTTGGCAGAGTGAGAGAGTGAGGCACTGAGATTGCTGGAAAAACAACAACGGCTAGAGAATAATTTTAATGTGCGCGGTGCTTTGGGTACGTTATCAGGATCCTGTTTGCTGACAATTTATCACTGACAACTTGGAATTTAGAACGAATCACCTACAAGGCCTTCATAGACGAAAGAATTCCGAACCAGGGAGGAGTGCAGAGGAAATCCGATTCTCCGGCACAGCTGCCTAGATTTTCTACAATCGTCCAGAAGGAAGCAACGTTTCCACCAGTCCGGACCGATCCGGTCTCAGGTAGGGTCCAGTACGGTCCAGTCCAGTCCAATGAGAGCTTGGACTGGACTGGGCCACGAACTGCCGGTCTTGCACTGGACTAGTCCAATATAGACCAGTCCAAAAGTCGAGTGAGATTTCAAGAAGTAACTGCCTGATCCGGTAGTACCGAGTGATAGCTGAGTGACTACCGAGTGATTGCTGAGTGATTACCCAGTACCATCGCTGTCCGAACCTGGTTCTTCGCAATGTTGGCTCTCACTTTATTTTGCCACGGCCCAGGAGCGTCATCTATCCCAGTTTTACCTCAGCTATTTGAGTATAGCCCTCGGATCTACGAGATTCTTAGTCTACTCAATACTTTGTCAATTTGTCAGTCCAGTCTGAGTGACAGTTGGACTGGTCCGAGCCCAGTCTACAAAATACCCGCACTGGACTTGTATAAACTGGACCGATCGGGTCTGGACTGGTCTACCCCGAACCGATGGAAACATTGGAAAGAAGTCGTGGACCGTAAGCTGGGGTTGCCGGAAGTCATGGCTTGTGCCCAGTGTTTGTACCACGAGGTGTCAAAGTATGCTCATGGCAACCAATGTGTCACTACAATCAAGAGTAGCGATTATTTGTTGGGCGAGCAAGCTGCGCTTGTTGCTTATTTCAAGCTTCAAGATACTTGGTCAGATGCGTTGGTTTGGAAGGAAGAGTAGTGGAGGAGGGTTGGCTGGGAGAAACTAGTTAAAGAGAACCAGGAGAACGAGATGGATGATAATGGGGGAAAGTTCCATGGGGGGTAGATGAGTGAAGAAAGTGAGCGAACGCTTGGCATTTTCGCGACTCACGGGCAACGTTTGAAAGTCAATTCCTCAACACAACACAGGTCAATTTGATTAAGAATGAAATAACAAGTAGTATACATATATAAGATCCTCTACCATTATGTAGGACCACCATTGTTGTCAAGCAGGGAACAGACCCTCTTAGGCATGCTATCTATCTGCCAGTAAATACACCTTCCCAGCTACTCCTCCCACAACCGTTGTGTGACAACAATAACTTTCTCATGTGCATGAGGTTGTTGTTTAGGGTCTAGCATTACTTTTCTGAAGTGCACTTTCCACATAGACCATACATTGATGATTGTGTTCTAGTCATTGACAATGCAATGAATGGCAGTTTTGCCCACCCTAGTTTTCTGTTGCACTTTGTGAAAGGAATAACCTACAGACTTTAGCTGAATAACACAAATGGGTTCTTCGTGTGTTGACTCCCTTCTCCTGCCATCAGGACCGATAGGCATGACTGTGTGGAGTGGGAGCTTGGGAATGTGTTGTGCGATGTGAAACTAGCGCGGGTTCGCTCACTTTCTTCACTCGTCTGGGGGGTTGCAGACAATAATTCCACCAGTCCGGACGATCCCGGTCTGAACTGGACCATAACACGATTTTTGCAATACTGGTCTGATCTGAGGTAGAGCTCAGTCCGGGATCGGACCGGTCCAGACTGGCCCACCTCCGGACTACTGGAATCATTGGTTGCAGATGATGGGCTAGTGTATGATACACGAGACTAGAGTAGGGAACCAAAAACATGGTATACTCCCAGTCTGGCACCCACCGAAATGGTAGCAAGTACCAGTATAGGTCTCCATAGCGGAAATATATTATAGATCCAGGAACGGCCTTAAGCGGCCGATTATGAGGCTATACCGTGCATTCAAAACAGTTTCTCCAAGTTGCAGCTCATAAAGGAGTTTATGTCATTATTAACATTGAAGCAATTCCATTTCCAATGCCTTCTCTCTAATTCTCATTACAGCTACGAGCCCAATGTTGATGCCACAAACCAGGGATTTGAAACACCAAAAATGGTGGCTGGGGGTCCACATTCAAACCAGCAAACCCTCGTAAACCCCTAGTCTACTTCAAATTATTGGATGGCAAGATTAGCAATTGATCCTTTGATTAACTGCAACGGCAATGCCCACTGTTCCAACATTACATTACTCTATATACCTGTTTTTCCAAGTTGTGCTCCATAACGATTATATGTAGTTATTGACACGAATTCTGTTTCCGTCACCGTTTCAGTTTTGGTGTTTACCAAATACTGCAGCAGGGAATAATCCCACGGGATGGGATCTGGGACCAAATTTGATGGCTGTATTACAACAAGCCCCTTCACATGAGCTATCTATTTAGTGCATGGTACTGTCATTCTGACATTGGTTAGTTTCCACCATACATAGATGTAGTAAGCGCATAAGATCTACATACTACAATATGCAACCTTATCTAGTTAAGGGCTCTATTAGGGCTAATAGCGGCTAGGTTAGTCTACTCCTTAAATCGGCGACGGATTTTTTGTTGTCTATCTAATGATTGTAGTAGTAGGAGTAGTTAAATTGCTGTTGGTTGTTATCAGCACCAGCGTGGCTGTTGTCATTTCCAGTTATCTCAGAAACGCCGTGGCAGCAATAACATCGTCATCTGCAGCATTGCGTCTCGATTCCGGTGCTTTTGCAGTGGCAACTTGGGAGTAATTGAGCAGATCATTGTGGGTGCCTTTTCATGTTTTAGCATCACTTTGTACTACTGGAATAGTGAGTCTGTAAGGGGACTGCAGGTGGCGAATCGGTGCTTATTAGAGACAATGAATAAAAAAGGGTTCCGTAACAATCCCTTACGAGGGATGAAGATCAAATTGATAAGGAGTCAGGTGAGGTTAGGGTTCAAGGGCCGGGTAACAATAACTAGCTGGATAACGCTGGATAACGCTGTCATGCCGTAGACCACCCCAAATGCAACATCTCACACCGAACCAAACTCATACCGAACCAAACTCACACCGAACTCACACAGTATTAAACTCATAAAGCACTACGTCGTCAACTATCCGCCCACCACCATCGCTGACGAGAGGCTGGCATTACTCAACGTCCTAGCATCGCCAAGAGCAAGACGATGCCTTCCATTATGGCAAAAAACCACTCTTCTTCCCAATAACCATACAGCAAGCACCATATTGAGGATTTCCAAGTTAAACTACGGGGATTCTGTCATTCTTGGCGCGACTCCGCCGGGTCAAAAGCCGGGCGAGAGGAATAGTTTCTTCGACACTGAAACCATCGAACAAGAGCCTCTACTTGTGTGATCTTTTGCTCCAACAGCTATCCACGCTTAGTTAGCGTGGAACTACGGGCAAGGTATTCGCTTGGGCGCTTCCTCCTTGGGGTGTGCCTGAAAAGGTACAGGAGCGCATCTGGGGAAACTTGAAGCATCTTATCCGAGATACTTTGGTTGAATTTGGTTTGCTGATGGATGACCGCTTCCATTCCGGCTCGGAGGGTGGCTAGACCGTTGATAATCTTAGCGAGGGAGTGGAGAGTGGAGACGAAAGTGGAGACAAGAGTTGAGAACGGGTCCGTCTGAAGGTAGTTGTATTAATGAGCTTTCCATGTAGCGTCTGAGTTTCTATACCCATATTCGAGGTACCTAGATTGGTAATATTATTTAAGGTCCCCAAAATAAAAACATTAACTAATATTCAGGGACAGTGTTGAGTGGCCGATTACGTACAGGTCGCCAAAACAGAAACATTAGCAAATAGTTAGAAACGATCTGTAGTTTTAGGTAAAACACAATCTGAATAATGGCAAAAATGGTAAAGCTGGAGGTACACTGACTTGCACCCCAGTTTCACCCCAAATTGACGCCCTGGGCTCACAGCAAAATTAATACCAGAACAGGAGCGTTCGATCCTTTACTCCCAGATGCAGGTATTTCTCTTTTTTACCAAATGACATTCTATAGCATACCAAACGTTAATATCAATATCCGATATCAATAACACTCTCATGAGAAAGTCATATTTTAACTCCCCTATCCTTCTGTTGAATCGAACCGCAATCCTTGTCTCCGGACTCCTGACAACGTTCTAGCATCTTGACCCACCCCTTCATCAGTTGTTTATTCCCCGTCAAGAGCTTTCATCATGTGGTATATGGTTTGCAGTCTTGGACTTTTACTCCAAGGTTCTGTACGTTTTCGTGGACTTGCTTGAGTTCTTTCTTGACATTCTCTATCTTTTCTTGATCTCTGCCTTGATCTCTGCCTTGATCTCATTGATATATTCATTTATCTGTTAGATACTGTGGCGAGCGTGATGGTTCGGGCAAGATATTTGTTGTGACGGATTTTTCAACACCGAATGTTCACTAGTGGGTGGATTTCTCAATAAAATCTCTTCGGACCGGGCTTTTACGTCCGAAGGCGTCGTGTTCGGTACAGTAGTGTCAAATGACCTTTGAGTGATTCTAAATGAGCGAGCAATTAACGAATAGTTCGAACTTCCCCATCTTCATTCACCCTCACCCGTTCATCTTCACCAACTCACCCTCATCCCTTCACCCCACCTTACTCTACTAACTGCCTATGATGTATGAAAGCCTTAACACGTCGCACCACTGCAAAACGCCAGATAGGACGCCTTGGAAACTTTCCGAGTGCTCACTTTCCCAGCACTAACGTCCAGAATTCCACGCTCACTGTAGAGCAAGTATCCCCTTGATGCTGGTTCCTTCCACGCCCAAACATCAAAAAACAAATAAATAAAACATCCCCCGAAGAAGCGTAATGACCCTCACGTTCGCAACCTAAGCAGAAATTATACTCCTCAAAGGGAAAGAATTGTCCAGAGGGTTCTCTTGCGCCACCTTCTACGGCAAAGGAGGGGCGCCTTCTATCTCCAGACTCGCTGCAACTAGTAAGAAGCAATGATGAGTTGTAATCTTCCAGGAATTCCGTTAACACCCATTGTAGAGAAGACTAAATGGCCGCCAAAGTCCACAGTTCCCCCGGCGAGGAGGGTTCTGTGGTTCCTGGTATATGTTCTGAAAGAACACTGAAAGGTGGGAAAACAGAGAGAGAGAGAGAGAGAGCAATAGAAGCATCGTTTCGTCATGGCAAGATAAATCTTTCCGTTTGAGATGAAACATAAACATAATAAAATATCCTTAGGAATACAAACCACAAGATATTGGCGCCCTAACTCCGCTAACCGGCCAACCACATCCAACCAATCTTTAGCAAAAGCACGCTCGCAAAGACGTATTAATCCATAAAATTTTGAAACAACGCTGAAACACTCTCTCCTGTTGAAAGGTCAGCATCGTACTCACTCGGAGGTAGTTTCCAAGAGAGCCAACCATTATGGTTCCTCCTGATAGCTTCGCCCAAAAGCATGCTCAAATCAATAACAGTCAATTTTCCTCTGGTACCCGCTCCGCTTGGTGCAAGTCCATCTGTCTTCCCTCCAGGCAACTTAGCAGCGTCGATTGGGAAACTGTTCGTAACTACGACCTGGTCGATGTACTCGCACGCATCCATTTCCTTCAAACAATCCCCACCAAAAACACCATGAGTAGCTAAGCAGACAACCTTCTTGGCATCCGCTCGCTTCTTGCAATGCTCTGCCGCAGCAATCCAGGTGGCAGATCGATCGATCATGTCATCGAGAAGCAAAACAGTCTTGTCTTTAACATCTCCAACAAGAGTTATCATCCGTTCAGTACCGGAGACAGCATCTGCTTCTTCCTCATCATCGGAGTTGTGGGCGTCGATAGTACCACCCAAGGCATCGTCGGTAGCGCGAAGAGAGTGTAGAGAGTGGATTGAAGCCAACATAGGATCCATATCGGCAACAGCCGATTGCGAAGGTGAAGGAGAGGGATAGTCATCGTCGACAATGTGACCCTGCACCAGACGGCCATAAGTCACGGTTTGGGCTTGATCATCGGTGTATTCATCATCAAAATCGTCTTGCGGATGTGGAGGTAGAATCACGCTATTGGCCATTGAGTCTGCGGGACGCAAGGGAGGGGATGGCTCCGAGATCCCCAGCCCGCCCACACCGTTGGTAATACCGTTGAGATAAGTACCGTTGATAGTGCCGTTGGTATAAGTGCCGTTGATAGTGCCGTTGGTATAAGTGCTGTTGATAGTGCCGTTGGTATAAGTGCCGTTAGTAGAACCGTTGATGTAAGAACCATTGGTGGAGCCGACGGTAACCGATTCGTCAACTTCTGCGCCATTTTCACTCTCTGCGGGTGAATGACGATTCGACTGCATTCGAGAGCTCATCCAGCCATCGCGCTGGACGCGACGACGGTCCGTGGTGATGAGCGCAAAGTTCAGCTTGAGCACATCGGCGAGTTGTGTGACCCTTTTCGTACCGCCGGGATTCTTAGAGACAACCACACAGTTACGCCAGTCCGGGATATTATAACGGATCCAGCGCGCAAGAAGAGGCTCGGCGTATAAATTATCAACTGGATTCCTGAAGAAACCTTGCATCTGCGATGCATGAAGGTCCACAGTGATAACATGATCAACGCCGGCTATATGCAGGAGGTTTGCAACCACTACAACGATAGGCAGTTAGCGTAAATTCACATGCATCACTTAGTAATAAGCGTACTCCTTGCGGTTATGGCGCCTCTATGAGACTTCTTCTTGGACTGCTTTGAGTATGGGAAATACGGCATGACAGCTTGTTGAAGGTCAGCATTTGTTTGTTGTTCCACAACCTGCAAAAGTAGGTTGCAGAGGTCGCGTACCGGTGATCTTGTTTGCAGACCCGCCCTTGCAGGCCGAAATCAAGATCAGCAGTTCAATAATACTGTCATTCACACTGTGAAACTGTCAGAAACCCAAAGCGTTCAGATGGAGGGAGGCGGAGGGTCTCAAATGACCCACTTTTGGCTCCCACTCTGAACAATGAAGACATCCTGATCGCGTACGGAGCAACCAACTTCCACACTAGTTTCACCGTTTGCAAACTTTCTCAGGCGACACTTGGCAGTAGATGTTCCAAGACGCTCGCAGATTGAGTCAGAGAGACCAGGGTGGGACGATCCCGAAAAGATTCTGGCACAGCGCATGGCTCAAGATGTCGACAGTTGGTACGGGAGCGAGGGGGAAGTGAGGAACAATACGATGGTCGTGGCGGTCGTGGTGGCGCGGGTGATTTCAACACCGATGAGCAGCAGGTGAGATATTTTTGAAGCCGAAGCTAAGATGTGGATGACTCGACGCGGGAGAGAGACGAAAGATGTAGTCAATCAAACTAGTCGAAATTGCGACGAGACCATATAAGTGAGGTGGAGTGAGAAAGAACTTCTGGGCCTTGTAGTGAGCGAATGGAAGAAACGGCGAGAAGAATCAAGAATTGAGAGAAAAATAGAGAAAGGGTTAGGGCTGATCCCGGATCGAGATCGGTTAATTATTGGATCACGCTAGAACGAATCGGAACAGTTAGAGCTGACCTACGTCCGATTTCAGATGTTGTCGATTCTGAGTAGAGTAGTTTGTCCTACTCGAGTATATTAATACTCCCACTCCGTATGATGCAGGATTCTTGACTGGCTTCGAGTAAGGAATATTCTCAAGTCTACTGCCGCGCCCGAGCAGTAGTACGAGACTATTCTCGAGTACTAACTAAAACCACCTGAGTTTGTTGAGCCACTAGGGCTATCTCGATTATTGAAAAGTATAAGTTCCTGCTTGATGAAGGGAGACGCCAAAAACAGTAGTACCGCGCAAATAAGAATATTGATAATATACAGGAGTGAAAAGAAATGCGCCCGCTATCAGAAACCCACCCAGAACCCTTAACAGTGTACAACATCAAACTAAGACGCAGACGTGACAGCTTGGTACGCCGCGTATTCGTCTCTTGTGGGACGGTTACGCACGTTGTCCAAAGGAACTTGACCGTCGTTGCGCACCAACTTGAAACGATAATAGTCCCTCTTTCCTCTCTCGCGCACGACTTCTCTGCTCTTCACTGTGTACAAACCGTCGTATCGGAAACCAACGGCTGGGTACAGACGATTCTTGTCGGAAGGACCCTTTCGAATGACACGGACAGGTGTCTGGCGCGTCATCGACATGATTAACGCCTTGGTGGCGTTCGTCAACTGCGCAGCGGTGTCTCCAGATGATGGTGCGTCGCCATGGGTTCCAGAATAGAACAACTCAAGACCAGAATCTCGATCGTTATATTCAGACTGACCAGAAACAACAATCGAGAACTATTCAAGAATGTTAGTCAAACTGTTGTGGCAACGAATGCAATGAGTAAGGGTCTGACCGCTCCATCCGCCATTCTTCCGGCAATGCCACCTTGGCGGGAACCATGGGCACCATCCCTCAAAGCACAAAGCTGGAACGGCCACCAACTGCAACAACATTAACTTCCTGGCATCATGACGATGGACAGAACAAACATACTCTCCAACACTCAAACCATTATGTCCAAAAATATCGGAATCTCGCTTTCTGAATTCTGGATCTAATTTCATAGTAAGGTTGCCCTTCGCGTTTCGATACCGGATTACACCTCGCATAATGTGACGAACAAGTCCTTGACCATATGATGGGCGAGTTTGAAGATGTTCATCCTCACTTTCGCTGTCATCATCAATCGATATCAGATCGTTGTCTTCAGTACTGATAGCACCAGGTCTAAAGTCTCCAGAAGCCCACCGATCGGTCAACATTTTTGCTAGTTCTGCAACACTATCGCCATAATGAGCGGTTCTAGTGAGCACCTTGACTGCTCTTCCAATCCCGGTGGAATTGAGGTATTCCGTTGGATCATCAGGCCAAGAATAGAAAGCCAGCTCGCGCAATGTTTTGGTCAACACTTTGAAGTCATTATCCTTCAAGGATGCCAGACCATGCTTCTCGACCGCATTTTTGCGCCTCTGGATGACGGTTCTAAACCAGAGAAGTTGAAACTTGAGCGGATCTGCCTTTTGAATCTCCAAAAGCCCTGTTTTATCTGTTGGGACTCGATTTTTCGGTGCCACCGAAGTTCCTCGAGACTCTCCACCGCTAATTGTGGGATCGGAAGGCGAATAGGAAGGTTCGATCGTTGAGACTTCCTTCTGTTTCCCATTGTTAAAGGACGTCCTGAGGATCTCGGTGTGTGGTGCGATAAGAGTGCTTGTGGACGTCACATCGGATCTGACGGTAACCATCTCTTCCGCAATATCTATTGAAAACACAAAGAGGTTAGCGGGATCTAGATCTATGAGGATAAGATACCAAGGACTGAAGACATACCCTTATCAACACTACGAGGAGAAATGACGACCGCGAAACTCCATGCATCGGGAATATGAATGTCGTCTGACTGCATTGACACCTCCTTATTAAAATCCGACTGCTTCTCCATGTTTGCTTCTTCCTTGACGTGGAGCTCGCTGATAGTTGTAGATGAAAAGCGGTTCTGAGGCAACTTGGTAGCGGTAGGCGAGGGATTCTTCTCGACTTTAACGTTTCCAGCAACGGTTGGCCTCTTGTTGACACCCGACTCGGACTCGCTATCGGACGAAAGGTAATGTTTAAGAAAAGGAGGCATGACCTTGGAAAAAGTGGATGGTATCGTTGTTGTCGCCAATCGCGAAATTCGACTTTGAACTTGATGTACGGAGGAAGAGTGTGAAGGTGGCGACGGCTGTGGGTATTTGAAGGGAGCAAATGCCCTGAAGTCAAGCCGCAGAGTCCTGAATCAAGTCACGGAGGTGCGGCTGTGCGGGGTGGAGAGTGCTCAAAGGAGTCGGGTTCCTGACGCTTCGCGATGTGGCCGCCCACTTGAATTGCTACGAGTCCACTCCCACTCTTTCTTTCCTTTCTTCCTTCCTTTAGCCTCCTATATTCTCTTCAGCCCATTAGAATGGAAGCGATGGAGAGGAAGCATGTTGGACTGGCGATACACGCATACCTTTGAAGATGCGGTTAGCAGACGCTTTGCCCGTGAATCCTCAGAGTTTGTCAGTGGTGATGTAGAGGTGGCGGTTTGAGACCGCGACTGTACGACTCCACTAAACCTGCCAAGGAAAATCTACAACTCATCGTTCGTGTCACATATCACATAAACCCAGCAACAGGGAAAAGACGGTATTGAGTTTGAAAAATCTGGGGAAGGGAAACGAGAAATGGTCACAAGGGAGCATAAAGTGCTTTGTCCACAGCAATTATCATCACCTATATGGAACTCTACCAGAATCTTCACCAAGACGAATACTTGGTTTATTTTGGGCCTACAGAATTTCCCAAGATCGAACGCATCCTTCCACGAAAGACGTAAGACTTCATTAAGTGCCCTAATTTCAGCGCATGTTGGAAGCTCTAATTGTATAATAAACTAGCTACGGTTAGCGTAAAACTAACGCGATCATGACTGGATTGACAATACGAAAGTCCAACATTCAAAAAAACAACCATATACAGCGTAGATGGTGATAGTAACGGTAAAAAGACAAATCGTTCGAGAAGATGGGGTAATAAGTCACCTCGAGATGTCTCTTGAAATACAAAAAGACGAGTCGACGTCATTCATACTAAAGTATAGATTTAGGTTCAAGGCTAAAAGAACGGTGACTGTTTTTGTTTGTTTTATTTATACTGTATTCACTCTAATTAGAGTATGACAGAGCCTAGACACCCCTCCGCCTCTGGGCGAGCCGGCTAGATGGCGGAGCTCCCACCTGCTACCCATCGTCCCCTTTAGAACGGTGACTGTTCGAATAGCGTCAGTGGATCACAGCAACAGCTCACCTAGATCCACAGTGACTGCCTAACTAAAGATTCTTTGCCAGGAACTCTGTGGAAAATTGGGGAGGTTGTATAATATCGAACTTTTTGTCTGATGGCCTTGTAAGACCGCACGCAAGACGTCTCCTTGCCATCACTCAGCGTAGATGCCCGGGGGTGGGTGTATCCGCCATGATTTTGGTCATGGAATTCGTCGACAATAATAAGTATGGATGATATCGATACCAGACGAAGGGTGCATAAACCATAGACATCTCACCTCTATTAAATAGAAAATTCACCAGCACATCACATATAGTCTCTCCGTGCCCACGTGCCCGCAAACGTACCTAGTGAGGGAAACATTATAGCCGAGGGGCATATACAGCGTGAGAGTAGTAGATCACACCATTAACTAGTTAAATCAGTGAAAGCCCCCGAACGTGAGTTTTAGATATAGTTGGGGGCCCACAATCTCTATTTAACCCGCAGAGCGATTAGACAACGTTAAAATCGATGCATGCTACTCAAACTTACAACCTATCTGTTCCGGGGAAGAGAGGACGCACTACAAGAAGCACTAGTCGCGGCGTAAACGGACACAAACTTCTATTCGCGCCATTAAACCAGTCCCCTTACTGAACTAGATACGTCCTAATGCGCAGTTGTCAGATCTCTGCATCCGCTGTTCATGTACCGAGAACGGAGGAAACCGCAGAACCCCAGATGAGGGAATAAATGTAATCCAATAACTTGTAGCATGTTGGGCAACACAGAATTGCTTTGAATTAGGCAGTGGGAAATTTTTGATAAACAATACCCTGTGATAAGACGAAGGTATATTATATTACACATCATAAGATATCACCAAATCACTACTTTTCCCAAGCGGACATAACGCAGCAAATCTAGAATTCGATTTCGACAAGCAAGACTGGCACCTACTTCTATGGGTTTTCTGGGAATTAAACTAAACGATAGAACCTGAATTTGCTCCATTCATATATGCAAGCCTTTCAGAGACTTGATCATACGGGTTAGGGTTCTGGTACTAGCACTTGTGGTTTATAGCGGTTTGAACGGCACAGTAGAATTTGAAGTAGGTATTTTGACATCGGGGAGTGCAAGGTTGCCGCTAAGTTGAAGAGAAACGAATAAATATTATACCCTTTGGTACGTATGATAAGAAATATAGGGATGTAAATATCCGTGGGAGAATGCGGTATGTAGATATACTTAGTATGTGCGTCGAAACACACCACCTTCACCGCAAGAGATAATACGGGAAGAATACTACTACGTGAATCAACCGTTCATGAAGATGCGAGAGGGAACTACCTAGAAAAGATAAACAAGCCCAGCAAAAATAAACAAGCAGATACTTATACGCCTTCGCTGACCAATGATCCCAAACAAACCAACGCAATGACTCCGTAACCCCCCAGCCGTGATCGATATTCCAGAAGATCCTGTAACTCTCGATAAGGGCAATGATTCCACTATCCACACTTCACATATCAATCATGTGCTGCTCCTCTTCTGGTAGAATCCCGCCGAACAACCGTCTGACGCCTTGCTCTCATCCTGGCCGAAGCGCTTGCCGCTGCCACCGCGGCGCTCCTGGTTGTTGTTCTCTTCAGAAACTCAATCGAATACTCTTCCCCATCTCCATCATCCACCTCCACCTCCATCGGGTCAACCTCAATTTTGCCATCCCCGCCATCTTCCATAAAGCTAGCAGAAACCCTCTTTTCCCTTTTTTCCTTCCATTTATCCTCCTCCGCCTTTTCATCTGTAGGGCCTTTGAGCGTTTCTGTGCCCACTCTTCCCTCATCCTCGGCCTTTTCAAGCTCAGCGGCGATATCAAACTCCACTCCGTCCCTCTCCGCAGCTTCCTTGGCTTCCCGTATCTGGCGTAGCACTCTCTGTATATAATCCACGCAGGGCTGGCAGACAGTGAAAACGCAGGTTTCGACGATGCATCTCCAAGGAGCCTTTGGGCGGTCTTTATCGAGCAGACCTACGTACCACTGCCTCGCAGAACTGGTGCGGGGAACCGGCGGATTATAGTTGGTGAACGGAGTGTGACATCGGTGGCAGATAAAGGAGCGGATTTGAGGCGAGTGCAAAAAAAAGTGGCCGCCGCTAGTTTTACATTCATGCATTGGTAGTCTCAATTCTGCCGTAGCAGGAATTGATGGTGAGAGGAGTATGCTCTGAATGACGAAGGACCTCTCGACGGTGGCCGGCTCAACGGAATCGCAACGTGTTTCAGTTGAAGTACAAGGGTTCAATGGTGATCCTTGTATTCGATCGGTGGGGCGGGAAGGGCTTAAAATGCGGGAACGCCAACGGCCCGTGAAAACCAGATCCGAAACGAAGACAAAGAGAAACGGCAGTGGAGGAAGTGAAGGGTAAATTGAACCCGTCGATAGGTGAATGATGATGGATGATGGGTAGATACTGGATGATGGAGGGATGGATGGAATGGGAAAGAAGGAAGGGGGGCTACGGTCGGAAGCAGGCAGAAAGATAGACGAAGGAGTAGGTAGCCGTCAATGCTCACAGCTGGTTGGTGTAGCTGATAGACACTCAACTACCAGCAAGTATTGTGATTTGTGAGGGGAAGGCGCTTGAAGAACGCCTTACTGTACTTATTGCAAGTCGGCGCTCGCAAACCATCTAGCCGCTTTTTCGCCTATTCGGCAAGCGGCTGGAATTAAACCTCTCCAACGTGGGGGGTTGGATAGTTGGATATAGGCAAAACCTCCGCATTAGCCCCAACTGAAGAGGGCCCTGAACTTATGGCTTTGCGAAGGCCTGCAAATACCTCAGCTTGCGGGGCAATAACGTATGGGTGTGATAAAGTCGACTCTGTCCTATGTTTCTCTATCAACACGGTAGGCTGCCTCCGCGAGCTGTTAACGGCAGCACCAAGGATCCCTGCAGAAGGAAACATTCGACGTTGTGATGAAGCTAAACTTGCAACCACCAAATCAAGCAGTAGCTGGGTGTACGAACAATAGCGCAAGAAGTCCTAGCACGATAAACTTACCTCGTGATGGGCTGTATGTGTTGTGCTGTAATTCCATTGTTTCCATGTCTTTACTGCGATGCAGAATATCTATCTGCTCTGGCGATCGCTGGTCATATCTATGAGGGTTACGTGGCGGTGGTCACGATAGAGGGGTTCCCCGCACTGGTTCCCAGATTTTCTCCTCGTTCTCAAGAAAACGAAGAGCCTGGTGCTTTCGGGCCGCATGTGCACTGGCCTCAGGGTGAAAGCTCGATACTGAGGCTCTTATAGCTTAATCGGGCCACCACACGTTGTTGGGAGTTGTCATGTATTCAGCGGGGATTGTTCAGGTACCTGATGTGGTTGCCGACAAGTGTTTAAGAATTGTAAACGCCTCTCCACCTCCACGTTGCTGCAGACTACTCTCAAATACCAGGTTATCCGACAACTCAGAACTTTGTAGATATCCTTTCCTTTCCTCTTTCACTCTAATTGAGACTTTGTTTTACGATCTCCCTGCGTCTCGGCGTGTAATAATGGGTCTGGAGTGTTTCGCTTTGCCTCTACGACCGTGTACAACATCAACTTTGACACCTTCATTAAAACCAAACGCGAGTCCGATCTACGCGTACGCAGAACTCTTCAGGGGTATCTGAAATATTAACAAATCCTCCGGAAGCATGTACGCAGATTACGCAAGTAATATCGTCGACGTTCTCAACAGCGCCATCGAACGCTCTAGTTTCTACAAGTTGCAATACCATTGGATCAAATCTGCAAGATATTTATTGTTGAGGGGGTGCAAATTCCACAAACTTGGTAGAAAGTAGGTGTTTAGGTACTCCTATCCGGGTTGTTGGCAGCTTCTAGTTTCCAACATCGGAAAGTGGAGCAGCGTATTATTTGGTTGAGCTCGATTCATACTCATGGGAGCGTTTGGACAGCTTCTATTCGTGCGGCTGCTGATTAGTTGTCTTTCGAGCTCGATCGATCTGGAGTTTTCAAAACGAATTTAAACTGCGGCTGACTGTTGGGTATACGCCTGCGAGTTTCAACCAATTAATACGGTACAAGATCGTCTCACATACACTCCACAGACAAATGGCGAAATATGTCTTACTTGATCGAGATGGGTAATCGCGTGTCTGAGAGGAAAATGTCAGATCGTAGTGGTGGCGGCGGTGCTTTCAACTTTCCCTCGGCAGTTCACGAGGCTAATACGGCGTACGCGTGTTGGGCGGTTGCGCGGTCGGTTGGTGGGGGACAGGGGTGGGGTAGGTTTCTCGGCTGCGTCCTGGCGGTTCGAATACTTGACCGCATGCAAGACATCCGGTCTCCGCGTTTTCCTTCGTTTGCAGAGAATGAATGGTCTATGGTAGGCCAAGTGGACAAAAGTTGTTTATATAGAGAACTTACGTCCATGGATAAACGCCAAACATAATTGACGTAGCAATTGCACCAAAGGAGTGGTCCAAAAGACGTGAGGTTTTTGAGAATATCTAATATTTGGTGTGTAGTACGTTGTTGTATATTGGAATGTGCTGGCGTATACTGTGATAGGTGTGTGTTGGGAGATGTGGATTTGACATGCCATATTTTACACATTGCACGAAATCACGACCAATTATTCACCAACCAAATATAATTTTGAGCAATGTATCCTATGGACAGAGCGTTAACGAAGAGTGGAGTAGATAGAAGAAGGAATAGCAGACAAACAGTGGGCGTTAAGTAGCTCGTTTTAGTACCTGGTGCTTTCTAGATTGTCGGCATGAGTGAACATTCACACAATACCAGAAGATTTAGGCTCATGGTCAGTTGAATTTCCATCCATCAACCCTTTCAACGTCTCACTCTCGCAACGTCCCAAAACTCCTTGCTACTCAAATTCAGTTTTGCAAAGCAATGAGTTCTCAATTAATTCAATATGGAAAGCGTCACTTTCAAGGCTTGTAGACATATCAACGATAACGGTGGGAAATGCGGCTGTACCGCATACGACTTTTATATCTTCAACGCATCATTCCTATCGATAAAATATCGACAATGTGGACACAGTCTGGCTCGCTATACGGACAATATAGATGAGTCGGGGTCAAGGCTAGTTTTATCGGAAGTTGACCCTGAGGACGAAAGTATTATTGCATAATACACCATACTATCTATGGAGGTACTGACAATTTTTCCCTAGGGCTTGCTCCGTATCGAAGCCGTTATGACAGCGTCATCTTGATGACGCTGTATTCCTGGGAAGTACTATCTGATCCTTCGGAGCTGTCCACGTTACCGTTTCCCTTCTGCTCGGGGCTTATCGCCGGAGAACGGTTTAATATCAACGACAACTATGAGTTCCAGTACATGGGCCGGACGAGGTTCAAAGAGCTCTGGGAAAAGGTCTAGGATCTCAGCAAGCCAAGGTTCTCGAGGTTCTATTTGTACGGCACGATTGGATGGGGAAAATCCTATGCTTGCTGCTCTTGTGTGCTTCATGGTACGCCGTGGAAAACGTGTCGTGTATCTTCCCAACTGTCAGCAGATGCTTGAGCATCCTGTTGAGTATTTGAGTATATCAAGTCAGCATTGATGTTCACTTTTGCAAGGGACGAGGCGATACAGAAGCAAGTATCAGAACTAAAAACAGCAGACGATTTGACAGATTTCTTTTGCATTCGCCATCCTCGTCCCACGACGGAATTTTTCGTCGACTAACTCAACGCTTTGGAGCCCTGTGAAGATATTCGAAGAGATGAACACTCAAATAGAAGGAAGGAAGAGGCGAGGACACTCCTCAACAAAATATCATTCAATCACTGTCGGATTAACTGCGCATCTGCAGATTACACCACGTATATGCATACGCAGCAAAAACAAATGAATGAAATCAAGATGCAAGTATTCGGTGGCTACACTTTGGTAAGGTTTTCACTACCACATGCACGGTAGCTGACAGCGTTTTAGGAAGAGGTTAGCGGATGGTGGAGGATTCACGGAACTCTCGAGTTGGGCGACGCCACAAGAGAAGAATTCGAAGATGCCACTGGCTGCGTACCTCTGTTACTCGATGGGTGTATTGTCGATGGCAGGCTGGATATGTCTGCGCTAGTCCTTATAAACATTGAAGATCAGGTGCAGGCGTTTATTGAAACTAGATGGGATGCGTCATCGCTTTGGAATCGGTTGGTACTTTTCCTTTCAATTCAAACATCTCCTAATTGCTGCAGATATGTTGAGTACATGAACGCGTGCATTTTCGGCACCCATCTTGCAGCCGGAGCTTATAGATCACTGTCACTTCTACATAAAAAAGCCACCATTAACGAAGTATCGACGTCGGATGGAGCGTACACATGTGGTGTCGCGCGAAATGCAATTGCGCACATGCTCCGCAAGTTCATAAACTCCCATGGCCGTGTAGCTTACTTGCGATCTTTACCGGAATACATCGATAATCCCGTGGTTACAGGATTCTTTGTGAAACAAGCAGTCCTTTGGTCCATTAGCGCGCGAGGACTGAACATCGGTCAACAGATTGAAGGGGGATACAGATGGTTATGTTTCAGGGCCAATTCCCACTTTATACATTGAATCGAGCCATATACTGCCCGTTGAGGTATAACTTCCGCGGAATTGATGCGCTAGTGGTTTACCTAGATCTCAATAAGAGGCCTAGCTCTACCCCATAAACGTTATCGTCACCGAGAAGCACTCTGATTTCGAAGCGGGATTCTTTTCGGAATGGGATCGGTGGTCAAGTCTCGGGGGATTTACTGTGAAGAATATCCAGTTTCTCTGGATAACTCCCAACCAGAAGGAATCCACTAAAAAGATCGGCCGCGAGTTGATGTGTAGTACAGGGCAGGGGGATATCTACAGGCCGCAATACGATCGTCGCTATGTGTCTCTTCAAATCGTTAACGCTGACATTTCACGATACTTGGATGATGCCCGTGGACGGAATATACAAGCATAGCAATCTTGAGGATGGGTGGTTTGTGTGCATAGCGGCTATTCGATATCAACATGGTGATGGGGCTTCTGTACTAAGGGTACGTGCGCTACGAAGAGGGCAGCGAGTTTGTGGATACTCTAGAGGACATCATTGCAAATGGCGACCCGGGAGACGGTTGTCTTGAAGAAATGGAAGGAATGCTAAAGCAGAGGATTGAGAATCTTAAAACTTTGGAGTTGTATCACTTTGGATTACGGGTACGATGGAAGTGCTTTCTAGGATGCCGAACCTACTGGAGCTGGTACCGGTTTTCTCAGGGCGAATATTCACAACTTTGGTTCTATCTTTAGGGATTGTGTGCTGGTCTGATATTGAGGTTTCTAACTACTGTCGAATGCATGAAACAACCCAGGCAGACAACTTCTACGCCTGAGTGTAGATAATTTCACGGGTTCTGCGGTACCCAGCTAATACTACCTTTTGAAACATCATCGTAAGAGAAGTAGCCGTGTTTCAACTGCGTATATAAATCCATTGATTTATACCCTGGGTGATATCGATGATGAGTCTTGTTATGTGTGAGTGGCCTTCTTGCCTTCGTTAAGCATTCACCGCTCCCCACGACTTCGACCGAGGGACCCAAAATGTGACCGGCACAAATGGTAAAATGCTTCTGAAACTGGCACCTAAAGCATTCGATTATAAATCCTTTCCCACCCTACAAGAAAAGTATACATACCTAAGTAAATATTTTGCACATAGAAGCCGAATGAGCCGAATGAGCCGAATGTCTAAGCTAGTAAATTAATCTGACCTCCTGGGGGTTACTGGATTCGGGCTTACCGAATGCAATATAGTACTCAAGGTTTTAGGCTATCAAATGACCTAGTTCATGAAGTGCTATTGGTTCACACCTCAGTGCCGGAGTTATAGTTATGGGCTGTTGACATAACTGGAGGAATCATCGCCATTCTCTCCAGTATTCATCTAAATATTGTTGGGATAAATCTGAGGGTTGTCTACTGTTTAAAGTGTCACAGATGGAAATGAATTTGTGAAAGAACAAAACCGTCAATTCCTTCCAAACAACCAATGAAACCCAGCCCCGTCTAACATAAAATCCTGCCATCCATAATCATTTCACATCATACCGCTCTTCTAAAAAAGACAGCAAAAAAAACCAGCAAAACAAAAAAACACCATAGAAGCACAAAACCGATATCTATATTAACACCCTTCAATTGCTACGCCTGTGCAGGTGTCAGCACACTACCCTCTTTTGTCTCATATTTGTCCCAGTTCTGAAGGATTTGTCCAATCTTAGGGGAGTTGGTGAGGTTGTAAACATCCTCGAAATACTCCTTTGTGAGTTGGAACGGCTTTGCGGTGACGTTTGGAATGTATTTTCCAATCAACCTGCTGGGATCGATCGAGCTCTGCAAAATCTTTTTCTGTAGAAAGTTTCGGAATGGCTTGACACCGCTTCGCAAAAAGGTACTGTGGAAGGGTACATCGATACCACGAAGAGGGATGGTAGCAAGACCACGTTGAAGTTCGACCGGCTTTGGCTTTGCCTCCGTCTCCTTTGCACACTCCTTGATGATCATAACGAGCTTCTCCTTTACTTCCTCGATGCTCATCCGTGCCATTAGAACTGAAATATCAATCTTCTGCACCTTGAGATAGTTGAGGACGTTGGTGAGACAGTCGAGGGCCCGAAGGTCACCAGCACAAACATATTGCTGGTCGATCACGTTGAGATTGACAATCTCCAGAAGCCATTTGGTCTCCGTGGCAATGTTATCGACAACATACCGTAAAGCAACTTCGTTGAAAGTCTTCGAGATACGGCTAGGGTTGACGGCACACATGGAGTAGTTGCTGCGACCTTCGGCGTCACGCTCTACTGCGACTTGCATGGTCAACCCACGGTAGAACACAACCGAAACGAGTGACTCAATAGGCATGACATCCGCAAGGGCCGCAAGGGCAGAGTATTCTCCCAAAGAATGACCTGCAAATACCGAGTCGCGCTGTACAAGGCCACGAGAGCGCATGTCCTCGAAAGATGCCTTCTCCATTAGCGTAAGGGCAGGCTGTGTGAATTGAGTGGCTGACAAGAGACCGGTTGGGGAGCGGTAAGTGTATGAAGTGGTGCTCTCATCAATATTCTTGAAGATCTTCTCGGACTTGGTTACACCATCAGAGCCCACGGTCTCGAAAGTCATGGACATATAGTTTTGCCGTATAGCCTTTCCTCGAGGGCCACCAAAGTGGACAGTTAGTTCCTTGGGGTTGTTGCGAACAATATTCGTGATAGAAAAGCCTATAGGTGGTAGATTAGCAACGTAGACCAGGATGTCTAGATAAGGCTACAAACCATAGTTGTCCATGAAATGCTTGTCGGCACGATCCCACACGTCCCGAGCAACTGGCGACGAATCGTAAAGGTCCATACCCATACCCTGTTCTTGACTACCCTGACCTGTAAAGACATAGGCAGATACAGGCTGCTCAACTTCGGCTTCTCCAATGAGAACTTTCTCTTCAGTCTCCAAATTAATGGTCTCGACCTTAATGATCTTCCTTCCACTGACCATACCAATGTGGTGCAACATGGTCTTGACGTCGTCGTTAGGGAGGACCATTCCGACAAAAGAGCAAGAGAAGGATCGGACACGTCCGATGTTGTTCTCCGCGGCCCATGTTTCCACAAGAGAGCGGACAGCAGCAGAGGAAAACATGCCATGGGTGATTGTGCCCTTCAAATTGGCATAATTGGCAAATGTCGGCGAGACATGGATAGGATTGTAATCACCGGAAACCCTGGCATAACCTTCATTGCTGGAAGGGGCACGGATGATGAGGTCCGTCTTTCCATTCAGGGGAATGGCGTTGTCGAAATGAACAGGCTGTTCAATAGTTGTTCCGTGGCGCTTCAGATAATCGATGACTGGGTTACCATGAGATTGGCCGGCATTGTAATTAACTGTCGCAACCTGAATGATTTCTTTTGTAGGCAACTCGAGCAAAACCTGGCCTATTGTCTGAACAGAACTGAAGACTGTCTGGTTCTTGTAACGGACGAAGCTGGAAAGACGGAAAATGAGAGTCTTGTTGAGAAGGTCGACATCGTACGAGCCATCGAGATGGAACCATTCCTTGCTGTGTAGAACAGCAACACCCTTTGTAGAAGTCAAGTGCACTTCTACGGGGGTTTCGACCTTTCTCTGGAAGGTGTTTTCGAAGTCCGTATAGGTTCCACGACACAAGAACTGGGAGACGACTTCTATGATTGGACGGCCCTCCCTGGTGATGGTACCACACACCTCGACCATTTTTCCAGCATCTTGGTTGAGAACAGCACTGATCCGTGCCTTGGTGTCAACAACATCTCCCTTCTTCAGAGGCTCCGCTCCAGGAAGCATCCGGAAGCTGTTGCTGAGATGAACAAGCCGAAGCAAATCGCCATCAATGTCCTTGGGGAAGATGGCTTTCATGATAGCCTTCCAACCGATGACGATCGCGAAGTCCATCGGTGCATATACCGTCTTTCCAGGCCGTTGCACGAATGCTTCACCATTGTTACCAACAGCATGAACGAAGTCGGCAATATCCTGCGCGGTCACAGTGGTCTGACCACCATCAAAGACATCGGTAACAGCCGCATCCTTGTTCATGGGCTCATCGGCAAACCACAAACGGTAGTAGAACTCCTTTATCCTGTCATTTCTGCCTTCCATGACTTCCCGGATGGGAGCATAACCGATTTCGGGACGGTACTTGAAAATCAATGGCATTCCGACTGGTCCTCCTTCAGCAGTGCGTTCCTCGAATAACGTAACGTGGATTTCATTTTGGCTGGTCATCTTAGCTTCAAAAGTCTTTGTGTGGGGCCCGTTAAGGTGGGTTTGGTCCTTCTTGGTGATAATGGTCTGGGTAGGATCTCTAGGGTGGGAGATCTCAACGACGATCCCATGGGCAGGGGCAAAGACACGCTTCATTGGGTTGGTCTGGTACTTCTTGCCTTGAACAAAGACCTCGGTAGTGAATAGAGCATGTCTCCAAGAATAATAATCACCGGCAAGAAGCTTCAACCATGTCTCGGCATCGGGCAAGGTTCCTTGAGAGGGCGTTGCCGAAAGTCGGTAGGTGATCTTGTCGCCATCCTCCGAGATAGTCAAACCATCGATCTTATCAACATCCTCAAGTTCGACAATAGCCTTGCCTCCGAAGTACTCAACGGCAGGGATATTGCTCTCATCGCCGTTATACAAGTCCTTGGTCAATCCGGCAATGTGGCCGTTGTGAACCCCATCAAGAATATCCTTAATGGGTTCGTTCACAATCTTGGTGTATTTGGCAGCCACAGGCCCGTGAAGGATACAAGTTCTACCAACATCTTGATCGACAACAGCCTCTAAGTCTTCGGACTGCCAGAGGGAGTCTTTCTTGAACCAGAACTCGAAGTGGTCGTCTAAGGCAGGGACAAATGGTACAGGCTTTTGAATATCTCTCTGACATAGCAACAAGAAGTGCTGCACATCTTGAGCATTGATGAGCTGAACCTGTGCTTCGGGGTAGCTGCTAAGGACACGCTCAACCAACGGGAAAGGATCGTTGAGGTCAGCGAAATTTTGAAGAATGGATGTCTGGGTGTTTCCAGCGGCAAAACGCTCCTCAACTCGTCGGATGAAGTCCCCGGTCAGGTTTCTCAGTGTGACGTCAATCCATCGCTTCTCATGTTTCACATACATGAGTTCAACCATGCGGGAAACAACCTCACCGTAGGTCATGTCCTCAAGGTCAACTGCTTGTCCGGCACTGTTGCGCCCAAACCACGTCTTTTGGAAATCATCGTTGAGGCGCTTGATGATGTAGTCACGTTGCTTCTTCAGCTCCACTAGCCGCTTAGCCTTATCCAGGGAGAAAATTGTACGATCCAACTCAGCCCTAAGAAAATTAGTTGCTACTCAATGAATGGAAATGGTAAGAAGGCATACCAAAACTGAACGCCACGAGTGGCAAGCTTGTGGATAGGCTCGCCCATCTCAGAACGGACGGTGAGTACACCACCTGCAGGTCCTTTGTAGGTTTTTTCCCAGTCCTTGTCATCCACACCTGCAGCTTCGCAGATTGCTTTTTTGGCCTAAATAATGGCATTAGTGGCTGCTCGGGGAGTACCGAGGGGCTCTGATAGCTCACGTTAAGAGAAGTATGTGCCTCCTTGGCAATCATCATCCTACTTCCGAAGAGGAACCCATCGAATGGCATGGGCGGATACTGGTACTTCTCAGACCACGTACCTGTAAGGTAAGGGTACGTATCTTCTGCGCCACCGAAACCAGATCCAGCCACCAAGACGATGTTCTCACAGCGACGGATGCGTCCATACATTTGTAAGATGGGCTGGTGAAAGTCTTCAAACGAATGATGACCACCACCTCTTCCTCCAGTCCATTGAAGAACTACAGGGAAGTGAGGGTTTGCCTTTGCGATATTGATGACCTGCTGGATCCCATCCAAAGACCCAGGCTTGAAAGCAATGTGTTTCAGACCGATAGTTTCGATGTACTCATTGGCGACCTCGAGCGAAGGAACACCAGCTCCAATGGTCATTCCCTCGATAGGTACACCTTCTGTACGAAGCTTCTGTAGAAGTGGAACTTGCCAGGCCATGGCTCTAGGGTTCACATAAATGAAATTGACGGTGATTCCAGCACCGGGGATGGTGTTCTCTTCGATGTTACGTAGCGACTGTGTCAATCCTACAGGGGAAAAGTATCCACCACCTGTGTGGTCGTTAGCAACTATCCAGTCCTAAGACGAATATTGTAAAGACTTACCTCCCAATTCAATGTGGTAACCGGCGTTCATAGTAGCAGCAACGAAATCCCATGGAACAGTACAAGGGGTCATTCCCGCCACCATAACTGGGGCTCTGCCCAATAGCCGCGAGAATTTGGTGTCCACATATATTTTACCTTCCTTCGTCTTGACAAGCTTGGGCCCATGTTCCTTAACCCAGTTAACGGCATACTTGACGGCGTGTTCCTCATCGCGATCGAATAGTTCGGGTTTATATCCAACCTCGCTATTCGTGCCCTCTATTGCTCCAGCAAGGATAACACGAACACCTTTACCATCCTTATTGCGGTGAGTAAGGACCCCAAGGCCGGAGATACCGCCAGGGCCAAAGTCAATAACATGCGTAGCTCCTTTGAACACCGTAGCCTTCTCCCACTGGACTGGAAGATTTGTAATCATTCGCACGAGCTTGGGAACGATTGAGTCTCCGGCCATGGAGGTCCTAAGATCTTCTCCAGTGTTGGTATCGAACACGGGAATAGCAAGACTCGATTTCGTGAAAGTCTTGATATTCTTCAAATCTTCCTCGATAATTGGCGCTGCAGACTCCAGGTAAGGCGAGTGGAATGGAGCAGAAATTGGCAAGAATCGGTTTACAAACCGTTGCTTTCTTTCTGTATAAGGAACCCGAGTTTGGTCAAGACCAGTTGGTGCTTTGAGTTTCCGCAAACTAAGGTTCAACCCATACAGCGACTGAGGAGGACCGGTAACGACAACATTCCGGGCACCATTGATCAATGAGATATGAATGTGTCGATCCTTCGGCAAATGGGTATTGGTGGCATCAACGTGGCGTTGGACTTGTGCAAGTGTAAGGTCGCGGATAGACAGCATAGGCGATGGGTGTCCCTCGCCCTCATTAGTCGAATCCTGCAGAACACTGGGCGCAAGTGAAGTCCGGGGGTATGTTTGCTGAGATCGGCACCCAATCCAGAACAGCATTGTCAAAGCTTCATGGGATACTTGATAATAAGATTCCCAAGAGGTTGCAATTGCAATTGCTGCCGCCGTGACAACACCCTGCGAGTGACCGGTGGTACCTGAAAGCCTGGACTGAAGATCGCCTGGCTCCTTTCCTTGGATCTTGCAAGTAACATAATAATGTACCAGCTGCACCAACCCAATCAAAGGGAACGAAACAGGTGCAGATACGAGGTAGGTGAGATCTGGGGTAGATTCCTTATCTTGTAACCAACGCATAACATCCAATCCTTTCGAATAGACCTTTCCGGCTTTGGGATCTCTCGACAGTGCAGACAGAACATGTGCGCAGGATACGATGAACTCCTCTACAAGTCCTTCGTACACATTGTACACTTCGCGGAGTTCATCGAAGTATTCCTCAATGTTGCCCTGACCACCGAAAACTGCATAGACTCCTGCCGTCTTTTCCGCAGCAGCTCTGAAGAGTGCCGATTCGTGGGCCTTGGGTGGTCTATTGGTTGCGCGGCGCGCGGCATAGTAATTCTTCACCACGTCTAATCTTTTTGACGGGACGCCGGGCAATTGTACAGCTACGGCATGGACATCATTTCCGCGCAAGAATCGACTTTCGAACTCGGACAAGATAAGCAGCAACACACTGTCATATGTTCCTGACATGTCGTCCTCTCCTTCTGTAACCTGAAGAGCAACGTATCCCAAGAACCGCGCTACGAGTTCCGCAACCGAAGACGGCTCGTCATCAAGGGCTAGCTCCTCCGTGGCCGGGGGAAGAGTGCCGAGGAACCGTTGTCGAAGCTCGGAAGCATGGTAATGGATAGCTGTGGGGACGAGGAAAGCATGTTCGAGGGATCCGTGGTTCAAAACCAGAGGGCGGAGGGATGCAGCGGAATGAGGGGTTGAAACCCCGGTGACGGTGCCTGTCGTGCCGTACATTGGTTGCTAATAGTGATTGAGCTCTGAACGTCCGTTAAAGATGTTCACATCCATGAGCGAATGCAATTGATAAACCTACAGAACTCTCAGGTGTCTAATACAAACGGGTTCAAAGGTATTGGTATATCTGAAGAAATCAAACGTATTAAAATGTACAACCCGTAGGACCTTTCGTGAAGCAATTACACACAAATGAAGATGAACAATGAGGAGAAGAGGAGGAGGAGGAGGATGAGGAGGAGGAGAGAAAGGGGAAATGGCAGAGAAGATGGACGGATGGAAGTGGTAGATAGCGGTTGTATCTGTGGATGGATGGAGGATCTCCCTCTATGACCTAGTTATTTTTTGGAGCTACTCTACACCACCACACCGCGTTCCCGAAATGTTGAGGGGCAACCCTGCCAAGCAAACCCCATTTTTCATACAGTACCCCTTAGCGTCCGGGGTGAGAGCCCCAACCAACTCCCAAACACCGCGGTGACACCACCGCTACCCACAAAGCCATGGCCATGACATGACCGGTCCTGCATATTTCATTCTCGCACTCACCGGAGATCTTCCATCTGGATTTGGAAATAGTCCACGGTTGGCGGAGAAGGAGAAATTCTTTCCGACAGTATTTGGGTACCTACTTATGACCCTACGGCCTAACCCACTTAATCCAAAAGTCCCCGCGATGGCAGAGAAGAACGCTTTTAATTACTTAGTACTTAGCGGGTATATGGTACCACTACTGATAATTGTCTCTCGGTACTATACGGTAAACATTTATCCGAGATAGAGTAAATAAGGCATAAAACATCGGTTGGATTACGGCGCCGGTATGTTGGGAACATTACGAGGTAAATGATATGAAGTTGCCGAGATAGAGCTCGGAGAAACGGTCGGCGTTTCCTTCTTGATAGAGGACACGGATAATAGAAGTGAAGTGGAGGAAGAAGATGTTTGCCAAGTATCCTTCTTCTCGTCATTCTCCTCCTTCCACTTCTCCGGAAGGTAATTAGACCACCCCCTTGGAGAGATGATAGTAGCACAACCAACAATGATTACTCTTGTTGGAATTCGCTCCTGTTCCTGTACTGTTCCTGAGGCTTTGTTGTGTGCGATACCGTACAAAGGGACTTGGGTCCCAACATTTTCCATGATCCCTGGCGGGGGGGTGTGAGCAGCAAAATATTGAGCTTTCAACGACTAGCGTCCCGCTGCAACGCACCTCCAAAAAGAAAAGATTATCACCACTATTATCACTACTACCATCACCACCACCACCACCACCACCACCACCACCACCACCACCACATTCATCCACCTCGGCCGTCAACCCCCCTCTCTCTTCACTTCAACCATTACCACCACTACTCCCTCCTCTCCTCTCCTCCTTCTCTCCCCTTTTTTCCCTCTTCATCAATCCTTCACTCCTCTACCCCACCAAAGAAAGGAGCAATTCGGCGAGCTTGCTCCCTTTCGTATTCTATCAATTGTAATAGACTCGCCTTTCTATCCCAGTCTTTCCTCGTGTTTGCATCTACAGAGAGTCACAAGTCATCGATACCCCATTATCTACCATCACGAAACCTTTAATTTAGACACGACTTCACGATGAGACCAGAGCAAGAGCAGGAGTTGGCTTACACCTTGTTGGTGGAGCTTCTTGCCTACCAATTTGCAAGCCCTGTTAGATGGTAAGTTTTGGTCAATCCCACCCTTCCAGATAATACCTACACTACTTCTCCGGGAATCTTCATAGGAATAGCTGGTTGACAGCTGGAACCTGATATAGGATTGAAACTCAGGATGTAATTCTCGCCGAACACTCCGCTGAACGCATTGTCGAAATTGGTCCTTCGGACACACTCGGCGGTATGGCTCGGCGTACGTTGGCCTCCAAATACGAAGCATACGATGCTGCTCAGTCCCTACAGCGTCAGATTCTTTGCTACAACAAAGATGCGAAGGAGGTTTACTACGATGTTGAGCCAGTGGAGGAAGAGCAGAAAACCGCAGATTCTTCCCCGTCCGCCGCATCCTCAGCAGCCCCACAAGTCGGCGCTACTCCGATCGCCGTCGCTGCCCCCGCCGCTATGCTTGCCAGTGCCGGGCCTACAGCGCAAATAGATGATGCCCCTGTCAAGGCCACTGATATTGTGAGAGCAATCATTGCCCAGAAGCTAAAGAAGTCTTTCAGCGACATCCCACTGTCAAAGGCTATCAAGGACCTTGTGAATGGCAAAAGTACCCTTCAAAACGAAATTCTCGGAGGTAAGAATCCCAACCACTAGCTATACAAAGTTGTTTGCTTAAATCGGCCTAGATCTGCAAAAGGAATTCGGCAGCACCCCCGAAAAGCCCGAAGATATCCCTCTTGACGAGCTGGGAGGTTCATTCCAGTCTACATTTAACGGACAGTTGGGGAAACAGTCGAATTCTTTAATAGCCCGATTGGTTTCTAGCAAGATGCCTGCCGGCTTTAATATTACAGCAGTGAGAAAATATCTGGCCGACAGATGGGGCCTGCAACCCGGCAGACAAGATGGTGTTCTACTGCTTGCGATCACCGCTGAACCTGCGGCACGACTAGGGGGCGAACCGGACGCAAAGGCTTTCATGGATGACATCACAAACAAATACGCGGCGGCCGCTGGCATCTCCCTATCCGCACCAGTAGCTGGTGGTGCCGGTGGTGCTGGTGGTGCCGGTGGCATGATGATGGATCCGGCTGCCTTGGATGCCCTGACCAAGGACCAGAAGGCGCTGTTTAAGCAGCAGCTCGAGCTGTTGGCGAGATATCTCAAGATGGATTTGCGGAAGGGAGACAAGGCCTTCGTTGGCTCAGAAGAGGCGAACAAAGTTTTGCAGACGCAGCTTGATCTGTGGAACGTAGAGCATGGTGACAGCTATGCTGCTGGAATTGAACCAACATTCACTCCTCTAAAAGCTCGTGTTTACGACTCTTCATGGAATTGGGCAAGGCAGGACGCTCTTTCCATGTTCTACGATATCATTTTCGGACGCCTAAAGCTCGTCGATCGCGAAATTGTCTCCCAATGTATTGGAATCATGAACCGATCCAACCCTGTCTTACTCGACTTTATGCAGTATCACATTGACAACTGCCCAACAGAGCGGGGAGATACCTATCAGCTTGCGAAGGAATTGGGAGCACAGCTCATTGAAAATTGTAAGGAGGCGTTGGACACACCACCTGCCTACAAGGACGTTGGGTATCCGACTGGGCCGCAAACCACTGTCGACGCAAAGGGTAATATGTCATATGCCGAGGTTCCTCGTCCTTCAGTGCGTAAGCTCGAACACTACGTGAAGGAGATGGCAGCAGGTGGAAAGATGAGCGAATACGGTAATCGTACCAAGGTTCAGAGCCACCTTGCAAAGATCTACAAGATTATCCGCCAGCAGCAGAAGATGTCAAAGTCTTCACAACTCGAGATTAAGACTCTTTATGCCGATGTGATTCGTAGCCTTGCGATGAACGAAGGTCAGATTATGAAGGACAAGGGAGGGAAGAGCGGCAAGCGCGGTATCGGCAAGAAACGTCCTGGCGAAGGACGCACGGAGAGTATTCCATTCCTGCACCTCAAGTGTAAGGAGGAACATGGATGGGAGTATTCTAAGAAGCTTACCGGTTTGTACCTTGAGGGTTTGGAGAGAGCAGCTCAGGTATATATAGTCTATGTTTTTAGTGATATTTCAACATGCTAACTCTACTCAGGATGGTCTCACTTTCCAGGGAAAGAACGTTCTCATGACTGGTGCTGGCGCTGGTTCCATTGGTGCCGAAGTCTTGCAAGGCCTGCTGAGTGGTGGTGCAAAGGTCATCGTCACTACCTCACGATTCTCACGCGAGGTTACCGAGTACTATCAATCCATGTACACCAAGTTTGGCTCTCGAGGATCGCAGCTGGTTGTTGTTCCTTTTAACCAAGGTAGCAAGCAGGATGTCGAGGCTTTGGTTAATTACATTTTCGATACCAAGAACGGTTTGGGCTGGGATCTTGACTTTGTTATTCCCTTCGCAGCCATTTCTACCAACGGACGGGAAATTGATGGCATTGACTCCAAATCCGAACTTGCGCATCGTATCATGTTGACCAACCTCCTCCGACTTCTCGGCATGGTTAAGACAAACAAAGCCTCTCGTGGATATGAGACGCGCCCTGCTCAGGTTATCCTTCCTTTATCACCAAATCACGGTACTTTCGGTAACGATGGACTATACTCTGAGTCCAAATTGGCATTGGAGACTCTCTTCAATAGGTGGCACTCCGAGTCCTGGAATAACTACCTCAACATCTGTGGTGCCGTTATCGGATGGACCCGTGGAACTGGTTTGATGAGCGGTAATAACATCATTGCTGAGGGTATTGAGAAATTCGGCGTACGAACATTTTCGCAGCAAGAGATGGCCTTCAACATTCTTGGACTTATGGCGCCTGCTGTCGTCAACTTGTGTCAGATTGAACCCGTCTTTGCCGACCTCAACGGTGCGTTACAATATATCCCCAACCTCAATGAGCTCTCCAGTAAACTACGCCAAAACCTTGTGGAAACATCAGAGATTCGCAAGGCTGTTACCTCTGAGACCGCAATCGAGCACAGGATCGTTAATGGTGACGCGAGTGAAAAACTCTACAAGAAGGTCACCGTTCAGCCGCGTGCCAATATGAAATTCGACTTCCCTGCTCTGCCAGATTACAAGACCGAGATTGAGCAACTCGCTGCCACACGCCGCGGAATGGTCGATCTTGAAAAGGTGGTTGTTGTCACTGGTTTCGCCGAGGTCGGTCCTTGGGGTAATGCTCGCACTCGGTGGGAGATGGAGGCGTACGGAAAGTTTTCACTTGAGGGATGCATCGAGATGGCTTGGATCATGGGTCTCATCAAACACTTCAAGGGACCCATTAAAGGCAAACAGTACTCGGGATGGGTCGATGCCAAGACTAGTGAGCCAATTGATGATAAAGATGTCAAGCCCAAGTATGAGAAGCACATCCTCGAACATTCTGGTATTCGTCTCATCGAAAGCGAGCTTTTTGGTGGTTACGATCCGAATAAGAAGGAAGTACTACATGAGGTTGCTATTGAGGAGGACATGGATCCCTTCGAGGCCAGCAAGGAAACCGCCGAAGAATTTAAGAGACGCCACGACGACAAGGTCGAAATCTTCGAGTTAGAATCTGGCGAGTACACGGTTCGCTTGAAAAAGGGAGCTACGTTGCTCGTCCCCAAGGCCCTCAAATTCGACCGTCTTGTTGCTGGTCAGGTCCCAACTGGATGGGATGCTAGACGATATGGTATACCGGAAGACATCATTTCCCAAGTAGACCCGGTCACTCTCTACGTTCTTGTCACTGTTGCGGAGTCTATGATCTCTGCCGGTATCACGGATCCTTACGAGTTCTATCAATATGTCCATCTCTCGGAGGTTGGCAACTGCATTGGTTCCGGTGTTGGTGGTATGACTGCTCTGAGAGGGATGTACAGGGGCCGCTACGTAGACAAACCCATCCAAAATGATATCCTTCAGGAGTCCTTCATCAACACAATGGCAGCCTGGGTTAATATGTTACTATTGTCTTCAACGGGTCCTATCAAAACCCCCGTCGGTGCGTGTGCAACCGCCGTTGAATCCCTCGATATCGGTTACGAAACCATCACAGAAGGTAAGGCCAGGGTCTGCTTTGTTGGTGGATTCGACGATTTCCAGGAGGAGGGATCCTACGAGTTTGCCAACATGAAGGCTACCAGCAATGCTGTGGATGAGTTGGAACACGGCAGAACCCCGAGTGAGATGTCTCGTCCTACCACCACTACCCGAAGTGGTTTCATGGAGTCTCAAGGATGTGGTGTTCAACTAATCATGTCGGCCAAACTTGCTCTAGACATGGGTGTACCAATCTATGGTATTGTTGCTATGACGTCTACTGCTACTGACAAGATTGGACGAAGCATTCCTGCTCCCGGTCAAGGTATCTTGACCACCGCTCGCGAGTCCAGCAGCAAGTTCCCCAGTCCCCTTTTGGATATCAGCTACAGGAAGAGGCAGCTTGAGCTGCGGAAGGCTCAGATCAGGCAATGGACCGAAACCGAGCTTTTGTATCTGAATGAGGAAGTTGCCGCGATGAAAGCACAGGGTGCAGATTTCGATGAGAAAGAGTACCTTCAGGACCGTGCCGCCCATCTCGAGAAGGAAGCGCTGCGACAGGAAAGAGAGGCTCTTTCAACTTGGGGCAATGACTTCTGGAAACGGGATCCTAAGATCGCTCCTCTCAGAGGTGCCCTTGCAACTTGGGGTCTCACGATTGATGATTTGGGTGTTGCTTCGTTCCATGGCACCAGTACTAAAGCCAACGACAAGAATGAGTCTGATACTCTCAACAAGATGATGATTCATCTTGGTCGAACAAAGGGCAATGCTCTTCTCGGTATCTTCCAGAAGTATTTGACCGGTCATCCCAAGGGTGCTGCGGGTGCGTGGATGATGAATGGAGGAATCCAGTGTCTAAACTCAGGCCTTGTTCCTGGCAACAGAAATGCCGACAACGTCGACGCAGACCTCGAGAAGTTTGAGTTTATTGCCTTCCCCAGCCGATCAATCCAAACGGATGGCATCAAGGCCTTCTCCGTCACGTCCTTCGGATTCGGACAGAAGGGAGCTCAGGCTATCGGTGTGCACCCGAAATACCTCTACGCTACGCTTGATGAGACGACCTACACGGCCTACAAGGCTAAAGTTGGCGCCAGATACAAGAAGGCATACAGATACTACCATACTTCTCTTGTTGAAAACAATCTATTCCAAGCCAAGTCCCATGCCCCTTACACCCCTGACCAGGAGTCCAGTGTCTTCTTGGATCCTCTTGCGCGCGTCGAGCCCAACAAAAAGGCCGGCTCGTATACTTACCCCGTTCAAATCAGCCGAAAAGCTGATCCGTCACTGGATAATACTACGAAGCTTGTTGAGCAATTGGCGAAGCATTCTGCGCAGGGCTCAAACACGAGGGTTGGTGTTGATGCCGAGCATATCTCCAGCATCAATATGGAGAACGAGAACTTTATTGAACGCAACTTCACTCCTGCCGAAATTGCATACTGCAATAACGCGCCTAGTCCTCAGGCAAGCTTTGCGGGCCGGTGGAGCGCTAAGGAAAGTGTCTTCAAAAGTTTGGGAGTTTCTAGTAAGGGTGCAGGTGCTCCTTTGAAGGACATTGAAATATTGAGCGATGATAAGGGAGCGCCAGTTGTTAAGGTACAATTAATGCTATATTTCTTAAATTGATCTAGTTTTGCTAATATACATAACAGCTTCATAGCGAGGCGCAGAAGGCTGCAACTGAAGCGGGTGTACAAAATGTCCAAGTCTCCATTTCACATAGCGACACACAGGCCATTGCAGTTGCAATTGCTACGCTGGATAGTTAGATAATAATATGGTCGGGTAACGATTACGGGTTTAGGTTTAGATGGTTAGAAGGGTTATTGATGTTTTTCATGATTTCGAATTCCCAATTTCCTTGTTTTTTATCTTTGTACTTTTTTTTCCGGGTTATAGGATGAATCTCACGACACGCAACAGTAGATATGGAATTGAACGTGTTGGACGGAGGTTACAGTTTCAAGAACGTTTGCGGCTTTTGCGCCAGGTTTACTACGCTGGTAGGACGAGAGCCTGTGAATTGAGGGACTGGATTCGACAATTCATCAACCAAACGTTACGATATCCATGGCAATCGTGGCGAACCAACCATCTAAGATACAGAAAGTCATCGATGGATGGAAACGCTCTGGAAGGACGGAAGACAGGGAGGGATCTTCCAGTCGTGCCGGGCAGTGTAGAGTAGAGCATGCGCAATCTGTACATCATACACTAAATCCGGAAGTTGACCGGTTTTCTGGGCTGACTGGTGGGCAGGCTCGTCTAGCGCTCCAGACATGGAGGAGTTGAGATCGTGTACCTATCATATCGGCGCTACGTGTCTGGGAAGGATTCGCTTCGAAGCGTGGTGCAGCGAGTGCCACGATATGTCGCAGAAACCGGATTAGCCGCAACACCAGTCTTGCACCAACCCGGCGACTCGGATCGGTGACTTCCCTTTGTCGGTTTAGTTTTGGGGTTCGTCATGGAGCGCCACCCGATTCCTACAATGCCCAACCATTCACAGACGCGTTTCTGAACAACGCATCGGCTGATGGAAAGAGGAGAGGATGCTGGTGAGGTGATGACAAGACCGTTCATCTGTCTGTCAGTCAGTCTCTGTCTGTCTCTCGGTTATCCAGGATGTGGCTGCTACTGGTGGGATGCACGTCGTAGTGTGCGCGTGTCGTCAACATGGGGGTGAAGTGGTTTTTTTCATCCTTCTGCGTCGCAATAGAGTAGTCAAGATGAGCCACGCACACGCTATGAAGATAGATTGAGGGATGGATATAAGTCTAGCCATCACTCCGCATACCCATAAGCCCCTCTTGTTCTATTTCCCACTTCCTCTCGCCATCTCTTCAGCTCTTTGTTCTTAGCCTACAGCATTTACCTACAGAAGACAATTCGAACTCCCGCCTCTTCCCTCCAGCGTTGTTGATACATTACATGTGCATTAGCCTCTTCCCCAGCCTTGCCTCGTTGAGTTAAGCCTTATACAGACAACTGTAGCCGAGGCGCAGCAAATAGTACAACGGACAACACACAAGCTTGCAAGATAAACACGACGGCCTCAACAATTATTTCCCTCACTCCCCCTTCTCATCTCTCCTCCTTGTCGACCACATCTTCGCAGTCCATCTTGGATCCCACTCCCTTTCCCGCGCCAATTTTCAATCCCCTCTGTTGCACAATGGAAGGTCTCTTTCGCTCATATTCAACACCCGTCCGGAGAACACTACGCCGCGAAACTAGGAGTATAGCGGAATGGAGGGAGAAGGGGAAATACCAGCCGTTTGATCTTGCATTCGCGTTGGAGCGCATGTCGGTGCCAGATAGAGCTGCGACATGGCATGGCCCATCAAGGAAAAGTGCTTGGTCGCCGGCTGTGTCGGAAGAATATAGACAATACAATGATGAGGATGAAGTGGAGGACAGTTACATCTACGACACGCCCGCGGCAACAAGAAAGAACAGCAACGACGTGGCACCCGAAGTTCATGCGCCAGATTACTTTTCGGCGGTTCCCCGAACTGCGACAACGACCTTAGCCGAAACCGAACAGTTGTTTGCCGAGGAACCTCTAGCCGCTGACATCCCCGAAGCGGAACTTGAATCCTCAAGAAGGCGTTCAATTGAGCTTGAGCGACAGCCACTGTTTTTGGAGACCAAGGAAGACGATGCTTTGGTGGAGGATCTCATCCTGCACCTTGCCGACCCCACACTTAACTCGTCGACTACTCCTTCCGAGAATGCGCTCGAGAAAACAAAGGAAGCTCCAACATCCACCCCAGTCAAAATTGAAGAGACAATCGACACATCGGAACCTCCGTCGCCGGAAGATATCATTGAGACAACGCCACAGCCAGCGCCAAAACCTCGAGCACCACAATCCGCCCGTGATAGATTCATGAAGGCCAAAAAAGTGCTATTTACTGTAGATGTACTCAAGAAGTGCATCCCCCCAGCACCCCTACCAGAGATGCTGATTGAAGATTCACCACGGTCGCGACCAAAGACAGTGGTGAAGGAGGTTGCCGCACCCGTTGCAACACCTAAGAAAGAGGTTGAGGTTGGTGATGTGGCGTTGGAAATGGTTGAGAAAGTGGCGGGGGCGGCTACACCTGCCGTTGTTGAAGTGAAGGATGAAGCAACAGTTCCTGTGGTGGGCAAGGTGGTGGAGGTTGCCGTCGTGGCGGAGACTGTCGTCGCAGAAGTCACCATTGAGGAAACGACCCCAGAAATTGCACAAGAAGTCATCGCAACTGAGCCAACAGAGAAGCCGGTCCCTACGATTGTTATCGAGGAGGTTGCCAAGGAAACCATCGAGGTTACCGTCGAAGAGGCCGAAGCCATCTCTCCCATGGAGGGCGGCGTCTCCCTGCCACCCTCTCCAGTCCATCTACTCCCTGAGTCCCCGCGGTCCCTCGTCCGCTCTGACGAAGGCTATCTATCGGGCGGCGACTCCGACTCGGAGAGCGACTTCGGCGTCTCCCTTCCTGTCGACAACTACTACCATGGTAGCTCCAGCGCCGAAGACGACGCACCTCTCCCGGAAGACATCATCTCAAATCACAAGCATACTTCGAGAGAAAACGAGCCGTACCAACATCACTGTCTCATCCACGGGCACTTTTTCCCCAAGGCCGGACCACTACGGAGTGCAGGGTTCCCTAGCGAGCCTTTCACCCCTTGGATCTCATGTGACCGCTGCCAGTACCCGCGTCTAGCAGAGGCATGGCAATGCTCACTTCTTAACCAGTGCGGCATGATAGTATGCACGCCCTGTCACGACGAGCTCGAATACGGAGTCACCAAGAAGCCAGTCAAGGCTCCATCAATTGTATTGGAGGCAAGGGTGGACGGAGTTAAAGAAGGGCTTGAGCTGGCACTACAGCGGGGATTGAAGATTGGGTTTGAGGTTGGATTGGCTGGGAAAGCAAAGGAGATTGTGGAACGCCAGGAAAGGGAAAAGGCAAAGCAACGTGCAGCGGCAATGAAGGAGGAGGAGGAGATGCTGAGGGTGAGGGGGCATCGGTCTTGGGAGGCGGTTCCAAAGCAGGCAAGGAGGATGATGAGTATGGGCTTTTGAGATGTTTACGACTTTTAACGATTGATGACGATTCGATATAGATGCATCTACATGCTGGGCATGGGGAGATGGAGGTGGATGTATAGACTTTTCTGTTTTTCTTATTAACGATTAATGATTTGCATAGGATTTTTGGATTGCTTGTTGAAGCGTGGCATGGAAAAGGTTCTTCAGAGTTACGATACAGCGTGGTTTGGTGGTACATATATTGTTTAGTTTTTTGTTCATTGTTCATTGTTCATTATTTTATTTTGGACGGCGTTTCTTGTTTCTTGTTTTCTTTCTCTTCTGGAGTTTTTGATTTCTATCTCATATCCCGAGAGTTCTTGTAAGCTTTTCTTGTATATTTCTCTTATTAACACCTCTAGCGCTTTTGTTCACATTTTGTGACGGATATGTACCATCAAATTAATTGTCTTCAATCATCAACCTTGCTCTCGAAGTAATCATGATATCATCATTGCCATAGCATTAATTTCGTGAGATATCAATCGGGCTTCTCCCCATCGTAATCGCGATAGTAGTATAATATCGCCATTTGCCGAGCGTGCCGGTGAGCAAACAGTTCTTGCAGGTTTTCTTACTTGCTTTCTGCACCGGAAAACCTATAACTGGCAATCCCTTGTCCCTTCTACCTTAGCTTGCTGCTGCTGTGAAAAAAAAGGGGGTGTGTGACGATAACCAAGCTGCCCATAATTGGTTCCCACCAAACAGAAAAGTACCGGTAAAGTTAAAAAATCCACTTATGCAAGCCGCGAGAAATTTTTTTCTTCTCACATCCCATAGAATACCTGCAACGGTAATTCGTTGTCTCCTCTATATCTGCACTGCAATTCGTTCCTCCACCGTATGAGTTCATCCGAAGGCCAACATGGACAATATCAGAAACCAACCGGGACACAGGCCGTCCACGCCCCACGCCCATAATCCATCACGCACGAAGATCGAGAAGGGAGATCGAAGTTACGATGTGTTTGTACGTAACGCACCAACCCCGCAAGTTGATGGCAAAGAAGGGATTGGACAGGTCGGGGTAAACTGATCTATATTTTGACGAGTGATTACTAGTGGCGCGAGTATCTAATCACAGGATCTCACCCTCCACCGTGCTTAGATCATAGGTATCACTCACGAGGAAGACGAAGCGCGAGAGTAGCGATTGGCTACTTACTGCCATACGAGTGATTGAATGATAGCCCTGTGTCATTGATATTTTCCATTCACTTCGCAAACGTATTATCCCATTCGTATCACATCCAATAGCTTAGGCCTACAAGGAAAAGGAACGGAATGACAAATCCAAAGCCAGAAACAAGCACGAAATAACAAAAATAAGACCCACTCCCCGAAAAAAAGCGATAAAGATAACAATACAGAACGAACAAAACAATGATAACTCCCGTCCCCTGATGTCACCTGTCGAATTTCCAGCACCGCCACAATCACTATCACCAAGCCCCCCAGGCATACAATGCGAAAGGGCAAAAAGATTAGTAAACATACACCGCCGCCTTAATTCGATCCGTACTCCGAGAAAATATGTTTGAGTCCAAAAACTGGAAGTTATTCCATGGAATGAGCTACCTAAGCACCATTCACATTCTCTCCCTCCGGCTTTGCTTCAGCTTTCTCTCCCTTAACCCTCTTTGCGGCCGGACTTGTGCTTTTTCTCGGGGTGGGTTGTTGTTGCTGCTGCTGCTGTGGCGCGGCAGGCTGTAGTGGTGGTGGTTGGGATACGGGAATGAAACCGTTACCCGTAGTTCCTGCCGCTTGGGCAATGCTCTGCAGGAACGCTTGATCGGTGGTGTCGTCATGTGCTCGCTTTTGTCCCGCTGTTGCAATCTCACTTATCACTGGTTGGTGAGCAGGAGCAGCAGCAATAGGTACTCCCTGGGGAACTTGAAGGACAGATTGCTGCGGCATAGTGCCTGGGGTTGCGCCGGGATGGCTGCCTTGTCCTGGTGGAGGTACCTGTTGGCCGGGTTGGGAAGGTTGAGGCGCTCCTGTGGTCTGAGATGTATCCAAGAGCATCAGAGGAGGCGCAGGATGTAGGAAAACCGGTGGGGGTGGCGGAACAGCATCTTCGCCTTGGGATTCAATCAGCCGTGATTGAATATTGATGATGTAATCACGCAGCTGGTAATTCTCGCTCTGTATCTGCTTATAGCTTTCCTGCATAGCGGTGAAGTCCCGCACCTGCTCTTCTAGCTTCTTGATATATCCCTCTTTGCGTTGTCTGAAAGCACGCTATTCAATCCCGCTTAGTCAGAGAATCAACGTAATAAGCGAGAAGCAGCGGTCACTCACCTGTGCTGCTCTATTCTGCGCTGCACGTTTAGACGTCGATAGTTCCCGCTTTCCACCTCGAGCCTTCGGTTGTTCTGACTCCTCTGCGCCAGATTGAGACTGGCTATGTTGCTGGTCCATTGTCATACCTTGAGACATTACCGGAGATGCACCGATCTGCATATTCTGGACACCAGGACTCTGGGGATGCTGATGTTGCATCTGTTGCATCTGCTGCATTTGTTGGGGTACCTGTTGCTGGATGGCATGCTGTACGGGTTGTTGCTGAATGGATTGCTGTTGGATGGGCTGTTGCTGTTGCTGTTGCTGTAGTTGCTGTTGCGGGGCAAGGGAACCGACACCCACACCTGATATGGCTGGGTCGATATTCGGATTCACCTCTCGAGGGCTAGTAGAGCCAACTGCGGGGCCCGGTGGTGCAGTTCCTGTCGTTGTGGTCTGTGACGGGCTAATATGTGGGAGTAGGTGAGCACGGAGAGCTACGTTAGAATAGATTGTTAGTAACTGATACACCAAAATACCCGACACTAACGCGGCTGCCAAAGGAGACACTATGGTCGGGTGTAGAATGTGCGGGATACTAACTTTGTTCCGCACTCGAGGCAGTATCCTATGATAGGGCATCAGCGCATTGCCTTCTTATACCAATATCGAACGATCGCAATGGCATAGGAACATGAACGTACCTGCAGCGATGTATGCGAATGTGGTGCCGGGGCAAGAGTGGGTTGTTGCATCGTGATAACGTTTGTGACTAGTAGCTTAAACCGCGATAGTTTGCACAGGGCACAACGCGCCGAGATGCAAGCGAAGGTTCAGCTCGCTGGCTTGAGTGTACAGCTCTAGGTCTACTAGCGAGGTGTATTCCCCGAGTCCGCCTCTAATGGTGGTTCCGTCCCTGCAGTGGAAGAGGAGGACGTCTCTTTGTCGATGACTTCTTCCGACTGTACAAACTTAAATGGAGAGGTAGACTTTCTGCACAACCAGATTGTCTTGCTGACGATGCTGCTGCTGCTGATGATCCGACTTCAATTCAAGAGAGGACGAAGTTGAAGCGACCGAGTGATGTGCTTCGCACCTTAGTCAGTGAAAGTGCACGCATCGGATGCATAGCCGTGTATCTCGTTGCGGAATAACGCCTGAAGACCACACAAAAATAAAAATACAAAGATGCAATTCCAAGTTTGCAGAGGCGCCGGGGAATGGATATGCACAGGACAAGTTGGGTAGGTGGATTGCTCTCTCGTAGAGAGATGAATGGTGTCGGGGGATGAACATGACATGACTTACCACAGAGATGGTGGGCGTGTCGAGATGGATCTATCTATCGACGGGTTTGGGAGGATTCGGTGGGTAGTAATGTGTTAGTAAGGTGGGTGGAAGAGAGCGAGGCGAGCAGCGGTTGGACTCGATGGGCACGGTGCTGCGTGGGCCGTTCTCACTTGTTTGCAGGCCAGACTGTGTTCTACCGAGTGCTGATGGATTCGATTTGTAAACGAAGCCGATCACCCGGAGCCAACCACTTATATTCTATGCAGCCCAGAGCAGAGCAGAGTGGTATTGGGACCTATTAGATACTTGTTAGCACTATACAGACAGCCATGGGACTTGCAGTCGTCGTCTTTATTTATTGCAGATTGCATCTTCGCAAAGATAGAACCAACGCGTTAAAGCAACGGCGCGGCTCACTTCTAAATATGGGTACTCGGGACTGGATACAAGTGCTAGAGTCGAGAACCATGTAACTTCCTCCACCAATGCGATTGACCCATAGATACCAACGTACCTCCATGTATTTCTCATATCTCTCCATATCTCTCTATCTGCCATCATATTTTCGTCTTTACATGATACCTCTCTTCCTAGCGATTCGTGTGCGAGGTTTTAATCATTGTGTATCACTCTTAGAGTTTTAAGACATGGAAATACCATCTCGAGACATATTGGTGCGACTCGTCACTTCAAGCCGTTCTGAAGTCGAGTCCAACTCCAACTCCAACCTAGACGCCCATGCGTCAGCCCTATGAGATCGGATATATGCCCCTCCGAAATTTCACTTTTAGATGCCTCCCAAAGTGCACATCCATCCACCGAGTCCTCAAGTCATCTGCTGCAGCACTCCGAGGGAGGACTCACAATCATGCAATATTTGAGTTATTTTTTGCTGATTAGAACAACATCCCTCCAAAACCATTAGTCAACCTTTCTCCCTAGTTCTCTTGCATAATCTTAGCCCCCAAACCCCCTCCCGGAAACTGTAACGTCGCGGCTGCCTGTATTTACGAGCGCGTTTATAGCTGGATCGGATTTTATGAAACGAAAATACCTAAATAGAGTACACCCGCATATGCCATGCTTCATGAGACTTCGCAGTATCCTAAAATGGATGTTGCAGCCGGACTACCTGGTATGTAGATACTGATTTGGGGCTGGAAATTACAATTGCCCAAGATCATGTCGCAGGTGCCAGCGTGAAGAGGCCCATGACCTTCCGATATCACGACAGATGATTCGGAGAGCGAGAGAGAGACCAGCAGCCAAACATAATTATTCTGCAAATGCGATTTGTCAATCTCAGCCCTTGCTGAGAAATCACATAGTTAGGGCTGACTCTTCACTTTAACAGGCAAAATATTCCATTCACAATCCCCGGTAATGCAGTCCGTTATTTCCGAAATTGGCCTGCAAACCAACACACTGCAGCGTCAATTCAGTAAACCTGGAATGGCCACACCACAGAAGTAATCATTGCCATCGTCTGGGAGAAACAATGAACGGGATCACCGATTCACAAGGAGGTGAACCAATGCCCCCAATGTAACGGGTTGACAGGTGCGGAATTTGTCGTGCGAATGACTAAAGTATCGGTTGGTATGTACACGAAAAATGATCATCTGACAGTCCGATTGCCTTCCTGGTGGAATATTCTCGCCAGAAACGGCGTCAAGATACCCTGAAACTAGCTTCCTCGCTCATGCCGCCCGGAGAAGACGCATGTGTTGATCTGTATCTCTGGTGTGATGACTCATGAAGTAGGCTAGTGCCGTTCAGTAAATCACCTCTGCTCGAAACGTCCCGCCACCCTCCCATAGCGCTCGCATGTGCAGCTCCCTCACAACTCTGTGAGCCTCGCTTTCGTTTGCACACCTAACCAACCACCTGCCTTCCGCGCCCAACCCTCTTCCGTCTGCCTTAATCACCACCCGATTTCCCGCGGTTCCAATCTTCTCCAGAACAATTCTTTGCACTCCCGCCCCTCCCATCTCGAGGTCCCGTCGGCAAAGTTCCACATCCTTCTCCTCCAATAATATGCGGATATCATGTGTCCTTGGCAGATTTCCCGTGCTTTTTGTCCGCCCGCCAACTCCGCAAATAGTGAGCAATACACATCGGCCAGCTGCACTTCCTCCTGTGGCAAGCATACTTGGTAGAACGTACTCTTGCTCGATAATTGAAGAATTGCGGTTGTCAGGCCTCGAAAACTCAGGTTTCGATCCTGGTGGAAATCGGACATCCGGCCACTCTGAGCGTTTCGGGTCCGAGAAGATGGAAGTCATAGAATGCGCAAAGGATGAAGCCGCCCATGGAGTAACGAAAGTAAGGTGGTAGATGGGACGTCGATCGAGGGATTTGATATCACGGTATGGAATCACTAACAGTTCCGTAGAATCAGCGACGGGGGATTCATAGTTTTTGGAGGCGGGTATGCGGGACCTCGTACGACGTCATTGTCGTCTCTTAAATTGGGAAAATGTATTTTCCGCGGAACCAGACGACGGATGTCTGCTTCAAGAACGGCAGTACCTACTCCCCTAAGGATCACCGTTGAGGACGGTTCGAAGTCTTCGCTTATGCCAGCTAAATATTGTAAACAGAGCCGGATTAGCACCAAGATATCATAGAATGTTTCGGCTAGGAGCATGCAAACGAAACTTTGGGTTCCAAAAGATATGTGGGGCAGATGAATGGTGACACTGCCGAGCCAGCAAAGTCATTGGCAAGGTTCCAGTGTGGTGGTTCTTGTAATAAATAAATAGACCCAGCAAAAAACTATTCTGGACCCGATCAAAAAAGGGTGACCGGCGGGAAAAGACATACACGGATCACTTGGTTGGTTTTGACCAGGTGTCGACGTAGACCACCATCCTTGGTTTAATCGTCTCGTAGTCGTGGGCCTGCAATTCTGGAGGCGGCCGCCTATTCCCGTACCCCGATCGATAGTCCCGCTGCGAGAATTCCGTACGCCGTCCCCAGTCTGGCTATTGGTATCCTTGGCGATGTGTACGATGCCGGTTCCTGAGCTGTCGGAACGTGGCTCTGTATTCGTGGATAGCCCACCTGGGTTCAAACTACCGATTGGAAAAGTGCCCCCATCGACGGGACGTTCGAAAGCACTGCTGGTACATGACGCGGTCGATTCTACAGCGGGGATTTCGGATGACGGCAAACGCCGACTCGAAGATATTGTCCGGCAACAACGATGGCAGATTGGAAGCCAGATGCGTAGAAGTGATCGGGTCGGCATAGAGATCGGATCCTGTAAGTGGCGGTGGTAGTAGCTGCGCACTGGAACAAATTCGATTGATGCCCTCTGATGCTGATAGTGATGAGACGCCGATCAAGGATGTGATGTAAGAACAGGTTGTGTAGATACTAGACTGCAATGTGCGGGGCTGTCTGGACGGGTATCGCGGCGCAGCTGACAAGTTCGAAATTGATGGTAGGTGTCGGAGGGGGGTAGTGCTGCAGGTGGGCGAATAGAAGAGTGCAGCACACTGTGGTTGTCCGTCCTTGCGTGGGGCGGTGCTAGATAGATGTGACTGAAGCAAGATAAGTGCCTGTCCTGTCCTTTGTCTCTTCACATTCCCATTGCCATTGCCATTCCTGTTCGATTCTCTTTCCCTCTCCCTTTCGTTTCCTTCCTTTTGGTGGGGGGGTACGTGGAGAGTCTGACCGAGTTCGTAAGTGAGTGAGCGAGTGAGCAAGTATGTGTGTGTCTGTCTGTCGGAGAGCTCTAACGAACGATGGCGGGAGGAGTGGAGGAAGATGTTGGAGTTATTGTTTGGGGGAGTACTCTACTTACGGGAGGTCAAAAGTAAGTTTATTTGACGGGTGGCGGGCGGGTGGGCAGGAGCGGGCCGATCAGGGGTCGTCGGTGTCACTTTGTCACTTGTCACTTGCACTTACCGTTTCTCTGCACTTTCTTTTTGGGCGCATCTGAGTGAATTAAGGGAATGAGGCTCATGGCTCATCAGAGGTGGACAGCACCACCTCTTCGTCTTCCACTCGCATAGCCACTCCACTCACACTCACTCACGCATTCACACTCACACTCACACTCACACACCTATTCACACTCCTACTCACACCCACTTGCACTTGCATTCGCACTATGCGCCGGAAAATCCTTATTAGCACTCTGTGTCGCTGAAAGTATATCAGTACGTACCAGGCAAGTACATACGCTACTTCTACATAAGAGTACATACCGTCCTACTACGCTTGTTCCCACCAGCAGTTACCGTGTAGTGTTGGTTGCTGGCACTGTCCGGCATCACATAAAGTACATGCACACACGTACACACCCACACACCAAAAGCTAGGCTGCAGATCTAAACTCAAAAAAATAAAAAAATACAAAAAATGCACAATTGTCCTTGAGCCGTTCCATCATATCACTTTCTTTCTCTCGAAAACGGATCTCTGTCCGCCCATGTTATCCGTGCCACGATGCCTCCGCCCTGTGCTTCCACACCCGCATCTGGTCCACTTAATTGAGTCTGATAATGCGTTTTCAAGTTTGCCTTCATCTGTCAAATACATCTGTGCCCATATATAGAAGACCTAGCCTTGACTCCGACTAGGGGCACTTATGTGGAATCTCATTCGTGCAAACACTCGCCCAGCCCATACGGTGCGTTAACTGTACCCGTAGCCATCTGAAGAAACTCCTTCCAAAAACTCCCTTCTTGACAACTCACTCGCATCTGATTGCTTAGTGCCTTCTTCATCATCCTGATCTACCGGGCGAAAATCGCCGGGGCGCCAGCAGATGATTTTCCATCCCAATTGAGAACTTTGCTATAGACGTTCCCTTTCTGATACCTTGACTCGCAAGTATTCTTGACTTCCATACTACCGGACGGATGTACATACAAGTTTCAATTCAGAGTTTCACTGCCTCCTCCATCTCCCATAGATCTGGTATAAAGTAGCCCCCCTGCCGTCTTCTTTCCTGCTCCCCATCTCCTCACAGCACAGCAAGACTTAAGGCGCCGTCGCCAGCGTCCTTCTCAACACACCGTTCTCCTCAAGTCCATGCTCCTCCCCTTCAAACTCTTTCCTACGGTTCACTCAATTGCAACCCGGACCTGGATTCCTCCCGTGGACGGGCATCCCCCGCAATTTTCGTGCCCAGCATGTTCAGCTCTCATTCACTGGCACAGGACAGGATGGCAGACACTTGTCAGCACCACGTAAGATGGGATCGAAGGGTAGGAATGCCTTTCGATGCCATCTTACGTGGAGTTGGAGTGTAGTAGCCTTTCCTCGTACTGTGTGGTGATATCCCTTTAATCCATTCCCTCATCTGCCAGGTCATGGTGTGCACATTTTGTCCTGTGACGGCTTCTGGGTCCCGGCAGAAAAAAGTAGTCTGAAGTCCAGATTCTCCTATGGCTAATTGGACCACGCTAGCCTATGAGGTTCCATGGAATGAACAACGGGCCGATCCGTGCACTGGTATGGCCCCCGCAGACGCAAGAGATTTATATCTCGCATCTCGCGGCCCGAATAACGATCTGGCCAATGATCGGGAAGTCATCCTGCAGGTGCTATGTGATTCCCGATAAATGTCATAGTCGGAATCAACAATGTTAGATAAGTTTAGCACCGGCTAGCGACGACAAATTTGGATACTGTCTAGGACTTATGAAAACGTTGGATTATTTCCCGGGTCCAAGATTCTTTATTGCTTACGAGTGCTTTCGTTCCATTGGTAGTTTCATGTTGTCTTTGCATAGGCTTTGTCTGTTAACAGGGCGGTCTCCTGAGTTCTAGGTGTCGAGAAAGTGGGATCTGAAATTCAGTGCCAGGAATCAATACTGGGCGGCCTGATTAATGACGGTCTGCAGGTGCGGTTTGATTATATATGCATCATGATATATGGCTCGGTATTCAGCACACTGTTCTATATATGTCGAGCACTTTATATGATACCTAGAATGATTCAATCTCAAGAAAATTTCGCATATAAGCCAGGCATACTTCTTATTACTGTGTCTTGTGCCTTAGCGCCTTGCTAATCAAGGCCAGCTCGGTTCCCATGCATAACTGTGAGTAGGATGTAAGTTTCGTGATTATGCTAAGAGTCTGTATATATGTGAATGTTAAGTTCAGCGGTCCGAGACGGCCCGTTTTTTGTGCAGTGTAACCACCAAATAGCCTCCACAGCTTCGCCATACTTAACTCCAGCGACCCAGCCGACGGATAAGCTAATGCGTGACATTCTTGCCGGTAGGTCACGCAGAAGCGGGTTTGAATGTATTTGTGTTGGGTAGGTCATGTTCCTGCGAATCAACCAAGTTCCAGTTTCGGCGAGCGACTTGGTGCTGGGACCGTCTACCTAGCGGGAAAATGCACTTGCCATTAAACCGTGCCGAGTCTCCCTGCAGATCATTGCCATGATTAGCGGCTTCAACCATTCATAGATAGTCACTCGATATTCTCGAAGTCTCGAAGCCTCGCTAACCGACCCACACAACTTAAAGTATTTGCATGTATACTTGCTTCCAAATAGAAAATCCATGCAACTTTGGGTTGATTAGATTCGTCGGTCGATAGATTTATTTGTTGCTCGTCACCGCTCAAGACATTATCAAACTGAACCATCCTGTGACATAACTGCCTCGTTTGTGTACACAGACCCTGTCGCCTGTCATGCTGGGGCTAATACAACCTGATATTCGTTTGTCTGCACAGTCACCCTAGGCTGTATGAAGAAGGGTGTTTGATCGTCACACCTACCGAACGTTTGATCCTTTGATCCTCTGTGAAGTTAAAACTTGACTTGTGGGTGATATTTGGCCTTTCGTGTTTTGTTGAACTTGATGCATGGGTGGTCGTCGAACCTCATCGAACATCCGATATTACCAGATACAAAGTCCCTCAAAGTTATACACAACCAGAATACGTAAGTATTTGCACCAGCTCTTTCGGACCAGGCTGCAGAACTGTTGTTCCCCCAGTATAGTGGGTTCGGGATCAAATGAATGAATGCGTCGTGGGGTACTTGCTCTACGGACATTATGACCTGGATCGTTTCGAAACTGTACTGAAACGTATCCAACTAGCAACATCAGATATTCAATTTGATTTGGGTAACTTCTGGATATCTTCTGGCTGCAGTAGCGACTGTACGTTTCAAATGCAGTGTGGTTCCCTCTGCTGGCTTGCGAAGTTCTCCATGCATTTACATCGTCGTGAGATACATAGCTAGGTCGAAAGCTCCAAGTTGTGGTGGCTGCGTTGCCATGACACATTGCCTACCTTGGTTTGTATCCAAATGCACATGTGGTAGTACTGAGGGCGCCACATGCGGGCTCTGTTTTCGTTGGCAGAGTATCTGCACTGCATCATCAAAGGGAATGGTCCAATGGACCGGCGAAAGATAAGGAAACAGGACTCGGCAACTGCTGCGAGAATCCCCAGCGTCATTTCCGGCAAATAGGTTTCGACGCTAATTTGAAGCGTCTAGTCAGTATGAACCGGAGTCGGGTAGAGGTTCGCCCAGAGCATAGCAGAAGGTCGATGATGTCTGGGAATGCTTTCACCCACGTCGGGGTTTTGTAATTTGGGAGTCCAAAGCTTACTCTGACGATCAGAAGTTGGCGACCGTCGATCCCAGGCATTTTTAATCTTGAAAAGGAGCTCAGAAGTGATTTGGTGTCTCTCCAGCGTCCGCTCAGCCAACTCACACACTCTATAGTAGTCAGCAACAAGTGTGGGGTAGATCGGAAAAACGTACGGGACTATATGGATAGGTTCAAACGTCCGGGTCGTTTTTTATGACTACCCCACCAAACAAAAGTTGACCGGGAAATGCTAGTTTAAATAAGGTTTGAAAGCATAGATATGAAGCAGTATCATGTGCCCTGCGAGAGGAACCGAAAGGTGGCAGAGGTACTGAAACTTGTTCCCCGAAATATTCCAAGTGGTGCAATTGGAGTATTGTGCCTAATATCCATGTATCCAAAGTAGGACTTGTGCTGCGGATCAAGATTTCCCAAGCTGTTCATAACGTTTTGAACTTGTTTATGACAACATATTCTCATAAACGGTCCACGCTCCTGTATGATAACAAGCGAGTGATCTAGTATGAGCATCATAGTATCGTTTGTTTGAACCTACGGATTCGAGGATATGAATCGGCAGATATTGTGCGGAAAAGCTTCGGGTTTTGGATGTATTTTAGCGGGGAGGCTTGAGTGAAGTGGTTGGGAAAGGGAGCTGTAGGCTGGTTCACTGGTCTTTGGTATAGATAGATAGCTCTCTGGGACATACTCCAGATCTAGATATTAATTGGATAACACTTTCAGATAGAGTGTGTTGGCGTATCTGTGACTAATCTACATTGTAGCGGCTTTTGATCTGTCTGAAATGATATATCTCGTCCGCCGCCAAAGTGGTAACCCACTCCCTTGCTTGATCGCTTCTGTACAGTAGCGTAGAGTTGGTTGTGTGGTCGTACTCTCACGTTTCACAAGGAATGGGCTCCTTCCGATGACCCGACAGGGATGAGCCTGGTTACTAAGTAGTGCTCTAAAACTTTTTCCTACCAGTACTTCTTCACATCCTCAGCGCAATAATACGCGATACCACCTCTTCACCTTCAATTTCACGAATCCATACGCAATGTATATATACAACGTTGAATGCAATTCCTGTTCTCACCCCTTAAAGCTCGATGCTTAGTCCTCATTTTCGTACGTCTTCTTCATCGCCCCATCCACAGTCCTCGCATGAGTTCTGTAACTGTTGTATTCTCTTGAACGCAACGGTATCTTGCCAGATGGGGCATACAATAAACACGACCTCTGGACTGAGATTAGTCCCTCATTCCGATGGAGGTAGACCTCGAATTAAGCCGGAATCCCCTCGTTATCAATGAGGGTGGTTTGACTACGATGGTCTTACATTTCTTTACGTAAAGCCGATGTATGTGGCTATGTGTATTGGAGGAATGTTGGCTCTAGATTAGAATATCTAGTGGTTGATTGTTAAAAAAGAGCCTCGACGCATGTACTATAAACCCGGTGCTCTCGTGCCCAGTCGGTCGGCCAGGTCGGCCCTAAAACCGCTTGCGAAGGGGACAGACGCTGGCTTGCGAGCGCATAAATCCGGCATAATAAAGGAAGGGATGGCGTACAGTTTGATAGGATTCGAGTGACTGTAGATGTTCAACAGATACCGCGCTGCTCTACAGACCCACAAATTCACACCGATTGTACTCCACTTTAGATCTCCCTGCTTACTAGAACTTCGGCACCGTATTTTCTCTTATTGCCGAGTTTACACGGTATATGTATTGTACACTAAGTATAACCATTAGAGAAACAAAATAAAAGTCTATCGACAACCAAAGATCCACCAACAGAAACCCAAAGCAACAAGTAAAGACGCCAACCCAGAGGTACGAAAAGCACTATCCAAAAGCATTCCCCATACGATGCTCCTTCAGATACTCGCTTCCCTTCTCCAAATACTCTTGCCTTGTGACCACCGCTCCCTTCCATTCCGCATCCGTCTCTTTCGTACCACACCACTTCGCAGCTCCCCTCCATGCATCAAGTGTTACATTTCCAGCTTTCCTGACATTAATTGGTGATCCATACGGTAATACTGCAGTTAGCTCTTTCTTGAGCCTGTCCTCGAACCCTTGGAATGCTGTGTTTCCACCTGTACAAAAGACATCTCTGAGGATATCATCTCTCTCTGCGGGATTCGATATTCTATGCAATAAAATATCCGACGCGATCTCAACAATTCCCGCTTGGTCTAGACCTGCCATTGAGGGTTCAAAGACGATTTCTGGAACGCGGATACGCTCCACATTAATATGCATCTGATTCTGTTCTGCTTGATTCTCTGAATCGAAGGGCCTTGTGCCCCTAAGGAAGGCGTGTAATAAACTTTTGGTCCAGTCCGCTTGCGCGTCACGGGTGTGGTGTTCTTCGAAATTGGGGTCATGTGCGAGTAAAAGTGCTTCGATTGATTTCAGCTCGCGGTTTAGCTCTTCATCTTCTTCATCGTCATCTTCGCCTGTTCCGCCTGTGCCAATGGATCGATATACAGCCCAATCATCATCGTTAGCACCAAATGTGTCGTCTGCTTCTGCATTCCCTCCTCGGCGTCGCTTTTTGGCAGCAGGTGTGTCTGAGGCCAAGTTTGCAATCGATTTCATACGCATTTGACTAGCCAGGGACTTGCGGTCTGTGAGCTCTGTACGAAGACGTTGTCGGTCCTTGAGTTTTGCCACGAGAGAATCCCTGACGGCTCGCTTTTCGCCGACCCACGTGTCTAAGTCTCTCTCACGGGCTTCGACATCCTTGCGTTCCTCCTCAGCGAGGCGTGCTTTTTCAGCATCCTTCTCAGCTCTGGCGCGTTGACGGGCGTCGTAGCTGCTCTTTACGAGCCTCTGCTGGCGTTTTTGCTTCTTTCCTTCTTCATCAAGCTCTTCGTCCGGTATGTCAACTAAGGGGAAGGTTGGTACTTCGTCGGGTTCTTCTTCTCCAACATCCTGCTTCCGTGCGCGCTTGATGTTCTTATCAAGGTCTCTGATCATCTTTTCGAGTTGCGACTCGTCGTCAAAGTCATTGGACTCTAGAAGACGTTTGAAGTCGCGTTTGCCCATTGATTCGGATTTTGATTGGAGGTCTTTGTAGTATTCGAGCTCTTGTTCTTTTTTGATGAGCTAAATCAAGGACTCCGTTAGCTCACCGGTTTGCACTGTTAAGTATAGTATAATGCACTCTACCTTCTCTAGTCTTGCCTTTGCAGCCTGTTCTTGCAATCTGCGACCGCTTTCTTTTCTCTTTTCAGCAATCTTGTCGAGTTCCTCCTGGGACTTTTCAAACTTCACAGCCTCTGTAAAAGAAAACTGGATGACCCTATCCTTCTCCTCAAGAAGGTCTGGTTGCAGGTAGCTTTCTAACTCTTCCTTGTAATCTCCGGGCACGTAGCAGTGGTCCATAATTAAAGCCTCTGCCTGCCAGTTTGCAAGTTTTGAAGGAAATCCCGGGTACTTCAGTTGTAGCAACTTCAGCATGAAATCTGTCCCCTGGGATCCCCCCCAGCTTAGCCTGGTTGTCAGAGGTACGAGACCCTTTCCGTTGATGACTGGAATTAAGTGTGTGGCAGTATTTCCCGACGACAGCACCAGCCCACTCCGACCGCCATTATAATTGAACGAAAAGAGCGCATCGATACCATACACAAGACTCGGAGCGTTGTAACCCTCAAAGATGAGTTCTGTAACCACTAATTACCTAGTCAGCTGTTTGTATGCACGTAGCTTTCAAATTCCAGGGGACCAACTCTTTCTGCTGTAGTTCGGATTGCACACTGCCTCCGTCATGACAAGTGGGTGTCCCAGCCCTCCGTCAGTACCGCCTTCAAGTCCCAGTTTTATAAATGTGTAATCCAGCAACATCTCTAGGGCGTCAAAGTTGCTCACGACGTTCCCGTCGAATATATTCTTTGCCTGACCGCGAGCGGTCGCATCCACAAAAACGTCATAACCGCCAAAGGTATACTTCTTGCCTAGTTTGCGATCAAGGTAGCGTGCGACTTGCGGTGGGCAGGCGAGGCGTGGCAGAGGATCGCGTGCGAAGCCAGCGCGCGTTTGCCATGAGCCTACAAAGGCGTTGGTCAGCTCGAGGGCACGAACGCAGAACATGGAAGTAAAGTACCATTGTCGATTACAATCGGTAGTTCATTATTGTATTTGAAAGTGGGATCGAAGTCGTCGTCGATATTTCTAGTCAATGGTGCTGGAGGGGTGGGGAGGGTGTAGAGCTTCGGAGGTGGTTTAGGTGAAGTAGACGCTGGAGATGTAGTGGAGCTGGTGGTGGTGGTCATTGTGGCTGTGGATTGTACTCTAGTGGTCTGTGGTCTGTAGTCTTTGGACTGTGGTCTCGGAGGATTGTGTTATCTGAGGCGAAACATTTGAAGAACGTGCGATGTGTAATGTATATTCAGCCTTGAGTCTTGCGATTTTGTTTGTTCACTCAACCCCACTGCAGCTTCGAAGAAGGTCGCGTTCGGGTTGTCAAGCAACCGAATGTGACAACATGCAGTAGAATTCAACAAAGACAAATAAAGCAAGCAATAGAGTGATGTAGAATTCAATAGGGAAACAACAAAAAAACGCTGCTGCTATATCAACAAGTTAAGGCCCGACCTAAGCACAGCTTTTCTCCATCCATATCGTTGCCATCGTTACTTGGGCTCTTTGAGGCTGTTGGTCGCTGTATAACACCAAAGGGTCTCTGTTAGCTCCCCGCCATTTTGAATGCGTGTACATGACGAGAAGCACTTCGCATCATACCCTCAAGATGGAATTGGACGTTCGACTGATAATTCTTCCACATCTGTGCGACGATCTCCGTATTCATATTCTTAGTGTTAGTGTCCTGTGGCGACGCAAATTTCTCATTAGCTTCCACTTTACACAAAGTGAAAAGCTTTACCTGAAGCATGCCGTTCAGCATCACAACTGCCTCGTTGAGCTTCTCCTGTTAAGAGGTCGTTGAGCCAAATCTAGACAATCTCAGTCACGGTGGGCGCAGAAACGTACAACATTGTTGATGATACGCGAAAACAATTGCGCTGCAGTAGGTGGCTGTTAGCAATCTATCTATTACCTTTCGCCATCGATTATATGATTACTACCTTGCTGGTGCTCGTGTGGACTCTCCATGGAGGTGGTTGTTCTGTTGTTGCTGTATGGTGTGTTTGTATGATGGTTGCGGTTTTGAAACTTCACCGCCAATCTGCTAAAATGGGCATATCATAACAAGAAGATAACATCACATTGGACTAAACAGAGCTCCATTGATGATCAAAAGAGCCAAATTTTGTCATTTGGAGTCGTTGTGTGGACAATACTGAGGCTTAGTTCATAATGGATCACTCATCTACCCCAAGATCATTCGAAGGGCGGCAACGTACGTTGAACGAATATAAACTTTAGACTATGACCTGCAGTCCTACTAAGTCACCAAAGTACTTAAATACTTATAGTACCTAAGTGCTGTTGTTCATTGATATCACTGTACTACTGGCCGTCTCCGTCTCGATGGCATGCTCTTCACACGATGGTTTAGTGCTAGAGGCAGTAAACAGCCGATGTTGATTGGGAGCATGCTGGTATTCATCCATTCCTTTTCTCCAATGCTCTAAACCACAAGCTATTGAGGTAAATACCTATAGCCTGCTAATTACAGTGATCCATCGTATAACATTTCAATGTTTGAAAGATCCCCGAAACATTAATTTTGCAACGGCCAGTTGGTTCGTTATGCTTCATTTTTGGTACGCCAGTAGTAATCTATCTCACAAAACCATAGTGAAACAGACTAAAAAGCCCGCAGAAGGTAAAAAACACTAACACTAACAGTTGCACCCATCATCACCAATATCCCAGACAGATCGTTTAACCCTTCTTCTTCGAGACACCAACGGTCCGGCCTCGGCGACCAGTGGTCTTGGTGTGCTGACCACGGACACGGAGACCCCAGTAGTGTCGGAGACCACGGTGAGCGCGGATCTTCTTTAGCCTCTCTAGATCCTCACGGAGCTTGGAGTCGACACCGTTCGCGAGAATCTGGTAGTTCTTGCCGTCGACAATATCGCGTTGACGATTGAGGAACCAAGTGGGAATTTTGTATTGGGTGGGGTTCTGGATGATGGTGACGATACGCTCGAGCTCTTCGGTGGTAAGCTCACCGGCACTAGAAATCCGGCATTGAATTAGAAGGTCGCAAACGACGACAGATGACTGGAGTATATACCGCTTGTTCAAGTCGACATCGGCCTTCTTGCAAACCAAGTTGGAGTAACGACGTCCAACACCCTTGATCTTGGTCAAGGCGTACATGACCTTCTGCTTTCCATCAACGTTGGTGTTGAGGAGACGAAGGATGAACTGGAAGTTCGACTTTTCGCCACTGACGAGAGACCTATCGTATCGAAAGAACCCCATCAGTAACCCATCCAATTCCCTAAACCTCCCCGATTTCCTGTCTCCCAGTTCATCCCACAAGCCACGGCTATGACCACTGTCATCATCGGTACACCGCTACCCATCCCCACTCCCCATCCTTTCGGAGTTCCACAATTTCGCGACAGAGTATAATCGAGGCAGACTCACATAATGGGCGTATGAGGTCAGTCGCCGGTCTCGTAAGAGTTGTCGGAAACGGGTTGTCGTAAGTTGTTGCTACGTTCGTCGCGTTCGGTAGTCTCTGCCGTTTCTGTGCTCGAATCCGTGTCTGTGCGGTATGATGAGAGGAATCAAACCCTTGTGACGGCTGATTCACGGAACTCAAGATGTGTAAGATAAGGGCTTGCAGATTATCGCGATAAGATGCAGATTGTTACCCGCCTCGCTCATCGGGATTTCCGCATGGTCATGCACGTGTGTGTGTAACACAACTGCTCATTGCATCTAGGACCTTGTTGTGGGTAGACGCTCTTTCTCATATCACACTTCTATTTTTTCTTCTTCACTTGATCTGCCCTTAAATTGTTCCTTCTTTCACTTACTTTCCTCTGACATTCGACATGGTGCGCTTTTGGCCCTTTGGTGTATGTTGTGCACCTGCTCTCCACGCGTTCTAGCACCGTCCTGAGTCTAACATCTTCAGGGCGATGACAACTCTCCTAGTTCCTTTGAGCGGATTCTGGTAAAACTAGCCTCCCAGATACAAACAACTTCATCCAAACTTGCGGCTCTCCGACAGCGTTTGCGCCGATACAAAGCTCTCTTCACCATCTACTCCGTGATCGGTTATATTCTTTTTTGCATTATCATCGTATTGGTGGTTGGACGTCAGAATATCGGACTGCAAGAAAGTTGGGGTTTGGTCGGTGGACCAGTAGGGTGGGTATATACCTCCACAGATCTTGTTACCGGGCAGGTGCTGAGCTCTCAATAGCATATACCTTGTTCGAAAGCTGCTGGACCTTTACTATGGCCGACGGATCGCATCCACCGAGTCTAGACTCGAGGAGCTTCAGATGGAGCAACGTACTACCATCGAGAAGCTGAAGGCTGCAACCAAGTATTCAACCACACACTCTCTGATTGAAAAATATGGCGATACAACCACTAGGGTCACAGTGGAACCCAAACAGGAGAACAAGAAGGCACCATCCACTGGACCGGTTTCCAAGGCCCCACCACCACAGCCACGCCAACCGTCGCAACAGCAGCAAGCTCCACAGCTTTCACCTCTGCTGACGCCCGACCAAATCCGAGTCCAGCAACAGCTACTTGCCCAGCAGAAAGCAGGTATCCCACCACAGTATGGCCAGGTACAGCCTAGTGACGTACAACCGCGGCCTCCCACAGGCTCTCAACCTCACCAGCCTAATCCTCCACAGACACTTCACATGCAATACCAGACTCAGCCTCCCTCGCAACAACATCTACAACCGGAAGAAGCGACCGCACCAAGGTGGTATGATCGCATTCTGGATGTGGTGCTGGGAGAAGACGAGATGTCGGCAAAAAATAGGTTCGCGTTGATCTGCAAGAACTGCAAGATGGTCAACGGACTTGCACCTCCCGGAACGCGTTCCTTGGATGACATGGATCAATGGGGATGTGCCAGGTGTGGTACCATGAACGGCGGAAGAAAGAACCTGGTACTCGTGCCAGAAGAGGAGAAGGACGAGCTGGAATCCGAGTCTGAATCAAAGTACCCTGCAGCTAGGATGACCCGTAGCAGGGCAAGGCGGGAAGACTCTGTGGCGACAGATGACAACGGCAGTGAAATTTTTAAGCAAGAGAGCGAGGCGGATGAACCGGAAACGCTCAAACCAAAATCAAAGGCGAAGGCTAGGGGGAAGAAGAAGGTGTGATTTCTTTAGGATGCAATTTTGACTTTCAGTAGCTTACGCCGACACTCCTTTAGAAAGGGGGATTGTCTATTACTTTCTATTAAATACCTCCTTTCCATTGGCTCCTTTTTCCCTCAATGTTAGTGACACGCTTATTTTGTTTCCTTCTGGTTCAGGTATGATTCTATCTAGTAATTAGGGAACAATGTATTCGTGACGGCAAGGCATACTGATGTTGGGTGAGACCTGTCCTATTGCACACCATCTCCAGAGAATCAGTCGGCTCGATCCTGAGGACTCATGATTCTACGATGCAGTGTGTACGACCAACCCTGTGATATCAAAGTTGAGTTTAATATATCCTCTCCTGCCCCCAATGGAAAAACCCCAGCCAGAACTCCACTCTATGTAGCATATACACCGTCGGGAAATGCAGAAACAAATCCACCCGTAAAATATACAAAACCTTTTAGGTATGCAACTATTGCCTTTACTTATCACTTGTTCCATTCTTCTCTGCAGTCATATTCTCTTCAACATCCACCGATGCCATCTCCTGCATCTCCTGGCTTTTCAGTACCCTCCCGAGTTCTCCATACCCATTAGTTCCCTCCGTACCCCCTGCCTTCTGCTCTTCACCACAATACTTCTGAATGCTCATTCCAATCTTTGCCAGCCTTAATGCTTCGTTCTTCCACACCCACCCCTCAGCCTCGCTTCCATCCGCCAAAACGAGAGCATACCCGCGCTCACTATCGTCCACCTGTTCCGCACCAGCCGTCGCATGTTCCTCGAGCACCACACTCACAACCTTACCTCGAGGGCGCACATCTTTACCCAAAAATCTCGAGTCGCGGATTGTCTCCTCGCCTGAGAATGGCCATCGCCCTACGCGCCCGCTGTACGTCACGTATTCGCGGATCCCGCTTATACGGTGGAGGATGTAGAGGTTTTTTACACCGGGTACATCAACACCGCGGAGCGAGTAGTAGTTTGTAATCCATATGATGGTGTTTTCTTTGCTTCCCTTCTCGTCGTGTTCGGTTTTGGGACAGGACATAAGCTTGTCGGTGCGACCTAATGGAACTCGGCCCTCTGCCTCCGCATTTGTGTTCCAAGTGGTAGTGTTTAAGAACTGAGCTTTGATTCCTCGTTCTTTACAGGCCTGTTGGAAAGCTGGCCAGGAGGCCCCCTCACCGAGGGTGACGATGACATCTTTAGGCCAGTTGTCGTGGGCGAGGAGCGTTTCTACCACCTCTGCTGCAACCTCAGGGGGGTAGCCGCGTCGCTTGACTTCAGGCGCAAGATTTCCATAGTGTTTGAGAAGGATGTCAAGTTCACCGTCGGCGGCACCGCCATCAAGTGCAGCGGTGAGGGCGGCCTCGAGCTCCTTTTGATGAGCAGCTAGACCGTCTAAACCCTCACGTACGGCTTCGCCATCGGGATATACTGGGACAGGTGCATCGCGAAAGAAACCTGTGGTGGGATCGTAGGCAACGAGGTGGTGAGTGATATTGTCACTAATCCCGCCTCCAATTCCACTGTTCTGGAGACTCTGGTCTGACACAGATGTGATACGGGAGGAGTTGCTCATATTCCCTTTCCCTGTGAATGGTGCAAAACCAGGACGGTTCTCACCATCGAACCATGAAGGGTGGTAGGTCTGGATAACACTCCTCAACCTGGCGCCACCAATGGTAGATGAGGGGATTACCAACTGCGGCTGCGTTAGCTTCTTCTGCGCTTTGATGGCGGCCACCTTCCGTGCTTGTAAAACGTAGTCGAGAAGAATAAGAAGTGGGTCTTTAGGCTTCTCAGGATCTATCGGAGCAACATCATCTTGAATAGGGTATTCGTAGTGATGCAGTGCATCTTCAGCTTGCTCCACAACGATGGCCTTGAGGCTGTTATAATCCACTAGGTCCCTGGTAGCAGGGTCTTTGCTGCTCAAAATATCCAGGAGCACAGTAGGTGTAGCAATAAGAATATGTGGATGCCTATGGGTATTCAATAGCTCTATCTTTTCTGCTAGCCCCTCCCCTCTATGCAAAGCCTGGACAAACCCGGCAGGATTTGCCATAATCGCCTGTGATCCCGTCGCTTCTAGCAACGCAGTAACGTGTGCATGATACTGCTGTACCAATTCGGTATTGGGCGCGATAATCAGCGCTGTAGTAGTGAGGGGTTTGTTCCCCTTCTCCGCAGTCAGCCGCATCGACCGCGCCAATGTCAACAGCCACACTGAGATTGCAAAGCTTTTCCCCGTGCCGGACTTGCTATGTGCAATAACAGAGCAGCCTTTCGTCAACTCTGAAAGGAGTAAATACTGGATGCTCGTGATGCGCGAGGCGTCGGGGAAGGCTCGTCGCACTGTGTCTGCTACAACTGGCCGCAGGCCTGTTGATTCCCAGCTGGATTCGGACCGCTTGAAAGGCTTTTGTTCTTCACCATTTGGTTTCTCACGGTGGTGGGGCCTCCATGTGACCACGGTCTTAGATTTAGGCTCTTTGATCGCCCGTTTGGTGCTGTCAGAGAGAAGTTCCGCGATCGAAGCATCAATTTCGGTATCGGAAGCTTTGACCTGGTGCTTGGAGCTAGGCTCTTTGGTCGATTGGTTGGTGCTTTCAGAGAAGAGTTCCGCGATCGAAGCGTCGATTTCGGAAACGGAAGCTTTGGAGTTGTACTGGACAGGGCTTTCTTCAGGGTCGGAAATGACGCGTTGGGGATCTCTAGAACCGTTATGGGAGGGCACCTCCGTAATTGTATCTTCATGCCTATTGGCATTCCTTCCTTTACCGGTTTCTCGGTAGTTGTTGCTTCCTCTCGGGTTGTTTGTGTTGGGTGGAGGAGTGTAGAACCGTGCCTGAGGCGCTGAGACGAAGGCAGTTGGTGGTTTAAGTGGTAGAATTCGATTTCGACATGTTCGCAGCGGTTGGAAGCGGCATCGTAGGCAGATATAGGGAGACCGAGCGACCGGAGGGAGCATAGCAATTAGGTTGGTGCTCTTCTCAGCGGGGTAGCGGGGGAGTAGAGGAGGAGGCGGAGAGAGAAGTTAGCAGGTATATAGATCAGCTTTTTGTCCAACTGCAGGGTACGTCAAGAACCGGACTAAAAATTAAACGTACGAACTTAACAGGTCTTTGCCGCGCAACACAAGCTCCTCCGGCAAAGCTTGGAACTAGAAGGCTACCATTAGTCAAGATCTGGGAACGCTGGGAGAAAAAGTACACTTTTGCGGGTGACAGACAGGACGGCCCTGGCACATGTTTTGTTGTTTGTATCATGAACACCCCTTCATCAATTGTTTGTTGTAGAATTTATATTTTAGAAACAGAAGAGCCCTTGTCCTCTGGCAACCTCGCAGAGTGCGAGTACAAGATAAGAAGAGTCACAGAAATCAGCAAAAGCTCGACCAAACAGAAAAACGCCGTAGCGAACATAAAATGCCTTGGTCAAACAGAAAAACTCCAGAAGAGCTTCAAACCAAAACACTCCCGCAATTTCACTTGTGAGATCTTATCTCAACATACTCACTTCAACAGTGACCATGGCCTTGGTATCCCTCGCGCCTCCAAAACGCAACGCGGTCTCGATTCATAACGAATGCGACCTAAAAACGTGAACTGTCCCAACAGAATTCCGTTCGGAAGGTTGCTGCTGAGGACAACAGCGGCCACGAAGGAGATATCACAGTCTTTCTGCGAAAACCGTATCGTGGCATCAACCTGCACCCGAGTTCCATCTGGACCATGCCGGTATAGTTCGTTTTGATCAGAATTGAGGTACTTTAGCGGGGTCCTCCGTTTCGTATAAGGCTCATATGAGGCGCATATGAGGTTGATCTTGCAATCACCTTGATTTGATTTTGCATACTCATGACAATACTGACACAGTTGATACCAGATAGATTTGCAGTGGTTGCAGCCAGCTGCAAGCATGGCACTCCTGGTGGTCTGTCTTGCCTGCCAGGCTCACATCAGAACCTGACAGGATTTTGGTAGCTGCCCTCACAGCCATGCTTCAAGCGCCAGGTGGGGAATAAGTAAGTACACAGCAGCACACACCTTCACTGTGGCCCGTAGGTCATCATCACCATCACCATCACCATCACCATCACTACATGCACTATTGCTACCATCATCACCAGCATTCTGCCAGTGCTGTCACTGCCACCACCCCACACACTTCTGCATATCCAAAATCATGGGTACAGTGGGAAATAATTGTAGAGCTAAAAGTAACTCCCAGAAGTGACAACCCCATCACAGAATACCTGCTATATAATGTTTTATTTGGCTGTGAAGGTAAAGAGTTTTTAGTTTTCACAGCATTGTACAAGAATCTCCAAAATGCTGATTGTGGGAATACTTAAAATCTCCTACCTGACTAGTTACTGTGGCATGAGAATGTCAGCTGAGGATAGTGTGTCTCAACTGTCACCATTGCAGTCTGCTGCAATGGTGTCAAATCTGCCTGAATGATTTGTGTGAGTGACAGTGGCAGGATAGTCATAAAGTTTGAGAGGTTACCATGAGTTAACAAATATCCTCACATCAACATGATATTTTATTCACCCTCATGTGAGGCTAATAGACATCTACTGGCCTCACATGAGCCTTACCTGAAATAGTGTTCCCCCGCTAAAGTACCACAGGAACTCGTTGTTTATTAGGTCCTCGGAAATCATCGTCGTGTGATAGGCGAAATCAAGATAGACTTGGTCCGTTTTTATGGTTGTATATCCGTGTTTTTTCGTCGCCATCAAACCCTTTCAAAACGAAATGACATCCTGGTAAGGCAGGGATGCAGCCTTCTACAATGTGGAGATATGCACTCAGGTATGGCTGCAGGTTTGCCTTGTCGGTAACCTCCAGGGCCATATTACGCAGGATATTACGTTCCGATTGGGAGGCGGGACAGGAGATGCAGTGCGCCGGGGAGGAGTATAATAAGCAGAGTTTCCTACTAGCCTCTACGGTTTGCAGAGCGTATTGTTGAAGGATTTTATTATAATATTTAGACCAAGGGATTGTGATAACGAGAAGTGAGTCGTCATCTTTGAGAGCTTCGATAGCTAGCAACTACATTAGCTTTAGTGGTAATAGCTTGAACAGCAATGTAACGTTCGTCCTTGCTCACGAGGGATCTCGCAACCTGACGGAGAATCTCGCTTGGAACAATAGAGATGGTCGAACCGTGCGCGGTGGCCATGTTCAAACAAGTAGAGGGTGAAGTTCGGATTGAAAGACTGGCGGTGGTATTGAAGGAGAATACTGGAGAGAGAGCAATAAAAGAAGAGAGGATTGTCAAGGTTTGGAGATGATGAGAAAACAGATCATTCAACTTCCGGAGCTTCTCTTGGTCCTGAAGTTTACTCAAGCGAACAATACTAAATAATTCATCCTCCAGCGCCTCAGACACCACATATACACATGAATAAACAATCACTGTCCCCTCATTACCTCTATTATACCTCACACCACCAAAAACTAAGAGCTGCAATAAACAACCTATTCGTGCAGTATCTACCCGGATCGGTCCAACGGCCAGGTAGGAGCTATCCCACCTTTCCTATACACCTGAACTCCAGCAACCCACACCCCCACAGTGTTCCTATCATCACCATTATATACCCACTTAGCCACTTTCTCTTCCCAGTTCTCCCAACCAAAAATATCCACCGCACTATCCAAAACCCCATCTTTTATCTGTGGCTTTCGTACTTCCGTATCGTCAACACCGCCAGTTTTAGGCGCCGATTTGTCAACCGAATCGGGGTGTGCTAATGGGGGTAGTCTGTCCTTCATCTCGACATCCTCAACCTTTGCCGTCTCGTCCTCATCAACCTTTGGGGTTTGGCCGTTAAAATCCAGCTCTGCTGTAGGCTCCTCCTCCTCCTCCTCCCCCTCCTCTTCCTCCGGCACGTTCCCCATCCCCACCAAGATGGCATCCCATTCCATCCCGACCCGAAACGCACCAATCTTGTCTCCCAGTCCAACCACATCTGCGCCTCCGCTTGTAGCCAGATACAGCGCTTCAGTAAGACTCAGCTTCGTTTCGTCGCCGTCCACCAACGCAACCATCCTGCTGACCAAAGTAGCCTGCCGAACTGCCTCAAGGATGCTGGGAGAATAGCCACCGCTCATATCAGTGCCCAACCCCACCTTGATGCCCTTCTTCATCAATGCTTTAATCTTGGCACAACCGCTCGTCAACGCCAAGTTTGATACTGGGCAATGGCTGACCCCTGCATCTCTCGAGCTGATGAGCTCAATCTCCTCATCGGTAAGATGTACTGCATGCGCCAAGATCGTGCGATCAGTCAACAATCCATGAGTGTCGTAATGGTCGGTATAGCTCTGTGACTCAGGAAACAGCTCCTGCACCCATTTCACCTCGGCCTTATTCTCGGAGACGTGCGTTTGTACCGGTAGCTTCTCCTTCTCTGCCAGCTTCCCAAGCCCATGCAGCATCTTACTAGAGCAGCTGGGCCCGAACCGCGGGGTGATGATAGGACACACGAGTTTCCGCTCAGGATCCACTTTGTGACAATGCGCCACTGTAGCCTCGGTATCGCGGATAGCAGTCTCAGGGTCTGCATCTATGTACCAGTCTGGCGCATTCATGTCCATGCAGCACCTCCCCACAAATGCGCGCTGTCCCGCCTTCAGACACAGGTCGGCCAGAAGGTTGGTAGAATCCACACTACGCGTAGCGTAATACGCAGCTGTAGTCGTTCCATTAGCCAGAGTGCGTGCAATACAGCGTCCATACACCCTCCGGGCCTTATTCCGATTTGCCAGCGAAGCCTCGAGCGGGAATGTGTACTTTTCCAGCCAGTCCAGCAGGGTCGACTTTCCAAAGATTCCGGCGTTGGGGTACTGGCTCGCGTGGATATGTGTGTCCACGAACCCAGGGAAGAAGAACTCGCTCTCCGAGGCCTGTGTGAATACAACTTCAGCACCAGACCAGTCGCCTAGGTCGCCGTTGAGACGTGATTCAGGAGAGATAGCGTCGTGGTCGATGTGTACGATTACTCCGGATTCGTCGACGAAGACTGCTGCGTTCTCCAGGATCTCGAGAGTGGTGGGTGTCGGTGTATGCACGAACGTGCCAGTAAAGATAGTTCGTCTTCCCATTATAGTTTCTATGGACGGCGGGCAGCTGGAGAGGTTTCGAGTGGTGGCGGGATGCTGGTACAGCGAGGCTGATTGGGAAGTATGGGGATTGGGGATTCACTGGGTGCAGTATTAGAACTAGCAAGCACTTCAAGCTGAGTCGCTGAAGAGGGAATGACGAAGAAGAGGCTCCGCCTTTATAGATTAGAGATACGAGGAGTCTTACATCGGTACATGCCTAACGTATCACCGGTTTGACTCGGGCGGCGGCGCTGGGTCCCTTGCTTTCCAATGATCTCGTTACCTGATACCGGGGAATCCATATCGCAGAGACATTGCGAATGACCGACGATTGGGAACCGCCTAAAAAACATCCCGGTAGAAATTCAAACCAATAGGACACACTCGACGCCGTCCTCCGCCAGGCAGAATATGAGACATGACTCTGGGGATTGTTGTGGTGGACGGCGAGCTCCGAAAGCTTGTGTCATCTCAGGCTCATCGCAGCTGCAGAGTAAGACTCGAGCTTCTAGAACGGGTTTCAATATTCTGGACTCTGCATGACCCAAAATCATAAACATGCATAAAAAAAGGAAAAAGCACAGATTACCCAGCCATTGGCTCTACAAAACAGAAACACTATATACAACCACAAAATCCGCAGTTAACTTGCAATCAAAGAGAAATACAAACACTGGCCGTGCTACTCGTAACCTATCTTACTCCGAAATAAATGGACGCTTCATGCATGTTTACGGACGACTCAGATAATCATATGCGCTAAACACTTGCTCGCCTGGGCGCCACCATTCTTCTCATACTCCTCCCTCTCCCCCCCTCGACTCCCGAGTTGATTGGCAACTGGCCCTTCTCCTCTGCCTCCCGTAAAAACGCCTTACCGAATTCGTAGCCAACCTTACAGATCTCCTCAAATTTTGCGAAATCCAGAGTTCCGTAAGCATCGATGGGAGGCCTTATGTATATACAGCCAGGCGATTTTTTTGCACGCTCAAGAGCATCCACCGAAGATACATAGGCCAATCTTGCCTGGATTTCCGCCAGTGTTGGTGGGTTGGGATAGGGCGAGAATGGATTCCATCTGGTGTATACTCAGTTAGCAACGCTTATGAGGGAAAGGCATGCACTATGTACCGATTGACAAACGCCCAGAACCCCGAGAGTGAATCCCCAAATTGCTGGGGCGTCTGATCATCCACACTCCCTACATCAATGGCAAATATCGTCTCAGCCCCGAGTGATTTCATATGTGCAACAGTAAGATTGTCGACATAGCCACCATCCAACAACATATCCCCTTCATCGCACAGCGGAGGCAGAAGCCCTGCGAGTGACATGGATGCACGGATATAACGCCATGCATAGCCGCTTGTGTGGATCTCCATTCGGCTTTTGCTGATGCTAGTGGTGTTGCAGTAGAATTCAAGCCAAAAATCTTCGATCTGTGAGTTTCCAAACGTCTTGAAAATTCCGCGGTTGAATTCGTGACCAGTTGTATAGGAAACAGAAGGATATGTTAGGTCGAGCACAAACCGCCACAAGCTTGCCATCCGACCAGCGAATCTCTTTGCATGCCCGTAGACAGGAACGATATCTGCATCCCGCGAATAGAGTGCACCGACGAATGCGCCGATGGAAGTTCCTCCAATAATATCAATCGGAATGCCAGCCTCTTCCAACGCCCTGATAACTCCCAAGTGTGCTATACCCCTGGCACCACCTCCGCCCAATACCAGTCCAATACTCTTGCCGCATAATCGTCTCGCAATCCTGTGGAAATCACTCTTCACAGCCGACTCCGCGGGATATATTGGAGTTTTGCCCAGTCTCTTGCTCGTATATTTCGCAACTTCTGCCTGCAATATGCGTACCCTCTGTTTAAGAGCTGACCCAAATTTCCTACCGGCCCTGTCATTAATAGTAGGCCCAGGAGTTGTCTTGAATGCCATCTGAACATGATGGTGGCCGCCGTTCACCCACATGCGGTTCTTCAACCACTGTCGAGTCAAGCCCGGTGGACAATATCGATCGGGATGAAGGAGAATGAGCTCCTTTCGGGCAGTCGTTTTCATGCCAACAAGAAATCGTTCATATTCGCCGATATTCGGCGATGACTCCGCAAGGCCAATGAGAAGAATGCAGTCGGCTTGAGATATGCATGTTTGCGTCCAGGGGGCATTGACATTGGTGTCGGCAACGTAGAGTACCATGCCATATTTTTCCTCCAGATCCGCGAGATAACCTTGCAGCTTGAGCTTTCCCATGCGAGAAAATGCGTGACGTCCCAAATGATTCAATATGGCTGATTGATTGAGCACCGTCACGCCGTTCGGAATCCCAATCTGAGTCAACGCAGTCGAAAGGCGGTGAGCAAAGTCCATAACTGGCACACCTGCAGTAACCGGAAGAACGCAAACGGTACGTAAATTAATTGTTGATGAGATTTTCTTCGCTGGAGAGCTCCCAACCCTATCTGGGCGACTCTGCTCAATCAAAGGGTCATCAATCAACTGTCGCATACGACTTGCAATAATTTTGGAGATCTGGATCGTAATCCCAGGGTGCTCCTGGGCCAAACTGTTGAAAAGCGTCTTCGGAAAACGAGCGACCTCGGTATCTCGTATGGCATGAAGAGTTGCAGGCCGTGTGCTTTCTGTCATGACTTCCAGCTCACCAACGCTCTCGCCTTGTCCAAACTCTCCTACCACCCTCATAGATCCGTCTTCATTTTCCTGTACCGCCCTGAGACGACCATTGAGAACAATATATATGGCATCACTTTCATCGCCTTGGTGATGGATAACCTGGCCAGCATCGACTTGTAGCCATTCCAACGCAAAATCAATATGCAGAATCAATCGCGGCAATAAGCTTGTTAGTCTCTTTGCCATGGTGAGCAATACAACTGGGTGTTTTTCCGTTATTCTCTCGAGAGCTGCTCTAGGAAGAAATCCGACATAGACATCTGTTTTTGCCGTGACGTCGATGAAACTACGATACGATGTAATGCTTCCAATATAGCCGGCAACACCACCAGGCTTAATCATGAATAAACTTTTCTTCCCAGTCTTCGCACCTGCTCTGCTCCTAGAGGCACCCGATCGAGATGTGCTTGGCCTAGCTGCATATGAAGAGGTTGTAGACGAACCTGCGAGGGTATCCCTTTCCACGTTTGGATCCACGTTACTCTCGCCGAAGATATTCTGACTCATCGACTTCTCGTCAACTGGAATGGATACATCTAAAAATCCGTCGATAACATAATAAAGCCCAGGGTCCCTCTCTCCTTGTTCGACCAATACAGACCCTTCCGGAAAGAATACTATCTCCACATCATCTTTCAGCTCTGCCCGAACCATACTGATTCCCCCACCACTAGTTGATGCGGCAGAAGCACTCGTAACGCTCTCAGTGTCTCCGTCACTACCTTCTAACATGTCTAATTGCCCAAACGCGTTGCTAAAAACCGCCTTCTGTCGCCGGGAATCGTATGACAGCAGCTTAGGACTCGCATCGCCGCTGTCCGTCCCCGTTCTCTGACCACCGACAGTGAAGCCTGTTAGACCGATAGCCTTGAACATACATTCCAACACCGCTTCTCGAAACTCAGAGTCCTCATTTTCCGCTCTCTGGTCACCCAAAAATTTCGCTGCACTGCGCGCAAAAGGATCAAAGGCACGGTGCGTCATTGGCGTATCCATTGGACGAAGGTTCATAGGGTCCCAAGATTCATTGAACGGGGACCTCATAGGTAATGGCGATAACTTCCTAGGTAGATCGCCTAAATTTCCCTGTGGAAATGGTGACGGTGCCGTGTCCAGGGCTGGTGAAGGAATTCCTCGCGCTGCAGCAAGTCGAGCATGAATGGCCGCCTCCTTCCGTAGTGCCGCGCTTGATCTTCTTCGTCTTCCTCCAGACTTTGGGTTGTGCAGTACAATCCCTTTGATAGAATCATCTGCGTCTGAACGTTCTTGCTCGCGTCTGAACTTTTCCTTGAGTCTATCCAAAGCACCACCGCGTAGGTGGTTGGGCAGCTCGTACATGGTGTATCGGTTCATAAACTTTTCAGTCCGCAAAACCTCCGCTGTAAGTCCAAGATAGTTATAGCCAGTCAAAAACGTGACACGCTGGAACCGTGCTAAAATAACCTGAACTATATGTGCCGACGCCCTTGGAAACATTCGCGTAAGCCGCCGGAAAGCCGTAGCAGGAATTACAGCGATAGTGGTGTCCACTGTTGCGCGAGCAAGTATGTCAGGGTGAACAGATTTTGGTCTCTTCGGCTTTGGCCTATTCGTCTCATGATCGTGGTCATCGAGGAATAGGGGTGGCACAGATGGTAAATGCGGCCCATTGCTATTTCTAGTCTGGAAGTTGGGTCTCATTGGGATGCCTCCACTCATATCTCCACTCATATCTACTGGGCTGGCCCGTTGGCTTATGGTCATTGCATTCATGTCAGACAGGTGCATCATGCTGCTGCTGGTGCTGAGGCTATCTCCATCCTCTTCTTCGTGGCGTAACTTGATGTCCTCTGTAAACAGGCTGAGTATTGTAAAGAGACTGCTCATAGGTGCGCCATTTTTGACTTCAGTGAGTAGCTGGTAGCCATCGGCAGTTTCCGAGCCCTCCTCCTCATCGTGAAACGCACCGCCGCTACCATAATGTGACGCCCCATGCATCTCTCGGTTGGACTTCACAAAAACTTGCACCAACCCATCCACCACAATACAAAACCCCTTTTCTTCTTCGAGCATCAAGGTTTCCCCAGCAATTAGCTTCCTTGTTTGCATACTCCTCGTAAGCTCATGGAAAACCGGCCTCTCTAAATATCCAAAAACTTTGATGGCGCTCAAAAACTCGTCAAGATAATTCGAGAATCCTGGCTTCGAGTCACCCTCCTGAGAGTCGGGAAAGAGGTCTATCTCTGGGTCCTTCCTCTGTGGTTCCGGCGGTAATCGGTTGTAGTTGTTTAAAACTTTGTAGCGCACTGCCCATGAAATGACCGATCCAAATACGACAAAAATAATCATACTATTTCAATCAAGTTAGTTTGCGCGTATCGTGCAGTGAGTTAGGCCTTACAGAGTTGTAAAATTCATCGTAAATGTCAACGACATGCTGAACAGAGTAAATAGCCATGCTGGGAGAGTATATGTGGCAAATTTGGTGGTGGAGAATGCAACCCGCTGGAGCAGATAAACGGCAGAGTACATAAGTGATAGTGTGAGCCAGAATATAGAAGCTGGTTCTTCGGCGGGGTGCGCGGCTTCCGGTCTAGCGGTTTCGGCGAGGGCAGGTGAGGTGAAAACGATCGATACAAATGCAGCTGTCGCAGTTGACTTCAATATTGATAAAGGGCTGCTGGAAGTACCGTCTAAAGAAGCCATACCGGACCCGATGGCTTTGGGTGTGCGGTGCGGCAGAACTGTAGTCGAGCTTTCGTGGGTTTGGGTTGCGTTGCGTCGAGGCTAACAAGGATTCTGCAATGCACTTCGGTAAACTGCATACTTTCATGTGATCTTAATAATTCCGAGTAACATCTACCGTCACAAGATCTGATCTCACATCAAAACCTAAAAGCATGATAAGGCTACAGACGTAGTCGTATCCAAGCACCCGTCCCCACCGCTGTGTCAACAACGATGACTACATCACGAGATCCAGCGCCAGATCCGGCACCATTACCGCTGCCAAAACCCCCCGCAAAAGCTCTCATCTGGGACTTTCGATCCCCTCCAGCATATTACCTCAATTCTCCAGCTCTTATCAAAGACCTCGTCGAGGAGAATAATCGCCTCCGTAATCTCTTGGACGAAGCTATTGGATTGGTCGGGCACGCTAAAGAGGATTTTATGCGCCGTGAGCAGGAATTGGCAAAAAGGGAGAAGGCCGGAGGCTGAGCATTTGATCTAAATTCACGCATTGGAATGGTATGGTCTAGATTCTATGCTCTCAAAGGGTGCATTAGCTGATTGCTACAGTATACACCGACACATGTTAGAGGCATGATCTGGAACATGTAACAGCTTGTGTAGATATGCGAATTCGAGCGGGTAGTAATGCACCGATTCCTTGCAGTAAATAACGCCGCCTATGGCGTATAACAATGCAATAATACTTTTCAATTTCTCCCAAACTCCACGCCGTGCATCCGTCATGTACTTAATAGACTACAGGAATGGAACAATCTTACACATAAAATCCGATCGAACGTAACCGTCGAAAGCTGCAATCCGTTCAACAATGCAGCATAAAACATAGCCCAAACACGATAGAAAATGGAGAAGAAAAGTTCCATCCTCCCGTTAGTGTCGTTAAATCCATGACTTCAATCCGCATTGCTACTCCATGATTGTTCCAATGCTCAAGTCGGGTTTGTTTTTGTCTGCAAATAACATGAACCTCAGCACCAATAACAGTACTTACAACCACACCAGAGCAGCATCGGGATAAGCCTAACTAAACAAGAAATATGGACATGGGGTACTAACGAAACCGTAAAGGAACTCTCCTCATCACGAGCATCAATGGGGCATACGTACAAAAAGCCACGAAGTCTTTACAGTTAAGGAATTTGTCCTTTGGGCTGGGATAGTACCAGGCTCCGTCGCTTATCACGGTACCGTTGACTTCAATGTTGTAATAGGACGCTTCCCCCTTCCATGCACAATATGTATGCGTACTTGACGGTTTGAGATACTCGTACTTTATCGCACTGGAGAGTACAGCGGTTAATTTCCGGATGATTGAGGTTCTACGTTAGGCAACGGAGACGAGGCCCGGGGTCTAAAGTGGGAAGAACTTACGCTGGAGGGAACTATTCAAGGCGTCTGTGTCAGCAACTCTAAGTCCCAGAAGCTCAAAAGGGGAATACTAAAGCTGTACCAGTTCGGGCGGCTCACGTAGATATTGTCTTCCACCTTTTCGTAGAGGTCCGACTCTGCGATAGTAATCCCATTGACCTTAGCGATAGCTGTGGGCGCCATTCTCGCCCAACTAATTTGGTGCTGGAGAAGCAAGGATGATGGATGTTTTGTTCGATCGGTAACTGCAAGCTGATAGCTGTATGTAGCTCTCTTTAGAGGCTGAGAGAAGCAGACTGATAATTGAACTGATAGATAATTGGCCTGGCTGTCCACGGCAAATGGTTGTTGGACTTGCCGATTGAAATAGAGTAGGCGATGGAGGCTGCGGTTAATGCAAAGAAAATTCGGAGATTGAGTTAAGGTAGCACCAGAGAAACTGTGGGGTGGGAGAAACTGGAACTGCCCCACGAGTTTGCGAGAATGCAGGATCGCTGCGATTGGGTCGCTCAGCGGCACCTCTACCAAACTTTAACGAATGTATTCATTTACCTCATAGATGCCACTCACTGTAAATGAGTACCTGGCCAAAGAGGCCTACCTTGACCGATTGAGCGATTATACTGAGTTGGGGTTGCATAAATCTACCCATAGGTCCCCTCCCCCCCTTCGGCTAAGCATCATAAACGTAGTAAAGCTGTAAGATCCGAGAACTGTTTAAACATGAACCAGGCCCTGCCCTTATCTGCGGAATAGTTATATCTACTTCAAAACTGATACCCGGCCCAAAGAAACAAACCTCTACACCGCCAGCTAACGTACAGTTACAGCTCTGGGTGCAAATACCGGTGAGAATCCAGAAGTCTGCAAGTTCATCCCAAGATCCTCGCTCAACACTTGAAATCTAGATAACCCGCCGTCAGTAGAATCACAAACCACCCACAAAACGCCACTAATAAGCATCTCAAAGGTGTCTTGCTGGTAGGTACTTGATATGTACTTGAGTATGTAGGTATTATATACTATTCTATATGCTGTCATCGCGAACGTTATGCTTCCCAATGTCCATGGTGGCTGCTCAAGTTCTAAGGGACTCGCAAAGGACAGCAAGGACAAACAAACCCCGGAACGCGTATCCCCAGCCCGATATCCATAAAGCGAATACTGGCCATTAAAACAGGTAAACAGAAACCCAACGCCAGTTCAGCGTAAATAAAAATAAAAAGCACGAGCATCATATACAATTTCACGTCATGGTAAGCACGTAATCGTCTACCCCCAGTTCACTTTCTATACACCAAACGTTCTCACCAAAAACTCCCACCCGGCTATTGCACCTTCCTGGCCTTAGCTGCCTCCTTTGCCGCCTTCCGTTCCCGGCGCTTCTTGGCCGCCTCGGGTCCAGCCTCAGTGTCTAGTAGGTAGTCCCACCACCTGAAAGAGCTAGCATAATTCCCAATGAACCTCTCGTGATGAACATCGTGATGTTCGGCGCCAGCCCAGAACGGTAAAAAGTGGTGCAAGCTCCACGGGAACTCGTATCCAGAATGGGCATCAATGGCTTGGAACAGACGGAGGACAATCCAGAGGTAGACAGTCAAGATGTGCAAGTCCTTCGTGATACAACACCAAAGAATGGGAGATCCAACAGTTCCAAGACCAAGACACATAACTTCGATGGGCGACGCATATTCGGCGGCAAGGCCGAAGGGCGCCGAGTATTGGTGGTGAATCTTGTGCACATACTTGTACAGCGGGCCCCAATGGAAGGCGCGGTGAAACCAGTAGTGCCATGTATCCTCCATGATAAAGAAGATTGCGATTTGGTAGGCCATCTTGGTCCAGTGAGGAAACGGGACACCGGTGTCCATGCCGAAGTATTTGCACATTGGGTGGAAAAGCCAGATTTGGGGAAGCTCGACGGTGAAGTGGCTGAATAACACAAGCTTGGTGCATCGCCATTGTTCTGCAGCTGTGGGAACCTTGGCCTATCTCGGCGTTAGGCTGCAACTCAACAAGACTGCAAAGGCGAAATAACTGACATCCTGAATTTTCCACCTTCGGAAGTAAGGAATGGAATCGATTATAATCCAAGGAAGGGAGCGACCAAAATAAACAAGCTCGTGCATCACAAACGACATGATTCCTATCATCACGCTGCTAGTTAGCCATCCGCACCCGTCATCACCGCCCGCCACCCGAAACACGAACCTGTAGCCAGCGTATCATTCTCCATATACTGGTACCACGCGGCCCACAGGCGCTCGAAGATATTGAGGTGGACATTGAGCTCTGAGATCTGCTCGTAGGCAGCCCAGTAGGCACTCGCATCTGGTAGTACCGTTGTGAAGTTAGACCTGTACCCACAAAAGGGGTAAATATTAGCAAAAGCTCAGTCAATATGGGGGATTCGGAGCGGCAACAAACATGATAACGGGTGTATATAGGGGCAGCACGACAACCAGAGTTGGAAAAGAATCGGGAAGAGTTCGTCAGTCAAGTCGCCCCTATCGCCGCTCCTGCTGCTGAAGAAAAAAGAGAGGACCGGGAAACACGGATGGAAGTCCTTTTAGATGAGGGTTGAGAATTGCTGGGCAGGGGTCGAAAGGTAGGCGCTCTAATGCCAAGCTAGGATAGGTGCAAGGTTTCCATGTTGTGGCGAGATAATCGGAGGCCCTAGGTTCCGTCTCATGATGTTATTTGTTGCGCGGATCACAATGTTTGAGATCGGCTCACAGTTCCGGCAAGGTCGACAAGCGGCGAGATAAGAGATATATGGAGATTTGTTAATGGCCAGTTCGATTATTCCAGGTGTGAACTTGCCTTCGAGTTTTACATAACGAGAGCAGGTGCAGTTGTGGATTTACATTTGCTTCAAAATGCCCCAAAAGTTACCATCAAAAGTGAACGCTTGAAAAGCAGCTGAAGTTTTCGATTTTACTTCCAGAGATAAACTCGAAAACTGAGTTTGAACAACTTTTCGACCACAGTTGTAGTGGTTGATGAACATGGTCTGTTCTGCACCGTTGATCGCGAAAGACGGGCCCTTAGCACCGGCAGTTTTGGGTGCTTACAGGCTTATTAAATTGCAAAATACCCTACATCATGATGGATGACCTCTGCCTGGACAAAATAAAATGTATGAAACGACGCATTAAGCTTAGTTGGATAAGCTATATTTCTGGAACTGCGTTGACATTGTTAAATTGTGTTATGTGGAAGTTTCATTTTGGGAATACTACAAACGAAATTGATCTTGCTCGAGGTCGATGCAACTTTTATCGACGGATAGTGGATCCCCAAGGCAAAGCTCACTACGATACCTGAAAGCGGAGTTATGACTAGTGGCATGGCACAGCGCTGAGCGTTCATACTACATAGCTCATGCACCGCAAAGGTACTCAACAGCACATCATCGATACTTTCAACGACGTATTATAATCCAAGCTTTCTTGCTTACAATGCTTGCTAATAGGCCCAAACTCATGCTCAGTGTAAATTCCCATACCTTGACCACCGTCAATGCAAGAGCCAGACTGTGGTCTTATGGGCATCGCCCACTTTCCAACGGAAAACCCAGGCTATCATTTGAGCCAGCGTGCATACGCCCTGACGAAGGATCATTAGATAATGGGTTCTCGAGGTTGCATGTCGGAGACTCACCATCTGATCCTGTCCACAATTTTCATCTGCTTCGTAACTCCGCCCCTCACATCAACCAATTCCTCCAAATCGGCAACAAACTCCCCCCACAGAGCCCTGTTCAGTACTCTCCTGGCATCCTCTCTCAGAACGTGAACTTCACATAATAGTAGACCATGCTCTTTGTAGTTCAAACAACCCTGATTCTGTCCTCTTATAGCCCCGCTTGCAGTTAGGATTCTATCCACATTCCTGAGACGCCTCACAATCTGCTCCTTCTTCTTCCCACTCCTTTGTTTTTTTCCTCTGAAAATTCCGGCGAGCCATTGAACGGTAACAACCGAAATAAGTAGCCCCGGCGTCAGACCGACAAATCCAAATACAAGCTCTTGGGACTTGAGTAATCGATCAATTCCCGAGATTGCAACTTCCACATCAACTTTAGTCTTTTGGATTTGGATGAGGAGAGCACGAATGAGTTCGCCTTTAACAGCTCCTTGAAAAGGTTTGCGGAGATCGTGTTCGTAAGCCCTAAGAACAGGTGTAAGATCTCCTTCTTTCACATTATGCCGTATCACCTCAATTTCCTGCGGCGACAATGGACTAACGTTAGTAGAATTAGGGTTGTCTACAGCAAAGTCGACGACCATACGCTCCAGGCTCTCCATATCTACAGCCAGGCTTTTCCGGCTCATAAGCGCGACCTCTGAATCTTCGCTGTGACGAATCGTCCCAATGATTTTGCGTGTCGGTTCCACCACCCAGTTTGCCCAGAAATCCACCATTGTTGCCCCCAACTCCATGATCCAGGTCTTGATTTCCTCCTGCCGATTCACAAGGATACGGAGGATAGTGGTCGAGGAAAGAAGAAGTGCTACTGTAGGAAGCCAGTATCGAGTAAGTCGTCCAGGTCGACCATGGGTGTAAATCAAGTCCTTCGAGGCAATGGCCTGTGCTGGCAAATGGCGAAGGAGTATGTCTTGTAACCGGGCAGAAAGCGCTGCAGTGGTTTTACCGTCGATAAACCCAGTATTCAAGGCCAAATGTAGCGAACCCGATCCATGGATGTCTTCTTCCACCGGTTCCTCCTCCTCTGGGCGATCGAAGACAAAGACACTTTCTTCGAACTCATCCAGCGACTGATCCTCCACCGAAGACACATTTCGTACGACGTTCTCCATCAACAGAACTGCCCGTTCAATAATACCGCGCCATTCGTCGTGGTCCTCGTCGAATTCGAATGAAAGCCCTTCGCCAATCAATACCCCCAAGGCTGATGCCTGCATTTCGCGCAGTTTCTTGATGCTTGCTTGTTTTTGCCGAATCTCGTGTCTAGCAAGCGAGAACGGGGACATGGCAGTGAAGCGATGAAGATTGACACGATCATCAACGGTATTCTTCACCAGGCCATAAAACTTCCTTGCGGTTTCCGAGAGTGATTCGGATTTTGGTTCTGGCTCCCTATCCGATGGCCGTGTCACATCTTCTTGGGAGGAAGAAAGACGAAGAAACTGTGGTCGTTCCATGGCTCTAAGTTCCAACAATCGTTTCATACTCTCAAAGTATATCTCCTTGGAGAACCCGACCAATCTATGAGGCGATGTTTGCAGCCAATAGAGGGCGGTATATCGGTAGCTCGACAGCACCTCATCCCAATAAAACAAATCCTGTGACAATGGGAGTGTCTGATCCACTAAAGAATTTAGAACGATTCCGTAGGTTTTAATGGCGGCCTTGCTGAGAAGTAGCCATTCCAATTCTCGTTCATAATGACGATGCTCGCCGTAAACCTCAAAAGCACCAACGCCGGCCGCATCACGGGTAATGTTTGCTTCCTTGAGTAATGCAACCAGTCTTCTTGGTGATTGTGCTGTATCTGAGGAAGTTCCTAGTTGTCGAATCACCCGCTGGAGAGCTTTCGCATGTTCAGAGGGAGCGAATTGCCGTTGCCGTTCACGTTGAGTAGACTCAACCGCAAATCCATCGCTGGGAGCTGGTGAAGTAGGATCTGTGATAGGAACTCGGTCGAGTTGGCTCAATTGAAGTTTATCGAGCTGAGCGTCGAGACGATGCAGTTGGCTAGCGAAAATAAATAATGATGTCAGCGGCTCTGAAGCGAGAATTCCTAATTAAATACCGAGGCCCTTACTCAGAGACAAAAGTCATGACAAAGTTTACTGAAGATGACGAGAAATCATAAGATAATTCAACGAGATAGGTGTTGTATCTGCGGGGACTGCAATTGTGTGCGTGCAAGCGTCCCTGTATTCTAGTGGAGGTTGCTGTGATATGATAGGTTTGTGGGATTTAAGTAGGTCAGTAACAAGGCAAGCAGTTATCCCGCTATTTGGAGCCGTCACGAGAACCACTTCAGTTGACAAAGCCTTAGCAGCTAAGTGCCAGGGGTAAGTGCGCGCTGCCTCCTCTCGATGCCTGAGAAGACTTCAAGTACGAAGCTGATGAATCTCTCTTACTGGTGCATGCTATGAGACATCAGCTGATTGGCAAGCAGAGTGTTTGCAGCGTTTTGCCTATACCAAAATACTCATGTAAGAAGCCTCACTAAATCATGTACTTCGGCATGCATTAACTGCCTTCGGAAGACCCTACATATCGACCTTTGGTACTCAGCAGTGCCGCTTTGTCAAGTCCATTCTACCCAATCACTATGAAAAGCTGCAAGGGTGCTATTCCACGACGAAAGAGTGCCTCGTCGCAGCGCAGCAAAACTGCTTGCCTCCTCAGATGTGGGCGGGCTTGTTGGTGGAGTGGCTGGATAGAAGGGTTTAGATACAAGGCGGAGTGGTTCATGGGGCCTAAGGCAAAATGCGGTACCCGTTGGAAGGGTTCTGGAAGTAAATGATTTATAGAAACCGTGCTAAGATTACGCTTCTGCTTGCTCTCATGCCCAGGCTACTGGTTTAATTCCTCGGCCACAGCCTACGAATGATGAGAAAACCCGGGAACAAGAGCAACTTCTGTTATACTAATGCGAGTGAGACTAGAAGATCGTGTGATACCTGGTGAAGCTGGTTTCTTGGCTTAGCGGCTGAGCCGATTTCGTTCGAGCCCTTAACCCTTTATCCGTTTCAGCTCATTTCCGTTTCATTTTCATTTCCCATATATCACCGCTCAAGGAACAGAGTACTACGGAAATATGCTCGCCCGTATAAGAGGAGCGATAGATTCTCAAATCGCTGCCGAACAAGCTAAAGTTAGGGTCTCAACCGGTTCACCATCCAACACTCCCGGTCTCTCGCGCTCATCGTCGCGTGCTCGTGCCAGCTCGCGCAATAGCGCTCCGTCTAAATATGATGTGGAAAAAGATCCGTCGGAGTTTGAAGACAGCGATGTTGCCACTCCAGCGACAGGAGGGACACCAGTAGGAACGCCGGCGCGATCGGGAACACCTGTCCAAACCGAAACGGTTACGGAGGATCCATTGGGAGCCATGGGTGGAGAAGCCGCTGACGACGGGAAAGAGAAGGAAACGAAAGAAAAGGTCGCTGATGCTCAGAAAGTTACGGGTACGAATAGATTGACTGCAACAAGCGCTGGGGGTTTGGCATCTAACTCTGAACTGCCAACGGAGGTCAGAGTAAAGCTTAGGAAGCTGGAAAAGATGGAGGTCAAATACTCCGGTAACTACTCTTTGCTCTACCGTGTGTTTGAAACGTCAACTTATTCCAGTAGAATTGCTGAGATCGTACAAGATCGTACACGCTCGCAATGCCCTGATTGGACCTTTCGAAAAAGCCCTACAAGAGAACACACCATGTGAATCTATATCTGATCCGAAGGTCCTTCTCGATTATATCAACAGCTTTTCCCTACGGTCAGATATGGTTAAAGATGAGCTGGTCCGAGTGTCGAAGGAAAAGGACGAACATAAAGCATCAGCGCAGAAGGCGAAAGATGAGTTGGAAGCGAAGGACAAGGAGATTGTTAAGTTGAAGAAGGCTAAGGCGGAAGCTGAGGCCCAGAAGAGCCCAACAAAGAAAGAGAAGAAATCGGACGATATCTTCAACTTTGACGACGAGCATGAGGAACTTAACTCCAAAGTGGAAGAATTGGAGAATGCGAATAAATCCTTGACATCTGAGCTTGAAACAACTCAGCAAGCTAGAAAGGTTGCTGAGGAAGCAGTGGCGAGTATGCAGAGGAGTGTGGAGGATGCGCAGAGTGAGTTAGAAGGTCTTAGGGAAACCGGGGCAGCTAAGGATTTGGAGATCTGTGATTTACGGAAGAAGCTCGAGGAGTCCGTGAAGGAAGTCGAGAGGCTCTTTGGGAAAGTTGAGACACTATCAGGGGAGGTTGACAAAGCCCGGAAAGCCGCCGAAGATAAAGCAAAAGTGACCGAGGACAGCTTAGCCGATGCAGTAACCAAATGCAAAACACTGGACAAAGTGAATGAAGCGTTGGAGGAGAAAACGAAGAGGTTGGATGCTGAGGTGCTGACGGCCGAGCAACTGCGGAAGACAGTCAAAGGACAACTTGAGCAGCTGATGAGGTCTCAAAATGAAGCCCGAATGCTTGCAGATACGAAGTCAAAATTGGACGCTTCAACTCAAGAGCTAGAGAAGTTGAGGTCTGTCAAAACAGATCTGGAAAGAGCCGTCGCAAAGCTGGAAGGTCAGTTGCTGGGGCAGAAAATGACGTCAAACGGAGCTTCTGCTCAAACAACGAACTCCACAGAAACCAGGCCGACTGAAAACACTGTAAGTACTACTGGAGGTAGTGGTAAAAAGAAGAAGAAGAACAAGAAGAAGGGTAAGGGGATTTCCGCAGCACCAGCAGCACCAACGTCTGTCGATGATCGGCCAGTCAGGGAGAGCGAAACAGTCGAAGAGGAGTCGGAGCAAGATGTACCATCGACTCCGGCATATACCTCGGAATCCATTATCACCGATCTTCAAAGCCAGCTGGAAACTCTGAAACAGGAGCTTAGCGATAAGAATGCTCGAATTTCCTCACTTGCAACAAAGCATGCTGATGTGGAGTCGCTGAAGGAGGAAGTTGAATCTCTCCGTGATGATCTCATCAACGTCGGCCAAGATCATGTCGAGGCACGACAGAAACTGAAAGAACAATCCAAGGAGTTAATGGATATTACGATGCGAAAGCTGGAGTTAGAGGCTACGGTTGAAAATCTCGAGGCCGAAGTTCGCGAGCTTAAGAAGACACATTCATCTGCCTCGGCAGAATCAGATGAGGCATACCAAACGCTCGAGTCAGAGTTTACCAAACTTAAGCAGTCATCGTCTAGTATTCAGGTCGACCTTGTAGCCGCACAGCACCTTGCTGCAACAAGATTTAAAGATCTGACGGAGATGCGCAACATGATTGAGAAGGTGCAACCTGAGCTAACATCTCTCCGTTCCGAAAACGCGACTTTGATATCCACCAAGAACGATTTAAACAAACAGCTTGTCGACTTGAAGCGGCTGGAAAGAACAGAACGCGACCTCAAGAACGACCTCCAAGTTTTGAACAAAAAGATGACCGACAAGGACAGCGAGATTTCATCCCTTAGGAAGAAAAACGCGGAGGAAGCTAGTAGACGACTCAAGGCGGAAGAAGAGATAGGCTTTGCGAGGAAGGACCTTCGCAAAGTCGAAGCGGATTACAAGAGTGCGATAGATGATGCCGAGCGGATAAAGACAGATCTTATTCGTGCTCAGGATGAGATTTCTGTTCTGAAGCCAAAGATAACGTCGCTAGAGAAGCAATTAAAAGGAGCTTGCGCCGAACGTGACGATCTGAAGGAAGAATTGGAGCTTAAGGTGGCACAGTTGGAGAGTACACAAAGCTTAATGAACTCAATGAGGGATCAGACAAGTGAATTGACGATGCAGACGAGGGAAGCTCAGGAACAACGCGAATCTACGGAAGAAGAGCTTGCAGAGGCCCAACGACTGCTTACGGAACGTACACGAGAGGCAGAAACCATGAGAAGGATGCTCAGTGAGGTGGAAACGAGGCACCAGGCCCGGACCAGAGAGATGAAGGAACGAATAGATACGGCCTGTGATGAGAGAGACAAGGCGGAAGAAGAAGTTGCGACCATTGGACGCAGACGAGCTAGGGAGATTGAGGAATTAAAGGACAGGTTGAGAGATGCCGAGCGGGGATTGAGACGAGCGGATGAGGCACGCGAATTGGCAGAGAAAGAATTAGGGGGATTGAAAGATAGTAAGGCGAGAATGGAGGAAATATTAGAACGGGAGCGTCGCGAGCTGGGGGATACCAAGAAGGCAATGTCTAGTATGACCTCCGCGTTGGATGACACCGACGGACAAGTACGGGAAATTGAACGACAGAAGATGGAACTTCGACGAAGAGCTGAACATGCCGAATCTAAGTACGAAAAGCTACAAAAGCAGCACAGGGTACGTTTTCAGGTTTTTCTGATAGTCATGAGTACATGTACGCGTTTAACTAACGGCTGTCCCTTTAGACCCTTCAGGATGAAGTCCGTTCAATCCAAACTATACGGGCAAAAGCAATTGATACCGAAGGAAGGCCCGGATCGAGGTCATCAATGGATTCTTCACGATCTTCGCGACCAATGTCTCCAAAACCTGGGACACCTAGCGCAGGAGTGGATCTGGTGTATCTGAAGAACGTCCTATTGCAGTTTATGGAGTTGAAGGACAAGAACCAGCAAAAGCACCTTGTTCCGGCCCTCAAGATGTTACTGGACCTGGATAATAAAGAAGAACGGAAATGGCTTCAGGTGATACAGGCTAGATAGTCTGAATTTCTTTTGTTGCTTTTTAGCTGGTGGTTCGGTGTGATATTCAGCGTTGCATCCGTTTTTGGGGCGGCAATGGTGAGCTTGTGGTATTGGTTTTTTTCTGGTATGGACATAGGTATGATATTAAAAGGTTGACGCAGACGCAGACGCGCAGATAGGATCCAAGATGGTATTAGTTGTAATTGTAATGCCTAGATAGCGGGCTTTCGTACAGCGACGATAGTATTCGAGGTGTCTGGTACCTGTTACCTTTCCTATGTGGTATTAGAATGGAGAAGAGGGAAAGAGGTTGGCATTCTGTGATAATATGATACTTAATCTCACCTGAGCGCTGAGTACTTTTAGTATTTGGGGATTGATACCCGTAGCGTGAGTGTTGGGAGGCGTTCGCTAGTAGAGGTCCACCATTGGGCCCAAGCCTCGATCGCCCAGACCCGAATCCTTCCTCATCTCTTCCCGCCTCACCTACTAAGTAATACCACCTACCACCACCCACCTACATCCTGCCAGCAAACTCCCTTTAAACCCACTGTTCAACGACAGCCAACCTCCCATCGTTGTCCAGGCTTCAGAAACGACTTTCGTCCTGTTTCCGACCGTTTACTACTTTACCTTACTTTACCTTAGCTTGCCTTCGGTCGATTCTCCTCGCCGCTCGCCGTTTCTGTCGGTCTGATCTAGTGAAATATACTCCCCCATCGCCCCCCGTACCACACATATACAACACATTTACGCCTTCAAAATGGCTGGCTCAAGGAACTATGACTTCCTGGTATGCACTTGTTCTCGAAGTGGTGTTTATAGCACAACAAAGTTGCAGTTACTACATGAGACTATTTTGCTCACGGTTGTCTTTCCTTTCTACAGATAAAGTTGCTCCTGATCGGTGATTCTGGCGTCGGCAAATCATGCTGTTTGCTGCGTTTTAGTGAGGACAGCTTTACACCGAGCTTCATCACAACAATCGGAATCGATTTCAAGATCAGGACTATCGAGTTGGATGGCAAGAGGGTGAAGCTTCAAATATGGGACACTGCTGGTAGATATCCTGCCTCTTCCCTCCAGAATACGTGTAATGCGTACCGAGCCGGGTGTGCGATGTAGTTACTTACGGATGTTCTCTCTAACCTGATCTTGGATAACAGGACAAGAACGCTTTCGGACTATCACGACGGCGTACTATCGCGGCGCCATGGGTATCCTCTTAGTCTATGATGTCACCGACGAGCGCTCTTTTAACAGTCTGTTCTCCACACTCTGGGGTCGAGTTGGAAGTGCTAATAAATCCCTGCAGATATCCGAACATGGTTCTCCAACGTAGAGCAGCATGCGACTGAGGGTGTTAATAAGATTTTGATCGGCAACAAATGTGACTGGGAGGAGAAACGAGCAGTCTCCACCGAGCGTGGCCAACAACTTGCCGATGAATTGGGCATACCTTTCCTCGAGGTTTCTGCTAAGAGCAATATCAACGTGGATAAAGCGTTCTACAGCCTGGCGACAGATATTAAGAAGAGAATTATGGACACGACTAGAGCTGAAGAAAGACAGGGCGCCGGATCAAATTCGGTTGACACTGGCCGGGAGGTAGGGAGTGTTGGTGGAAAATGTTGTTAGAACACCCAAGAAATTCCAATTCGGCGGTGTGATATGGGGTACAAGTGATTTATTGGACCTCTAGGTTTGATGGGTGGTCGACCGGATGCAGCTGGAAGCAAGGTTTGGCAACATGCATCTTTTATGGTCGTTTTATACTATTTGCGTGGTTCGTAGGCTTGATCGGATGGATGGATGGTACTGCAGATTGAGGAATTCCTGTTTCCTATTTCAACTTCCTGTTTTTCTCCACTTACACTTAGTGCAGGTGTTTCTTTAGTCGTTTTTCTCGTTTCCCCCCTCCCTTTTCCTTTGGTCTCGTTTCGTTGTTTGGTCAACGTTTTTTTAACGGTGTAGGTGTCGTAGTCGTCGACTTTGGTTCTTTCTCCTCCTATCTGCTGTGCTTCTTTTGGAATTGTAAATTTCTGACAGCGATGAAAACGAATCTACTCGGGCTATAGAGAGATAAAGTAATGATGCACGAGAAGGCTAATAGTAATAGATGACTGCAGTTTTTCTTTGACGAAGGCGCAGCGATAGCTACTGAGAGTACTATATATATAGCAGGTTGGAAATAATTGAGTGCCTGATAGATGATGCCCGACAGTATAACCTAAATATGCCTGAAGTCGTGAAGACTGTCGTGAAGACTTGTACTGAGGGATCCTGGACGCAAAAGCATAGTACCTATTAAAAGGTCACCGTTCCGCTGATTCTCTGTGCATCCCTTCGTCCAGACGGACAAATTACCATGGCGATGTGCTGGAGGATTTCTGGGTCACTGGAAGTAACGCAGCTTGTCTCTGGCCAGATCACAGCAACTAACCTCCATTCAGCTCTATCTTATACATCAGTTATGTTTGTATCAAGTCTTACTCAACAATAGATTTTGCGCAGCAGCTCATCCAAGGCTTGTTGTCACAAAATATGGTCCCGGCTGGTATATGGTTTGTTATATATTATCTGTACATCCAGAGGTTCTAATTGCAGCGGCCTATGTTCGGGGGAAGTGGTGACAATTAGTTGTGAGTAGTCGAGTTGCACTGGAAGAACCGAGATCGCGCACCATCGGTCATAGGCAATTACTATGGACACCCCAGCTGTGCCAGATAAGAGATACAAGTTAGAAATGGTAGGAAGTTGTGAATTGTCATCGATTATAGCGAGTAATGTAATGCCTGAGCACACGAGCAATGTTTTGTGCATCCAACAGCTCCTCCGGATGTACAACCAAATCCGAGACTAGGTAAGAGGTGTGGTATGAGGTATAGAAAGAGTATGACAGTTCTAATTTTTTCAACCACGGCACGTCGAATGGTCTCCCAATTCAAGCTTACAACTAACTCCGTCGACCATCCCAACACCATATGCTTGATTGGGCAGAAAACAACAGGAAACCCGCGAATGTATTGGCATTTTACTCCTCGTCCTCGACGTATCGATGGCGGATGTCTTTCCACTGTCTACCCTTGTTCAACCGGTCCCAAATCTTGTCACTTGCGGTGTCAAAGAACCTGGTCGTATCACATCAGCCTTTCAATTCCAACGGCTCTGGAGGTAGCAGGGGACACCGACATCTCGAAGGCGAAAGCACTTGTGAAGACAGCGCCGACAAAGACGTAGTTCCGGCGGAAGATGGCGTTGTAGATAGTGTTCGAGAGCTGGGTGTCTTGGTTAGCCGGGTGGGGGTAGGTAACCGAATTGCAGGACATGCTTACAGTCATGGTGAACAATTGTTGTCGAGACGAACGGCGGGTATCGTGAGGAGTGAGAATGTATGGTGGGTGGTGAAGTTGTTGCGGCGAGTGGGTCGAAAGTTGCAGTTCGGGGGCCGAATTTCGCCGGGTAACGGAGGCTCATCAGCCATTTCCTTGTGCCACTTATTGGCTGGTTGGCGATCCGGGATCACGGGACCAATCCCATTAACGCGACTCTTCTCGTCCTCCAGCAAGCAGAGCTCCTCCAACTCACCACAGCCACCTGCTACCATGTCATCCCGCCAAACCGCCTCCTCCTCTGCCCCGCCTCCAAAGAAACCCAAAATCGCCCCCTCCTCGAACCAAACGACTAACCCGCTCTTAGAAAGCCTCGACATCTCACCTCACCCTAGACCCTTCAAAAACTCAAACTACAAGCCGCCACTCCGACGCAACAAAAACCTCAAACAGATCCTCTCCGACAATAACAACACGGACCCAAACCGGCTACAGATGCAGACTACATACCAGAACATCGAGAGCGCGCCCAGCTTCAGGAGGGGGAACAAGTGGTGCGATGTTACCGGGTTGCCTGCGAAGTATACGGACCCGAAGACAAAACTGCGCTATCGAGATGGGGAGGTGTATCAGGCTGTCAGGAGTCTACCTGCCGGAGGAGCTGAGAAGTATTTGGAGGTGAGGGGCGCGAATGTTGTGCTGAAGTAGAGGGGGGATGGAGATGAGGGAACAAGGAAAGGGGATTCCTTGCGTGGCTGTTGGTTTTGTATATTCTGCGATTGTGTTATGGTATTATGGAGGTTTACGGTTTACGGTTTACTTTACTCGTGGTTGTTGTGGATGTAACGCAGATGGGCAAGGGGGTTTATGATAGCGGATTGCATAAACAAGACGATATTTTCTGGTCTGTCACAATACAGATAGATGAAGTACAAATGGCCATCTGAACGGCCAACTTCTGCTAACAAACCGAGGTGAAATAACCATGTTGTGAATGGGAGAGTGATATCTAGCACAAGCATGGTTTCTCATTGACAGTAGTCTTAATACTAATGTTCCCACTCTCCATCCCAATACTTCTCGTTTGTCTATCTTAGTTACTCTACCAGATCTTCCCTAAAGTTTCCTAACGGTAACATGACTTAGACACTGTCTATTACTGAGGAACTTAAACGAAGCCGTTACTGCCAGGAAGTTACAAAAGTGAGCGAGAGTCTAAGGCGAAAACTCAAAGTTTTGGGCTCGATATTGGGAGAACCAGGGTTGGAGGCCAGGGGGAGGGAAAAGAGGGAGGATAGATCCCCGATACGTGCGAGTGATTTTTGTGATCCGGGCAACATCAGGATATGCAATGCTTACCAGACTTGTATTCCGTTACAATAGCCATTCGACTATACGCACGATCCGAGGGAAAATCGAGTCTCGGTAGTTTCACCCAAAATTCCTCACTAATATTAATGACCTTGGACAGGGTGTTTCCGGACAATCAATTCAGACAGTCAAAGTGCAGCAGTCAATTGTAACTTCCCAAAAACACTGGACACCTAAGTTAAAACCGCCGATGTGCGCAGACTTCGGTAGGCCCTGATTGCACTCTAGTACAATAGGAAAGAGCATACATTAGAGGTCATAGATTTCATTCATTCATTATATCGTTTATACATCGAATTAAAAACAAGAATCCATACACAGGCACCACACGTCAAACTCCCTTAACCTCATTCTCGACCTCGGCCACCGGCGGCGTATGAACACCCCTCGCTTTGATCCCCTCCGTCTTCCTTACAATAATCTCGAACGCCCTCGTTAAGTGCTTTCCCTCAATCCTCGGGTTCCCGCTAATGACCCTAATAGCGTAAGTTCCATCTACAATTGTACTCGTAATAAAAATATCTCCCTCAGCATTGACGGCCTCATACACTTCCTTAGTAATCTCGTTCCTTTTCTTCAATCCTTCCACTCCAGCACTGACTGAAAAGACCGTCAGCCCAAAGGCTGGCGGGGTGAAAATCTCAAACAAATCCGGCCTTGACAAAATACGCTCATAGAAGCTTGTGCCAACGTTGATACAGTTCTGAATGTGCTTGCACAAACCCTCTGCGCCGTAGATCCGCATCACGAACCACATCTTCAACGCTCTGAATCGACGTCCGAGTGGGATCTGCCAATCTCTATAATCCGTGACCAGTCCTCCCTCGGAAAATTCATTGCGGAGGTAGCTAGGTGTGATGCTCAAAGCATCGAGAAGGTGCTTCCGCTCCTTGACGAAGAGGCACGAGCAATCGAAATTGACAAGGAGCCATTTGTGCATGTTCATGTTGAAGGAATCGAATTTCTCGAAGCCTGCGACGAGATGTTGATACTCGGGACACACGAGGGCAGCACCAGCGTAGGCAGCATCAACATGAATCCAGAGATTGGGGTAGTCTCTTGCAACCTCTGTGATCTCTTTGAAGAAATCAACGGCGCAAGTGGACGTGGTGCCAAGCGTTACCGTCGTATAGAATGGCTCCAATCCATCAGCTTTTGCGGCCTCGAGAGCTGAGCGGAGTGTAGAGGCAGTTAGACTGTAGTTTTTCGAGCTTTCATTTCGGGGAACTGTAATGGGGCGGTACTTGGTGCCCGCAATGAGACATCCCTTCTGTGTGCTAGAGTGAGATTGGTCTGAACACAATGCCACCAGCTTCCCACGATATTGGTCAATTATCAAATCACGCTCGTTCTTGTCCTCGATGCCGGTAGTGAGGCTTCGGAGATAACGATCACGTGAAGCAACAATGACGGTAACGATAGCTTCTGACGCAGATCCTTGGATCACACCGCCTCCACCGGAGGAAGAAGTCGAGAGATAGCACGGCGGAAGGGCGATCAGCTTGCAAAGCCAATCTAAGACTATAGTTTCAAGCTCTGTCGCAGCCGGGGAGCATAGCCAATTGAAGTTGGCTGAGGTGAAAGCGGCTGAGTAGAGTTCTCCTAGGATTCCGGGGTAGGAAGAGTTTGCAGGAAAGAACGCAAGGAAATTTGGAGATTGCCTTAATTAGATAAATCAATGTTAGCACAGAGTTCACGGGAGAATGCAGGTCTTAGGGTCGATACCAATGGGTTAATCCCGGAATTATATGCTCAGTGATGTCCTTCTGGATATCTTCCCACGGTTCTCCAATTTCGGGGATGTTGCTAGGGAGGAGAGGTCTCAGGTAGCCGGGGCTAACTGCAGAGACAACTCGGTGATCTGAGATGTTTTCGTAGTAGTCAATGACTGTTGTGGTTGCAGATGAGAATGTTAGCTTCCGTTGGTAGGTTGCATGTAATGAATGCGGGGGTGGGGCAGTACTACCTTGGTCAATTGCGGAATGTGCCGCTTCACGAAACTGCTCTGAGTTCATCTGGGCTTTAGGTTGTTGTATTGTATAGAAGAATATGTAGAAATATGCGATGTTCAGTGGCAAATATCTAAAGGAAGGAAGAGGAGTATGAATAGGTAGATATTTGTTTATTGTAAGGCTGTGTGTTTCTCTTCCGAGCATCCTTCTTGGGAATAACTTCCCTTACACATGGAAGGCCGAGGCGGACAAAAGTAATATATGTATTCGCGGTTCATTTGTAAGATTTGCCAACATGACAATCAGGAAGTGGAGTGAAGATAGAAACGAGATCAATAGTCTGAGAGCCTTACAACCCTGAACCCTAAGCAAGGTTCGCAACACTACCACCACTGCTCATCACTTCATGCAACTACCGGTATTAAAGTATAATAGAATCACCAAAATCTCACGGTGAAGCACGGTAAGTCATTGGCGAGATGAAAGGGCAGCATCTACGAACATTCCCTCAACCGACTGAAGAGTTTGGCATGCAAGGAGCGAAATGTTACGAAGCCATCGCGAAGGGCTTGATTAGGAGTGATCAGAAGGATGCTTGAGGAGATCTAGTGATACTCGCACCACGCGCTGGGTGACTGCGTGCATCGCAGCAATGTCAGAAATCAGCTTTTGGGCCCTGTCGTCGAACTGTTGGAGCTCTGATTTGGCCTGTTCGTAATCTTTCATGAAATGTAGAAAATCTTACCCGCGAGGATCTGGTAATATCCCGGGGTGATATCGTGGCATCCTTGACCGGCGGCGCGGCTGCTACCACGAAGTAGAGGTAAATCAGTGTCAGTCATGATGTGACTGTGTTGAGCGACAGTGGAAAGGGAAGGACAGCATATGATGAAGGGAGGGCAGCTTAGAGGATGGTGTAGGAGCTTGCTAGATTAGTAAAGAGCGGAAAGAGGACGAGAAGGGAGAAGGGAGAAGGGAGAAGGAGGAAGTGAAGGAAGGGTCGAGGAATACTTGAGAATGATGGAGATGGCGGTACTGTCGAGTAGAAAAGAATCGGATACAATTGGAGGAGGGGAAGATTGGGACGCGAAGAGTTTGCACACTTTTCTTTGGGCGTTGGGTGTGGCGTTGGTTAGGTTTACCGTTTCTACATAGGTACCATTTCTACTACAGTGTATGCACTTGTCACTCAGCAGACGCATACTACCCTTGATTTATGGGATGAGGGTAGTGGATGGGGAGCTACGAGTTTTCTTTGGCTATGAATGTAGTGAGGATAGATGCCATAGCCGTAAACGGTTGAATGCAAAATGACTACAACAACTACCTTGGATGGCCGAAGTCTTTTGATGCCTACATGTAATAGGGATCCCTATTCTACTGTTTCCTTTCGAAGTTGATATCGATGTTGATGTGGTGAGGGCAGTTGACAGTCGGGTTGATGTGGGAGGAGTTTGACAAATGCTTTGTCTTTCTTTTGTCTTCTCTTAACTTGCGGGGGCGCTTTGGATGGCAGGGAAGATTGGGCAAGCCGCAAGGGCAGAGCTCGCAGGATCAGGATAACTGCCCGCCAGAGTTCTGAGACTATTCTTATTTTTACTCTACTTTTCAAGCAAGCGTCTTCCTGTGGGGATACTCCCTCCAACGCTCCTCGAACGAACCTGCCAATTAGTAGCTGCCTTTATAGCCGCTGCACGCCTGTGTGCCGGGTCTTCCCACACAACGTACGCGGTAACTTACCGTAAACCAGATTCTTCATTCCACGCACATTCCCGCCGATCAGAACCGGCGAGTGGGGGGACCTGCAGACAGACACACAAAAGGGACGGTGATTCGAGGCTGAGAGTGCGGCTCTAGAGTCCATAGCAACCGCACTATTCGACCTGACAACCGCCAAACTTTTGTTTTAACTCTCTCCAGTACATTCTCATCGTCCCATTTGCTCTCCCACCCATATCTCTTTCAATCAGTCGCCATAACTCACTTCTAGAAACGTCTATATCGCCTTCCCTCGCAGTGTTTCTATCCGTTGAAGATGGATTTTCGCGGCCAAGAATCGCCCATGGATTTCCAGTGGGACAACTCATCCGGCACAGTCGATCCAAACTCGCCATTTAGAATGAGTGGTATCGAGCCGACGCTCGCCCAAGAGACTCCAGTAAAGAAGGGTATGATCTACCCATATCAACTGATTGCAAACTTCGCACTAACCAGACGTCGCAGGAACGCAATCAATCTTCCTGTCTTCTCCTATCAAGCAGCCCATATTTTCGACCCCTGGCTCAACCACGACATTCACCCTTGCTACTCCGTTCAAGAAACCTCTACCACAGCCGTCATTCCAGACTCCAGCGTTTACGGCCCCTAGACGCAGCTCTTCAAAGGATTTCGACATATTTAGCACCCCCGATGATGCTCAAGATACCGACAGTGAGGCACCTACACCAGATGCTAAGATTGCGCAACTTCTCCGAAGTGGCAGGAAAAGCGGTATTAGTGGTCTCGCATTGCCGTCGGGTCGTATTTCCGGTCGTGGCGAGCTACGTCGTGGTGGGCGCCATGATGGAGCAATAAACAAGCCTCGGCGCCGACGGAACAGAAGGACTGAATTTGACAGAGCGTCGGACGATGATGAGAGCGATGATGAAGAAACGGGCTATACCTCCAGACCGAAGTCGCCCCGCCCCAGATCACCGGATTGGCTATACACACATCAGAGTATTCCTGCTGTACTCTCGGGTTATCTTCAGCTCTTCATTCATGCATCCTGGGTGGCATTGACAGTCTACATCTTGTTTGCCTGCTTTCGGGTTGTCCGCGACGACATGGACCATAGAGTTCAAGAGGCTGCATCAGAGGTCGTAGCGCAAATCGCCAACTGCCACAAGAACTACATGCAGAATCAGTGTGCTCCTAATTTTCGGGTACCAGCAATGGAGCTTAGTTGTACTGAATGGGAAAGATGTATGAATCAGGACCCTGCAAAAGTGAGTAGGGCAAAGGTCAGTGCGGCCACAATTGCAGAAATCCTCAACGGTTTTGTGAATGAGCTTCATTGGAAGACAATGGCATGTATTTTCAGACTGCACCCCACATCAGTATGCTAATGGCCAATAGAGTCTCGTTGCCTTCTTGGTGACAGTGTGTTGGATCGCTGGGAACCTCGTGTCTCCAAAGGCCAACAATCATCCTCACCCATACGTGGCTACCGCAGTTCCTCCTTTGGCAAACCAGTGGACGCCACACCAGCCTCCAACACCATCCCACTACTACCAGCAGCATCAACAACCGTGGACAACGCCCTTAACAAAGAAGCAAGGGCTTTTTGACCATCAGCCTACATCTCGTGATGATGGCAAATCTTTGGAATGGAGATGATAGATAGAAAGTGCATTGGAAAAACAGATGAGGGGGGGCTTGGTATAATCTACATGGCCGAGCAGTATGCATGAAATGGGTGCGGTTAATACCATGGGGCGAGTATATATATTTATGCACTGTATTTCTAGGACTTATTATGGGAGGTGTTTGTATTATCATTGGTTACTGGTTGGTACGGCGTTCTTTTTTAATCGAATGGTTTACTGAAACTACGCAGAATTGAGGCACCAAATGGAGTCAAAGACCTTATTGCTCGCCCAATGTGATCTACTACTATTTGAATGCACTGCACTACACAGCTTACCAACCTCGGGAGTTGCCAAGTTCAAATGAGATATTGAGCCCGGAGAAACAATTATAGACATTCTCGGAGAACCTATTAACTTAGGAATATCGCCGAGCGCGTACATAGTTAAGAAAGCCTCGATCTCGATACATATCTTGCAGGTAATATCAATCAGTAGAACTTATGCGTTAAAAGTTCTGTTTTCGTAGATGAAAACCTAGGTAAAGGATCAAGACTGGTTACAAAGTGCCTTCCGGTTGATGCTAATCTCAAAAGCAAGTAATCCAAATAATCAGCTCTTCAAACTGTTTTTTGCTTGTTTTCATACTCTCGATCCAGTTGTTACACTTTAGTTGAAACCTGTGTTGACTGGTTACTCTGGTGTACAGTACACTTCGCTTCAAGTTATCTCCATCTCCGTCAGTGATGGCTGAGAGCACCAGCCGGTTTTCGGCGGAAACCAATGCTAGTTATCTTTTCACGCCAGTTCCTTCGTCATAACTCTGCTACAAATTCAATTGCGGTGGCAGTTCATGGCGGTGAAGCCCGTCGGGGCACTACTCTGAGACACTGATGAAAAGAAAGACCCTCACGGGAAAAGTGCACCGTTGATTCTACAGACTTAATCCGTAATAGTTTAGAATACAGAAAGAGTACCAGGTTTGGCCACGGTCCTGGGGGCACAAATCCGCGCCTTGCGTCCCAAGACTCGGTGAGTGATACTCAGTGACCGAAATGTCTGATCACAAAGTCGAGGCAGCGTAGGTGTACTTTGTGCTAGCTACAGTCTGCACGGAGGTCAAGCTAATAGCACCACAACAGCCTACAGCAAGCCGTCAAAAAGCAAGGAGATAATAGTGATCTCGTATAAACTTCCTCAGTCGGGTAATTGGACTCTTAGTACAAAGGCGGAACTGTGCCGATTTTAGCGTCTAGCGAACGCAACTTCACCCATATGGCAGGCCAAAGTGGATAAAAATGTTATGTTTGTCAAATTTGCTGACACGACAAATGTTGAAACTTGGAACACTTAATGACGTATATCGATGTACCTCTAGGTACCCAGGCGTACGTCCAATTTGGAAGTTCAAGTTTCAACATTTCTATCGACTTTCAATATTTGTACTCGGATACAAGGATATTTGGGGCGCGGTTACACAGGGCAAATGTGCGCCCAACTTTTTTCCCCCATACAACGAGAAACATCAAGATCCTCCTCTTTCACCACATAGCAAATATTTTTCTGAGAAAACTTCATAGAAACATCTTTAATGACCTATTATCCGAGTCACTCTCTTCTCTTTTAGGATTTCTCTCTAATGTTGTGGTGAGGTGTAGAATTTCCGCATTTTATAGAGTGCGCCCAACTCATAGAACCATCTGAGTACAATATCACTCGCACTAGTTGTTTAATCTTGAGAAATGTTCAAACATAAACTTGTAAATAGGTGTACACCATGGTACGTCAGGGTACCTAGAGGTACATCAATGTACATCATTTAGTGTTCCAAATTTCAACATAACATGTTTAATACTTTTGTCCACTTTGGCCTACTCACTTTGGCCTACTATACACCCTCAGATAGTACCACATTTGAAAATATTCTAAGTTTCAGGTCTGTTTTCGGCCATATCTTCACAACCGCCGGCCCCCATAATTGCTTCTTCGAGTCTCTGGTCTGTGTATGTCAGCTTGCATATTTTGTGTCAACGACAGCTCGCCTAGACGCTTTAAAGCTAGGTGGTAATCTAGTAACGTTAGGAACCAGGCAAATAAAAGCAACGTATGCAGTCTTCTATGCAACCTACACGGATATACTACGAAAAGCAAAGAATTAGACCAGATTATACTATATCGGCGTCCAGACCGAATTCTTATGTACTCATTTGCTGACATAGTATGTTTGGTTTTAGCAGAGGGGATATGATCAATGGGTTAGCAATAGTCTGCCGTTGTTTGGGTTGGTTAAGACTCCTTTCGACTTTCGTTAGTATAGTTCCGTATATGATACACAGATTCCCGAAAAAGCGGTTCTTATGCCGCAGAATGATGATACAGCGAGGACAGGTGGCACTCTGATAGGTGACCAGTGGTGATTAACAAAGATGCAGGATCGAACTCACTGAAGTTTTATTGGCTTCGAATGGATTCCCAGAGCGAAGGGGGAATGCGAGGACACGGATGTGAGTCGCTACCTTACGTGTAATATGAACCTGTTGATTGCTAAGGAGGTAAGCTCGGAGTAAATATGTTGGGATATTCGGAACTAAGAAAATATCGACGACATAGAACAGATAAACAGATTTTCCTCTTCCTCTTCGTTAATACCCTTCGACGTCTTTATATTTATCTTCAAAATCGGCACCTCTGCCGCACCCGCACCCTCTTCTTTATTACCTTCTTTTTCTTCTCGGAGGAGCACAACGCACAAAAGCCTCTCCCCCTCTAGCAATCGAACGTCCATACCTTGAGGAAGTCAGCTCCAATGATGCATGGTACAAACTCGCGGGGAAGACAATGCATAGTTCAGCGAGGCCCAGTAGTTCAACTCGCTCTTCATTAACAAGGATGTGCAGATCAGCCAATCCAGCTTCAATCTCGGTGGTGTAGAGCTTCGCAACATCTTCTGACTTCGAGTAAGTGGCTGTTGAGTCGTCATTGGAGCATTTGTGGTCGGTGATGGCGTGGATGAAGGGGAGGGCGTATGCTCGGTACATACTAGCAGCCGGAGCCTTGCTCTTGCGTTCTCCGATAGTCTCGCTATTCCGTAGTTGGGCAGTGTGTGGATTTGTGTTGAAGTTACAGCATCAATCTCCTGTTTCTCGTTAAACGCGGGAGATCGTCATTGTGCATGCAAAGCTTATATACACACAGAAGAAGGAAGGCGAGGAGCATGAGCCAAGCCACCATCACTGAACATCATCTTTAAAGGGCAACTTTTCTCCTATGTATTCTCTGAATACCTACTGTACTTGTACTCCCTTATAAGCTTCGTTCGGTGACAGTAGCTCGCATCTTGGGATCAGCGGTATGATGTCTTCATTTATTTCAACAACAGTTAAGTATTTGCGTTACTACCCTGGGCTAGAGTCAAAGGCCGCCGGGGCTCGCATCAACACGCCAGGAACGCTAACAAACAAGCTTTCGATAGCCTATCAATCCTGTACAGAGTCCGTAGGAGCCGACTTCGTGTCTTGCAACTAGATACACGGAGTGCAAATCCCTCTCCGGCCCTTACACCCACTACTATGGCATTCCATTCTTTGGTTCCTCCAGGATGCTTGTGCGTGCAGAAGTGCTCGCACCATTGGATGGCTTCATTGTCGTCTTTCCTCAAGCGGCGATCCTCGTGCAGGTTTCGCAGTCCTCTTAACCCATCCAAGACAGGAGACTAGAAGGGAGGATGCGTATACAGTTGGAAGAGGAGGTGTAAAGTCACAACAGTATACTGTAGAGGAGGTTCCCATTAAGACAACTCTACTTTATCGCCGCTTGGTCCTCGGATCTCCGTTTCTGTAGCATTTTGTCCGCCGTGTCCCAACGGTATTGGATATAGCGGTACTAGCAATTGCCAGTTAGTTTACAATTCTTGTCCACAGAGTGGAAGCAGCGCTTAAGAGCAATTGCAATAGTTTTTACAGTAACTTACCTTTATCCTAGATAACAAAACTGAATTCTTTCCTACGCTCCAGATGATTACAGCCGGGTATTGGGGAAGTTCGATGTTGGACAGTCCTCGGCGCGCTCCTCTCCGTGGAACATAGGTATTCTCCCAAGTTCCATGTATCGCGATGAACCGTTCGTCTGCGAATGCTACGTTATGGTGTAGCTCTATTATCTAGTCTTGTGGTGATGCACCACTACAACCGCCCCTTCTTCTTAGTTTTTGCATTCAAAATGACCCTACTTTGTGTAGTTCACCCGGTCAGACCCTCCTCTTCAATGACTGCCTCTGGAATCCTCGTACAGGCAGTAATCCAGACTCAGCAGCATGTTTCTGGAATGATATGCGGTGGTTCTCGGCGTTCTTGTAAGCTAGATAATACAACGAGTGATTTCGGCGGGACTTTCGGTCGTCCTAGGCCTGGTCTAGTGAATTTGGTTGCCCCGAATGCTTCGAGTTTATTATATACCTTGTCTTTTTAGAAGTCGATGGAACGTTGCGGGTTCGGCATCCAGTATTACGTGCCTGTTAACAGTGTCGGCTGTTTCTCTGGTACATTAGGTACATCCGGATCCTGCATCTCTATATAGAGTTCTTGTCCTGCCTCGCTTCCACGCTCGTTTTGACCGCTGGCATTCCTGTGATGATAGTAGAAGCGAGCAAGCTATTGTATAAACCTAACAGCAAGAGAAAAGACGGCGTTGAATTTAATAGATTTGAATGACCGTAGATGTTCAATGGCATCACAGCTAGCTCAACACCTGCATTTCTCAGTCAGCTTTTTACTAATAAACTCAGCATTGTTTTCTCTGCCGGTAATAGCCGCGCTAAAAGGGCTCAGTGTCAGTGCACAAGACATCACTTATTCGCTCCCTTTCAGGCATAGATAGCTGTAGTCTCGCTCTCGTACTAAATCCTACCGCAAGCACTTGCCAGATTAACTAGTGGATTGATTAATACAAGGATTTTCGGTATGGAAGCACCTCTGACAAGATTTTCCTCGGTTCAAGACTGCTTTCGTCTCCTTGAGGTAGCCTGCGAGTGACTGCCTAGAGTCGTTCTGTTTTTTTCTGAATCCCGGTATCGCCATCCTTGGTTTGCGGAACCTTATCGCCACGCACGATAACACGATACCAAGGTAACAACGAACTTGAGTATAGTTCTGAACTTTTTTCTCCTTTCTTCTTTTCTCCGGTCCTACTTCTCTTGGGTTTCACATCACTCTAAGACATCAGAAATCAGGTTGCAAAACTACAGTGCAACGGCCCTCGGCTATATCGCGGCTTTCTGCAGGTTCTTAAATTTGTCCCACGTCATTGCTTTTTGCGCAACGACGAATCCCCATTGGGACCTCGAACAATCCGGCAAGTGTTCTCTCGCTTCTCAGTCACATAATTGCAGTATTTCTGATGATGTTGTAACACCATAGAGCCTGCGCTGCTAGCACCATGAGCTCAATTGCAGTGCGTCACCTACTATCCCGCCGGGGATGTTCATTCTCCAATGGTTTGCTTGGTCGGACGAGCAATTCCCTTAGGAAAGGCACGGTGTCCAGATTTTATACGATAGCACCAAGGGTCCTGTTCCAGAAGTTCCAACAAACCCGTCAATTCTACAAGTCGACTGCAGGTGAAACTGGCCAAGATGCCCAGAACACTTCGATCTTCGACCCACTTGATACTTTCCAACGACGTCATGTAGGACCATCGCCATCTGAGATACAAAAAATGTTGGAGCATCTGCAATACGACTCATTGGATTCTTTTGTGAGGGATGTAGTTCCTCCCAATATACTGTCATCTCGAGACCTGAAGGTGAGCCCAGCCAACGGGCTGAGCGAGACTGAGCTATTGGAGAGGCTTGGAGAAATTGCAGCACAAAACAAAAAGGCAAGAAGTTACATCGGTTGTGGATACACCGGTACAAAGACACCTACGGTGATCGCAAGGAATATTCTCGAAAGCCCAGAATGGTATACTTCGTACACTCCATATCAGCCCGAAATTTCACAGGGTATGTTGATAGCTAGCCAAATCCCGATAATTTTGCGAGCAATCGAGTTTACAAGTCTCACGCAGGTCGGCTCGAGTCTCTTATCAACTTTCAAACGGTAGTCACTGACCTTACTGGTCTTGCAATCGCCAATGCATCAGTTTTGGATGAAGCTACGGCTGCTGGCGAAGCCATGACTATGTCGCTTGCTAGTCTTCCTGGAAGCCGTCAGAAGCGCACGAACAAAACGTTTTTCGTGGACAGCAATGTTCACCCGCAGACAATCGCCAGTCTCGCCTCTCGTGCTGAAGGATTCGGTATCAGCATCAGGGTAGGAAATGCTCTAGACCTACCGAGTGTTAAAGAATTGGGCCAGGACTTAGTTGGCGTCCTTGTTCAATACCCGGCCACGGATGGTTCCATTCACGACTATTCAAAGCTCTCTGAGACTGTCCATGAACTTGGCGCTCCATTGTCTGTGGCGACCGATCTGCTGGCATTAACACTTCTGAAGTCACCCGCGGAGTTTGGTGCAGACATCGCGTTTGGGAATGCTCAGAGATTTGGTGTTCCCATGGGATACGGTGGACCGCATGCAGCCTTCTTTGCAGCAGGGGAGAAACTCAAGAGAAAGATGCCTGGTCGATTGATCGGAGTGTCGAAGGATCGCTTGGGTGATCTAGCCTACAGACTGGCATTGCAGACTCGGGAACAGCATATCCGCCGTGAGAAAGCCACCAGCAATATATGTACCGCTCAGGCACTTTTAGCGAATATGAGTGCCATGTATGCGGTCTATCATGGGCCTACAGGACTAAAGGCAATTGCAGAAAGGATTCACTCGTTGACTATGATTCTAGCTGAAGGAGCCGAGCGTCTTGGATTTGAAGTCAATGCGGGATCGAAGGCTGAAGGCGGCTTTTTCGACACTGTTGCCATCAAGGTAAACGATGCGAAAGGTGTCGTTGCAAAAATCACTGATTGGTACGGAATCAATTTGAGAGTACTTGATGCGGGAAGAATCAGCATCACGTTGGATGAAACTGTATCAATGCATGATCTGGAGGACATAATTGCAGCCTTGTCTGCATTCGCAGAGAGAATCCCCGGGAGACTGAAATGGAATGAGATGTTGGTGGAGATCGCAGACGACTTGGAAATTACTGCCGCTAAACCGGCTTCAGTCCCAGAAGCTTTCTGCAGAACCAGTCCTTACTTGCAGCACCCTGTCTTCAACAACTATCACTCGGAAACGGAGATGTTGAGGTACATCCATCATCTTCAAAGCAAGGATCTTTCGTTAGCAAACTCTATGATTCCCCTTGGCTCTTGCACCATGAAGTTGAACGCGACCACCGAAATGTTACCCATTACATGGCCGGAATTCGGTTCTCTCCATCCTTTTGTGCCACTTGACCAAGCTCAAGGATACAAAGTTCTCCTAGGCGAGCTTGAAGCAGACCTAGCAGATATCACTGGCTTCGATGCGGTATCTTTGCAGCCTAACTCCGGAGCGCAGGGTGAATTCACTGGATTGAGGGTCATCCGGGCGTACTTTAGAGCTAGCGGCCAGCCTGAACGGGATATTTGCTTGATCCCGGCATCAGCGCACGGTACGAACCCCGCCTCGGCTTCGATGGCTGGAATGAGGGCAGTTACTATCAAATGTGACCCAAAGAGTGGAGATTTGGATATGGCGGATCTTAAGGCGAAGGCAAAGAAGTATAGGGACAACCTGGCGGCAATTATGATTACTTACCCAAGCACGTATGGAGTCTTCGAGCCCCAGGTCAAGGAAGCTTGCGAGGTTGTGCACTCCTTCGGTGGTCAGGTCTATATGGATGGCGCAAACATGAACGCCCAGATTGGCCTTTGTTCTCCAGGAGAAATTGGCGCTGATGTGTGCCACCTTAATCTCCATAAAACATTTTGCATTCCCCATGGTGGTGGAGGACCTGGAGTTGGTCCCATTGGAGTCAAACGACATCTTGCGGAATTCCTTCCAGGTCATCCGATTGTTCCAACTGGAGGTGCTAAAGCCATCGCCCCCGTTTCAGCTGCTCCCTGGGGTTCTGCCAGCATCCTGCCAATATCATGGGCTTATATCAAGATGATGGGTGCGCGGGGTCTTACTCACGCTACTAAGATTACCTTGCTAAATGCAAATTATATGGCCTCTCGCCTGTCCGAGCACTACCCTATCCTATACACCAACGCCAAAGGGCGTTGTGCTCACGAGTTCATTCTTGATACTCGGGGACTGAAAGAAATATCCGGTATCGAAGCCATCGACATTGCCAAGAGACTTCAGGATTATGGATTCCACGCACCTACTATGTCGTGGCCTGTACCAAACACACTCATGATTGAGCCTACGGAGTCGGAAAATCTCCAAGAGCTTGATCGCTTCTGTGATGCCTTGATTAGTATCCGAGCTGAGATCAAGGAGATTGAAGAGGGAAGAGCATCGAGAGAGGTGAACGTTTTGAAGATGTCACCACACACGATCAAAGACTTGGTTTCAGGGAAGTGGGAAAGGGAGTACACTGTGGAGAAGGCGGCATATCCATTGGCATACCTGAAGGAAAGAAAATTCTGGCCGAGTGTTACACGTGTTGATGACGGTAGGGTTCTTAGCTAGGCTTGTAGGACTGTCCTGTGGCTAATATTCTGGTAGCATATGGTGATATGAACCTTTTCTGCGCCTGTGTTCCCATCCAGGCAGAGGAGTAAATTAGACATACCTCAATAGGTCAGGACATTTTAAAGCACGTATTTTAACATCAGCGTTCTTATCCAAACTCAGGCCCCTCCTTTTTCCTTTTTTTCTTTGGGATTTAGATACCTGGCGTTGGGATTTGACGGGAAAGACAGTATTCATCTACTGGCGCTGCGAGTTTGCTTTGTTTGGAGTTTTTGGGCTGTTTCTCTTTTGGACCTTTGTTCTTCCATTGTCTCTGTTGTATTGTAGAGGCATATTTCAGTCCCCGCTTGGAATCGGGGTTGTGATGATTAGGAAAGGCGTTAGATACATACCGATGACTTTCAACAGTCTAGATAGTGTATAGATGAAACATCGGGTATTATTGAATAAAGGTTGGCACTTCTAGTTTGCATAGAGGAGAACAAATCCGTCGACCGGATATGATGGTATTTCATTTCTGAGGCTATGCTCCGCACATTTGTAGTTCGACGCTAGGGATCCTGTTCCGGTTATTAGGGACTTTCAGACGAAGGCCCGCTATCTGATTACCATAAAATTGTAGAGTATGGGTATAATTGACATGCGGAAGAGAGACTGGTATCGATATGTACTCCATGTACTGCATCTTTGAGGGCCTCAAGCGCCGCAGTCATCTGTAATATAGGCAACGATACTTGTCTGTTTCGGCGGCTGCATGCTGTCTGTTGGTTGGCCGACAGCATCTAGGCCCCCTTAGAAGCTAGAACGTGTTGCGGAAGGGAGTGCGGGGTGAAGGCAATTGTTGGATTTGTACAACAGATAATTGGCTACGTTCCGAGAAATATGGGCAGAAAGTTTGAGTCTTGAGACTGAGTGACAGACAGTGAGCTGAATTATCAGCAATTCAACTTGCAGTTTCAGTACATGTAAGTACTTGAGTACTTCTTGACAAATTCTCGAGCAGCGCTGCCCAGCCCTAACTCCAAGGGACTTGATGTGGTTTCTGGAGTTACTTTTCCGGCCTTCGCCTTGACACGACGACAGTTCGATTCAATTCCCATACATACCTAATAACTGAGTAAGAAGTAAGCAGTACGGTGTACCTTGTACAACTCCATCGGTTGTGCGTTTGGATCGATGCACCCGAGTTGTCGTTTCACGAAATCCGGTGATCTTGGTGCGCTTCGATTGGTGCAGTTGTGGTGGGAACAAGATTTTCTTCGCTCCCTTACTCCTCCCTTCCCAACCAACGCTCAGTCCCTCACTCTTCCACTCGTTCACTCGCTCACTCCCGTGCTGCTGGGGTTTGTTAGTATTGTGCGAGAGGGACCACTGGGTCGGAGCAAGCTTTCACTCCCACCTCGATGTGCTTGTGCTTATCAACCACATACTTATTAAGTCTTGAAGCGACTGATTTCTTTTAAATATTTAACTATTTGACATTTGGTTTCATATTCCTTCTGTATTTCATATTCCATGTTCTATTGCAAGCTACTTGCAATCCTCGGGGGATGAGCGAGTAAGTATGATAACCAAAACCACAACTCACAACTCACAACTCACGCTCGCCACTCGTCGCTCACCACTTACATACCTTACTGCATCGGCTCCGGTTCCAAGTGAAAGCTTTTCTCACCCCTAAAACACCGCACCCGCACCCCGACAACTGCACGTCCGTCCACATCTTGACCCCGACCCCGCCACCACTACCCTGCCCGCCGCAGCCCCCTCCTCGCCGCGTCCAACTCTGATCGAAGGAAGTACATACCGACCCCCGATACCCTAGGCTTTACTCTCCGACCCCCGAAACCACAACATACATTTCTTTCTCCCAAGCTCAGAAATTCGTCATCCGATTAGCGATTTTCCCTTGGGACTCTCATCTCACGGACCATGAACGGTGACGTTGGCGTCAAGAAGGCTGCCGCTCTTAACCAAGTAAAGCAGGTTGCCAAAGCTGCAACGAGTGCGGCAAATGCGAGTGCCAATGGAATCAAGAAGCGAAGAAAAGACCTGAAGCCAATTATCACTGGGGAGGGTCAACAAAGTGGGTCGGGCCAGGGTTCTGCAGGCTCTACAAAGAGGTGTGTATGTTGTGAACGTACAATTCTCGTTCTAGTCGATGTCACTTGTGCTTTTGACCCTTTCTTCCCTCCTCCGTGTCTGTCAGCGTGTTTCTGTTGCTGCGGTATCACCTTCGGGTGCCATATCCTGTTTCGCATTTGCTAACCCTGAGCTCGCAGTTCTCCTTCACCACTGTCAAGCACTCAGAAAACTTCGAACATACCCAACTTCACGGTCGACACACCTGGGTCTAACGGTGTAGACTCACGAGCGTCATCGTCATCCCGAACAGGTGACGAGGACGAAGGGAATACGGCGGACGAGGAAGATTATGAGGATTACTGCAAGGGTGGGTATCACCCTGTGCAAGTTGGAGAAACATTCAAGGATGGGAGATATGAGGTTATCCGGAAATTGGGTTGGGGCCATTTCTCAACTGTGTGGCTATCTCGAGACAACCAGTGCGGTCGCCATGTTGCTCTGAAAGTTGTACGAAGTGCCGCCCACTACACCGAGACAGCTCTGGACGAAATCAAGCTTCTGAAACGGATTGTATCGGCGAATCCAAACCACCCCGGGAAGGCGCATGTCGTCCAACTATTGGATTCCTTTGAGCACCGGGGGCCTAACGGATTACATGTCTGCATGGTTTTCGAAGTCCTAGGGGAGAATCTGCTAGGTCTTATCAAGCGGTACAACCACCGCGGCATACCGATGCCACTCGTTAAACAAATCACCAAACAGGTGCTTTTGGGCCTCGATTATATGCACCGGGAGTGCGAGATCATCCATACAGATTTAAAACCAGAAAACGTGTTGATCGAAATCGGGGACGTGGAGCAGATTGTAAAGACTTATGTTAATAATGGGGAAGACAAAAATGGCTCGACCGGTTCTGGATCAGACAAGGGTGACAGGAATGGGAGGCGACGAAGGCGGACCTTAATTACCGGCAGTCAACCGCTTCCAAGTCCGATTAGTGCAACATTTGCTCATCGCCATGAGGACCTGTTGGCCCACGCAATTGTTGGCGGAGGGCTGAAGATGAATAGTCAGAGTTCTCTAAGTAAGCTGATGAACTCAGCGAGAGGATCAAAGAATGGGAGTTTGGATACTTCTCCCGCGGGAAGGGACAAAGATTCAGAAGCAAGCTACAAGGCCAGGGAAAGAACAGCGTACGTCTTATCAAGTGGCGTTCTTCAACAGAGTTCACTGACAGAAAGGCGAGGTATTTAGTGACGTCATGGCAAGAGAGATATCCGGTATAACGCTGGATAAGTCGCAGGAGAATGAGATCCTACCTGATATCGGAATAATATCCGTAAAGATCGCTGATTTAGGCAATGCATGCTGGACAAATCAACACTTCACAAATGATATCCAGACCCGACAATATCGATCGCCAGAAGTGATACTTGGAGGCAAGTGGGGAGCTAGTACTGACATTTGGAGTATGGCATGTATGGTATGACCGCCCTTTCACCACCATCGTTGGCGCATCCTAACGCCATTTAGGTTTTTGAATTGATAACTGGCGACTACCTTTTCGACCCTCAGTCTGGCACCAAGTATGGAAAGGACGACGACCATATTGCTCAGATTATTGAACTGCTAGGCAGCTTTCCCCGTCATTTATGCATGGGTGGTAAATGGTCACTTGAGATATTTAATCGGAAAGGAGAACTCCGAAATATACACCGACTACGCCACTGGGCCCTCCCGGATGTGTTGAGGGAAAAGTATCACCATTCTGCAGAAGAAGCTTTGCAGATTAGCGAGCTTCTCATTCCCATGTTGGAATTGAATCCAGAACGACGAGCCAATGCAGGTGGCATGAGTGGTCATGAATTCCTGGCGGATGCTGCTGGGATGGCTGATAAGAAGGTTGATGTACCAGTTGGAAGCAGGGGAGGAATTGAAGGATGGGCAGCGGAGGTCAAGAAGAGATAGATTTCTTTCATGTTGTCAACAGCGCTTTTGTCTTTTCCTCAATTTATGGTGATTGAGGACCTATATCTGGTTTGCATTTCATCTTGCTTACCGCTTTAAATCTTTTTTCAGTGTTTTTGATGTGATGGAGAGCGGTTCTCTTACTACGCCCCGAGTCGTGGCGTTTTTTATTCCATTTTCTTCTCAACTGCTATATCACTAACGTTCTTCCTTTGGGATGGATTTGTACGTTGGGACGTGTTAGAGACAGTTGATTACTATTGAGCATCATGTATGAAAGAGAAGAGTATGAAAGACGCTTGAGATTGATTCAAGTATAGTAAGTCTTCGAAAACGGCCTCCTTTTCATTCATCAACTGGAATTAATCTTCTCCAAATGTCTGCAACATAGAAACAGGTGATAGACACATGAACCTATTTGTCCTGTTTCTTTTTACCGTCACAAGGGGCACAATCTGACTTAACTGGTACCATATTCTCTAGAATATTGCTTCCATCTCTGGCCTTCCACCCCGCCGAGGATACCTCCTTGGCACCCACCTCCGCAGCTTTCATGTCGCAGAATCGCGCCATCTCTACATCCTTATCACTCAACCCTTTGGGGTTGTGTGTGGTCCACCGAATCCGCACCGTGTTATAAACCTAGTCCCTTTCATAAGCGTCCTCCCTGTTGATTCTAGCGGCTACTAGGAAAGGGGAAGCATACATTTGCCCACTCGGGATGATGATTCTGGACCTTACACTCGTCCGCGACTTGGTTCATAAATGTCATGGCTTTTGCGAAGCCCCTGAAAATAAATTCGCGTTCGAGCCCATCGCGAGTGTTGGAGAGTGACCAACCTGAGGTAAGGAGGTCTTTGGCGTTGTCGCGGCCGCTAGAGGATGTGGTTGACGACCACTGAGGTTCTGGTACTTGGTTGGAGGTGTTCAGTCTCTGGGCTGTTTGGGTGGCGGTAGTGGTCATTTTTCGTGTTCGTGTGATTATTATGGACGGGAAGCGAATAAGTTGGAGACGCATTGTGTACTGCTGGCCTTTTTGAAGTGCGGTGGAGATAGGTTTACGTGTCCGCGTTTGCTGCGGTGATGACGACAGACACTATCAATGAAACCTTACTGCTAAGCTGGGGGAGGTATCACGCGTTTAGATGAAGATGTATGGGGCTGGGTATAAGACTGAGTTGTATGTACGACGGTTGTTGAAAGTTCCATTATTTATGTTATACACAGACGTGAGCGACTCAAAGCTTTGAACGCGAGCCACATCTCATGATTTAAAATCTAGCTCTTAATCCCTACCTGACCCTTCCATCAAGTCTAATGCAAAAACGAAACTCCTGTCCTAATAATTCCATATAGATAATAAACCAAACAAATTCATTACAACGTGCACAGCTCAACGGGGTTGATTAAATCATTGCCCTCATCCCTCTCGGCCTTGCTCTGCTTGACTTTATCGTATTCAACCAAAGTTCTTTCCCCATAACTCTCTCCTATTTGTATTTCTCCGGCCTCCCTCTTCTCCAGTCCATTCATCTTTGCCTCAGATTCAGCAGCCTCACTTTGTGCTAATGCTGGTTTCTGCTGATGTGTCTCCCCCAAATTTATTGGAATAAACCTCTTGGGTAGCCTAACTCGATGGAACTTCTCTCTCAGTGTGTTCACAACATACTTCCAATCCAGATGCCTCGTCAAACTCTTCCTGGGATTAACCCCAATGCAATGTTTCGAATCTAATTGCATATCGAGAGGATCGCTACTGTGACATCCTGGGGAAATTGCGACCCGGATTGAATAGGCGCTCTTGTTCGGATCGCCCTCGCTCTCTCCAGGTTCTGATTTGGACTCTGATTCATAGAGCTCGAAAGAAATTTGAGTTAGGTAGTCGAGCTCGGGTATCGCGTTGCGTTCCATCTTGACTGGTATTCCTCCTTCGATGATACAATTGAGCAGAGTGTAGATGTGAGATTCTTTGGTGAAATATACAAATGACTTTGCGTTCTCCGCTGCCTGGACAGCTTCGAGATCTTTGACAATCTGTTTGAGCAAGGGTAGACTCGTGAGGAGTCCAATTTCTAGCTTCTCGTCGTTGGTAATACCATATTCCTGAGGCGATACGAAGCTATATGATTTATTAGAAAATGGCACAAGACTTGCATTTACTAAAGACTCACTCAAAAAGGACCTTGGCGTATCTGTACAACTCTCGCAGCTTCACCAGACGAGCGTCAGCCTTAGCTTTGGTTTTCCCACTTGACATGAGGTATTTTCGACTTGCATCCTCCCCGAATGGTTGCCTTGGAATTTCGATATTGTAAATGCTCCTCCGTCTAAGTCCCAGTCGCTCACGTTTGCTAGGGCCCTCTCTCATGGCGTCCCGGAGGTCCCGGTCATAATCTGGTGGAGGTCCAGTTATCGACGATCGCTTGCTGTCGGTCCAGCCACCATTGCCATCCTCCCAGTCTTCAATTGCAGAACCATTGCCTTCTCTATCCAGACATTCCTTCGGTAACATCGATGTTGGTGGCATGAATATATTTTCCAAAAACGCGCGGTTATGGAGCGCATCGTACTTCATGGTGTCGTAGAGTTCTGAAATCTTGCTTGGATCGACCTTCTCTGAATCGCAGAACTCCACAAATAATTTTTCCCATCGTTCACGGAATAAAGCGGGATCTTCGCCACAGCACCATCGACTTTGAATACCATCCAGTGAAGTAGGGTCGCGCTCTTTGCTGGATCCACTGGAAGAACTACTGCCGTTTGAATATCCAAGAGACTGGACAGCAAATCGCGCAAAGTTGTGGTTCATTACAGAACGATGGAACTTCATCAATACGATAACATTTCTCATCACTACAGACGGCTCGGCCATGTCTTTGGGCCATGCAAACTGCGGTGGCGCCTTGGATCCCTCACGGAGAAGTAATTTAAGCTTTTTCTTGACCTAGGTGGTGTTAGGCATCTGCACGTTAAAGGCACTTTGATGCATACCTTATCCATTTCATCCTTGGCAGCGTTGGAGTCATCCAATAAGTCTTTACGGATCGCTACGAAATCATCTGGAATTTTTCGGTCGAGGAAAGAGGCAGTCCATATTTGAGCTAAGTAATTGAGATTAGAAGTGAACAAATCAAAGAAATAAATGAACAATTGGACAGAAAATATGAGGGTTAACATTAGGCTGCGGGGGTGAGACTTACCACTCGTACTGACTCTCCTTTCAGAGCTTGTAAACACCGATACATCGTCCAGTGCATCTCTATTCATGAGAAGAAGGTCCTTACGATACGATTCGCCTAATTCCTGACTTTGATACCGGGCTGAATGAGTCGGTTCGCCACCCCACTTGATAATAAGCTGTAGCTTGTCAAGTACGGGAATTCCGCGGTTAGAAACAGTGGTGTGTGTCTCAGAAGTGTCCATTGAACCCGGACTTTTGTTGACAGGTTGATCATGCTGATACTTCAGAAATAGCGGTTTGATCTGTACCTTAGTACCCGCAAATCCCACCTTCTTATCCAAGGCGTTTTTAAGCTGTGCAAGCTTGTCCATATCTTCCGACTTCAGTTCAATAGCTTTGGCTGTTGCTGTGATCACATCTTGCAATCCTTCTTCAATCAGGATGACTTCCTCTTTATGGCCTTTCAGGAGATCAACAAATGGCTGTGAATGAAAGGTGAATTTGAACTTCTGTTTCGGTGTTCTGTCAGCGTGCCTCAAGACGGCGACCATTCCCTTCAATTTCCAACTATGCTGAGGTGCTGCTGGTAGTTGCTTCCCTTCTTCCCCCCCTACCAGGCCGCTCGCAGGTGTTGGTGACGTTATGGGGGTCTGTCTGGAAGTACCGTCGGACGAAGTTTGCGAAGAAGGCGATTGCGTGTGGAAGTGATTTGATAGTCTTGAAGTCGAAGGTGATCTGGAAAGCAAATTCTGGAGAGTTGACCGATGTCCACTGGCATTTCGTTGCTTGCTTGGTTTCCGACCGGGCGATATCTCCTTTCCTCGGGCCAATGCTGCAGCCAATGCGCCTTGTTCCTTGAGACTTTCTCTCGTCATTTTGTCTTGTACGTGCCCCATGAACATGCTCCGCAAGATTCGTGAACAGGCATCATAGTAAGGATTGTTGTCTTTCACGAAACTCCATCCGTTGACGTCAATCACATAGCTTTTCCCGTGGGCTCTTAGCAAGTCAAAGCCACAAACCGTTTGCCCAAATGCCTCGCATATCCGAGAAGCCATACTGGCTTCGTCTCCGGCAAGCGTAGTAACAAATCGTATTTCTTTTCCATGTTGATTGCGCCTAACTAGGCCATCCACAACTGGCGATTTCCGGGTTTCAGCATGACAATAGTCGGGACCAACAGTATAAGCCTTGACATCCTCCGAATTGTCAACGTCCATAAACTGCTCATAGACATAAGAACCCTTGGTTCGGGGGTAAAAAAGGTTTGGATCATAGTCGGAAGACTTGTTGCCGACCTTTCGGAATAACTTACGTCCGCCTTTGCCACCGGCGAAATAGATGTTAATGTTATGGTCCTCGCCGCTTGTTGGTTTTTCGACGAAGGGCTTCTTCAGTGTTTTTGAATCTACAATAAGGGTTTCTCCATCCTCGCTAAGCTCAATCCTTTGAGGCATTTTCCATTCACCCCGAGGCGGTACTTTCACTCCAGTGCGATTTTCTAGATGTTGCGCAAGTTCTGGTGCCAAATAAGGGCCGCCATCACGTGACACAACAATGCGCTTAGGCGTGGGTACATTAATAGAATCCAGAATGCGAAGTACAAGACGCCTATCCCAAAGGATCTTTTGCATTTGGAGGTCATTGATGCAGTAAGGTTTGCGTAGGCGCACATAGGATATTGCTTTGTCGAGGGGAAAGCCGGACGAAAAGAAGGATATTAAGAAGTCGCTAGATCACACGTGGGATCAAAACGTCAGCTTATTCGTCGGGCTTGGATCTAACCCGGTCTAGTATTCATGCAAACAGAAGCAAACATAAACTGGGGCATGGGGGAGTCAAAACTGCCGCGCCCTTCAGAGGAATGCCCAAACGGTGTCTATCTTATCTCGGGGACATATCATGTCTTTCTCCACGAGTAAGGGTATTCAATCGTTTCGATATTGTAGGGCACGCAATACCCTGATATTTGGTGACTTAGGATGCAGGACGGGGAGGGGAATGTAACGATGATGAATAAATAGACATTGAAACATACCAAGTAGGCCAATTTTCGACAGCTGGTACGTGGGGTGCGGGAGTTAGCGAGCCTGCACCAAAAAAATCTCATCCTTGCAGACGTCAAACGGCAGCATGGGGGAATAAAACCATGTGCACCGCTCTTGTCTCGCTCGAGGAAAGCTAACCTTCATCCAATATGACCTTGTCACCAAAAATCACCGTCTCGAACTCTCCGTTTTCAATCAACCTATTCAAAATTGTTCGGCATGGCTTGCTCCGTGCCTTCGCATCCAAGGCACATACTCCAATCCTTCCAATTACTTTCGACTTTCGCTCGCGCTCTTTCTCCTGAGCTTCAAAGGAAGTGATACCCGCCGAAGATGCCGATGAACGTTTTGTTACAAGTCCGGATGGGTTTGGGGAACTCGAGAGTGGTTTAGACGGACCCACTGGTTGGGGTCCGTCAGGTCGACACATTGCTGACCGCGACCGATTTTGCGATTGCGGCGTCTGAATCTGTACACCCATTCCATCGTGAGTCGACGTCCGTGCAGTTGTTGGATTTGAGACGACATTTACAGGGGATGTAGCGAGTGTTGCGAGTGCCGCGTGAGACCCACTTTGCTTTCGGTCATGGCTATTCTGGCTCTCGGAGGTGACACTTTGGCTTTCGTTCCCGGCAAACCCTGATACTGACGTGGAGCTCTGCGAGGGCAGACTGAACACGGAAGAGTTCCGGGATTGTATGGGAGATGTCGACGCAGTCGTGGATGCGTCTATTGAAATCATCGATTCTCGGTTTCCTGACATACTCGATGGCCCTCCGGGTGGCGAAGAAAATAGTCCGGCAACCTTTGCCGTGATTCCTTTCTCAACAGCTGCTCCCGCGGCTGGTGTTGATATCATTGCTGAAGCTGTCGACCCCTCAATTGTTGTTCTTCCGGTGGGGATAAGTCTGAATTGGCTGTTGGAGGAAGGTATGAGATACTTTGTGCCTTTGGGAGCGCTTTGAGAGAGTAATTGCGAAGTCTGTTGCTTATCGGCTGCGGTAGTAGCTGGATATGATGCCATCTTTGAGCATCCGCCGTCCAGCGTTTTTTTCTTTCTGGTTGCCGGGCTGTGCTTTGTTGGGCAAGTAGTGGCGGTTGTGAGTAGAGCACGCCAAGAGATCGGGATTGACTACCTTTAAATAGGTAAGGTAGCTTATCTACAGGAAATATAGGTGCTTCTTTTTCACCTAGCATGCAGAGATGCAGCATAGCTATCACCAATTATTGGAGGCCATCGTAAAGCACACAAGTACACGCACAGATGCTTTTGGTAGACACCTGCTGATGCTACACCGTAGCATCGGCCACCATCACTCCACTGCGTCCACTCCATCACTCCACGGTCGAACTTTGTTGGACCTCGGGAGGTATGAAGTTGAATATCCAGAGCACCGTGCCACACTATACCTACGTCACCGTTAGCACAGCGTGGGCCATTGGGTAAGGTAAGTTCCGTTCCTCACTTCCCGTTTGCGGACTACCAGCCAACGTTGCCTGCAGGGTGATTAATCGGGTTAACTGTAACAGAAGAAACAGGCGGGAAGTAAGTCTTCGTCGTCGTCATCGCCGTCGACCTCGTCGTAGTACCCATCTATCTATCTATCGCCGTTTTGCTTTCCCATCTTTCTGATTCTCTAACGCCTCCGCCACAACGTAAATATCATGGACAACGCATCGTCGTCGTCCAATATGGGCGTTGACTACGTTGTCGTATTCGACGCCGGATCCGCGAAAGGTACATCCCAAAATATCCGTTCTCAAGCACCGATACGCTGCTAATCTATCCGACTGATTTTTTGAAACAGACAAAGCTGACGCCGCAAACCAATTCGAAAAGCTGATTACAACTCTGGATGGTGTGGGAATGCGCACTGAGGTTCGGGATGGCACTGAAGGAAAATTACTGGTGTTTGTACGGGTTCGGTCTGCGCAAAAGTTGATCGGCGAAGTCTACAGATCTAGGTGTGTCCGCCCCCCCACCTTTGTTCCCTCTGGAAATGCGTTTTTGCTAACGCATTCATGTACGTAGGGTCAAAGATTGGCTTCATGGCGTCCGGCCAGCAGCTCCAGACACCGAGACCCAGCGCTCTCTGGACAAAGAACCGCTTACTGATGCCGAGAGACTTAGGATTATCCATGCGATGCTCACGTTGCCTGGCAGTGAGGGTGGGGCTGGTATTACACCAGGCAAGGGCGACTGGTCACTGGTTGAGGGTATCTTTCCATTGCACAATCATGAGTTCAACAAAGAATGGATGAAACGGTGGTCTACCACATGGACAGTAGGACCTAATGAGCTGGAAAGTATACGTGATATGTTTGGTGAAAAGGTGGGTTTTATATCTTAGTACTGCGAGTTACTGCTAATGTGGGTGCAGGTGGCGTTCTATTTTGCCTTCCTTCAATCATACTTTTCGTTCCTCTTGATTGCGGCTTGTTTTGGAGCTGCATCATACATTCTCTTGCCACAGTACTCACTCATCTTTGCCGTTGTTAATTGTCTTTGGTCCGTCGTCTTCATTGAGCATTGGAAACGCCTGGAAGTTGATCTCGCCGTTCGATGGAATGTACGCAATGTCTCACAGCTTCAAAGCAAACGGGCACGATTCCAACCTGAAGCGGAGAAGAAAGATCCTGTTACCGGCGAGATTGTGAAGGTCTTTCCCGCCTGGAAGAGGCTTGTCAGGCAGGCCTTGCAGGTCCCATTTGCGCTAGGAGCTAGTGGGATTTTGTCTACACTTTACGCAGTAGTATTTGGTATCGAAGTTATGATCTCAGAAGTTTATTCTGGCCCGTTCAAATCCGTATTGGTATGTTACGTTGAATCCGAGGTTGGACCAGTGAACTTACTTTACCTCCGGCAGGTTTTCACCCCGACTGTCATATTGACAGTTATGGTCCCTCTTATTACAGGAACACTTTCAAGCATTGCGACAAAACTTACTGATTTTGAGAACTACGAGAATGAATCATCTTACGAAGCTGCAATGACTCAAAAAGTCTTTGTATTCAACTTCATCTGTTCATACGTCCCACTTTTTCTCACGGCGTTCGTCTATGTTCCGTTTGGAAGCGTAATCATACCACATATCGATATTCTTGGACTGATGGCTCAACCCGAAGACGAGAAGTTGGGCGCTAAAGCTACGTTTGAGATCAACCCAGACAGGTTGCGAAAACAAGTGATTTATTTCACTGTGACTGCTCAGGCGGTGAACCTTGCTATGGAAACTATTGTGCCCTACTTCAAGAGAAAGGCGTTCAAGAAGGCCAAGGAGTTCCAGAACAAACGCAATGGGAAGGAATCATACGTTAATGATGCCCCGAAAGAAAGATCTTTTCTGGAAAGAGTGCGCAACGAAGCGGAGTTGGATACATACAATGTTACGGACGATCTTCGTGAAATGTGTATGCAAGTACGTTTTTCGGACAAGTCAGTAACTCCCCTTATTGACAGTGTATAGTTTGGCTATCTTTGTCTCTTCTCCACTGTCTGGCCGCTCGCTGCAGTCTCATTCCTGATAACCAATTGGATTGAGCTCCGCAGTGATGCAGCCAAAATTTGCATTGAAATGCGGCGGCCTATCCCTCACAGAGCGGATTCTATCGGCCCGTGGCTCAACAACCTTGGGTTCCTTACGTGGATGGGTTCCATCACCTCGGCCGCACTCGTATACCTTTTCTCCACCCCAGTAACTGGCCATCCTAACGTTACCACTCTCGCCGGTATCCTTGGCTCCATCGTCTTTTCTGAGCACATCTACTTTATTGCTCAGCTTGTCGTTAGGATAACATTGTCAAAACTGGATAGTCCCGGTTTGATCAAAGAGAGGCAGGAACGACTCCTGATTAGACGCCGTTATTTGCAGGAGAGTATGGGTGTTGATGAAGAAACTGAGGCACATGGTATCGATGGAGCACGAGTATCTGAAGGAGGGAATGAGGGCTTTTGGAGTACACAGCGAGGCCTAGCGGGGACCATTGCCGCTGGGAAGGAGATTATCAGAAATAGCAAGAAGGAGCAGTAGGTCGCGAAGCCCAGATACCCGTGGTATATATATATGACCCGATAGGTGAGGGGTGTTCTGGAGTGAGGTAGGTGCTATATCTAGGGTAGAATCTTAGCATTTCTTTTTCACTATCTAAACTAAATCAATCATTTAAGTCATTTAGATCTCGTTGAATGTCAATTACAATGATTTGGAAACTGAAAGGCGTTTCTACAATCAAGACAGTACTGAGATGTCTCAGAATGTTGAGAATAGCAATTTTGCAACCATGGGAAATATCGGCGCCTAACATTCGATCATTGATATTTATTGAAAAGTCATGTGGTTATGAGATAATACTTTTCAGCCAATCGAATCTAAAACCGTTCCGAAGACGAACGACTTAAAAGTAGGAAAAAATTCATAAGGTACAATAGTATTCATGCATGCACCGTAACTAACCGTTACCTACTTCCATAGCTTTGACAAGCTCATTTCTTTATCGTCGTGCTTGTTGAGTACCTTTGCAGTAGCAAGGTCTACCAATGTAAGCCACTAGCCAGGTATGAATGGAGGAGGTCTTACCAAAATCTTCCTGCATAACGTGAATCCTTCGCTCTCGAAGGGCGTACATTCCAGCTTCAGTGCACACACCTTTCAATTCTGCGCCTGAGCAACCATTCATCTTCTCCGCAATTTTTTTAAGGTCAATTCCACGTGTCAAGTTCATTGACCTGGAATGAATTCGAAGAATATCGGCACGGGCTTCAACCCTGAATTTGTGTCAGACTAGTTCCATGTACATCTCAGAGAGGCAACCCACGTTGGAGGGGGAAATTCAATCTTGCGATCAATCCGACCTGGGCGTAGTAACGCTGGATCTAGAATATCCAAACGATTAGTAGCCATGATGACTTTGATATTCTTTGTCGGCTCGAATCCGTCTAGCTGGTTGAGAAGCTCCAACATGGTTCTTTGGACCTCGGAATCACCACCAGAACTTCCTTCGACTCGACTGCTTCCAATACTATCGATTTCATCCATGAAGATGATACTCGGTGCATGTTCCCTCGCCATCACGAAAAGTTCGCGAACCATTCTAGATCCCTCGCCGATGTACTTCTGAACAAGCTCGGAACCTGAGACACGGATGAATTTACAATCGGTGTGGTGAGCTACGGCACGAGCAAGAAGTGTCTTTCCCGTCCCTGGGGGGCCGTAGAGTAGTACGCCCTTAGGCTGGGCGATTCCGAGAGATTCAAACAACTCCGGGTGCTTCAGACCCAATTCGATAACTTCTTTAATTTCTTTGATTTGCTGGTCTAGACCTCCGATCATGTCGTAAGTGCTGTCGGGAACCTTTTCGACCATCATCAAGGACACAAGGGGATCGACCTAAAATTATCAGCAAGCCTCTCACAGGTCAGATCAACACCGAGAAATCATACAGAACTAGGTAATATCCTCTCTAGTCGATACGAGTCGGAGAGAAGCGTAACTCGTTTCCCGGCGGTCAACTTCGATACGTCCACGTTTTCCGCGACATCGACAACTACTCATTTCTCAGATACCATTCCAATGCTGTGGATTGAGCAGCAGTACCATATTTCCCTTCAGGGTGGACTTTGACCAGTACTCTCTTACTTCCCATAACCTTCACCACCTCTCCAACATACGACCCGGGTTGTTGTAGCAGACCAAGCTCCTCTCTAAGCAACCGTACTATTCGAACCACAAATGTGTCAGCAAACGTGGTGTGAAATCGGCAAGTTCGAAATGTAGATGAAATGAAATCTATCAAGCTAGCTTGGTTGTCGCACAGCTTTCTACGGGGGATGATATTGAGATACTTCCTGGTATCCATCTCGCGGTAACCATTACGGGGGCTCTTGTGACGTACCTCTCGAGTTGTAGTCGTTCCGTTGCGCTTCTAACCTCCGTAACTTGGAATTCCGTTCAATAATGTCCAGCTTCATGGATTCGATCTTGTTGTGGAAAAAGCTGTTGAGTGCCATGATGTCTCGGTTGATGCTGGTAGTGCCAAATTATTCAGATAAGTCGTTTTGGAGATGGAAGACAGATGAGATGATGGAGGATTGCTGCTTTGAGGTTCGTTGAGGTGCAGACTACCTAGTATTGACCCGGCTTGGCATGCGGAACCGCTAGCACAACTGTGCTGCGCAATGCGTTTGCGGCTCTACTACGCATACGCGTATTTAAATCCCCGGCATTCTTTCTATGACACTTATCATACCACGGTACTTAGAAGTACCTACTTAACCTAAGTAGTTTGAGGGCTCTATGTACAAGCACTGGTGCGAGTATCTATTAGTTATCCAGAACGTGTGCAGGTCAGTCAACACATGAAGGAAATATTTGTACTGTACATGTGGGGAGATCTCGTGGATACCAAGGCTACCTGGTAGCTACATCAGTACCATCCCTACTTAGTACCTATATTATATACCCCTATATAACACACGAGGACGCGAAATCAATTCACCAGAACTTACCTGGCTGGAATATGGCGAGCTTGTGAGTAATATATGCTTGAAGGAATTGAAGGTAAGTTTGGCTTAACTTTGAGAGTAGAAGTACTTTAGCGGGTCCTCCGTTTCAGGTGAGGTTCATGTGAGGCTGGTAGACATCTATTAGCCTCACATGAGGGTGACTGAAATATCATGTTGATATGAGGATATTTGTTGGCTCATGGTAACCTCTCAAACTTATGACTATCCTGCCACTGTCACTCACACAAATCATTCAGGCAGATTTGACACCATTGCAGTGGACTACAATGGTGACAGTTGAGATACACTATCCTCAGTTGAAATTCTCATGCCACAGTAACTAGTCAGGTAGGAGATTTTAAGTATTCTCACAATCAGCATTTTGGAGATTCTTGTGCAATGCTGCAAAAACTAAAAACTCTCTACCTTCACAGTCAAATAAAACATTACATAGCAGGTATTCTGTGATGGGATTGTCACTTCTGGGAGTTACTTTTAGCTCTACAATTATTTCCTGCTGCACCTGTGATTTTAGACCTGCAGATGTACATGGAGTGGTGGCAGTGGCAGCAGTGGCAGCAGAATGCTGGTGATGATGGTGGTGATAGTGTACGTGGTGATGGTGATGGTGATGATGGTTGTCATGGACCTACAGGCCACAGTGAAGGTGTATGTGCGGCTGTGAGGGCAGCTACTGAAATCCTGTCAGGATTCTGATGTGAGCCTGGCAGGCATGACAGACCTCCAGGAGTGCCATGGTTGCAGCTGGTTGCAACTGCTCATATCTATCTGGTATCAACTGTGCCAGTACTGTCACAAGTATGCAAAATCAAATCAAGGTGATTGCAAGATCGACCTCATATGCGCCTCATATGAGCCTCACCTGAAATGGAGGACCCCCGTTAAAGTATGGAAACTTATTTTTTGGGTTGTTGGTCTCACGCGTGTTCACTTGTGATTATGAATTTAGCTGTCTTGGCACGGCTCTTTCTTCATTCCTCGTGATTACAACAATCCTTGGGCGCTTGCGCTCTCGTGGCGTGGTCAGTTGCTCGACACAGCTCCATCCTCACTTCCAATTCAACATCTGTCGCATTTACAATGGCAACTGGTCATTCCCAATTGTCCATCCCGCCCCTAAATCACTATGAGGAGAATTCCCGTCCAAGGAAACGACGCAGACGAGTTGAGCCACTTCAGGATGCGAACGCTGCGGAGGTGTTGCCGGAAGAAGTAGTGTCGCAACTATTGAATCGAAGTACGGCGATTATATTCCAGAGTGTTGGATTCTCTGGTGCCTCAGTAGGTGTACAAGAGAGCATGCGCAAGCTTATCGAGGATTGTGTGACTCACCTGAACACTCTGTGGAAGAGATCGTATTAATGTAGTTGTATAGATTACTTCCAGATGCTGCAAACCGTTGGACTTTTTGCCCTTGCCCAAAGACGGACAAAGCCTACTGTGCTGGACTTTGAAGAAATGTTGAGGCAAAGCAATATCAGTTTGAATGGACTGGAGGATGAACTTAAACGAATGCCTTCGATAACACCATCGGTCCCTTTGCCTCCGCCAAGTCCCCCACTTCCACCACATCCCGACCTCACTGAACTCCTAGGCGAAGAATTAGGCGGATCGCGAGATCAACGATGCCGTATCTATGAACATCTACCGTCTTTTCCAAGTCGGCACACCTACCAAGCAACACCTCTATTTTCAGAGCGGCCTACGGATCCCAGGTTAATCCGCGAAAAAGCTACAGCAGAATCTAGGCTAGCTGAGCAAGCACTTAGAAAGCTCTTGGCCGTGTCTGCTACAAGGAAAGACACAGTCCAGGATAGCGATCAGAAAATAGAGAAAAAACGGAAGGGGATACATCTCCAATGGAAGAAGGCGTTTGAGGGTTTGGACCATACTAAAGGGCGGAAGAAAGTGAATGGACACCAAGAAGTGGAGAGCCTGAGCAGTATCATGAACGACTCGGCCCCCGGTATTACTAGCAAGAAACCGGTCGAAGACGGATATTTGGAAGTAATTGTCAATTCAGATAGCCAGTTTTGGAGAAAGGGAAAGGCAACGACAAAACGCATTCAGGCCCCTAGAGCATGACGGGGACAGGTGTAACAATCACTACATTGGGGAGACTCATCAATAATAGGAACACGGCGAGACGCCTGTAGAGGTGGTGGTCTTCGAACCGAATGTGTGCGAGAATTGAGGCTGTTTTTATCCTCTCGGTGCCACCTTTGTAGTAGGTCAATATCATTTGTATGGGTGGGTTTTAGTAAGTTTAGTAGTGCCGTACCAGCAAAACTACCTGTAAGCCCGTTACGAGACTTTTACGCTTCTGGCATTGTATGCGGGCGGTTCGCAAAAAGCTTCTGACTCGCTGTTGCCTTTAATTTGCTATCTCATCCCTACGGTAACTAAAGTAGAGCGGCCGGCATGTGCATATGAACCTCTAAGCATAGAGCTTCATGATTGCGAAGCCTGAATCTGTAGCATTTCCCCGGTTGCCCACTTCCGTCCTGAATAAATACTAAGTAAGCTGCGACGTCTCAGCATTTGCGGTAAGGTCGGCCGGGACCACCCTTGATTTTCGCGTCATCCGCGCAAAGCTAGATCCTGTGGTTTTAACCCCCACTTGAGCTTGATTCTCAGCCAAAACTGACCCAGAAACAACCACAACAACACCACTAATACAACCAATACCGGTTTCCGTTTTGGTCTCTATTTCAAACCGAAACTGTATATCCGGTTACATCGAGGAGTTTTTCAGATGTCTTCTGCCGAAGACTCGCAAGCTCCATATTCGACGAGCGCTGCCAGCGGCCAGTCTACTGGTACTGTAAGACGAGTCGGAGAAACAGATAGTGGGATAGTTCCAAGTACTGCAATCACTGGCAACACATTTAAGGCCAAAAAGCTAATGACCTTGCACAGGTTCTGCCGAATCATTTGACACGGCGCGTGAACGTCCTGCAACCGAGCGGCTGTTGGGGGTATCTAGAACATCCTCGCGGTCGTCGTTAAGAGATCGAGTCGCTTCACCAGAAAGAAAATCCCGAAGGCCTACTACTGCACGGCGCGCCTCATCCGCGGCACACCCCCACAAAGGGTAGATCCCATTTCTCTATTCTGGCATACTCGTTCGACACGCTGATATCCAATTAGGCAAGAATTCAGCGCTGAAGATGAACTGATCGAAGTTGAAGAAGATCAGAGAGCCCGAACAGTATCATCCCTCGGAAGCACCAGCTATTCTGGGATGAGGCGCCGATCACAGGTATTACGGAGACGAACAACTCACCCGGTACCACAGACCGTGGTCGATGACGATGACGACGATCTGGATGAAGAAACATCTGGAGCGGGTGGCACTACAGCCACTACGGCTGCCGAGCAGCCTGACGCTGAAGTGGAAGAAGGAACAATGAGGGCAGATTCTTACGAAGGTAGTGATACTGGTAGCGAGCGGTCGTTCACATTGAAGGTATGTAGCCTCTTAGACTTATACTACTAGGCTAACGCATATTAAGGATCGGCAACAAGCTATAAATCAAACACATCCCTTTGGTATCAGGATTTGGAAACCCGCACTCTACAAGAAGAGTCGATCTGTTCAACGAACGGCCGAAGGCGATATTCACTCTGCGCCGGGTGGGAGCGTTGGTCCTATCTTGTTTTTTGTTAATATATTGTGGGTTTTATTATTTGGTTGGTGGATGGCTGCCATCACTGCGTTTGCTAGTGTTTGTTGCTATTCTTTCTTTTTCAGTCACAGTAATCGACAATATGGCAAAGTTCTCATTGGGCTATCGTACTACCTACTGTACCCGTTTGGGCGATTTGTGGAACTTAAGCAGGAAGAAGCCTACGCGGAGGAAGACGAAGGGGAGGGAAGAAGTATCAGCGAGTATGAGCAGTGGCAGGCAGGCGATATTGAAGCCGGCAGGACTTTCTTCGGCCCGCATACGCCTCGTTCGATTGTTGGCCGTAGGAGGGACAGCATGGACACTGTTAGCGAGACCGAGTCTCTACTGGGTGCTGGGGAAAGGACGGGATTAATTACTGGAGTCACTGTTGGCTCTGAAAGGAAGACAAGGTTTTTTGGCCGTGGCCAATGGAGCTTTGGACGAGTTTTGTTTTACGCTTTATTTTACATCCTAATAGGTAATAATCTTTCCATTTATTTTTGAGCAAGTATCGCACAGGCTGACCAATTAGCTCCTATTCTACTTCTGGTTTCTGGAGTCTGTTGGCTTCTTGTGTTTTGGATACCGATGGCTAAGGTCACATATCTTCTATTCGACCATCTCCGCAGGCATCCACTTGCATTGTCATTCCATTCGGATCATACTTGGAGTCGGAGACCTGGTACACCATCGTCATCGATCCTTTTGTGTACTTACCGTGCTGTTGGGTGGAAATACTACAAGTATACCGTGGATGGAACTAATATCTTCTTCATCAACCTTTTGGGGGTGGTGGTATTTGCCATTGTTGATTACTTTCTCTTCAGCGGAGCTCTCAAATTCGAAAACCCCATAACTGCCCCAGGGACTATATTTGCCTTGGCATTGATTTCGGTTATTCCTCTTGCTTATTTCATCGGACAGGCAGTAGCGTCTATCTCAGCACAGTCCAGCATGGGAATGGGTGCAACGATCAATGCATTCTTTTCTACAATCGTGGAAGTATATTTGTACTGCATCGCCTTGTCGGAAGGCAAGGGACGGCTGGTGGAGGGGAGCATAGTTGGCAGCATCTTTGCTGGTGTGGTGTTTATGCCAGGACTGAGTATGTGTTCCGGAGCTCTCAAAAGGAAGACGCAAAGATTCAATGCAAAGTCTGCCGGTGTCACGTCGACGATGTTGCTATTCTCTGTAATTGCAGCATTTGCACCTACGCTATTTTACCAGATATACGGCACTGTAAGCCAGCTTATAATTCCACCCAATCTTATACTGACATTTGTCTATAGTATGAGCTCAGCTGTCGTTCCTGTACCCCGCAGAGCGACCCATATGATGCACAATGCCGGAGGTGTTCGTTTTCGCAAACGCCGCCTACAAATAGCGACAATTTCTACAATCAGGCTATTCGACCCTATACTTGGATCTCTGCCACGTTTTTGTTCCTTTCTTATGTAGTTGGTTTATGGTTCACTTTAAGAACACATGCTGCCGTGATCTGGCAGGTACCTCCAGCTACGCACGCCCAAAATTCAGGCGGTGCCCACGTAACTACGAATGCCGGGGATTCGGCACGGGGCTTCGGCAGATATCAGGATGGAACACCTGCACATGGCTATGATTCCCGTACTCCTGCGTCCCTGCGGGAATCTCAGCTATATAAACGCATTCTTGGCCAATCTTTGAACAGTGTCGGACTGCGACACGATGGCGGGGTGATGTCCCACCCACACGGCCAAGGATCAACGTTGCATAGGGTACCACCACGGTCTGCCGGGGACGGCCTTTCACCTGTTCAGGAAAGCCCGGATAACGGCTCAAGACCAGGCACTGTTAATTTCTCCAATTTGACGAACGAAGAGAACGCCCATCTTGTACGCGATGTGGCCGAAATGGCTGCTGCTGCGGCTGCGGCTGCTGTGCGTGATGTGCAAAGGCATAGTGGTCGAAAGACTCCCGTAGCATCTAAACCGTCGCAACCAACAATGCCATCTTTACTGGATGAAGATATGGCTGCAGGTGCTGAAGCAGCCGATGCGGCCGGGGGTCACGACGCGCCGAATTGGGGCAGAACAAAGAGTTCCATCATTCTTTTAGGCGCCACCGTTCTATATGCAATCATAGCAGAAATTTTAGTGAACACCGTGGATGTAGTACTCGAGAATTTTGAAATCGATGAAAAGTTCTTGGGATTCACGCTGTTCGCCTTGGTACCCAACACGACCGAATTTTTGGTAAGATGGAGACCCTCTAATGCAACTATAATGTTATTGATGCCTAATAGAATGCCATATCGTTTGCCATGAATGGAAACATCGCCCTGAGTATGGAAATTGGATCGGCTTATGCATTACAAGTGTGCTTGCTTCAGATTCCCGCCTTAGTTCTGTTCAGTGCAATTTATGGGGCCTCTCTTTCGGCGGACCAGTTGAACAGCCACACGTTCAGCATGATATTCCCCCAATGGGATCTCGTAACAGTAATTCTTTGCGTGTTCTTATTGTCTTATATGTATGGCGAGGGCAAAAGCAACTATTTCAAGGTAAGATTTTAATTCCCTAGTTTTGTTATCACAAAACTGACATTTTCAGGGCACCATCCTAATTCTGAGTTATTTGACGGTGATGATGGGCTTCTACTTCAGTTCTTTTGCCAAGACTGCTTTTGAAGAAGTCCGAATGGTTAATTTGGGTGCTGGAAGTAAAGGCACTGGCTTCTACCTTAATCCTAATTAGTGAATTATCGAGAACACCACATCTCTTGTTTTGCATATCGCTTTCCAATTGATACCCCCAAACCTGCGCCTTCAGTATTGTATTTTGCGATTTGCATTTACAGAATTGTGTCTTTTTTTTTTTCTACTAATAAATTCGGTATTCATATGGACAAAGTAGAAGAACCGCAGTTATTTACAAATACTACTAAGTATTTCATTGCACAAAGCTCTGGTTTCATCGGTCAAACAAAATACTACAACCGACCATCGTGTTCTCCCTTAAGTCTCTCCACTCTCTTTTGCTCCCAGTTGTCAATATCTTTGGTAGCCAGTTTCTGCCTCCAGGTTAGCTTTCAAAGCCACCAAACCCTTATTTGAGAACTCACGTAATACTCCTCATTCAAATCAACCTTTCTCCGATTTTTCCCTAAGCCCATAGCTTCATCCTGCGTTAATTGCTTGATCTTACGATCATGCTTCTCATATCTTAACGCGGTGGCGGGGGTGAGAAAGAAGGAGCCTGCGACGATAGTGCCAATGAATGGCAGTCCGAAGAGGATGAAAGGGTGCTTCGACAGATGGCGGCGATAGATAGCACCAATTGTTCGGTCATTGGTAGATGAGAGGAACTTTTTGGCAGAAAACGTCGGCATTGTGGCTGATGGTTGTAATTTGACTAGAGTCAATAACCTCTGGGTTAGGGCTTGTTACCCATTTTAATGATTCAAGTGTTCGGCCAAACATGAAGCGGGTAACAACAGTGTTGGATCTATTTTCTTTTTAACCACGTTTAAATTGGACTCCACCATCCCTCCATGCATCTACCTACCTTTCGCCTTTCACAACTCGGTTCTGTCCCACTATTTTACTGTAAGTACCTTGAAATGCAATTATCTTTGCTGTCTTACTGCTGTATTACAACTTTTCAATGATGAGCTATTCGTGTCGCCCCTATCTTACATGGCCGTGGTGATTAACACAGTCTTCTCCAAACGGACATAGCTGAGATACCTCATATAAGCAGCTTCTTTTACTTTTCCGTTGTTTCCGCTATTGGCTATTGCCCTTTCGCTAATGGTTGCCTGCTTTGGAAGGATAGACACTAAATATATGTTCAATTCCTATCAGCAAATATCGCCGGGCAACATAGTCTCGTTCCCCTGAGCGGCTGGGAACGAGACTATGGACAACTGACAATGTAAGTTACTAAAATCTCTATCGCGATGAATAGACAAGACTCTTGTGATGAACAAAAACCATGCTAATGCATAGGGTGGGTTTAAGTCCACCCGATAATTGATAAAAACTTCGACTTTTCATCTTTCGACTGATCAGAGTCGCATATTGCTACTTTCATGTTTTTTTTTTCTTTTGGGTTACCAGAAGCTAATCATTGAAAAAGTCACACAGGATCTCGGTGGTGCAATTTCATGTACGAGAGTATATATTCCCATTACTAGACGGACATATTCAGACATAAATACTAGAGATTTTGTACTTCGGAAGCAAAGTTTAGGTCAAACTGCTGTGGAGATAGACAGCATTACTCCTAATAGTGGGGTCGACTGTCAGCTACTCATACCCTGAGTTATCTCCTACACAATCGGGTTTGTCGAATTGGTCACAATAGCTATTTTGGGAATAGTGGGTAGTAATCCATAGAGTAGTAGAGGTTCTGATTGGTGGCTAGAGAGTAATCCGCTGGGTGGTGGAGGTTCTGATTGGGCTAGAGTATTGTGACCAATTCGACAAACATGAGCATGTAGGAGATAAGTGCTGCGATACACATCTCTATGCGCAGAGTTGTATCCAGAATCAGTGTGCAGGGTGGGTGTGGTTTTGAGAGACTGGCAAATGGAAAATGTGGAATATAGTGTGACAATGCGTAATCCACAGAATTCCTTCTATCGCGGTTATCCAAACTTCAATATCTGCAAATGCACATGCTCGACATAGATTAGACAGCATTTTTCATTTTACTTCAATAGAGCGTCTGTATGATAGTCTACGTCGTGTCTGCTTAGTTATGTCGAAACCAACCATATCTATTTATTCACTGATAAATGAACGACTACTTTTTACACACCAACTTCCAACTCTGCGCCTCCCTCCAATTGCACGACGATCCTCTTCTCCTCCGTCCACTTGATGCCCACCATCTTTCCACTTTCAAAAGCCTTTGTTACTTTCGGCTGCAATGTCTTATCCCCGTCCGTACCCAAATAGCTCAGTATTCCACCACCAAACCTCCACACTAGTAGTAGATCATCCTGCTTGTCCATTGCGGCTAAATACTTACCATCCATATTAAAAGCTAGTTCAGTACTAAGGTGATGGTGCCCATCCAGCACATACGCCGTCTGGCTGGTTTTAAGATCATACACCACAATAATTCCCGGAGCTGTAGAAAGCGCAAGCCGTTGAGAAGGACGATGGAAAGCTAGGGTAGAGTAGGATGCGACCAAAGCATCTACTAGCTCCGTTATTGCTGCCAGGACTTTCTCCCGGAGACCCGAAGTGGACTCCAGAGTTTTTAGGACTGCTTCAATCAGGATTGCCAACACGTCACTGAAGAGGCAAGGATTAGTGAGAACAATGTAGGTTACGATGCGCATAGCGGCCGAAGAAATATTGGTCATTCCCTGGAGCTGGTGAGTAGCAAAAGACGCTGTGGGTGTTGATGGCGAGCCATTCGAGATGTTGGTTGCGAGTGATGATGCCAGGAGTGGTGAGTTCTTTGCGGCAATCTCAAGGAAGCAGCGGTGGAGGGTCTCCCGGCGAGATGCAGAGAGCGTAGTAGAGTAGATGCGGATTAGAGAGTGGATTGCAGAGTATGCGTCGAAGAGTTTTTCGAATGGAGTCCACGAGTAACCTATCACTTCGATGGCAGTGTCTTGATAGAGCGGGACGGGCTCGTGCAGAAGGAGTTCGGCAGAGCGGGCAACGCTCTTCTTGAGGCTGTTATAAACTATCAGCGCTGAAGCGAGAGAAGGGGCTGGAGGAAGCACCTCTCGTCGAAGCTGTGATCGTAGTCGGTGATAAGCTTTCCTAAAAGAATGACAGCTCTAACGACCTCTTTGGCTGATGACAACTCTGGTGGAACATGGATTGGTAGGAAGTCTCTCCAATACTCTACCACAACGTCCCTCTCATTTTCTGTCAAAGCACTCATGAAGGCGTCCAAACATTCCCTCGCAACCCAACGTATCGTTGGATTCGCGTCCGACCAGAACTTTGCAAAGACCCCTAAGGCAACCCTACGTTTGCCTAGATGAGTTCTTATCATTCTTTTTAGTATCACGTTGACCACTTCCTCCCTTCCTGTGGCCACGAGTAGCGCCGAGACGAGCGTCAACACTGCCAGTAGCTTTATTGATGTAACAGTTGGTGAGACCTCCTCTTCACCCATTGCCTGGGCCGTCAACATTGACACACTATTCCCTGCTCCAATCTGCCCTAAGATTGCAGGCTGCCTCCGTCTAAATAGAAATTGGTCCACGGCAAATTTCAAATTTTCTAGGTCTTCATATTCCTCCCCTTCACCATCGTCACTATCCAAAAATGACTCCAAATCACCACCGGGAACGAGTGCCGTCAATAGACTCTTTGCGTTGATAATTGCAGGATGGTTCCCGACTACCCTTTTCTCAGCAGGCCTCGTTCTTCGAGCTGCTGTCTTTATGGCCAGATCCAAGCTGTGCAAAACAGCTCTAACATTAACCGCGGCGGTCGGTAGCCCAATACAACAAAACTCATCACAAAGCTGTAGTGGGCTGTCTCCATCATTTCCCTCCACTTCTTCCTCGGGATCTTCACTGCCTGTTCCGCCATTAAGCCTAACAACTCTCCACATCCCGTCGTCGTTGGAATTTTCCTCCTGTGAATGTGCAGACCCCCGAGATGGCGGAGGGTTGAGTAATATACCGCCATCTTCGTCACCCATGTTCCATTCCCGACGTACTCCGTCTTGATAAGCTAGCGCAACTACATTTTGCCTCTGCTTTGTTGCGAATGAGATGAGGCGTGAGTAGTCGTGACTTGGGAAGGTCACGATAACTCTGGCGCGTTCAATGTCAACGATGGAGACCGCTGAGCTGGAGCTGACAAGAAGTGTAGACCGGAGGCGACTGCCCAGATCAGGCGGGAGAAGATGGGCGGAGGAGACTGCTCCTGGGAAGAGAGGGAGCCGTTTCGAACAGTGGTATGACCTACGATAATTGTGTTAGTAACTGATGCAGGGTATGGCGGAGAGCGTACGAACGGAGATTCTATCAAGCTGAGGTCGCCTGATTGCGTTCCGGCGACAAGATACTCTTTTCCACCATGGAATCCTGCGTTGCGGCCAGCACCAATGTACTCATTGATTCGAACCCGTTTCAGCAGGCATATAGAGGACTCCCCGCATTGCAAGGAGATGGATGCAGTTGGTTCGTGGTAGGAAAGTAGGAATACACTCAGAGAGTACAGACTGATTTCAGTCCCATGTGCCATAGCAAGCATGTTTGAAAAAATTTCGGAACATGCTGAAGATGCATCGGACGCCCCATCAAGTTTGGGAGATTTTGTGAGTGCTACCAGAAAGCAATTAGCTCACGTTATTTTATGAGTTGGCATGGCACACCTTTTTCATTCCAGTTTATTACATGGTTGTATTCCCGTATGATACTTGCGATTGAGATATCAAGACCCGGTCGATTACCACTAAGAGCTCCGGCCTTGATCTTTGGTCGTGATGCAACTGCTAGCTTTCCTTTTCCAAGACTCGAATCAAAGAATACTGCCATATTCATAACCATATCATTTTGCAAGAACTCTGGTGGTGACCATGCGGCTACCTCTTCTAATTGATCATCTTTGGATACTACGACCTTGACACTGTGCTCCTCAGTTTTGATGATTACAACATTCAGGTCAGGGGTCGTTCCTATTTCGATACTGCCAACTCCCTCTTCTACCACAAATTCGCTCATTCTGAAGAAGCCTCTCTCCAGTGCCGTGTCTGCTACTTGGAAAGATATCCCTCTGCTCTGGGCAACTAGGTATCCACCTGCAAGTTTATGCCACCACCTTACCCTTCCCCACTCGGCCCTATTCTCCACCCACCACCGCATTCCTTCTTCCCTGCGAATTGTCAATACGCTTGCCGATTTCGTCTTCCTCTCCCCCGTCATAACCCAACTCTGAACCTCGCCATTCGGCAACATTGTAAGCAGTTCACGTTCCCTGCTTCCCCCCGTCTCCGTTACCCTTCCCACTGCCAAAGGTATCGACCAGTCGGTATGCCCCGTCCATACGAACACCGTCTCCAAGCTCTCCGCATTCAAAACTACAATCTCAGTACTGCATCCATAAATGAGAATCAGCGAGTCAGTGAGTCTTCCCTCACCAACACCGCTGCGTGGAATAACAACCATACCCCGTGGCTTTGTTGCATTCGAGGTGGTGGATGACATGGTCTGTAAACATCGTTTATCCGCAAGTGACCACTTCGAGAGAACGCTGTCTGAAGACAGTGACAAGAATAGCGGCTCCACAGCAGCAGTTTCAGAGACAGTCTCTAGGTACTCGAGGGCTATTATTGGCGCCTGATGCCCCATCAACCGTGCTTGGAGACAGGGTGCATTTGTGTCATCGTCGACGGTGAAGACTGATATCTCGCCCGAAGCAAGGCCGAGCAAAAGGTGATTCCTGATAAACCTCGAGGTGGTAACATCGAAAGCTGTAGTTACTGATAGGGCGTTGGGCGTCCAGTGCGCAAATGGAAACGAAAGTGCAGATAATGACATGGCTCTTATAGGTAACGAGAAAACACCCGTTGCGTTTGCAACGGCGCAGCCAAAGTCAAGCTGGTAAATCAACTCCGTGCGAAAAATAATTGGTTCTCAGTTGCTTCGGCTCCTTGTAGGAATGTGCCTTCGACTCGGCGCAAGCAAGCTATCATACAGCCGGGTAAAAAAAACGATTCGCGCTCCTTTTTTGGTTGTCCTCGCGCACGGTTTCGGATGTCCTAGGATCCTGTTGGTAGCTATCAACTAGCCTTGGCATGTTTTTATCGTGATTTTTGTCGTTTTGGATTCCCCCGAAATTCAGTGCCTCCAATAAGTAACTAGTATTCTAGTTACATACTAAGGGCGCGTTCGGTAGCCAAACTACAGTTCTAGCACATTTACACTTTCAAAACGCAGTTCCATGTACTCCCCACACAATTTTAGTTGTAGAGCCACAACAAAAAATCTAAAAATCACAATACTTTGCAAGGAGCTAAATCAATATCTTCAGATGCAAAATACCAAGTCTTGGAATTTTAAACTTTGTTGTTGAACTCCTGCAGTTTACCCGGTGAGTGAGGTCCAGAACTGTGGCTCTATGGTAATCGAAGCTTTGCTCACACTCCGTCTTTTGCTCTGAAGTTCGAGGTGACATTTTCAGATTACCAAGCTAGCTATGTTATGAAGATAGAAAAAGAAGCCAAATTACTTGAGGGGATGACATGTTAATAGTTTAAATACTGAACTGAGGGACAAGTAGCTAAGTGGGAAGAGATGGAGGAGAAAAAGAAGGAGAATCAGCAAAATGAAATTTTGTCTCTGGGAAGCTCTGGGAGTGTCTGGGAGTTATCGGACCAGAACCCCAGGGTAGTCAAATCCCAGAGTTTACTGGAAACATGCATTGGCCTTTAGATATATCTGGGAGTACCAGTGAAAAATCTGGGTGGATATAGGAGATTTGGTAATAACCAGGGAAGGACCTGAGAGTACTGGCAACGTCTGGCAAAAGGTATTCTCGTACGTGTAATCTACCATAGGCCATACATCAGCTAAAAGGCAAATTGTTTTCCGAATATGGATCTCATACACTGATCCTTTCCCATATTCTCCCCAAATAATCAGAGTGACTTATTTGCAATTTTCCACCATACTTTAAAGTGTTCAATGACATGATCACATCGTCACGACATTTCAAAAACTTGTTTAGTCATTTATGCTAATTTACTGTACTTGTTTCCTTCTCGTTGGTCCTCAAGATTTTAATAGTTTGGATGGTTTTTTGAACTGTTCCGTTGATTTCAAGAATATTAATAACAATTTAATCCCTTGAGGCATCGATTATACACAAGCTTACACAACTCCCATTACAAATATTAAGATACCCAGAGTAAACACTCATTAGATTACTATATATTGCTGCAAAGATTAATTCAAGCATCGAATCGAATAATCTACATATGAACTAAATTAAAAGCATTCAAGTCAATTGTGTTACTCAAGTACCATTGTAAGCTACCTGGCTGTGGTGTCAGCGGAAGAAGGTGTACAGCCCTTTGGATTGCCCATATAGGGACGATATAAGTGGTTCCGACGCTGAAAAGAGGCTTACAACAGTAGCTTCAATTGTGCAAGGCTTGCATTGGAGGATGATGCCTCTCCTCGATAATCACCATACCAGCAGTCTGACGTATTGGCCTTGTTGCACAGGTCCAAACGAAGGCAAGAAGCCCTGAAATGCTTGATTCAGAATCCTCGACGATGAAAAGACACTTCGACCATTTGGAAATGCATCTAGTAGTCGACTTAAAGTGGCTATCTGGACTTGTCCCCATCCAGAGATGCACTGTATCATTTCTGGGTGGTTTAAGCTTTCTCCACCTCGTGGACCCAGTGCAACAAATCATATGAACTGCTTACTCATTGTATTGAAAAAATGTCACCGGAATTGCTACTGCATTGTACGGAATGTATTTTACATCGTCAAGACGACTGAAATACTGATGGTGATCAACACAGTCTGTGAAGTCGGCAAATCTCTTGAAACACTAAGCAATGTGATTCTGTAGCTCCCCTTTGGCATTGCACACCACTTGGCCAAGTCATCAAGGGTCTTGATTTCTGGTGGTGGGGTTTTAATCATTCTCTTGACAGGCGCTTTGTTTAGAGGCATTTCATCATCGTGATGTTGTTTGGCAGTGTTTGCATTCAGCTCTTGATACAGCAACACCTCATCAGCAAAATGTATTTTAGTTACTGGAACCCTCCAGGAGTGTCTGAGAGGATGTGGAGTGTAAACTTAGATGCATCAAGTTCAGGAGAGTATCAGACTCTACGAGGGCAGTCCGACCGGCTATCAGAGTAACTGGGATCTCTGATGGCTGGTACAGGAGTACCATGGGAGTTAATGTGACGAGTTTGGGAACATCTCGGAGCGCCGGAGAGAACTTTGAGTGCACCTGGGAGTGCTGGCGACAAGGCAGGGAGCACCAATGACAAGCCTCGGAGGGCTGGCGACAAGTCTGGGAGCACCTCGAATCACAGTAGAGCAGTCTGGGAAAAACAACATCTTCTTTGGGAATGCTGCTGGTGCACCTGGAAATCATAGCTACTACTTATTGTTTAACAATTTTTAAAACTCATGTATTCAGTTTGTATTCTCATCTATGTATCAATGTATCTATGTATCTATGCAGCTACCCATGTACACACGGTATATCTGGACTGGCTGCAGGCAGTTCTTGAGATCAATTCAAGGTGTGCCTGAAGATGACGATCGAGTGAACTCAGAGATCTACTTGGAGGCCGTGATTGAGCAAGTTTGGAGTTGGACTTGGAGGCCATGATCGTCAGAACTGTGGAGGCCGTGATTGAGTGAGTTTGCAGATACAGTTGGAGGCCATGATGGTGCGAACTCGGAGGCCGTGATTGAGCGAGTTTGGCGATGCACTTGGGAGGCCATGATCGAGCGAGCTTGGAGGCGGTAATTGAGCGAGTGTGGGGGCCGTGATTGAGTGAACTTAGAGATGCACTGCGAGGCCGTGATTGAGTGAATTTGGAGATACACTTTGAGGCCATAATTGTGCGAACTTGCAGGCCATGATTGAGCGAGTTTGGAGATGCACTTGGGAGGCCATGATTGTGCGAACTTGGAGGTGGTGATTGAGCGTGTTTGGAGATACCCTTGGAGGCCGTGATTGAGCGAGTGTGGAGAGACACTTGGAGGCCATAATTGAACGAGATTGGATGAGTACTTGGAGGCTGTCGATTGACGGCGCGCCGGGTGGTGAAACTCTATTCATCAGTTAGTTAACTTGCAACCGTGGGAATGTGACTTGATGACTTTACCTTTGAGCTCTCATGGAGAGCTGGCTGATGGTGGTTGATTGTGTAGAGAGGTACACTGGAAGCTGAAGCTACATTCAGGGGTCAACTCGTAATCAAGAGACTGAAGGGAAGACAAACAATCTTGGGTGGATGCTGTACTCAGTGTATGCTGTACTTGGTGTATGCTTGTACTTGGTGTCAACTCATGATTATGACATGGAGAGATAGAGAGGGATGACTTAACTTTGTGTTCTGCGATGATGGTAGAGTTGAGGACGAGAAAGAGAGAGATGGGGATGCAGATGAGAACGATGTGGAGGATACAAGCGGATATGAGAATTTAGGGGTACGACTTGACTGATTGGGTTGGGAAGACGTCGTATCGGTATTATTACACGCCGGATTGGGACTCGGTTCTGCCGCATCGGTGATGGTAAATTGACTCACACATGGAATTCTCTTAAGTCCCAGTTTCTCATGATGATTTCTCCCATCTCCTCTCATCTCTCTCTTTCTCGTTCTCAACTCTACCATCACCTAAGAACATGAAGTTATGTCATCCCTCTCTATCTCTCCATGCCATAATCAGGAGTTAACACTGAGTGCAGCAGACACCGAGTACTGCATCATCCCAAGATCGACTGTCTCCCGCTCCCAGCAAGTCTCTCACCTCTCATTTCTTGGCCAACATTGTTGTACTCAATTCTCTACCGTCCCACAATTACAAGTTAACCGACGAATTGAATCTCAGATCCCTGTCGGGACTCCCTCCAGATCGACTGCCTTCTGATCAGCCACCTCCGGATTGACTGGCTCCAGATTGACCGGCTCCAGATTGACCGGCTCTAGATTGACTGGCTCCTGATTGACCGGCTCCAGATTGACCGGCTCCAGATTCACCGGCTCCAGATTGACCGGCTCCAGATCAACTGGCTCCAGATTGACCGGCTCCAGATCAACCGCCTCCAGATCAACCATCTCCAAATACTCCTCCAATCTCAAATGAACAAGGCCTCCAAGTGCATCACCAAACTCGCTCGATTTCGGCCTCCAAGTGCATCACCAAACTCGCTCCATCTCGGCCTCCAAGTGCATCACCACACTCGCTCGATCACGGCCTCCAAGTGCATCTCAATGTTCACTCCATCACGGTGTGGTCAAATGGCGGAGCCATCATCATATCCAAAGGGAATGCACAAAAAGGAGCAGTTCTCGCTCGAAAAGGAGCGTAGGATGAGGGTGAGAGGATATGGAGGGGTACCCGGCTGTGAGGAACCATACAAATTGTGTGGATCTATGAAGGCTCGGCAAGATCAGTCCATCTCCATTATCCCCGTATCTCTGTACTGTGTTATCCCCGTATCTCCGTAATCCGTTATTCCTGTATCTCTGTATGCCCCCACCGGCTTCCCCCTGTTAAATTGAATGGCGGTGGTGGTGAGAAACACATTTTCTCGCCACGAAGACCTCCATGTGCATCCCTACGTTCTCTCAATAGGCGTTTCCAGGTGCTCCTCCGATTACGCTCGAGTACTGTCTACAGGCAGATTGACCGTATGTATATATAGAGAGTGACATAGACAGATAATACATGCCATTTTATGATGTAGCGAATCTTGTGACTGTAACAAAGCTGAATATGATAGACAAAATGTGTTGTGGTTATGGAACCCTATGAACCACTGCTGTGAGAATACAGCACCAAGTCTCCCGTAGAACTGCACAGAGGTCTCAGCTGCTCTCGTAGTCTCTGGCAGACCTGCACGGAGGTCTCAGCTGCTCCAAAGTATCAGTATTCTAGAAGGAGCATTCTGAATGCACCTCCACAACTGCAGGTGCTTTCTGGAGCACCTGAGAATGCTCTTGTAGAGTCTGAGAGCACTTTGCTTCGCTCCAGGGGGGCCTGGGAGCATCTGGAAGTACTTAGAAGTACTGGTGCAGTCGACCAGAGTGTCTGGGAGGTTTGCATGTGGCTTCCGGACCGATTTACATTTTGCTGATGTAGCCGTCCATGCACTGATGACAGGATAACATTGCCGTATCCAACTGTCCGTGCAAAGCATAAGCTTTCCAGTGTTGCAAAGTGCTTCGACAGGAAGAAGTATCAGCTCGAAGACCGTCCTTAAATTCTCTCAATCGTGGATTTGTTGTTCCTTCATGGCAGTTGTTTTTCGTTGTGCTTTAAAGTGATATTATGGATGAACCGGAAGAAGGGCAACAAGGATGGTTGCACGATTGAAAGGCTTTGATTTAATTGTCGAGTCGATGTTTCAGAGACTCAAATATACAGGCTATATCTTCTGGTCCCTCGAATGGTTTGTAAGAGGAGTCTGGTCTGAACAGCTGAATAATGGGACAATCATTGCTCCAAGCGGCCGCCAGAGGTTTTGAACTGGTCAAAATCATCGTAGCTATGAAGAAATTCGACTCACATACCTGTTCATTCCACTACCAGTTGCTTGATTTCACCTCTGAGTAGACATATTTCTCCGCATTATTGAATTCCTTTCCTGAAGCCAACAACATATATTCCCTGAATGCAGGCAGTTGCATGAGGAACTCAATGCATTCAACAGGATTGGGGTGGAAGAGATGTGTGTAATCATCGTTGCGAAGGTTGTTTGGATCTGCGAAACAATTGTAATACAGTTTGGCCGATTTCCAAGAGTCGATGCCCATGAGGTAGAACATTTCATTCAACCTTTCGAATAAAGTGTGGGATGAAGCGAAGTTGCTGCTGGTTGCCATTGTAGGGTTCCTGAAAAGCTTGTTGATAGGAGCTCTACTCATGTTGTGCTTGACGCACCAGTGCGATAATCGATACTCCTCCTCGGAAGAAAACACTAACCATAGATCAATATCATTGTCGAAGATATTGATATACTCGTTACTAATAGGCTTGCCGGTTAACCGGTTGTCAAAATTTGGAGTAGCATAAATACATGTCCGAACTGGAGGTTGCTCTGGACCAATATACAGATTGTTGCGATTGGCTTCTGTATCGCTGGAATCTGTGTCGGAAGGGTGTGGAAAATGGTCGTGATCCGGTTTATGAACAAATTGAGGTAGAATACTATTGTGCTCGATCGCAAAACAATCATGTGGAAGGTGTTCAGTTGATAAGTATACTATCATTTCTTTGTGGTCCCGATGGAGGTGAGTGATGTATGCCCCGATGTAGGAGTACGTCTTCATGCAGGAATGATACAGTTGAGAAAGATCTATGGTTCATTGGCAAAATAAAATGTTGCAACCACGTTGAGAAGGGTGTCCACAGTCTTTTAGCTACTAATACCATTGCAAGCCAGCTTGTCATCGGAAAAAGCTGCTCCTCAATTTTCTTCTTCCAGAAAGGGGCCCTACCACTCTCTTAGAATTTCGCTGATCCTCCTTCACACGTTTGCATTGTGTTTAATCACTTTCTGAATTTCAACATCCCCTGGATCTCGAAAACCATACCACATCTGCATTCAGCTTCTCATGGCGATTATTTTGCACACTCACATGGCCCTCCTATGCCCACTGCTGTATTTGTAGTTGTGACTTTTTGTTAAGTTTGTACCTTACATCAACTGTGCATTCTCCTTAGATACTGACCCAGCAACAGCAGGGCTGGTTACAAGAACTAGATCAAGGACAAACGACTGAGATGTAACTGCAGAGCATGTGTTTAGTTGTCTGTGTGATGAACTTAAGTGTTCAGTGGACGAATCAGGGGGTATAGATGATACTAAGCAAATTGTTTCCTAGCTGAATTGCAGCCAAAATGATGTCGCCGGATTAAGAAAACCCTCTGAGCCCATATCAATATTTGCCTTGCCTGCCCACCTTACTTACAATCTCCAGAACATTTGACACACCCTCATCACCTCTGCTACATCAGCAAAATTTATTTTAGTCACTGGAAGCCTCCAGGAGGATCTGAGAGGATGTGGAGTGTAAACTTAGATGCGTCAATTTCAGGAGAGTATCAGACCCTAGGAGGGCATTCCAGCCGGCCTTCAGAGTAACTGCGATCTCTGATAACTGGTACAGGAGTATCATGGGTATGATTGTGATAGGTTTGGGAACACCTCAGAGCGCCGGGGACAAGCCTGGGAGCGCTGACCACAAGCCAGGGAGCACCTGGGAGCGCCGGCGACAAGTCTGGGAGCACCTCGAATCACAGTAGAGCAGTCTGAGAAAAACAACATCTTCTTTGGAAATGCTGCTGGTGCGCCTGGAAATTGTACCTACTACTTATCGTTCAACGATTTTTAAAACTGATGTATTCAGTTAGTATTCCATCAGCAAAAAACATTTCCGTCTGGGCGGAATGGCTGCGTCAGAGTGGTCGCGCTCCGTCAGAGCCGTCAGAGACACCCCGGTGGCAGATTACTCCTCGCCCAGCGTCGATACTACGCGTCGCGTTGCATATCGCCCTCCGATTGCTGTTTCGCTGTTTCTTCTCGCTCTGTCAGTCTCCTATTGTACACAAACACTCTGGCGTTGTGGCCAACTGTGACCATACATCAGAATGGGTTCATTGGGTACACGCTTGCATCGGGATTGCCGCTGCGAAAATCTCTCCTCACGTTCTTTCTACATTAAGCTCGAGGAGCGTAGGAAGGTGAGAAGATATGATACTACCTGGCTGTGAGGATTCATGCAATTGCATGGATCCACCAAATCTCCCAAAGAGCGAGTGAGACCAAAAGTTGGGAAAGATAGAGTGTGTATTTTCGTTGTATGACAAGATGAGATGAAAATGAGATGCTGTCTATCTACCCCGGGGTCTCCCGAATATATACTCCGTGTCGCTCATTCCACCTCCGTTACCCCTGTATCTCCGTACACCCACCGTCACTCCTTAACTATATACTTGGAGGCCATGATCGAGCTAGTTTGGAGATGCACTTGGAGGCCGAGATCGAATGAATTGAGAGATGCACTTGGAGGCCGTGATCGATCGAGTTTGGAGATGCACTGGGAGGCCGTGATCGAGCGAGGTTGGAGATTCACTTGGAGGCCAAGATCGAATGAACTGACCGATGCACTTGGAGGCCATGATCGATCGAGTTTGGAGATGCACTTGGAGGCCGAGATCGAGGGAACTGAGAGCTGCACTTGGAGGCCGTGATCGATTGAGTTTGGAGATGCACTTGGAGGCCGAGATTGAGTGCACTGAGATGCACTGGCAGGCCGTGATTGAGCGAGATTGGAGATGCACTTGCAGGCTATGATCGAGTGAGATTGGAGGAGTACTTGGAGGGGGTCAATTTGGAGAGAGGCGCGATGGCAACTGAAACTCTATTCATTGGTTAACTTGTAATTGTGGGAATGTAGAGAGTTGAGTACAACATCTGCCGAGAGATGAGAAACTGGCTGGGAGCGGGAGACAGTCGATCTTGGGATGATGCTGTACTTGGTGTATGCTGTACTTGGTGTTAACTCATGATTATGGCATGGAGAGATAGAGAGGGATGACTTAACTTCGTGTTCTTTGGTGATGGTAGAGTTGAGCACAAGAAAGAGAGAGATCAGAGGAGATGGGGGAAATCATCATGAGAAACTGGGACTTGAGAGAATGTCGTGTGCGAGTCAATTGACCATCCCCAATACGGCAGGTACGAGTCCTGATCCGGCGGGTAATAACACCGATACGAGGCCTTCTAAACCCAATCAGGTCTCTTCTACACCCAATCAGGCAAGTCGTACTCCTGATTTCCCATAGCCGCTCGTATCCTCCATATTGCTCTCATCTTCATCCCCATCTCTCTCGGTCTTGTCCACAACTCTACCATCATCGCACGAACACAATGTTAAGTCATCCCTCTCTATCTCTCCATGCCATCATCATGAGTTAACACTGAGTGCGGCATACACCGAGTACAGCATACACCTAAGATTGTCTGTCGTCCCTTCATTCTCACGATTTCGAGTTGACC